>ERZ807291.95-NODE-95-length-125447-cov-207.644244_pt1 | contig 125447 bp, 150 predicted proteins | sample MGYA00521257_ERZ807291 | MGnify/ENA primary metagenome ERZ807291 (study PRJEB31413, sample SAMN03169783) | marine metagenome | biome: Marine; feature: Water; material: Subsurface seawater | place: North Sea | collected 2011-04-28 | depth 1 m m ... | reverse complement strand
AGCTTAGAAAGCCAACAAAAAAGATCATGGAATATACTGCAAAAATTATGACTTCCTCAAGCACATATATTTAAAACTTTCTTTTAGATATAGCTCTAAACTATTTCATTTGTTGCCACTTAACTGGAACTCCTTCAAGTTGATATCTATTTGATTCTTCTCTTAATTTTTCATACTCAGTCTTTGAAGAATATACAGTAACAATTAGGGCATTTTGTTTATTGGCAGTGATTCTTAGAACTCTTCCCATTCTTTGAATTCTTTGTCTTTTTGAAGAAGAGGCGCTTAATATCATAGCGCCATCTGCCTCTGGCATATCAAATCCCTCATCAAGAGCGGTGCAACTCACAAGAACATTTAAGTTACCATTTTTAAAGTTATTTAGATTTTCTTCTCTTTCGCTTGTGTCCAAATCTGTATTATAAATAGCTGATTTATACCCTTTTGAGTTGATAATTGTATTAAATTCTTTGGCTTGTTTTTTATTTTCAGTAAAAACTATCCAGCTATCTCTTTTATATTTTTGTAACAGCTCAATTCCAAAAGGTATTCTGTTTATAGAGTTCTTAACCATTCTTGCTCTATTGAATATAAGCATTTTTAGGGGATAGTCATTCATGTTATTCCCACCAATTGTTGCGGCCCTTCTTTGAATGCTTTTGGTAAACTTTTTATATTCAGCCTCTTCGCTATTTGTCATGGCTGCATATGCATAGAGAAGCTTAAAATTAACAATTACTTCATCTTCTCTGGCGTCAATATAATCATAATCAAAGATAATATCTCCAAGGATTTTTCTTATAATAATATAAAAATTATCATCATAGTCTCGCTCTGGGGTTGCTGATAGTCCAAGGGTTGCATGCCAATGATTTGTAAGAGTCTCCCCTCTCTTCTCAGTTCCAATTTTATGACATTCATCAACTATAAGAAGGGTTTTAGAGGCGTCAAAATTTTCAATAATATTTTTTACAGAATCAATTGTTGAAATAGTAATTTTGGAAAGTTTATTTAAACGCTCGCCACCTCCATTTAAGGCTATTTCATTATTTTTAAAGGAAAGCTGAAGCCCCTCATACCATTGATCTAATAGAGCGATTGATGGAACAACTATAAAGATAGAGTTATTGCTGTTTTCTTCTAAATATTTTTTTAAGCAATGAATTGCAAATACTGTCTTTCCCCCGCCTGTTACAACCTTGACGATGCCTCTTTTTCTTTCCCACCATAAAGGAAATGCTGCTTCCTGCCATTCCCTTAGCTTCAAGCAAGCCCACCTTTCATAAGACTTTCGCCAATTAAAAAAACATGGATGCCATTTTCTTTTAATAATTTAATATCTGATTTCTTTTTTATTCCGGACTCAGACACAAAAATATTTTTTCCTTTAAATTGTTTTTTTAAATTTATTGAGTTATTAATATCAACATCAAAAGTTCTGAGGTTTCTATTATTTACTCCAATAATAGCGTTTTCAAAGCACTCCACTCGCCTAAGCTCATCAATGTCGTGAACTTCAATCAAATAATCAAGCTTAAGTGACTCAGCAAGCAATACAAAACTCTTTAATTGCTCATCATTTAAAATGCTTGCAATAAGCAATATGCAATCGGCACCCATTAGCTTTGCTTCATATAACTGGTATTCATCAATCATAAAATCTTTTCTAAGAATAGGTAGTCTTGTTTGTCGCCTAACTTCCTCTAAATACTTTGAACTTCCTTTAAAATAGTCTTCTTCTGTAAGAATAGAAAGTGCAGATGCGCCAATATTTTCATATTCTTTTGCTTTGCTAACTGGGTCAAAATTGTGAGAAATAATCCCAGCGCTTGGTGATGCTTTCTTTATTTCTGCAATAACAGCTTCATTCTTGTTTAATAAGCTTTTCTTAAAATTAGGCTCTGCTAGGGTTAAATTTTCAACTTGAGACTTTAAGTAATTCAAAGATTTTGATTCTTTTCTTTTATCTATAGTAATCCTAGTCTTCTCAACTATTTCTTTTAATATACTCATCAGAGATTTGACTCTCTTACATATGCATTCAATTTGTTCATAGCACTGCCATCATTCATTAGAGCAAAGGCTTGCTCTACACCCTCAGAAATAGAATTAGATTGTCTAGATAAATACAAACTTGCAGCTGAATTAAGTGCAATCATATCTTGAACTGCTGAACTTTTTCCTGAAAAAGCGCCCTTAACAAGCTCTAGACTTTCACTCGGAGAGTTTGCTGTAATTTCAGCTAAGGGCCTATTTTTTAAAGAGAAATCTTTTGGAGATATTTCATAGTTCATAATTTCTCCATTTTTTAATTCTGAAATATATGTTTTGCCGGAAATAGTTATCTCATCCAAACCATCCTCTCCATGAACTACCAATACATGCTCCATTTCTAGATTTTTGGAAACAGAAGAAAAGGTTTTAAGAAGATTCTTATTATAAACTCCTATAATTTGTTTCTTAGCTCCGCAAGGATTTGTATGAGGGCCAAGTAAATTAAAGATTGTTTTTTGTGCAATTCTTTGCCTTGCTGGCATAACAAACCTCATAGAGCTATGGTGAAGAGGTGCGTAAAGAAAAACAAATCCTACTTTGTTAAAAACGTTTAAAAGCTTTTCTCTATCATGGGATATATCGGCTCCTGCAATCATTAAAAAATCTGCACTTCCTGATTTGCTAGAAACTGCTTTATTTCCATGCTTTGTAACTGAGGCGCCTCCAGCAGCAGCAACAAATGAAGATGCAGTTGAGCAGTTAAATGTATGGATACCAGAGCCTCCTGTGCCGCATGTGTCAATCTGATTTCCATCCCCAATCTTGAATTTTAAAGATTTCTCTTTCATGACTGAGGCTGCTGCAGTAATTTCTTCTTCGCTAGGACCTTTTTCATTAAGAGCTAATAAGAATTTCTCGATTTCAAGATCATCAATATTGCCGGTCATGATTTCATTCATGGCTAGCTGCATCTCATCAAAACTAAGATCTATATGATCTTGTATCTTATTTATTATAGATTTCATTATATTGATATAAAGTTTTGGATTAATCTCATTCCATGCTCTGTATCTATAGATTCTGGATGAAACTGCACTCCATATATTGGTTTATTTTCATGCTCAATTGCCATTATGACATCTGCATCATCATCTAGTGTTGCTATTATTTTTAATTCCTTTGGAAGAGTATCTTTTTCAACAATAAGGCTGTGATATCTCACAACTGAATGGAGGTTATTAATACCACTAAAAATACTGTCTCCGCTATGCTTTATATTTGATTTTTTTCCATGGTAAAGCTCATTTGCTTTTATTATATTGCCGCCAAATGCTGCTCCAATTGACTGATGCCCAAGACAAACACCAAGAATTGGGACATTCGCAGATTGTATTAGTTCAACTGAGATTCCAGCCTCTAAGGGTGTGCATGGTCCTGGAGAAATAACTATCTTGTCAGGGCTCATACCTAATGCTTGGTCTACTGATAGTTGATCATTTCTTACTACCTTAATATCTTTTTCAAACTCTCCAATATAATGCACAAGGTTATAAGTAAAGCTGTCGTAATTATCTATTACAAGAATCATTCAATCATCTCCAAGGCATCTAAAAAGACTTTTGCTTTTTGCTTACATTCATTCCATTCATTTTCAGGAATGGAATCAGCTACTATGCCTGCCCCTGCCCCTACATGAATTACATCATCTTTGATTACCGCTGTTCTTATCGCTATTGCTGTATCAATATTTCCATTCCATGAAATATAACCAATAGCACCTCCGTATATTCCCCTTGAGCTCGGTTCAATTTCGTTAATAATTTCCATAGCTCTTATCTTTGGAGCCCCTGATAAAGTGCCTGCAGGAAGAGCTGACTTCATAGCGTCTATGTAATCAAATTGATCAGATATTTTGCCCACCACATTTGAGACTATATGCATAACATGCGAGTATTTTTCAATGATCATTTTATCGGTGACTCTAACTGACCCTAATTTAGAAACTCTGCCAACATCATTTCTTCCAAGATCAATAAGCATTAAATGCTCAGCCAATTCCTTGGGATCGCTTAAAAGATCTAGTTCGTTTTTTTTATCTTCAATATCATCAACACCCCTTTTTCTTGTTCCTGCTATAGGCCTTAAAGTTAAATCATTATCCTCTAATCTAACAAGTATTTCTGGGGAAGCGCCAACAACCTGGCATTCATCAAGATTCAAGAAATACATATATGGAGATGGATTTAATTCCCTGAGAGCCTTATAAAGCATAAATGGATCAGAATTGAATGGTAGTGAAAAGTCTTGGGCCAAAACAACCTGAAAAACATCGCCTTCTTTAATATAATCTTTCACTGTATTTACAGCATTTAAATATTCTTCTTTTTTAAAATTAGAATTGAAATTTATCTCTCCTTTTGGTTTCTTAAAGCCTATATTTTGGTCTTTAGGCTTAGAGTTAAAAACGTTTTCTATCTTTGAGATCTGATCTAAAGCATCCTCATAACAATTATCTTTTGGTTCGGTATTAAAAATAATCTGAATGGATTTTTCTATATTATCGAACACTATTAGCTTTTCTGCTTTAACAAGATATATCTCAGGCATATGATCTTTAAACTTAGAGCTTTTAGCCGGAAGATCTCCAATTTTTGCCTCTGCATAACCAGCGCTTTCGTATGCAAAAAAGCCGACATAACCTCCAAAGAATCTTGGTAAATCTTTTATATATGGAGCTTTATAATTTTTAGTTAGTTTTCTTATACTGTTTAATGGATCATCTGAAATGAATGAATTGGTGATGCCATTAGATATGCTTTCAACTTTTTTTCCAGAGACCTTTATCGTCTCTATACAATCTAAGCCTATGATAGAGTACTGAGCCCATTTCTCACCCCCCTCCACAGACTCAAGCAGGAAAGTATTTTTAATCCCATTTAACCTTGAGTATATTGTTAAAGGAGTTTCATTTTTAATCGATAATTTCTTTACTATAGGAATCATAGAAAAACCTTGATTCACATAATTAGAAAACTCATCTTTAGTAATCATTTTTTTAAAATATTTTTTAGATCTATAGTATCGCCAATATTGATATTATTATCATTAAACCAATCCTTATTTACTTCAAGAGCGTAAGGTAAAGGCTTGCTTGAGCAAATTGATGCCTTGGATAATGGCACCATATCATATATATCAATTATTTTTCCCTGAGAATCTATATAAGCAACACTTAATGGAACAAATGTATTTTTCATCCACATGCATTGTATTTTGGAAGAATTCCAAATAAAAAACATACCATAGTCGCCTGGTATACTTTTTTTAAACATTAGGCCTTTTTTTCTTTTGTTAAAGGTGTCGGCTATATCTATTTTAGTTAGATATTGGTCTAAGCTAATTTTATCAGATGCATTGCCCGGTAAGACAAATAAGAAAAGCCAAGTGAATTTAAATAATCTTAGAGCGAAGTGTTGAAATGGTGTTCTCATAATCTTCGGTATTAAAAATTGCTGATCCTGCTACAAAGGTATCTGCACCTGCCTCAGATGCCAACCCAATAGTCTCATTATTGATGCCGCCATCAATTTCTAGACGGATATCCTTACCTGTAGCATCAATCATCTGTCTAACTATTGCTACCTTCTCTAAAGAGCTATGAATAAAAGACTGTCCACCAAATCCAGGATTTACACTCATGATCAAAACAAGATCCAAATCTTCTATAACATTTTCTAGAATACTTAGAGGAGTTGCTGGATTAAAAACAAGTCCAGCTTTGCAGCCAGCTTCTTTTATTGCGCTAATAGATCTATGAACATGCTTTGATGCTTCGGGATGGAAGCTAATCAGGTCCGCTCCCGCTTTGATAAAATCTTGAGCAAGATTGTCTACTGGATCAATCATTAAATGAACATCGATAAATTCTTTTACTCCATAGTCTCGAAGAGATTTGCATACCATAGGTCCAATAGTTAAATTAGGCACGTAATGATTATCCATTACATCGAAATGAATCCAATCTGCTCCTGCCTTGAGAACATTTTTAACCTCATCACCGAGAGTTGCAAAATTAGCAGCTAGTATAGAAGGCGCAATTATATTTTTTTTATCCATATATTAATTCTCTTCTTTAAATGATTTATTGGCAAGGCCTAGGCGGTCAATAGTTCCAGTATCTATCCATGTTTTTTGTGATATTTCTGCTGTTACCTTTGCATCTTGTATATATTTTTTTATTACAGATCCCCAAATACTATATGGCGCAATTAGATTATTTGTATCATTAAAAATAACAGGATTTATTATTGATATGCCGCTCCAGGTAAATTCATTATTTGAATTCTTCTTTATCGACACCTTAGTGCCATCAAGTGAAAAATCGCCTTTAAGGTTATGCTCTGGGTTAGGGACTCCAATAATATGGGCAAATTCGACATCATGATGAGCTATATTTAAATCAATTAAATGATAGATATCAGCATTGAGAAGGAGAAAAGGTTCTTCACCTAATAAATTAAGAGCTTTTTTGACCCCGCCACCTGTGCCAAGAGGCTCTGATTCCTCCGAAAAAGAAATTTCTATATCAGAAAAATTCTCGCAGACATGCTCTTTAATTTTATGCCCTAGGTGAGAGATATTTATAACTATTTCTTTGAATCCAGAGCTTATCAATTTTTCTATATTTCTTTGTATAAGAGATTTATCTCCAACCATTAAATTAGGTTTTGGTACAGTATTGGTAAGCGGTCTCAATCTTTTGCCTAGGCCAGCTGCAAGTATCATTGCTTTCATAACTTATCTAGCCTATTTATCATTTTTGTTTTTACATTCTCTTCTAATTCTTTTTTTAATATATCGTAACTATTTGGAATAAGATTAATAAAATTATCTAATATTTGTGGAAGATCTTTAAGTCTATATGACCTTCCAGAATTAAAATATATATATGGCAATGTCCCAAGAATTCTCATTCCTCTCTGAATCCCTCCCCATCTAAGCCATTCATAGATATCATTGCTGTCAACATCAAGATCTAGTTCTTTTTTATAAAAATCTAACTTGTTTAAAACTTCTTTTTTTTGCAAAGGTTGGTAATGATCTATCAATATGCCAGCTAAATCTATCCCAATTGGTCCATGAGTTAGGTCTTGAAAGTCTATAATACATAATTGATTATCTTTGTTGAAATGAAGGTTTCTTCTTTCAAAATCAAAATGGCAATTCATCCATGGCTGTTCTTGAAGTTTTTCTATAGCTTCATCACGAAGTCTGTCGATTTCAAAATTTAGAGATATATCAAGAAAACTATTCAAGAAAACTTCTTTCATCATGTTCATTTGTATCGAAAGTGAAGATGTATCTAATGATGGTAGCTGAGGAATCATGGCCTGTTGAAGTTTGGCTAAGATTGAAATTGCCTCGTCTAACTTAAGCAGATTGCCTTTTTGTGACATATCAAAATCTAATAATGATGTATCTCCTAGGTCTTCTTGTATAGTCACACCAATCGCAGCATCATAAGTTAAAATTTTTGGTGATGGTATGTTTGATCTTTGAAGAAATTCAGAAAGCATTACAAATTTTTCATGGCTTCCAGAGACTGGGTCTAGATAGCATAGGACCAATGACTCACTATCGCTAAAATGTAAACGATAATATTCTCTTCCGCTAGCTTCAAGCTTTAAAGAAGTTATTTCAACAGCATTTAAACCAAGCTGTTTTACTAAATCTTTTAAGTTCTCCTGATTCAATTAACTGTTTTTAACATCTTCTGGCACTGGAGTGTCGTCAGGAACAAAAAAGTCAGGCATTAATTCTGCAAAAGGAACATTGGCATATTTTGTAAAATCTTTTACTCCTGCATTATGAAGAACTAAATCATCTATACAGAAATTTCCAGTAAATTCTTTTGAGCTCTTTGTGAGAATTTCATATGCTGCATCAGCCATAATGTCTACATTTCTTGATAGCCTCATTATCTCATCTCCTCCTAAGTGATTTTGAACTGCTGCTGTAGCAATGGCAGTTCTAGGCCAAAGAGCATTAACTGCTATGCCGAACTCTTTAAATTCTTCAGCCATGCCTAAGACACACATGCTCATCGTATATTTTGCCATAGTGTATGCAACAGTTCCTGAAAACCATTTAGGGCTCATATCCAAAGGTGGTGATAAATTCAATATATGCGGATTTTGAGATTTCATTAAATGAGGAAGGCAGTATTTGCTGACCATATAGGTGCCTCTTCCATTAATTTGATGCATTAGGTCATAACGCTTCATTGCTGTATCTGTAACATTTGTTAGTTGAATAGCAGATGCATTATTAATGCAAATATCTATGCCTCCAAAATGCTCGACCGCTTGATTCACCACATCTCTAACATTATCTTCATTTCTTATATCACACACTACAGGAAGAGCATCTCCACCAATCTCAATAATTTCTTCAGCTGCGGTAAAGATTGTTCCTGGAAGCTTTGGATGAGGCTCTGATGTTTTGGCTGCTACTACTATCTTAGCCCCATCTTTAGCAGCTTTTTTGGCCATTGCTAGGCCAATACCTCTGCTACCACCTGACATAAATATTACCTTATCTTTTAAGCTCATTTTTTATCCTTATATAATATGAATTGAATTAGTTTATTAAAATTTTTCCATGTATGGTCTTAAGTCTAGCTCATGCGTCCAGGCACTTCTATGCTGAGAATGAATATTCCAATAATTTTCTGCAATCATGTCAGGTTTAAGAATGCCATCTTTATCTTTAAGAGCATATGTGTCAGGAAACATCTCTTTAATAAATTGAGTATCTATTGCTCCATCGATAATAAAGTGAGCAACATGAATTCCTTCTGGACCAAGCTCTCTTGCCATGCTTTGTGCTAAAGCTCTTAATGCGAATTTAGCTCCCGCAAATGCAGAGAATCCAGAGCTACCTCTTAACGATGCTGTTGCACCAGTAAAAAATATACTGCCGTGGCCTCTTTTTTTCATATATTTAGCAGCCTCTCTTCCAGATAAAAATCCTGCAAATGCAGCCATCTCCCAAACCTTTCGATAAACTCTTGAGGTTGTTTCTTCTATAGGAAAGTAAACATTTGCTCCTGGGTTGAAAATAACAACATCAATAGGTGCTATTGACGATTCTATTTCCCTAAATAGATTAATAATTTCATCCTCACTTCTTGCATCAACACCAAAGCCTTTCGCATATCCTCCCGATTGATTGATTTCATCGCAAAGATTATTTAATTTAGAAATACTTTTAGGTCTTCTCACTGGACATACTTTGTAACCTTTTGATGCAAATTTCTTTGTAATTGCTGAACCTGTGGCATCGCCAGCGCCTATGATGACTGCTGAAAACTTTGATAAATCTTTCATAAAAGTGTTTAATTGTTTTATTCCACTTTACAAAATTGTAGGTAAAAATGAAAGTAGACTTTATCTTTGATGTTGCAAGCCCTAACGCATATTTCGTTCATAAAATTATCCCTGCTTTTGAATCAAAAACAGGAGTTATATTTAACTATATCCCCTGTTTGCTTGGTGGCATTATGCATTTAACAAATAATAAACCTCCTTTCGTAGCTTTCTCAGATGTTGAAAGTAAAATGAAGTATCAAATGATTGAAATGGATAGATTTATAAAGAAACACAATCTTGTAAATTTTAAGTTTAACTCAAACTTTCCAATGAAAACTGTAGCCATCCAGCGTGGTGCAATAGCTGCAAAACAGCTAAATATTTTAGATGCTTATTTGGAATGTATTTTTTCAGCAGTTTGGGAACAAAATATAGATTTAGCCAATGAAGAGAATTTTTTTGAAACTCTGAAAAAAAATGGGTTAAATGATTTAAAGATAAAAGAAATTATCTCATCTCAAGCTTGCAAAGATGAACTTATAAAAAATACTCAAAATGCCGTAGATAAAGGAGTTTTTGGGGTACCGACATTTATATATAAAGATGAAATCTTTTTTGGTAAAGATCATCTTGATCAATTGGAAGATGCATTAAAAACTTAAAAAAGAACTTTCTTGTAAAAATTCTATCTAAATTTTAGGTAAAGCCATTTTAATGAAAATAATATATAAAACTTCAATAATAACTTTTATTATTATCGCGCAGTCTCAGAGTCTGGCTGCAGATATAGCCAATAAGCTTATAAATACAACAAATTCGCAACTATCATGCTTTAATTATTTACCTGATCTCGGCAGTGTTGATGATAATAAAGATTTAGATATTAGATCAGAAGAATTTGAGATCACAAAGGACAATAAACTTATCTTAAATGGTGATGTAATTATAGACTTTGATGGAGGGGTTCTTAAAGCTGGTTCTGCAGATGTCGATAGAGATAACAAATTAATTTCTTTTGAAGCAGAGGGGGTTATTTCTCTTGAGAATGTTTTATTTGGTGCAAAGAAAGGCACTTTTAATAGGGGCAACCAGAATGTTTCTCTTTCAAATGGCAGTATGTTTTTATCAGAAAGGTCTCTATTAGTATCTTTTGAACAGCTAAATGGAGATATGGTTAAAAATATTCAAATGTCGAACGCGTCTATAACTTCATGTAGTGAACCAAAGTATGGGTGGGCTCTAAATGCTAAAAATATTTTACTAAATAATGAAACAAAAAGAGGGATTGCCAAGAATGTTTCCTTAGAGCTTTTTAATAAGAAAATATTAATACTACCTATAGTTCCTTTCGCAATCTCTTCTGATCGTATGTCAGGATTTTTAGAGCCTTCGCTGTCATACTCCTCAGATGGCATGGATTTTCTTGCACCTTATTTCAAAGTTACTTCAGAGAAATCAGACTTCACTTTAGCCCCAAGATTGATCGCAAAAAGAGGTGTAGGTTTAGAATTCAATGCTAGATATGTGCATGGAAAAGAAAATGCTCTTGGAAATTTAGACATAGTCTATTTAAATAAAGATAAGGAGTATTCAAAAGAGTTTAATTCACCAAAAGTTGATAGATGGGCTTATGCTTTTAATGACAACTTCAGTATTGGGGATTCAAGTAATATTGCATTTGAATGGTCAAAAGCCTCTGATTCTATGGTTTTAAGAGATATCCCAGGCGATATAGTAGCTTTAGGAAATCAAAGAGCAGAGAATTTAATACAAAATGTTGTTTTTCAAAGCAATTTCGAAGATATCGATCTTACTATAAGCCATTTAGCATATCAGAGCCTCAATCCTCTTCTAACCAATGGTTATTCAAAGTCACCAGAGGTAGATCTTGAATATGCAAAGACAATTAATAATTTTAATTTTAATTACAAAATAAACTACTCTAAATTTTCAGCTAGCAAAGTACATGGCTTTAATGGTTATCAAATTATGGGGAAATACCTTTTCTTAAATGAAAGTCCTAATGAGGGGGCAAGAGTATTTTCAGAAGCTTCAGTAAGCAATTACACGAGCTACAAGAATTTTAAAATTTCATCTCAAATTGGCATACAGAATATTGCATATAATTTAGTTAATAAGGATAGTCCTACTAAAGATATATCTGTGCCTAATATAAATATATTAGTAAGGTCTACTTTTTTTAAAAAAGAAAACGGATTAACTAAAATCTTAGAGCCAAAGCTTGCATTAGGATATGTTGGATATGAAGATCAATCTATGAATCCTATTTTTGATAGTGATAATTTATCAGCAAATAATCAACTTTTTAATAATTCTAGATTTTCAGGGTTAGATAGAATCGGAGATCAAAATTTTTATACTATAGGGATCACCTATACAACAAAAAAAATGGGCATGGACAAGCTTAGATTGGATGTATCAAAGAAGATATATCTCAGAGATCGCCGGGTATGGGTTAATCCAATGATGCATCAAGCCGAGGTGAGTGAGCAGATGCCATCTCACAACCCAATGATGATGGGCATGAATGCAGAACCGATAGTGTTTATGGCAAGTTATATGCCTAAGAAAAATACAATGCTGATGATGTATAGCGGCCTAGATAAAAAAAATAATTCTATTTTGTTAGGAGGCACAAATATGAAAACAACTAACAAATACGGCTCCTTTGGGTATTCAAGAAGATATAGAAGAATGGCAGGAAATTTTAATATACCCATGGATTACTCCGAGGTATTTGCAAAGATTGGTATTAATAAAAATTTAGATTTCATAGCTAAAATAAAAAGAGATCATGAAACTAATACAAGTATTGAGAGTTTATTTGGCATAGGATTTCAAAACTGCTGTATTGGGATTCAACTAAGCTATTCAGACAAAGAATTATCAAAGTATGTTGGCTTGAATAATGAAATAAATTATCTATATCTAAATGATGCTTGGAATAATATTATAGATATTGAGAACAAAAGCAGGTTAAATTTAAGCTTTGAATTGAAAGGCTTTAATTCATCCTTTGATAATATAACCAGATTGTTTAATAATTCGCTTCTTAACTACTAATCTACTATGAAAAAAATAATATTCCTCTTCACAGCTTTAATCTCCATGCCTTCAATTTCAAAAATTGAAACGTTGGATAGGATAGCTGTAATTGTTGATGATGGGATTCTAATGGAATCTCAGATCGATTTGGCTTTAGAAGAAATCATTAAAAGGTACGATGCTCAAAATATACCTAAGCCAGCAATTAGTGTACTTAGAGAACAAACCATAGAAAAATTAATAGTTGAAGAGCTTCAACTTCAAATGGCTGAACGGGCAGGTGTAAGAATTAGTGATGCTGAACTAAATACTACTGTTGCTCGTATTGCATCAAATAACGGAATGTCATTAGAAGAATTTATTTTATATCTAGATAGCGAAGGAGAGTCTTATCAAAGACTAAGAGATAATATAAAGAAAGAAATGACTGTTCAGAGAGTTCAAAGAGGTCGTGTTGGATCTTCTATTAATATTACTGATAAAGAATTTGAAGCATTCCTAGCAACAGATGAATCTCTAAAGCAACTTGAGCCTGAGCTACTAGTAAGGCAGATATTGGTAAAAACATTAACTGATGCAGAAAAGGTGTTAGAAAGAATAAATGCTGATCAGAGCTTTGAAGATTTAGCCAAACAGCTATCTATTAGTTCAAATGCTTCTGAGGGTGGTTTAATGAAGTGGCGTAAAAAGTCAGATATGCCCTCTCTCTTTGCTGAAGGTCTAGAAGGTATTGATGTTGGTTATATATCGTCGCCGCTGGAGAGCGGAGCTGGTTTTCATATTTTAAAAGTAGAAGAAAAGAGAGGTGAATTTGTTCAATACGAGGATCAGTGGCTAGTTAGACATATCCTTTTGATGCCATCAGAAATTAGAGATGAGGAAGCTTCAGAGCTCGAATTAATTGATATAAGAAATAGAGTTATAAATGGAGAGGATTTCAAATTACTTGCCAAAGAGTTTTCTGAGGATCCAGGGTCTGCTCAAAAAGGTGGTGAGCTGGATTGGATGGGAAAAGGAATAACAGCAGCAGAGTTTGAAGCAACTTTTACAACTATCGAGAAAGGGGTTATATCGGATGTTTTCCAAACTGAGTTTGGATTCCATTTCTTGGAGCTTATGGATCAAAGAAATAAAGACATGACCAATGAAGCTATTGAAAATAGAGCCTTCAACATTCTTTATTCAAGAAAGTATGACGAAGAGCTTGAAAATACCCTAAGAACTATGAGAGCAGAGGCTTTTGTTGAAATAAAAGATTTAGATTGAAAAGATTAGTATATTCTCCTGGGGAGCCTTCTGGAATTGGAATTGATCTAATAATACAACTAGCAACTTCTGATTTTTGGGAAAAAATTAAGTTTCCTGTAATTGTGCTTGCAGACCCTTTGCTGCTCCAAAGTAGAGCAAAACTCTTAAATAGAAAGATTGATATTGTAAAAGTTTCTGAAAATGAGATTTATTCTAGAAATAAGCATGCACAAATAAAAATTATTACTTTAAGTAAATGCAAAAATTTTACACCAGGAAAGCTTTATAAATCCAATGCATCCTATACTTTGAAGAATCTTGATTATGGTATTGAGCTTGCCTTTAATGATAAAAATACAGCGCTTGTAACCGGGCCCCTTAGCAAAGAAAATATTATTAAAATAGAGGAAAGTTTTACTGGGCATACTGAAAGAATTCAGGATTTAACCTTTAGTAGTGATGTTTTAATGCTTCTTGCATCAGGAAAAATTAAAGTTGCCCTAGCTACGACCCATATTCCCTTGAAAGAAGTTGCATCGTCAATCAATGGAAAGATGCTTCAAACTAAAATAGAAATTTTAGATCAAGAGCTAAAGACCAAGTTTGGTATCTCTAAGCCTAAAATAAAGCTGCTTGGTTTAAATCCTCATGCCGGAGAGGGAGGGAAAATTGGAATAGAAGAAAAGGAGATTTTATATCCATTAGCTAGAAAACTCAGAGCAAAAGGCATCAATATATCTGATCCAATATCAGCAGACACTGCATTTACAAAAAAAACTCTCAATGAAACCGATGCATATCTCGCCATGTATCATGATCAGGCCTTGCCAGTATTAAAAGCATTAAGTTTTGGAAAGTCTATAAATATCACTTTAGGTATTCCAATTATAAGAACATCAGTGGATCATGGAGTTGCTTTAGATGTGGCAGGAACTGGGAATTCTGACCCTTCATCACTAATAGAAGCATTTAAAACTGCTCAACGATTAATTTAATGATTGATAGAAATAGAAGACGACAGTTTGGTCAAAACTATTTAAAAGACCCAGCTATTTTATTTGAAATGGGTGAAGCCATAAATGCATCCAGAAATGAAAATATCTTTGAAATTGGTCCTGGAATGGGTGCTTTAACAAGGGTTATTAATAAAGATGATGTTGAAATAATAGCAATGGATATTGATCCAAAGAATATTGATTACTTGCAAAAAAATTTACAAAGGATCGAAAGTGTTAATTTGATATGTGATGATATTATGAAAGCTGACCTAGGTTTCCTTAGTGCGGGTCAGTACAGAGTTATTGGAAACCTGCCTTACAATATTTCAACACAAATTATTATTAGATTGCTAGAATTCAATCAACATATTAAAGATATGCATTTTCTTGTACAAAAGGAAGTTGCGGAAAAAATTTGCGGCTCCGCTTCAAGTAAAAATTGGGGTAAATTATCTATTAAAATTGGTTTATTTTTTAACGCCCAAAAATTATTTGATGTTCCTCCTGAATCCTTTGATATCAGGCCAAAAGTAAATTCTAGTTTTATTAGACTTACCCCAGTGGTAGATAATTTCATATTGCCTAAGGAGAAAAACAATCTATTTAAAATTATTGATCTATCATTTGCTACAAGGCGCAAAAACATAAAAAATAATTTAAAAAAACTAAATATTGATTGGTCTCTACTTGAGGTAGACCCCTCTGCAAGAGCAGAAGATTTAAAGATCAAAGACTTTATTGATATATCCTTGAGTCTAGAAAAATAGAATGTCGCATTTTGTTATAGGCGATGTTCAGGGATGTTTTAACCAGCTAGATGAATTACTAACTAGAATTAATTTTAGTCATGACAATGATCAAATTATCTTTGCAGGTGATTTAGTAAATAGAGGGAAAGATTCTCTAAGGGTATTAGACTTCTGCGTATCAAATCCAGGAAGTGTGAGTGCAGTTTTGGGAAATCATGACTTATATTTAATGCATCTTATAGAAAGCAAAGGAAATGATGATTGTTTACAAGAGATTTTAGAAAGTCCTCAATTAAATGCTATTTATTCATGGTTAAAGTCATGTCCTTTGATGAGATCTATTTACTTAAAAGATAGAAAAGAAACTTTTTATATAATGCATGCTGGAATACCTCCTCAATGGACATTTGACGAGGCGAAAAAATACTCTGATGAGATCTTAAAAGAGCTAAACAAGAATCCTAAAAATATTCTAAGCAATATGTGGGGTGATCTTCCAAACTTATGGAATAATAATTTGCAGGGGCATGAACGATCCAGATTAATTATTAATTATTTTACTCGCATGCGCTTTCTCAATACAGATGGATCATTGGAATTGAAGACTAAAGATTTGAAAGCGTCAGATAGTCTAATAAAATGGTTTGATCTAACAATAAAAAATATGAAGAGTGATGAATATATTCTATTTGGGCACTGGGCAGCTCTTAGAGGTACGACCGATTTAAGTAGGATAATTGGTCTGGATACTGGTTGTGTATGGGGTGGCGAGTTGACTGCTATAAAGCTAGAAAATAAAAAATTATATTCAGTTAAGAATAATGAAAATCTATAAAGTAGGTGGTGCAATAAGAGATTCGCTTCTGGGAGAGAAGCCCAAGGATAGTGACTGGGTTGTAGTTGGAAGTTCTCCAGAAGAAATGATAGATAACGGCTATAGACCAATTGGTAAAGATTTTCCTGTATTCCTGCATCCAAAAACGAATGAAGAATATGCCTTAGCCAGAACAGAAAAAAAAACCGGGTATGGATATAAAGGTTTTAATTTTTTCTTTGGAAAAGAGGTTACGTTAGAAGAAGATTTATCTCGAAGAGATTTGACAATAAATGCTATAGCTCAAGACAGTCAAGGAAATATTATTGATCCGTTTAACGGAAGAGACGATATTGATAAAAAAATTTTTAGACATGTGTCTTCTGCTTTCGAGGAAGACCCCCTAAGAGCAGTCCGTCTTGCAAGGTTTCACTCTTACGAACATTTACAAAACTTTAATATCTCTAGTGATACCAAAGAAATAGTAAAAAAAATTGTAGCTTCTGGAGAGATTGAGAAACTTTCTCCTGATAGATTTTGGTCTGAAATAAATAAATCATTGATATCTAAAAATTCGACAGCTTTCTTTGAGAAAATAATTAGTTTAAATATAAGCAAATTTTTTATGCCTAATCTAACGATTGCAGATTGTAACTCTTCGATATTCCCTGATATAAAATGGGCGGAGCTACAATTTAATAATGGGTTTCTTTTAAATGGCTGTCTACCAATTCCTAAAAATTTTAACCAAGCCAGCGATCTTTTGAAATTACTTATAAAGATTAATAAAAATATAAAAATGGATAAATTAAATACAATTATTCAAGAACTAAATGTTTCAAGAAATACTAAATTAATAAATAACTTGCTAGTCCTTAAATGTTTAACTGAGTTTAAAAGTTTTATTGAGGAGATTTTAGAGGCTGTTCACGAAATAGACTTCACAAGTCTGAAAGATATCGAACCTAGAAAAATACAAGATAACAAAGATAGTATGTACAATGAAATTCTTTCGAGATTTTATGAGTAAAACAATTTTAATAACAGGTGCCGCCAAAAGAATAGGTAAAGAAATTGCCTTAACTTTTTCTGATATGGGCTGGAATATTATTATTCACTATAATTCTTCAAAAAAGGATGCTGAAGATTTGCAAAGCATTTTAAATAGCGCCAATCCAAATTCTGCCAAAATCATACAAGCAAATTTAGATATTCAAGAAGATGTAGAAAGATTAATTCATGCTAGTAAATCCTTTTTTAGTAGGATCGATGTTTTGGTTAATAATGCATCAGCTTTTTATCCCACTCCAATCAAAAATGCATCAACTGATGACTGGGATAAACTTATTGGTTCTAATTTAAAAGGGCCGCTTTTTTTGATCAAAGGCCTTCATGAAATGATAGCCAGTGTAAATGGCAGTATTATTAATATAACTGATACAAATTTAACTAAAGGTGTTGCAGATTTCTCTGTATACACAGCTGCGAAAGGGGGATTACAATCAATTACAAAGGGCTTGGCAAGAGAACTTGCTCCAAATATAAATGTCAATGCTGTAGCTCCAGGGGCTATGCTGGAACCACCTGATGTAACATGGAGTGATGAAAAAAAAGCTAGTGTTATAAAAAATATCCCGCTTAAACGAATGGGATCAGAAAAAGATATAGCAAATACTGTCAAGTTCCTTGTTAATGCTAAATATATTACGGGGCAAACTATTAAAGTTGATGGAGGAAGATCATTGTTATGACACATGATATAGAAAATTATGATGAGATTTTTTCTGGTACAAAAAAAGTAGCAGAAAATTTAAAAATTAGTTCAGAAAAACTTCAGCCATGGATAGATGCGCATGTTGATGGGGCTGGAAGAATCAAAACTATCGAACAATTCAAAGGTGGTCAATCAAATCCAACGTATAAAATAATTACTGATAATAAAGATTTGGTTTTAAGAAGAAAGCCTCCAGGAAAGCTGCTCCCATCAGCTCATGCTGTTGATAGGGAATATAAGGTTATTTCTGCATTATATGAAACAGATGTGCCTGTCCCTAAAACATATGGCCTGTGTGAAGATGCAAGCATTGCAGGAACTGCTTTTTTTGTTATGGATTTTCTTGATGGAGATATTTATTGGAACCCAATGCTTCCCTCTTTAAATAAGGAAGATAGGATGAAAATTTATTCTAATAAAAATAAAACGCTTGCAGCGTTACATAGCGTTGATTATAAAAAAGTTGGCCTAGGTGAATATGGGAAACCTGGGAATTATGTTGCAAGACAGATTGCAAGATGGTCCCGCCAATACAAAGCATCAGAAACAGATAATATTGATGCGATGAATAATCTTATTAAATGGTTGCCAGAGAATATTCCAAATGATGATGAGACTTCTATAGTTCATGGGGATTTTAGACTGGATAATATGATATACAAAAATAATAATGTAATCGGTGTATTGGACTGGGAGCTATCTACTCTTGGGCATCCTGTGGCTGATTTTAGCTATCATTGTTTAACGTGGAGAACAGAGCCCATGTACTATGATTATCCAAAGTTAAAGGAATTAGGGATACCTAATGAAATGGAGTATCGTGATATGTACTCTGAAGCAACTGGAAAAGACTTATCTTCGAACTGGGAATTTTATATGGCCTTTAATATATTTAAAGTTGCGGCCATTTGTCAGGGAATATTAGGGAGAGTAAGAGATGGAACTGCTGCTAGTAAACATGCCGAGGACAGAGGTATGAAAGTCTATCCATTGTCAGAAGGTGCTTGGTCGATTGTTGAAAAGAATTTTAAATAATCTCTTTTAAAGGCAAGGAAACAAAAGAATATTTAGAAACCTCCTCGCTCTCAAATACAATTTGATCTCCATCTAGCTGTAAAACAATATCAATATCTAAACATCTGGAGCTAAACTTTGGTTTATTTCTATCCCGTCCTGACCTGTCTTCAATATCTTTTAGTCTTTTATTAAGCTCATCGAAACTGCTTTCAGATTCACCGCTGATAACTAGATTAAGGAAATCATCTCCCTTGAAGCCCACTGAAGGGGTCTGGTGAATTGATGATGAAATTGTTGAATCAAGAATAAGCTTTAGCTCATCTAAAGCAAAATCGATATTTTCTTTTGGGTTAACATTGCTACCTATTGAAAGAAAGTATTTCATTATCTATAAATTACCAGTCCAACATCTTTAGCCCCTCTTAGAGCTCCTGGCTTGGAAATCCTTAGTTTTAATGACTCAACATCAAAGTTCTCTTTTATTAATGCAGCTATTCCCTCTGCTAGAGTTTCTTGAAGCTGAAAAGAGGACTCTTCAACAAACTTAATTACTGCTTTTGTGATTACTTTATAATCTAAAGCGTCATCAATTGAATCAGATGCAGCTGCTTTTTTGCAATCAAATGGAAATTCCATATCAATACTAACCTCTTGCTTTGTTTTTCTTTCCCAATCAAATATTCCAATGATAGTTTTTACTCTTAAATCTTTTATATAAATAATATCTTTCATTTTGATAATTCCGTTAATGGCCATCTTGATCGTACGTGAGATCTAGAGACAGTTTCTTTATAACTAGACCTTATTGAACCTAAAAAAGAAATCATTGCTCCATTGTCTCCACAATACTTTAGATCTGGATAGTAAACATTTATTCCCATTGAGGTCTCGAGCTGTTTCATAGATGATCTTAGCCTCTTATTTGCTGCCACTCCTCCCGCTATTATTATATTCTCTCTTCCAGTTTGTTTAATTGTTTTTATTATTTTTTTATTCAGAACATCGATAGCAGCTTGCTGAAAAGAAGCCGCGATATCAGCTTTGTTTTGCTCGCTAAGCTCTCCAATTTCTTTAACTTTGTATAGAACAGATGTTTTTAAACCGCTAAAACTTAAATTTAAATTATCACTATGGATCATAGGCCTTGGAAACTTATAAGTTTCTGAGTTACCGTTTTGAGCTATTTTTTCAATATGTGGACCTCCTGGGTAAGGTAAATTCAATAATTTGCCTACTTTATCAAAAGCTTCTCCAATCGCATCATCAACTGATTGACCTAATATCTCATATGCGCCGATGCTTTTAACATCAACGATCATGCTATGACCACCACTTACTAATAAACATATGTATGGAGGTTTAATATCTTTAAACTCCATGCTTGGCGAGACTAAATGCCCCTCAAGGTGATTTACTGGTATTAAAGGGACTCCCATTGAAAATGCTAAGCCCTTAGCAAAACTTTCACCAATTAATAATGCTCCTAATAGCCCAGGGCCAGCTGTGTAAGCTATTTGGTCAATTGAGTTAAGGTCTATACCTTTTGTGGCTTCTTCAAAAACCTGAATTATTTTTTTACAGTGATCTCTTGAGGCAAGCTCTGGAACTACTCCACCATATTCAGCATGCATTTTTATCTGACTGAAAACAGATTCTCCTACAATCCCTTCCACAGAATCATAAACAGCTATAGCTGTTTCGTCGCATGATGTTTCAATACCTAAAGTTTTCATAAAAATGTTTTGCAAATTATCTAATTAAAGCCTAAACTAGCGAACTTATTATGCCTTCAATTATTATAAAAGAAACAGAACACTTTGATATTGGTTTAAGAAAATTTAAACGCGCTTGTGAAAAAGCAGCTATTGTTCCTGAGATAAGAGCTAGAGAATTTTATGAGAAACCAACTGAAAAAAGAAAACGTCTAATGGCTGCTGCTGTAAAAAGAGCAAGAAAGTCTAATAGAAAGTTTTCATTTTCTAGATCAAGATTTAGATAATCTTGTCTTTACTTTCAGATATCAAGTCCGATCTCAAGCAAGCCATGCTTGATAAAAACATTTTGGTTAGAGATACCATTAGAATGTTTCTTGCCGAAGTTCAAAAATTTGAAATAGACTCTAAAGAAGTGGCAGATGATGCTAAAGTTCTTCAAATTATCAATAAAATGATTAAGCAAAGGAATGATTCTATTGAGCAATTTACAAAAGGTGGAAGAGATGACCTTGTTGCGAAGGAGCTTTCCGAAGTAGATGTTTTAAATAAATATAAACCTGCTCAGCTTAGTGAAGATCAAATCATTTTAAGAGTTCGTGAGGCTATCTCCACATCTAATGCATCTTCAATGCAAGATATAGGAAAAGTTATGGGGTTATTAAAAAATTCCTTATCAGGCTCAGCTGATATGGGTATTGTAAGCAAAGTTGTTAAAGATCAATTAAGTTAAAACATAAAATAATATGACCAGACATAGCAAAAGAGAGTCAAATCAACTTCGTGAAATAAAAATAGAAACTAATATAAATATCCATGCTGAAGGCTCTGTTCTTATTTCCTTTGGAAATACAAAAGTTATATGCACAGCAACTATTGAAAATAAAGTCCCTAGATGGATGAGAAATAGTGAAGAAGGTTGGATAACAGCAGAATATGGCATGCTTCCAAGATCTACAAATGAAAGAATGGGAAGAGAAGCTGCCAGAGGGAAGCAGAGTGGTAGAACTCAAGAAATTCAAAGGTTGATTGGAAGATCTTTAAGACAAGCAGTTAACCTAAAATATATTAAAGGAAAAACTATTAATATTGATTGTGATGTAATCCAGGCTGATGGCGGTACAAGAACTGCTTCAATTACAGGTGGATGTATTGCTCTATTTCTAGCACTTAAAAATCATCATAATGATAATAGAGCTATTAAATCTTTTGTAGCAGCAGTGTCTCTCGGTGTTCTTAATGACGAAGTGATACTAGATCTTGATTATATTGAAGATAGCTCTGCAGAGACAGATCTTAATTTAGTAATGACTGATGATTTGAACCTAATTGAAATCCAAGGAACTGGCGAAGAAAATCCTTTCACTAAAGAGCAATTATCTAAAATGATAGAAGTTGGCAGTAAAGCAATTGAGGAGTTAATTGATTTGCAAAAAGCTAGTCTGGATCAGTGAAAGCTTACCAAAAGAAATTCCTTAAAATTGCATTAGCAACTGAAGCATTAGAGTTTGGCAATTTCACCCTTAAATCAGGTAGGAAAAGTCCATATTTTTTTAATGCTGCAAAAATGCTTAAAGGTGGAAATATATCAGAGCTTGCCTGGTGTTATGCAGAGGTCATTAAAGAAAAAGAGTTAGTGTTTGACAGCATCTATGGCCCAGCTTACAAAGGAATATTCATTGGTTCTATTGTGGCTATGCAATTTAGTATTAATGGCACAGAATATCCTCTTTCCTTTAATAGAAAAGAAGTTAAGAATCACGGAGAAGGAGGTAATATTATTGGCTCTAAACCAGATGGTAATATTCTTATAATTGATGATGTTTTGTCAGCTGGAACAGCTGCTAAAGAGTCAATAGAAATTATTAAAGAAAATGGCGCAATACCTAAATTTTTTCTTATAGGACTAGATAGACAGGAAAAAGGAAGTTCAAGCCTCTCTGCCAGAGATCAGCTTGAGGATGCTTACGATATATCTGTTATTTCAATAATTAATTTAGATACACTTATTTCTTTTGTTAATACTAGTCCTGAATATGAACAATATTTAGCAGAACTTCGAAATTATAGAGAGCTTTGGGGAGCATAGGATGTTTTCTGGGATAGTTGAATGTAAAGGGAGAATTTCTAAAATTGATAATCATGGAGATATTTTTAGCATAGAAGTTTATTGCCCTAAGGGATTTAATGAGAATTTAGAAAATGGTGCAAGTATATCTATTGATGGAGTTTGCCTAACATCCAAGGACAATGGAGATAATGCATTAAAGTTTGATATTGTTGGTGAAACAATAAACAGAACAAAATTTTCTGAAATGGCCATTGGAGATGAAGTAAACCTTGAAAGATCAATAAAAGCTTCTTCAGAAATTGGTGGGCATTTAATGTCTGGACATATTCATTGCACAGGAAAAGTTATAAAAACTGATATAAGAAAAAATTCAAAAGATATATTGATAGAAATTTCAGATAAATATTTGCCCTACCTCATGGAGAAAGGATATATAGGAATTAATGGATGTAGTCTTACTTTAGGCAAAATTGTTGATAATAGTTTTTATATACATCTAATACCTGAGACTCTTAAAATAACAAATATTAATGAGTTAGATTTACAAGATCTTGTAAATATAGAGATTGATCAGAATACAATTGCTATTGTTGATACGGTAAAAAAAGTTTTATTGGCTCAAAAATCTAGCTAAGACCGCCATTCTCATAGCAACACCATTTGCAACTTGATTTCTAATAACTGAATTCTCAGATTGATATGCTGTTTCTGAGATCTCAATATCCATATTTACGGGACCGGGATGCATGATAATTGCATCTCCTTTGGCCATAGATATTCTCTCTGTGGTTAGTTGATATAAGTGTTTGTATTCATCAAGGTCAAGGCTCATATCAGTTTCAAATCTCTCATGCTGAATTCTAAGAGCCATCACAACATCTGCATCAGTAACTGCTATGTCTAAGTTAGGCTCGTACGAACCAATAACTGGATCCATATAGTTTGAGCACATACTTGGGTGTCCAGAGAAGGTTAGAGATTCAATAGAAAAATTAGAAACCCCTTCAACAAATGATTTCACAACTCTTGAGTGATCTAGGTCACCTACTATTGTTATTTTAAGATTATCAATAGAGCCCTTTAACTGCCTTATTGTCATAAGATCAATTAATGTTTGTGTTGGATGAGCTGTGGATCCTTCTCCAGCATTAATAAAAACCATCTCTGGCAAGTATTCTGCAAGTTCTGATATTACTGAGTTAGGATGCCTTAAAACACATAAATCAACACCCATTAATGACAATGCATCAACTGTTTGATAAATTGATTCGCCCTTTGAAACAGAAGAATTTTCAGAATTAAAGTCAACAACTGAGCATCCCAAATTTTTTCCAGCTATATCAAAAGAACATTTAGTTCTGGTGCTTGGTTCAAAAAATATATTTGCTATTGTTTTATCTGGAAATAAATTATCTTTTTTAAATTTACCATCTGCGTCAATAAAGTTTTCAGCAAAGTCCAATAAAGAGATTAATTCATCTTTAGTTAGATCATTTAGGCTAAGTAAATTTTTAATCATTCGTATATACCACTGCATCTATTTCAACATTAACCCCAAGAGGTAATGCTGAAATTTCTATTGTTGCTCTAGCTGGGTAAGGCTCACTAAATCTTTCAACCATAACCTTATTAACTTCAGCAAAATCTCCAAGATCCGTTAAGTAAATAGTTATTTTTACAATATCTGATAGTCCGCACCCAGCTTCTAAACATATACTTTCAATATTGCTGATAACTTGATTTGTTTGCATCCCAATTGAATCTTTAAGAACATCTCCGTTTGAAGGATTTATGGGGACCTGGCCTGAGATATATAAAAAATCTCCAGCAAGAACCCCTTGTGAATATGGGCCAATAGCCTTGGGCGCATTCTCAGTGTAGATTATCTTCTTTGCCATAAGGCATTCTCCAGAAAAAAGTACTTAAATATTTGAGCATAATACATTAATTAATAGAAGATATTTCTTTTATCAACCTTCATTGATCTGTCTAGAGCAATTAGAAACAAATTTCTTTGCATCAACTTTATCTATCAAAGTATTTAGGTGATTTATGTCATTGACTTCAATTTCAAGCTCTATATTTGCAAATTTGGAATCTATGGCATTGGTATTAACAAATACAACATTTATTCCCTCCCTTGTAAATATAGACAAAACATCAGAAAGAACTCCTACTTTATTTTCAGAAATTACTTTAAGTTTTGCTATGTATAAGTGACTCTTTTTTTTAGAATCCCATAGAGCTGGTTGATATCTGACATCTTTTGCTAGAAATGGAACAACCTGTTGGCAGATCTTATGATGTATTACTATCCCTCTTTCAGTATCAGAATGAGCTATGATTTCATCGCCTAAAATTGGCCTGCAGCATTTTGCAAATACAACTGATATGCCCTCAATTTTTTTATTAACCAGTCTAAGAGGGTTTATCTCTTGGTTATCTGAGTTTTTTCTTATTTGAAGACCTTCGTAAAACTTTTGAGCAACAATATTACCTGTTTTCTTTCCAAGGCCAAGATCAGTCATTAGTTTTGTTAAAGATGGAACTCCAATTGAGCCTAGAACCCTTTTTAATGTAGCCCCTTTGTAATCTGATAATTTTATACCTGAACGTTTAAGCTCAGTTTCCAGCATAATTTTTCCAGCTTTTCTTGCTGATGAAACCTTTTGCTTTCTTAATCTTGCCCTAATTCCACTTCTAGCTCTACTTGTTACTATGAAATTAAGCCAGGCTGGATCAATAACTACATTATTTTTTGAGGTTATGATTTCAACCGTCTGTCCGCTCTCAAGCACTACGTTTATGGGAGCTTCTTTTCTATTTACCTTACAGCCAACGATGGTATCTCCTAGATCTTTATGAATAGCATATGCAAAATCTATTGGGGTGGCGCCTATCTTTAGTCCAAAAATATGTCCTTTTGGAGAAAAAACAAAAACTCTTTCTGGCTCTAAATCTGTTTTTATTGATTCAACAAACTCTGATGAATCTTTTGATTCTTTATATAAATCTAACAAGCCGGCAAGCCATTTTGTTGCTCTTAGTTCAGTTCCAACACCTTCTCCAGATGTCTTGTAGCCCCAGTGAGCAGCAATGCCTCTATTAGCAGTATCAAACATGCTTCTCGTTTGGATTTGAACTTCTATTGGAAATGCATCTAAGGCTAGAAGTCCAGTATGAAGTGCTTGATAGCCATTCATTTTAGGTATTGCAATATAGTCTTTAAATCTATTATCTATTGGGGAATAATAATTATGGATAATACCAAGCGCTCTATAACACTCGTCAACAGTGTCTACTAAAATTCTGAAACCATAAACGTCTAATATTTCTGAAAATGGTTTGTGTTTTGTTTTAATTTTATTATAAATACTAAATGCATTTTTTTCTCTCCCTTTAACAGCTGCTGTTTCAATACCATTATTTTTTAAATTTGATTTAAGCTCTTTTCTTACTTTCTCTATAATTTTTTTTCTTCCGCCGCTGGATTTTTTGATTGCAGAATCTAGCATTTCAGCCCTTAATGGATGCAGGCATCTAAAAGCTCTATCTTCAAGTTCATTTTTAATATCAATCATGCCAACTCTTAAGGCTAGTGGAGCAAACATTTCTAATGTCTCTTTAGATTTAAGAATTTGCTTATGCCTAGGCATAAAATCAATTGTTCTCATGTTATGAAGTCTATCGCATAGCTTTACCAAGATGACTCGAACATCATTTGCCATTGCTAGCGCCATTTTCTGGAAATTATTTGCATTAGTTTCAGCCTTATTTTGCATGCTAATTTTTCCAAGCTTACTTACCCCATCAATTATATTGGCAACGTCTTTACCAAAGTTTTTTTCTAAAACAGTTTTTTGGACGTCGCAATCTTCGAGAACATCGTGCATTAGTGCTGCGCAAATTGAATCATGGTCCATTTTAAGTTCAGCAATTATTTTTGCGACAGCAACTGGGTGGGAAATATACGCAGAGCCATCTTTTCTTTTTTGCCCATCATGGGCTATAAAAGCAAATGTATAAGCTTTTTGAATTTTTTTTATTTCAACTGCCTTAAGATATGTTTTGACAGGTGCTAATAGGTAGGAGGGAACCTTAAGAAGGTCCTTATCAGAGAAATTGGTTAAAGATTTTTTGGGGAGCGTTTGTTCTGTCAAATCTGGCTCCTTTTAGATTTATTATATAGCTGGATCAGCCTCACCCTCTTCAGGAGCAGCAAAACCGTCCATCAGAACATCTTCTTCAAGTGTTCTATCAAGTGTCTCTCTATCGATCAGGCCTTCTTCTATCTCTCTTAGGGCAACAAGAGTTGGCTTGTCATTATCCCATTCAACAAGAGGTTCTCTGCTTGTTGTAGACAGCTGTCTTGCTCTTTTTGATGCCATAATGATTAGATCGAACCTACTTGGTATTTTTTCTAAACAATCTTCTACTGTAATTCTTGCCATACTTATCTCCTAGGTGGGTATTCTAATTCCTTAAGCACTAATAAGACAACATATCTATTAAAATCTTTTCAATTAAATTTTTGTCTGAATCATTTCTTTTTTCAAATATTATCTCTTTAAGAGCTTTCATGGTTATATCTATCTCATCATTTACAATAATGAAATCATACTCATCGCAAAATTGAATTTCTTTGCGAGCATTAGTCATCCTTTTATCAATTGCCTCTCTCGTATCTGACCGTCTGTCTTCCAACCTTTGCTTAAGCACTTTAAAGCTTGGCGGCAATACAAATATAGATGTATTTGAAATATTAGACTCTTTTATTTGCATAAAACCTTGGACATCGATATCCAAAATAATACTCTTGCCTTCTATGAATTTTCTATCTATGTAAGATTTTAATGTTCCATATTTGTGATTATGAACCTTCGCATATTCAATGAATGCATTTTTATTAATCAAAGATTTGAATTCATTTTCTGAAATAAACTGATAATCAACTCCATTTATCTCACCATCTCTGGGAGGTCTTGTTGTAGCGGAAACAGACAATTCAAAATTATTAGTTGAAGAAAGTAGTTTTCTTATTAATGTAGACTTTCCTGCACCTGATGGAGCTGAAATAATAAATAACTCAGGATGGTTATTCTGCATTCTGAGCTTGCTCTCTCATCTCTTCGACTAAAAGTTTCATATCTAATGCTTTTGATTTATGAGCCGGATCGTCTAACTTAACAGACAAAGTGCTTGTTTCTCTAAATAGCTCTTGCAATATGAAATCAATTTTTTTTCCTTTACTTAATTTACCTTTTAACTCTTTTTCTAATGAAGAGAGGTGAAAGGAAATTCGCTCTTGCTCTTCTGCAACATCGTGCTTAAGCAATAAGAGAGATACCTCTTGTTCTAATCTCTCTTTATCAATATCGGTAATATAGTCTTTAATTTTTTTCCTAAACTTTGTATTTCTTTTGTTAATACTAGTTTTTGCTCCAAGAGAAATTGAAGAGTTATTTTTGTTTATTTTATTAATTTTATTCAAAAATACTTTCTGTATCTTTACCCCCTCTTCTTTTTTATTCAAAATGAGATCTGCTAACGTTTTCTTAAATATGTCTTTTAAGATTTTTTTATTAATTGATGATTTATGGATAGCATTTATTATGCCTGGCACGTCTTTAATATCTGCAAAAGTAAGCACTTGTGAGTTTAAATTTTTATTGGAAGCAACAAGATCTAAAAGATTTTGAAGAGAGTCTTTATTAAATTTATAGGAAGTTTTTTGAGGTTGAGATATTTTAAACCTTACATCAACAGAACCCCTCTTTATTTTTTTAGATAATGCTTCTCTAATATGGATATCCACGTCACTTGGAAGTTCATGGGACTTTATTGTTACATCTAAAAATCTGTGATTGATCGTCTTAATTTCACAATTAATTCGAATATCTCCATCTACATACTCTGAAGATGCAAAGCCTGTCATGCTAGTTATCATAACTATAATTATATTTTGGAATCAATTTTAGGGCTAGTCATTAGAACTCATAATAAAATTAGTATTATTAATTTTTTCCCCACTTACGCTTCGAGCATGGGGATTAAGTATTTTATTTTCAGTACAGTTAAATATTCCTTCGAAATTATTTTCAATGAAAAAGCATATGATTTGAGATGCATGATCTCTATCTAGCTTATTGTTAAATTCAGGTATTTTAGTGCCTGATAAATAAAGGCCTCCAAATCTTAGAATGCTTAGATTGTTTAAAATATTTTTTTTAAGAAATGCTTCATACTCTAAAATTATTTTTCCTCTGAAGCAATCTGGCTTAGGTAATGAAGCCTCATCAAGGATTCCAAATTGATTGCTTCCAAAGATCCTGGTTGATGAGATGGCTATAAATGATTCGTAAGTTATATCATTCAGAGATACCATGATATTTTTTATAGATTTGTTGAAGCCATTTTTATAACCCTCTTCTGTTATCTCTGATGGCTTAGGTATAAAAATAATCCTTTTAAAATTTTTAAAAGGTAATTTTAGGTTTTCTTTTGACAGCCAGTCCCAAGAGATATGCGTGATTTCAGTTTTGTTAGAATTGTATGATCTGTTTACTGTAACAAAGTTATAGTTTTTGCTATTTAGATTTGTAACAACCCTTTGCCCAATATCACCAAACCCAATTATTAAAATATTTTCTTTCATATCTCGATAATAGAGCAATAAATGGATGTTTCCACTAAGGACTGATCTTTTTTATAAAGATGGCTTAGACATTTGCTGCCTAAGCCATAAGAATTTTGATTTCTAAAAGAATATACCGTTTAAAGGTAATAAACCTGAAATAACTAAACTAACCATTGCCATAACATTTATTAAAATATTCATTGATGGTCCAGATGTATCTTTAAAAGGATCTCCAACTGTATCACCAACAACTGTAGCTGAGTGAGTATCAGAACCTTTGCCACCTAAGTTCCCTTTTTCAACATATTTTTTAGCGTTATCCCATGCTCCACCAGCATTAGCCATAAACAAAGCTAAAGCAACACAGCCCAACAAGCCACCAGCTAACATTCCGCCCAGAGCTATTGCTCCTAAGCCAAACCCAACTATTGCAGGCATACTTACTGCTATCACACCTGGTAACATCATCTTTTTAAGTGCAGCGGTAGTAGCGATTTCAACACATTTTTCAGAATCAGGATCGGCTTGACCCTCCATTAGTCCAGGTATTTCTTTAAACTGTCTTCTAATTTCATTAATCATTTCAAAAGCCGCATCGCCAACAGCGGTCATGGTAATTGAAGCTATAAGAAATGGTATGCATATTCCTATGAACATGCCCACAAGAACAATTGGATTTTCTAGTGAAAGTGAGAATGCATCCCCATATGTAGCAGAAACTTGAGCTGAATATGCAGATATAATGGCTAATGCTGCAAGCGCAGCAGCACCAATAGCAAAACCTTTACCTATTGCAGCTGTTGTATTTCCAAGCTCGTCCAAAGAGTCAGTTATATCTCGAACTTCTTTACCCATTCCTGACATTTCTGCAATGCCGCCTGCATTATCTGCAACTGGGCCATAAGCATCTATTGCCATTGTAATACCAACAGTTGCTAACATTCCTACTGCGGCTATACCAACACCATAAACACCATCAACTAATGATGTAGATGCTAGGATAATGGCTGCAAGAATTATTATAGGTATGACTACTGACTGCATTCCTACGGATAGGCCTGAAATCATAACGGTAGCAGAACCTGTTTCTCCAGATTCAGCTATTTTTCTTACAGGATTTCCACCTGTGTAATATTCAGTAATTAGCCCTATGAGGACTCCACCAACTGCACCACTCACAACACACCACCAAACATTAGTTTCAATCCCTCTAGAATCAATTAAGAAATAAGCCATTGCTATAAAGATAACAGGTGCCAAAAGAGTTCCTGATCTTAAAGCACTTGCTGGAGCTTTAGAGGATTGAAGTTTAACAATGAATATACCAATAACAGATGCGAATAAGCCAATCGAAGCTAGCAACAGTGGTAGCATCATTAAATCAGTCCTGCCCATTGTGTATGCAATAGCGATCGAAGCAATCATTGAACCACAATATGATTCAAATATATCAGAACCCATGCCAGCTACATCACCTACATTATCACCTACATTATCTGCAATAACTCCAGGATTTCTTGGATCATCTTCTGGTATTCCTGCCTCAACTTTTCCAACTAAATCAGCACCAACATCTGCACTTTTAGTAAAAATACCGCCTCCGACTCTTGAAAATAAAGCAACTACTGATGCCCCCATTCCAAAGCCCTCTAAAGCATGAACGCCCTGTTCGTATCCATTAAAAAAATAATAAAGGCCACCTAAACCAATTAGGCCTAAAGATGCAACACATAGGCCCATGACAGACCCACCATAAAAAGAAACTGATAGTGCTGCTGCTGCTCCGTCTTGCTGAGCTGCAGTGGCTGTTCTTACATTTGCTTTTGTAGCAGCATACATTCCAATGAAACCAGCTAAAGATGAGCATAGTGCACCAACTACAACAGCTATAGCAGATTCTGTTGATAAAAATAATTGCGCTAAGATTACGAGGACCACTATAAATACAAGCAAATATTTATATTCGGTTTTCATGAATGCCAATGCTCCATTATGAATCTGGTCCCCAATTTTTTTGACCTTATCCTCTCCGTCTGGATACTTCATAACCAATTGGTATACGACTAAAGCCACAACCATTCCAACGACCCCTAAAATTGGAGCAATCAACAAACTGTTCATATTTACCTCTAAGTAAAAAAAATTAATGGTGCATTCTATCAAAAAAAAGAATGAAAAATGAGATTTAATTAGCTATTTATTGAATATTTTCTTGTCTAACAAGCCTTCTGATTCAGCAACAATACATGCAACTGCAGCATCACCTGTAACATTTACAGAAGTTCTTAACATATCAAGAATTCTATCTACTGCAAGAATAATGCCTATGGCCTCAAGCGGCAAACCAAACTGTTGAAGAATTAAAACCAAGGTTATTGTTCCGGCTGAGGGAACGGCAGCTGCTCCAATGGATGCTACGACTGCTAAAATAATTACCTGAACATATTGAATTAAAGTTAAATCAATACCTGACATTTGCGCTATAAATATAGTTGCCATGCCTTGCATAATAGCGGTTCCATCCATATTTATTGTGGCTCCCACAGGAACAACAAATGAAGCCACATTCTTATTTACTCCAAGGTCATTCTGAACTGTTTTAAGAGTAACAGGAATTGTTGCTGCGCTTGATGAAGTTGAAAAAGCAAAGATTGCAACATCTTTCATTTTTATAAAAAAAGTTTTTAAATTTATAGAAGTTAGAAGCTTTAATAAAAGAGAGTAAGTTATGAAAACATGAAGTATTAATACTAGTATTAATAGGATTACGTATTTAAAAGCTTCTTGAAAAACATCAAGACCGTCAACTATTACAAACTTGCCTATCAAGCAAAAAACACCAATTGGAGCGAATGAAATTATAGTAATTACAAGTTGCATGAATACTGTATTTAACTTTTCAAATGACTGACTAAAGTTATTAGTAAGATGATTTGTTTTATTTAATGCTAAGCCAAATAAAATGCTGAAGAATACTACTGCCAGCATTTCATTATTAGCCATAGCTTGAATAATATTTGAAGGAAATATATTTACTATTGTTTCAAATACGCCTTGACTTGGAGGAAGGCTTTCTGGAGCAATAGATATCTCTGAGTTGTAGCCAGCTCCTGGCTTGAATAGTGATCCTACAGCCAAAGAAAGTGTGACAGCTATTGCAGTTGTTGATAAATATAGCGCAATAGTTTTTGCAGTAATCTTTCCTAAACTATTTAAGTTGCTAAGAGAAGAAATGCCTGAAACTAAGGAAAAGAAAATTAAAGGCACTATTAGCATCTTCAGTAGATTGATAAATATTGTGCTTCCCAATAAGAAAACATACTTTTCAAAGAATAGTGAGATTTGGTCTCCAAAAATATTGGTGTAGTAAAAAACAGCGCCGACAACAAAACCAGCAAACATTCCAAAAAGAATATTGCGAGTTAAATTATTTGGTGCATCTATCATTACATCTCTATCATATCAAAATCTTCCTTGCCAACACCACACTCTGGACATAACCAATCTTCAGGAACATCTTCCCATCTTGTTCCTGCCTCTATTCCATCTTCGGGCCAACCCAGGGCCTCATCATAGATAAGCCCACATACAATGCATTCCCATTTTTTTAATTCCATAATTAATATCTATTCCAAATGATGATAAAAAGTTCGGAGTATAATATCAGATTTACTTTAATTACTTAATGAAACTTAAACAAATTTCTCCTTGGACAAACATAGAATCTATTGAATCAAGAGTTGATTTGTCTGTATTATCTTGGCTAAAAGAGGCTGGCCCAATAACAAAGAGAATAAAATTAAGTAAGAAATTTAAGCTTGAATTGCTGCGTGATGAACTTGATAATATTTCACAAGAAGAGCTATTATTTCTTAAATCAAGCTCTGAAACTTTCAGGGTTAGAGAGGTTATCCTGTTTGGTGACAATGCTCCGGCTGTTTATGCCAAATCAGTAATTCCAACTTTGACTATAGATAATGGATTATCCTCTCTTGGTGAAATAGGAAATGCTCCTCTAGGTGACATTCTTTTTACTCCTGGTATTTTTACAAAACTAGAAATGTTGTGCGCATCGTTTTTGGATGATGATATGAGTATTTATTGGGGTAGGAAAATAAAGTACTCCGTTAACTCTGAACCAATTTCGGTCATGGAAGTTTTTCTATTATGAAAATTCTTATGAACTATATAAGTCTTTCTAGGCTAGATAAGCCCATTGGAATATATCTTTTACTATGGCCATCTTTGCTTGGGCTTTTCCTTGGAGGCCTGAATGAAGGATATATTGATTTTAAAAACTACGTTATCGTTATAGTTGGAGCAATCCTAGTCAGATCTTGTGGATGTGTCGTTAATGATATTTTTGATCATAAGTTTGATAGGTTGGTTGAAAGAACAAAAAATAGGCCTATTGCATCTGGTAAAATTAGTCTCAAAGAAGCTTGGATGTTTTTTGTTATTTTATCTATTGCTTCATTTAGTCTGCTTTTATTAACCCCTCCAGTCACTATCAAATTAGCATTATTTTTTTCACTACTAATTTTAATTTATCCGTTGGCCAAACGTTTTATTAAAGCGCCGCAAATTATTCTAGGGATTACATTTGGATCCGGATCAATAATATCTTACTCACTTCAATCAGATAGCTTTTCCTTATCCATAATTATTTTATATATTGGGCTTATTGCATGGATTGTTAGCTTTGATAGCATCTATGCTCTAGAAGATATAGATGATGACATTAAGATTGGTATAAATTCTTCTCCAATTTTATGGGGCAAAGAAACAATATCTATTGCATATATATTGCAATTTATATTTTATGCAGCAATAGCATTAATTGCATATATAAATGATTTTTCAATCTTATTTACAGTAATTTTTTGCCTACTGCTAATTTTATTCTATCGCCAAAATACACTTGTAAAAGCAGGAAGGTACTTGGATGCTTTTAAGTTTAATAATAATGTGGGGATTGTTTTAATAATTGGTTTTTTGATAGAAATATTTCTTATTTAAATGCTTATAAAAAATAAATTCATTAAAAGCATTTCTGATATATCAAATGAAGAATTCAAAAGTATATCAAATGCTCGTAACTCTCCTTTCATGTCGTATAAATTTTTAGAATCAATGGAGGCAAGTGGTTCTGCAAGCCCTTCGGCTGGATGGCATCCTCATCATGTTACTTCATATAAGAATCAAACTCTTAATGGTTTTATGCCCTTGTATCTTAAAAACAATAGTCAAGGCGAATTTGTATTTGATCATCAATGGTCATACGCTCTCCAAAGAGCTCAGAGAAAATACTATCCAAAATTTTTATCAGCTATTCCCTTCACACCATGTGAAACATCTAAATTTATAACGCCTGAATTGAGTATTGCCGCTGAAATGATTAAAGCCACTAAAGACAAGATGGCTGAATTAAATATAGAAACATGGCATGTTCTATACCCGGATGAGAAAACAAAAAATATACTTAAAAAAAATAACTTTATTGAGCGCTTTGATTATAGATTTGTATGGAATAATAAAAACTTCATAGATTTTGATGATTTTCTAAAAACATTTACTTCTAGGCAAAGAAAGAATATTAAATCTGAAAGAAAGAAGGTTAAGAAAGAAGGCGTGCAATTTATAACAAAGGATAAACGATTATTGGGTGAAGAGGATTGGAATATCTTTTATAAGTTCTATGCCAATACATATCTCGAAAGGATGCAAAAACCTTATCTAAATATTGAGTTTTTTAAAAAAATTCATCGAAATAGAGATGATCTTAATCCTATTATTTTTTTTGCTATTCAGAATGGTGGAGCTGTTGCAGGCTCCCTTTGTTTTGAAGGAGATGGAATATTGTATGGCAGACATTGGGGCTGCAGCAAGAATATACAAAATCTTCATTTTGAATGTTGCTATTATCAAGGAATTGAATATTGCATAGAAAATAACCTTTCTTTATTTGATCCTGGAATTCAAGGGGAATATAAAATAAGAAGAGGTTTTGAGCCTAAATTATCTAGCTCATTGCATTTTATTCTTCATAAAGATTTTAGGAAAGCAATTCAAGACTTCTGTGATAAAGAGAAAGATTCTATTGATAGTTATATTGATGCATGCAGCGAATATACACCGATAAAAAAAGAATATAGAATTATCTGATGCTAAAAAATCTTCCAAAAACCTCACATAACCAAGTGGTGTGTGAAGCTAATTATTTAAGATTGAGGAGATTGCTAGGGAGTTTCACAGAAAAAGAATATTTTTTTGAAGGAATTAACCCTGATTCAAGCATGCAAAATATAAGTTTTCTAATTTTAGACAAAACTAAACACACTGTAATTATTGAAGCTAAACAAATAAATGCGAAAAACATAAGCATTAACGATTTTATATGCAGAATTAGAGTTAGTCTTGATGCGTGTTTGGCAGAGGCAATATCTTATCAAGGCGAGAGAGCATTGCCTTCTTTTTTTAAAAAATCACAAATTCAATCTTACGATGAAAAAGAGCAACAAAATAGATTCTTTACTGAGTGGCTTGAAAGTATTTTTATAACTGGTATTGCTAAAGCTGATAATATAAAAAATATAATAAGAAATGACTAAAAATATTTTGTATTTTCATGGATTTAAATCATCCTCAGACTCCAATAAAGCTCAAGCCTTTAAGCGTCTTTTAAAAAATGACTCAAGGGATGCAAAAATATTTATTCCTGATATTGAAGATAATTTTAAAGATGCAATAAAGCAAATAAACAAAATTATTGAGGGGATTAAGGGAGAAATATTTTTTGCTGGGAGCTCGCTTGGAGGTTACTTCGCTAAATTTTACGCTGAAAAATATAATACAAAAGCAGTATTAATTAACCCAGCTATATATCCTCTAGTTGGGTTTGAGGAATATCTTGGTGAAAACATAAACTATGTAACTAAAAAAAAATTTAATATTTGTAAAAGTGATATTGAATACTTGAGATCTTTACAAAACAAAAAAATAAAATCACCTAAAAATTTTATGATTCTTGTTGAGTCAGGAGATGAAATATTAAACTATCTTGAAACAGTATCTTTTTTTAAGGGCTCTGAAATAGATATTGTATTTGGTGGGGATCATTCATACTCATCATTTGAAAAAAAATATAATAAAATACATTCTTTCCTGAAATTATAGTTTTCGCACTAGAATTTAACATTAAATTTCTATTTGCTCTATATTAGTGCATAATAAGCACAGTTTTTGTGCATATACAGAAAAAATAATTGGTATTAATATTGCATATATTGTATTAAGAAACACAATTATAGGAGATAGAATGACAGGTTACAAAACATATGAATACTTATGGCTAGATGGCTACAAGCCAGAATCTTCAATGAGGAGCAAGGTTAAGGCAACGGATGCTGAAACTCCACCTGATTGGTCTTTTGATGGATCATCAACCCAACAAGCAGAAGGAGGAAGTTCAGACTGCTTATTAATACCGGTACAAACTTATTCAAACCCTCATGGGCATGACATAGTTATGACACAAGTTCAGTCAGCTGACCATACTACTCATCCATCAAACTTCAGAGCAGCTGCAGAAGCGGTAGTAAGTGATGACTGGTGGTTTGGTTTTGAGCAAGAATTCTTTCTTACTGATCCAGAAACTGGAGAACCATTGGGTTGGGAAAATGGTGAGCCAAGAGCTCAGGGAGATTTTTACTGCGGTGTAGGTGCTGGTAACGTTGTTGGTAGAGAAATTTCTGATGCTCATTTGCAAGCCTGTCTTGATCTTGGCATTACTTTAACTGGCACAAATGCTGAGGTTGCTTTAGGGCAGTGGGAATATCAATGTCTTGGAAAAGGAATTAAAGCTGCTGATGATTTATGGGTAAGCAGATATATGCTTTATAAAATAGCAGAAGAGTTTGGAGTTGGTGTAAATATTCATCCTAAACCGAAAACAGGAGACTGGAATGGTTCCGGTATGCATACTAACTTCTCAAATGAAGAAATGAGGTCTAATGGTTCTGAATCACTTTTTACTAGTATGTGTGAAAAACTAGGCAAGGTTCATGCCGAAGGAATTGAGGCATATGGTTCTGATAACGATATGAGGCTTACTGGGCTTCATGAAACTCAGAACATTGATCAGTTCTCATTCGGTGTAAGTGATAGGGGTGCAAGCATACGTATACCTGTTTACACTGTGGAACATAATTGGAATGGCTATTTAGAGGATAGAAGGCCTGCTTCAAATGCTGATCCTTATAAAATTCTTTCTCATATAGTTGGAACTCTTAATAAATAAATATAATTTCCGGCTCCTCGAAAGAGGAGTCGTTTTTCTCATAAATGATTGAAACGGCAGACTTAAATACATCAGTACTGAACCAGCTTTCTTCTGAAATAATAATTCTTGACCAAAATCTTAAAAGCTTATGGATTAACGAATCTGCTCTCAGTAATGGTTGGGCAAATTCTCAAAATGAATTTATAAAAAATCAATATCCAGAAGAGTTAAATTCTGCATTATTCAACTTACTAAAAAAATCACAAGATGAGTCCAGCTCCTTTTCAAAAAGAGATATGGAGCTTATAAATAGAGTAAATGAAAAAAGAATTATAGATTTAACTGTTTCATTAGATAATACAAACAATTATTTAATTCTTGAAGTTAAATGCGTAGACAGCATTAACAAAATTATAGATTCAACAAAAGTATTTTCAACACAAAAAATTGCAGCTAATCTAGCAAGAACCTTAGCGCATGAAGTAAAAAATCCTCTTTCAGGAATTAAAGGTAGTGCACAAATTCTTTCTAAAAAGCTAGAAGATAGTTATTCAAAAAAATTCCTAAAAATCATAATTGATGAGACAGATAGGTTAAATGGAATTGTTACAAAAATTCTTACGCCCCCTCAAAAACCTAATAAAGAAAAGTTTAATATTCATTCGGCCCTAGAAAAAGTCTATGCACTTGCTGAGGCCGAGCTATCTCCAAACCTTAAGCTAAGGAGAGATTATGATCCCAGTATTCCAGAATTAATTGGTGATGAGGATTTATTCATTCAAGCTATTTTAAATATAGTAAAAAATGCCCAGCAAGCTATGAATGAGATAGAAAATGCTGAGATTAAAATTAAATCGAGGATTCAATACAGCCAACCAGTAAATGGAATAATGCATCTAACAGTATGTTGCATTGAAATTATAGACAACGGGCCTGGTATTCCAGAAGAAATACAAGAGCATGTTTTTTTTCCTATGATCTCATCTAAAGATGAGGGCTCTGGTCTTGGGCTATCAATAGCTCAAGATATTATAAGAGTGCATGGTGGTGGTATATCTTTCTCATCAAAGCCACAACAAACTATTTTTTCTATTCAAATCCCTTTAAATATAAAAAATACTGGAGAAGAAAGTGCATAAAGTTTGGTTAGCAGATGATGATGAGGCAATTAGAATTGTTCTTGAAGAAAGTTTAAAAGATGCTGGGTTTGAAATAAGAACTTTTGAAACAGCAACTGACCTCGTTGAAAGTCTTGCTAATGCAAAACCAGATCTAATTTTAACAGATGTTCAAATGCCAGGCATGCATGGCTATGATTTGCTTAAACATATTAATAATAATTTTTCTGACCTTCCTGTAATAATTATGACAGCTTTTGCTGATATGCAAGCAGCGGTTGATTCATATGGTAGTGGTGCTTTTGAATATATACCCAAACCCTTTGACCTAAATGAGACTATTCAAATAATTACTAGAGCTCTTGAAAAAAAACCCTCAACAAAAGGGCTAAAGTCTGCTCCGAAAACAGACATAATCGGAAAAGCTCAATCGATGCAAATGGTATTTAGAGCTATTGGCAAGCTTTCCAATACGAATGCAACGGTTTTAGTTCAAGGAGAGTCAGGAACAGGCAAAGAATTGATAGCAAAATCACTTCATAAAAATAGTCCTCGCCATGATATGCCCTTCATAGCTCTAAATATGGCTGATATACCAAAAGAACTTGTTGAATCAGAGTTATTTGGTCATGAAAAAGGTGCTTTCACAGGAGCTGTTGACAGAAGGCTTGGTAGGTTTGAGCAGGCCAATGGAGGAACGCTTTTTTTAGATGAAATTGGAGATATGCCACTGGATTCTCAAACAAGACTATTAAGAGTACTTTCAAACAAAGAGTTTTATAGAGTTGGTGGTGATAAGCCTATAAAGGTAGATGTGAGAATTATCGCAGCAACCCACCAAAACCTTCATAATCTTGTATCACAAACAAAATTTAGAGAAGACCTTTTTTATAGGCTTAATGTAATAAAAGTTGATGTCCCTCCCTTACGAGAGCGCAGAGAAGATATAGAAATTTTAGCTAAATACTTTTTAAAACAAAATTCTGATTCTCTTGATGAGGAATTAAGAGTTCTATCCCAAGAATCAATAGAGGTATTGCGCAAATATCAGTGGCCTGGAAATGTAAGGCAGCTCGAAAATACATGTTACTGGCTAACATTAATGAGCCCTACTCAAAATGTTCAACCCATAGATTTACCAAATGAAATTATAGAAACGAAAGCTGCCACAATATCTAGCACGTCATCATGGGAAGACGGTTTTTCTTTTTGGTTAAAGAATCTAATAGATAATAATGAAAGCGATCTATTGGATACCGTTAATCCAAAAATTGAAAAAATATTAATAAAGCTAGTTTTAGAAAAAACAAATGGTAAAAAGAATGATGCTGCAAATATTTTAGGACTAGGTAGAAACACTCTTGCGAAAAAGATAAAAGATCTTGGTATATAGACCCTAAACTAATGGAAGGCTGTTGTGCCTCCACTCAGAAATGCCCCCGCTAAGTATGAAAGAATTTTTAAACCCTGATTTTTGAAGAATTTCGCCTGCATTTCCCGATTGGTTCCCCATTTCACAAACAAGAATAATAGAAAGATCTTTTTTATTGGGCAGCTCATAGTGTCTTTTTTCAAAATCAGCAAAAGGTATGTTAATTGCTCCTGCAATATGGCCCGCATTAAATTCGTCTGATTTTCTTATATCAACTAGCTTTGCTAACCCTTGATTGTTTAAATTTATGAGCTCATGTGTAGAAATCTTTTTACCCCCTTTTTTTGAGAGCGAAGAAAAGAAAAGGCCAATAAAAATTACTAGCGGAATGGAGAGAAACCACTGCTCATATAAGAATGAAAAAAATTCTAACATCCCACTATTATCTATTAAAATATATTAGTTGTATCTTATTATTATAAAATTATGAAAAAAAGACATCTTATTCTTGTAAGGCATGGGCAAAGTGAATGGAATGCAAGAAATCTATTTACTGGCTGGAAAGATCCTGGACTCACTGATGAAGGAATGAAAGAGGCTTTGGGTGCAGGAAATACTATAAAGAAAGAAAACATTTCTTTTGATAGCATGTATACATCAGAGCTTATAAGAGCACAGATAACTGGGAGTGTTATTTTAAAAGCAATTGATCAGTTAGATATTCCTATTTATAAAAATATTGCATTAAATGAAAGAAACTATGGAAGCCTTGCTGGTCTGAATAAAGACGATGCTAGAAAAAAATGGGGCGATGAACAGGTTCATATATGGAGAAGGTCTTTTGATATACCTCCTCCAGATGGAGAGAGTCTAAAAAATACAGCTGAGAGAGTTTTGCCATATTTTAATAAAGAAATTTTACCTAAGGTAGTTTATGGCTCTAATATTCTAATTGCCGCTCATGGAAACTCATTAAGATCTTTGATAATGCAACTTGATGATATTAATGAAGAAGATATTGTGAATTTAGAAATTCCAACTGGAGCCCCTATTAAATATATTTTTGATGGAAGTGGGTCTATTTCAGAGAAAGTTAATCTCTATTAGAGATAGCCTCTTGCTATTTTGAGTAATAATTTTTCTGAAAAAATAATAAGCTGGTACCTTGAAAAGGGAAGAAAAGATTTGCCATGGAGGAACAATATTTCTCCTTACAGGGTTTGGATTTCTGAAATAATGCTTCAACAAACTCAAGTTAAAACAGTCATTCCCTACTTTAAAAAATTTATTGAGCGCTATCCGGATATTGATTCAATTAGTCAAGCCTCTGAAGATGAGTTGCTTGCTATATGGTCAGGCCTAGGATTTTATAAAAGAGCTCAGAATATATTTAAAGCAAAAGAAATTATTAAAAATGATTTTAGCAATAAATTTCCAGATAAATTTGAAGAAATACTTATGCTTCCAGGTATAGGAAGATCCACTGCAGGAGCAATTATGGCAATTGCATATAAAAAATCTTATCCGATTTTAGATGCGAATGTTAAGCGGGTTATAACTAGGTATTCTGGTATTGATGAGTTCTCAAAAACAAAATTAGATAAAGCGCTTTGGTTAGAGTCAACAAGATTAAAGGCAGATAAAAAAATATTTGAATATACACAGGGTGTTATGGATCTTGGAGCGACTGTATGTACCGCAAAGAATATGAATTGCAAAAACTGTCCTTTAAATAAAGAATGCGAATCAGCATTTAAAAGTCTAAATAAAGGATTATTGCTCCCCAAATCAAAGAAATTAAAAAAAGAAAAGATGGATTATGTTCTTGCTTATACGCTGGATAAGATACTTTTAATTAAAAGAGATAAAAAAAGATTTTGGCAATCACTCTGGGTTCCAATTGAAAAAAATAGTGGAATTATTATTGATCATAGTAAAGCCGAAAGCATTAATAAGATAAATATATCTCATAAATTATCCCACCTTGAATTAGTGATCAGCGTTTCTTTATTGAAGTTTAAAAAACCATTTGATGTGCTTTCAAATTCAGAAGTTTACTGGATTAATAAGATAGATATAGATAATATTGGTGTTCCAAAGCCTATTAAAGATATATTAGTGACTCTATGACAAAAAAAATATTCTGTAAAAAATTTAATGAAGAGCTAGATGCTATGTCTGTACCTCCAATGCCAGGACCCAAAGGAATTGAATTAATGAATACGGTTTCTGACAAAGCTTGGAAAGAGTGGAGATCGCATCAAACAACTCTAATAAATGAAAAGCATCTTGATATGTCTGATGCTAAAGACAGAAAATGGTTAATAGATGAAATGGATAAATTTTTTAACAATGAGGATTATGAACAAGCATCGGGATTTAAGGCATTAACTTAGTGTATTAATGACATTAAATAAATGTATTGATGACATTAACTTAAAACTTTCCTATAATCCCTTTTCACTTAATGCCCAGATAGCTCAGTCGGTAGAGCAAAGGATTGAAAATCCTTGTGTCGGTGGTTCGATCCCACCTCTGGGCACCATTCTTTTTCTATTTAAACCATTTGTAAGGCTGATCGCCAGCAACTTTAAAATATACAGCCATATTTAGTATGTGTGTAATTAAAAGAGTGGTTGATATCCCTATTGCCCAGAATAAATTTCGGTAATTTAAGTGTGCATCAAAAGCATATAATAAAATGCCTACCGATGCTGTTATCAAGCCTATGATTGAGAATGCTTTTAAATTTTTCATTTTTTTTCCTTGTTTTTAATATTTATTTCTACTTCTATATCAGATAGCAGCTCGCTTTGGCAGGCCAGTACAAATCCTGCATCTATCTCTTCTTGATTTAATGTATAACTAAAATCAATGTTGGGTTTTACTTCTCCAGAAACGACTCTACATTTGCATGTTCCGCAACTGCCTACCTTGCATCTATGTGGCCAATCTATACCTTTCGATAGGGCCGAAGAAAGCAGAGTTGTTCTGGGCAATACCTCAAAATTAATATTGCTTTGGAGGAGAGCTGCTCTCTTCGGAATTTTATTTTTCTTAAAAATCTTTAACATTGAATTATCTTTTAAGAAACTAAAGAAGCCTTGCCTAGTTGATCAATATTAAATTTATTTGCTATTAACCTCTCTTCATCAGTTGCGAAGTTCTTATCCCAATTATCAAGATGTTTGTGAACAAATTTTCTAAATAATGGAGGGTATAGAGTCAATACAAAAAGACTGAAATAGCCTATTCCATAATTAGGCCCCCCTACATCATCAAGTTCCCAAAAATAAGTTTCACCTCTGACATGATGGTCACACTGTCTTCCAATCTCAATAAAAAACCAGCTTGTAAAAACTGAATCATTGTCCCATGAGTGTCTGTGCTCAACAGCACCATCTTTTCTTATCAAGCCATAATGGCCCATGAAATTTAAAGCCTCTAAAAGAAAGTTTGATAAAATCCAAACTGCTGCCAATGCAACCAACCCAACCAAGCCCCCAGACCAAATAAATAGGAATATTGAAGGTAAGCTATAAAAATATCCAAGCAGCCATCTATTATCTTTATTTATAAAACTCTTCCCTTGATTTTTTAGCTTTTTGGCTTCCATATCAAATGAAAACTTTGACTGACCAGCATGAGAAAGCCATGTATGTAAATATACATTTCTCCCTCTCGGTGCAGTGGCTGGATCATCTTCATGACCTAAATCCAGATGATGATTGTATACATGGGCATATGTAAAATGAGAAGCTCCGCTTAAAGCCATGATAAGTCTTGAAACAAAAAAGCCTTCTTTTTTATTATGTGATAATTCATGCCCATAAATAATGCCAAGCCCAGCCCATAAGGCTGATGATATGACGGCGCCTATGAGATTTATGCCTGATATTCCATTCTGATATTCAATTGATCCCAAAGATAAGTTCTGTAAAATTACTCCTGAAGTGTATTGATAGATTCTCCAGGCCAAAATGATTTGTATTGTAATAAAAACTGGCAACATGACATACATAACAAGATATTGAAAAATCTTAATGCCATATGAGTTTCCATCATCATCTATCTCGGCTTTAAGATGAATATCTTTCGTTAAAGTATCTATTATGGTGTATAGGCCAAACAGTATTACTCCAGTCCAGGCATATGTGCTGCCAATAAATATCCCAAAGATAGTCATTAAAGATGATATTGGAACAATTAGGTACCTTGCATTTATAAAAAACTTCATAAGAAAATCTCCTTCTTAATAATTAATAAATCCTAGGGAATACATCTTCCGTTTTAGCACTTTCTTTTAAATCGCGGCAATAGGATCAAATTACGATTAAGTGAAACATAACAAATCTGATAAAATCAGCTTGAAGTGTTAAATCCATGGAATAGTAGTACCGTTTTAGCACTTTCTTTTATATCGCGGCAATAGGATCAAATTACGATTTCAGTATTAAACTTGATAATGATATTTTTGTAAAGATAAATAGTTGAAAAAGCTTTAATTAATTTGTAAGTTACTAAATATGACAAATAAGCTATCCCTTTTTCCTCACATAGAACCTTTTAATACAGGCTATTTAAAATGCTCTGAACATAATATTTATTTCGAAGAATGCGGTAATAAAAATGGTAAACCTGTTGTATTTCTTCACGGCGGGCCAGGTGGCGGTGGAAGTAAAGATGTAAGACGTTTTTTTGATCCAAAATATTACAGAATCGTGGTCTTTGATCAGAGAGGTTGTGGAAGAAGTACTCCTCATGGATGCCTTACAAATAATACAACATGGGATTTAGTGTCTGATATAGAAAAGTTAAGGCAGCAGCTTGGTATTAATAAGTGGATGGTATTTGGAGGTTCATGGGGCTCAACATTGGCTTTAGCATACTCTCAGTTACACCCCTCCTCAGTAAGTGAGATAGTAATTAGAGGTATATTCATGCTTCAGCAATATGAGCTAGATTGGTTCTATCAGGAAGGCGCAAGTAAGATCTTTCCTGATGAATGGCAAAAATTCATTGAAGTTATTGATAAAAATAAAAGATCTAATCTTATGAAAGCTTACAATGAAATTTTCAATGGCTCTGATGAAGAGGCCAAATTAAATGCTGCTCTAGCATGGTCCAGATGGGAGGCATCAACTAGCAAACTCATAAAAAATGATAGTCTTATAGATGAGTTCTCTAACGCTCATTTTGCTCTTGCATTTGCATTAATAGAAAATCATTACTTTGTAAATAAGGGGTTTCTTGAATACGAAGAACAGTTGTTGGATGGTATAGAAAAGATAAGAGATATTCCTGCGGTTATCATTCAAGGAAGATATGACATGGTTTGCCCTATGGAAACAGCTTATGAAGTTTCAAGAAGATGGCCTGAAGCTATATTTGAAATAGCAAAGGATTCAGGGCATTCTGCTTTTGAGAAAGAGATAGTGCATCTTCTAGTCTCTGCTACAAATAAATTTGCTCAAAACTAATTTAAAAAACATAAAATGTTATCGCTCTCTTGTTGGCTGTATATCTGATATCATTATCTAAGTTATGTCAGAAAGAGAAAATAATTCCCATATCAATGAGGATAGAGTAGAAAGAATTCTATCTGAATACCTTATACCAGATCAAAAATTTAAAGATGAAAAAATAGAAAATATGATTGTATTTTTTGGATCTGCGCGAGCCCCTTCTGATATAGAGGCAGATAAGCTTCAAAAGGAAAATCCTCAAAGTCCAAAATTAAAATTACTTAAATACAACAAAGCAGCAGAAGAGCTTGCCTACAAACTGGCCAAGTGGAATGAAGCTACATTTAAATATCATAAATATTCAATCTGTACTGGGGCTGGTCCTGGCATTATGATGGCTGCAAACAAAGGAGCTCACGAGGCAGGAGGAAAGAGTATTGGTTTATCAATTCAGCTTCCATTTGAAGATATAGAAAATCCATATTTAAGTAAAAACTTAGATTTTGATTTTCACTATTTTTTTATGAGAAAATTTTGGTTTGCTTATAGAGCGGAAGCTTTAATAATAATGCCTGGTGGCTTTGGTACAATGGATGAGCTATTTGAGTTACTAACCCTAATACAGTGCCAAAAAATTAAAAAAGAATTTCCAATTGTTATGTTTGGTGCTGAATTTTGGCAAAAATTCTTAAATACAGATGTACTTCTCGAGTATGGGGTAATATCTGATAATGATTTAGATAACCTCTTTTATACCGATGATGTGAATGAGGCATTTACGCATATAACATCAAGTCTCGAAAAAAATAAGGGTAGTTAAGCTTACAAGATTAATTAACTCCATAAAGTTTCGGGGTTAACCATTGTTTTAATTTCCAAAACATTCCCACTAGGATCCTTAATAAAGAATGTTTCTTGCTCTCTATCTTTGCCTACAAACCTTCTATATGGCTTATCAAAATAATCGAAATCTTTAGAATCTTCAATTCTATCTTTTAACGAAAAGAAATCTTCCTCAGACAGATGTGCACCAAAATGTGGAACTGAAACAGTTCCCATTTCTACATCATGTCTTTTCTTGCTAGCCACTTCATCTGGTCCATGATGTAAGGTTAGCTCATTGCCCCAAAAATTTATATCTTGCCACCTTCCCTCTTCAAAATCTCCGGCATGGCAGCCCATAAGGTCACAGTAAAAGGACTTTGACTCTTCAATGCTCTTCACAGCTATAGCTAGATGAAACCTGTTTGATCTATTTAAATAATCCATTTGGCAATGATAACAGCGTGCTTCTTATCTATAAACAAAATGATGAAAAATATGACTTAATTTTTAACTTCAAACCTGATAGAAAAAACATATAATTAATTTAAGGAATTATTAAGACATGTTTACAAAACCTATTTCACTTATCGGTATGGCTGGATGCGGTAAGACAACAATTGGTAAAAAACTCGCAGCAAGATATAACTTTATTTTTTGTGATACAGATATCTTGATTGAAAAAAAATTTAATATGTCTCTTGAAGATATTAAGCAAAGTAATGGATATAAATTCTTACGAAGAGAGGAAGAGAAGATAATCCTTGATCTTGATGATATTTATGAAATTATTGCTACTGGAGGTAGTGCTATTTATTCAGCTAAGGCAATGACTCATCTTAAAACCTTCTCAACAATTATATTTATAAATACTCCTTTGGAAGATATAGAAAAGAGAATTGGGGATGCAGCACACAGAGGGTTTGCAATGCCAGATGGTTTTTCAATTAGGCAAGCATATGAGGAAAGGTTACCTCTCTATAGTCATTTTCAAGACATATCAATAGATGGGTCCTTGTCAGTAAATGAGTCTATAAGGGAAATAGAGGACCTTTGCTTTTGAAAATACATGATGCAATTCTAGTTGGAGCTTCGGGCTTAATAGGTAAGCATATTAGCAGTCTATTAAAAAATAATAAAATTAATCAAATTCATCTCAATAGAAAATCTCTTGGGATCGCTTCAGAAAATATTGAAGAAGCCATAGTTAATTTTAGAGATGTAAATTCCTTTAAGAACTTTTTGAATGCTGATTGCATTTATCTTTCAACAGGAACAAGACTTACCCTTTTACAGCTCCTGCACATCAAAAAGAAAGATAGATTAAATTTTCTAGAAGTTGATTTTGAAATGCCTTTACGAGTTGCAAAAGCAGCATATGAGAGAGGTGTTAAAAAAATAGCGCTTGTTTCTGCCATAGGAGCTGATAAAAAATCTAAAAACTTTTACCTTAAGACTAAGGGAGCGCTTGAGGAAGAAATACTAAATATAGGTTTTGATAAGGTTGTTATTGCTCGCCCTGGCCATCTTCTTGGTAAAAGAGATATACCTATTGCGATAGAAGTTAAAATATATGAATTAATTTTTAAAACTATAAGTCCTTTAATGGTTTCAGTATTCAGAAAGTACAGAAATATTAGAGCTGAAAGCGTTGCGGCTTCGCTAGTGGCCTACATAAATAAGCCAAGCAAGGGCTGTGTAATTCTTGATTATGATAATTTTAAGAACTATTAATAACTATTTCTGTCATACTTTTAATATATGGAGATTAATATGAATAAATTAATATTGCCTATTATGGCATTAACATTCTCAACATCTATTTTTGCAGATGATCATAAATCAAATAAGAATACTGATGAATCACGAATGAATCATCCCAATCACCTTCTTAATTTTAAGGAGTGCAGGGAAACTAAAGATGCTGTAGGCACATTTCTTGCTATGGCAGACAAGGCCTGGAAAGAAGTTGAGGAAGATATAAACAATGAAGAAGAATGGGCTAAAGCAAGCTTTCTTGCAAGTCAGGCTGCTCATTACTCTACTGTATATGATGTTTGGTGCAAGGATATGATAAACAAAAGAGTAAAAATGGGCATGGCTAAAAAAATGAAAGGAAAGAAAAAGAAGGAAGGTTAGAACTTTCCTCTTTGAAATCGCATTCTAATAGAATAAACCCTAATAAGAGCTACAAAAGTTAAGATTGATTGTGTAAAGATTGAAATAGACAGAGGGTTAGACCAGTGCCAATTGTCTATTGTTAGCCACAATAAAAAAGTTTGAAGTGGAAAATTTATAGCAGCCCCCATTAGAACAACTATGATTGCTTCTCTGAATGCTGTTTTTTCTGTTTTATTCATTTGATGTACCTTTTATTTTTATTGCTGTTCCATAAGCCAATATCTCGGAAGCTCCTTTTGCAATTGATGAGGTTTGAAATCTGAAACTAACAATTGCATCAGCTTCAATATCTTCTGCCTCTAGAAGCATTCGATCATAGGCTTGACCTCTAGCAGATGCAAGAAGTTTTGAATATCCAACTAACTCCCCTCCAATTATAGTCTTGAGAGATGCAAGAAAGTCGCTAAGAAAATTTCGTGATTTAACTGTACTACCTTGAACAATTCCAAGATGTTCTACATTCTCATAACCTGATATTTCATTAGAAGTTACTACTAAAATTTTTTTACTCATGATAATTTAACTAAGTTGATTTAATTTATTAATATAATGCATGATCTTGTAGAAACAAAGTTCTCAATTGGAATTATAGTTAAGCATAAGTTCCTCCACTTTAGAGGTGTAATTTTCGATGTTGATCCTGAGTTCAATAATAGTGAAGAATGGTATATGGCTATACCAAAAGAAATTAGACCACGAAAAGATCAGCCCTTTTATCATCTTCTAGCTGAAAATAAAGACATATTTTATGTAGCTTATGTGTCTGAACAAAACCTATTAATTGATATGGACAATAGTGAATGCTGTCACCCTGATATTAATAAAATTTTCTCTCATTATGATGGTGAAAAATATATTCCCCATGCTAGGACAAATAATTAAACTAGCTGCTCGTTGTGGGCAATTTGCACCGATGATATAAAAACATCTATTGCTAATTTTAAATCTTCTTCATTTACAAATGTAGGCGCAATTCTAATAGTGTTATTTAATGGGTCATCTCCATATGGGAATGTTGCTCCCGCCGGTGTTATTAGAACCCCAGCTTCTTTACATAACTCAACTACTTTTGTTGCTATAGGTTTCTTTGTTACATAGGTAATAAAATATCCTCCTGTTGGTTTAGAGAAGGTTCCATAGTCAGAGGATATTGATTCAAGTATAGCGTAAGCTGTTTCAAATTTTGGCCTCACAAGATCTGCATGCTTTTTCATATGCCTAATAATCGCATCCTTGTCTTTAAAAAAATCTAAATGCCTTTTTTGATTAATCTTATCTGGACAGATAACCATAGAAGCTCTTATTCTTTTTATTAATTCAAGATTTTTTTCAGCTGCGCCGAGAAATGATAGTCCTCCACCTCCAAATGTTACTTTTGAAAATGAGGTTACACATACAGCTTGGTGAAGTGCGTTTGATTTGTTTGCTAATTCCCATATTGAGGATTGTTCATTTGTAGGAAGAAAATCATGAACTAAATAAGCATTATCAAATAAAACAACAAAATCATCTGAATAGCTAGTCGTAGCTTCAAAGATATCTAAAATATTTTGATCTGAATAAACCTCACCAGATGGGTTTGAATGCCTTGGTACACAAATCATCCCAACTATATCTTTTTCTTGATTTAGTATTTTTCTAAGGCTTTGAATATCAACACCTTGATCTAATAAAGGCACAGATATCATCTCAAGCCCTAGATCTTCAAACATTCTGAAGTGCCTATCAAAACCTGGAACAGGACAAATAAACTTCGGATTATCTAAATCCTTCCAGGCAATTTTTGAGCCAAATAAGTAATGAGATAGAAGGAATTGATATGACAAAAGGAGGCTTGATTGTTCTCCAGTAATAATATTATCTACAGGTGTATTCAATAGGTTAGATCCAAGTATTCTAGCTTCTTTTAAACCAAGGGGCTCTCCATAGTTTCGTAGATCAACATCACCCAAGTATGGCTCTATATCCATTGATAATAGCTCATTAGAAAGGTCTAATTGTTTTGATTCTGGCTTGCCTCTAGTTATGTCTATATTTAGGCCTTTAGCCTTAAGTTTATTAAAATGGTTTAGAATATGGTCAGACATAATATGTACAAATTTTTGGTGAATTAATTAAATAAATATGGTTCAAGAAAATCTAATCCTATATATAACAATAATTTTAGTTGCTGTAATTATAATTGCTATTTTTTCTTTTATGGCCAAAAGAAGAAATAAATTTATAGAATTAAGCTTAACCAATCTCGCTAATAAGGTTTTGAAGGAAAATACTGAAACTCTTAATAAAAGTAATTTTGAGAGATTGCAGGAAACCCTAGCACCATTTAAAGAGCAAATTAATCAATTAAATAATCAGATTACAGATCTTAAAAAAGAGCAAGCAAAAGCAAAGGAAAACTTTTCTCTACAAGTTGAAAAAGTTGTTGAGCAGACAACAAAGATAAGTGTCGATGCTGACAACCTAACCAATGCTCTAAGATCAGATTCAAAAGCTCAAGGTCAGTGGGGTGAGATGGTTTTAGAGAGAACTTTAGAGGAGTCAGGGCTACGAAAAGGTATTGACTATGAATTACAGAAATCTTTTAAAGGAAAGGATGGCAAAAACTATATGCCTGATGCTGTAATCTATCTTCCTGATAATAGGAATATCATAATTGATTCAAAAGTCTCGCTAACAGCATACACAAAGTATATTGATGCCAGTGATGATCAGGAAGAAGAAAAAGCTTTGAAAGAGCACATTAAATCAATTAAAGCTCATATGAATGGTCTTGTAGAAAAGAGCTATGCATCGCTTGAGGGTTTAAATGCGCCTGATTATGTCTTGATATTTGTCCCACTGGAATCTGCCTTGTCATCTGCTTTGAAGGCTGATTGGGATATCCAAAGGCTAGCAATGCAGAATCAAATGGGATTTGTAACGCCTATTAACTTAATATCTATTCTTAGAATGGCTGAAAGCCTTTGGAAATTAGATTCTCAAAATAAAAATGCTCAAGATATAGCAAAAAGAGCTGGACTTATGATTGATAAATTTAATGGTTTAAAAACAGATATTAAAGATTTGAAAAGACATTTAAATCAATCATTTTCTGCTCTTGAAGGTGCTGAAAATAAATTACTAGAAGGCAATGGCAATCTCTTTGATCAAGCTAAAAAGCTTGAAGAACTCGGTGCAAAGGCCAAAAAAAAGCTATCCGAGGATTAATAGTAGAAACTTCTCCACATCTTTATGCCTAAGAAAAGTGATAGCATCCACAACAGAAGCTCTGGTAAGTTTGGATTGCTGTTATAACCAAAAAAGCCTTTTAGAAAAACACCAATACTTCCTTTGTCATGAAGCAAGTGTGTATACCGTTTGCTACTGTCATTATATGTATACATAAAAGTTAAATTATTATCAGACAAGCTCTCTTTTGGCTCAAGAATATTCCATGGTCTATATATATCTTTAGAATCAAAGTCTTCGATGATTTCAGACTTCACTATATATTCTTCCATTTCATGGGTGCCATAAGCAATCATTCCTGATGCAAGAAAGACTAATAGAAGAGTTGAATATTTAAAAATATTTCTTATATCAACCTTTCGACCCTGCCTAACGATCATATATCCTATGAGCACTGCAAGAAATGCTCCCATAAAAAAGCCAAGGTATGAGAATGATCCTGTAATAGAAAGACTGGAAATTAGGAAAATTGCTGTCTCAAAGCCCTCTCTGAGAATAGCAAAAAATATTACAAAGAAAACCCCCCATGATGACAATTTAATTGCTTCAAGAGTATTAGTTTCAAGTTCATTTTTATTTGAAACATTCTTGGAAAGCCAGAAAATTACATACCAAATTAGAATTGCTGTTATATATAAAAATATGCCCTCAAAAAGAGCTTTTGTTGAGTCATTTCCTAGTGAATTTTTTGCGAGTATTACAAAATATCCAACTATTACACTTGCGGCTATGGCAGCGCCTACTCCTAGCCATAGTTTTGTGAAATGTGATTTTAGATTTGATTTCTCAAGCAATAAATAAACAATCCCTACAACCAAAGATGCCTCTAAGACCTCTCTAAAAACAATAATAAACTCGCTCATATTTTTGTGAATAAAAAATTATGTCTATAAGTGTAAATGAGTCTCATTTACTAATCAATAAATCATGAAAATATTTATTATTTTGCTATAAATATTAAGTATTACTAAAAAACTAATTAATGTCTGTGCCATAATATATTTATGAAAAAAATAGCTATTATTGGTGCAGGCATAGCAGGAACTACTACCTCGTACGCGCTAGTAAAAAGAGGTTTTAACGTAACACTAATAGATTCAAGGCGTTATCCTGCAATGGCTACAAGCTATGCAAATGGAGGTCAGCTTAGTGCAAGTAATGCAGAAACCTGGAATACTCCAAAGAATATTATTAGTGGAATTAAATGGATGTTTAAGGCCGATGCACCTTTACTTTTCAACCCTTCACCAAACGTTCAAAAATATAAATGGATGATTGGATTTTTAGCAGAAACCCTTAGAGGAACTCATAAAGAGAATACTCTTCATACTATTGAAATCGCAAAAAGAGCAAGAGAGATTTACTTTGAAATTGCAGATAAGGAGGGAATAGAATTCGATCTATTAAAAAAAGGCATCTTAAGATTTTATGATTCTAAAAAAGAATTTAATGACGATATTGCAAAAAAATCTTGGATTGAGCAGCCTGGAATGGAATGGGAGGTGCTTAATCCCAATGAGGTAGAAAATCTTGAACCTGCTTTAAAGACTGCAAATGAAAAAAATAAAATAGTTGGCGGCATTTATACGAAGTCAGATGCAAGTGGTGATATTCATAAATTTTGTATCAATCTTGAAAGGGTCTTAATAGAAAAATATGGAATAACTTCATTGACTGATACCGATGTGACACACATAACAAGACAAAGAGATAAGGTTGTTCTAACAAGTCGATCTACCAATGAAATTAATAATCATGAGTTTGATAATGTTGTAATTTGTGCAGGTGTAAATACTCAGAGATTTGCTAATACGCTTGGGGACTCGATGAATGTTTATCCTGTTAAAGGATATAGCGTAACCATTGATCTAAAAGATCGGATATCTAAATGTGGAGCTCCTATGGTTTCGTTGATAGATCAGCCTGTAAAAATTGTAGCTAGTCGTCTTGGAGATAAATTTCGGGTTGCTGGCACAGCAGAGCTTGCTGGTATCAATACAGATATTAGACAAGATAGAATTAGGCCCTTATTAAAATGGGTAAAAGAATTCTTTCCAGAGGTTAGCACTGAAACATATACGCCTTGGGCAGGTTTAAGGCCAATGACTCCAAGCATGATGCCACTAACTCATGAAAGTAAAATGCCTGGAGTGTTCTACCATGCTGGACATGGGCATCTTGGATGGACATTAAGCGCAGCAACAGCTGAAATGGTTGCTGATAAAATAGAAAAAAAGATTAGATAAGATCTATTATTTCCCAACCTTGTTTAATAGCCTCTTCTCTTAACATGTTATCTGGATTTACAGCAATTGGCACCTCAACTTCTAAAAGTAATGGAAGATCATTAATAGAGTCTGAATAAAATGTAGTTTCGCTAAAATCTACTTTCCCATTCTCATTCATCCAAGATTTAACTTTTTTTAACTTGCCCTCTCCTATAGCAGGAACGCCAAGTATTTTGCCTGTAATGTTTCCCTCATTAATTTCGGGGTCTGTTCCTATAATATTTTTAAACTCTAGCCTGGCACCTATTTTATTAACAAGAATTGAATTAGTTGCAGAGGCAAGAAGTAAAGTATCGCCAGCTTCGTAGTGCTTATGTAAGACTCTCAGAATATAAATATTAATCATTGGCTCTATGACTTCTTTCATAAAGATATCTAGGACCTGTTCTGTTCTTTCTTTCCCCAAGCTAATAAAGGTACCTAAAGCAAATTCACAGTACTCATGAATATTAAGTGATCCTGCAACATACTGATCATAAAAATAGTTATTTTTATTTCTATAAAATTCTTTATCAACATAATTATTATTAATTAAAAATTCTATCCAAGAGTAATCCGAATCTCCTTTAAGGATGGTATTATCAAGGTCAAATATTGTTAATTTCATATAAAAAAATTAAATGAATGAAGAAGCTAATTATAGATTAAATGTAGGTTTAATTATTGTAAATAATTGTGGCAAAGTCCTTATTTGTAAGAGAAGAGGTATAAATCAATGGCAATTTCCACAAGGTGGAATTAATGAAAGTGAGATTCCATTGAAGGCTGCAAAGAGAGAAATATTTGAGGAAGTTGGTATTAGGTCGAGCAACATAAAAAACTTAGGAAAGATAAAAGATTGGATTAAGTATGAGATACCCAAGGACCTAGCTAGGAAAAGCTTTAAAAAAAAGGGGATAATAGGTCAAAAGCAAAAATGGTTCATGTTTAAAATAAAATCATCGGCTCCTATTACTTTTGAAAATGACCCTGATGCAGAATTTGACGATTTTGCATGGGTTTCATACTGGCATCCTATTTCAAAGATAGTCTCTTTTAAGAAAAGGGTTTATAGAGATGTATTAACTGAATTATTACCAGTTTATTTTAGAGAGTTTTCAGATGTTAATTGAGCTCATGGCTTATTTATTAGTAGGATCGCTTGCAGGCATCTTAGCTGGAATGTTTGGAGTTGGAGGAGGTATTATTATTGTTCCGGTATTGGTATTTGTATTTACTTTTTTAGGATTTGATGGTTCTTATTTGGTTCATCTAGCCATCGGAACATCTCTAGCCACAATTTTTTTTACTGGAATTTCATCTGCCAGATCGCATTATTTAAAAGAGTCGATTAATAAAAAAGTATTGATTCCCGTTGCGACTGGAATCTCATTTGGAGCAATTTTTGGAGCACTCATTGCAAATGAGTTAAACGGTGAAATGTTAAGAAGAATAATAGGTGTTTTTGCATTTCTTATTGCTGTGCAAATGCTTTTTAATAATAGTGTTAATTTAAAAGCAAAAACCAGTAGGATAGTTTCTTTAATTGCAGGCATTGGAATTGGGGGAGCCTCTTCAGTACTTGGCATAGGTGGGGGAAGTTTTACCGTTCCTTTCTTTAAATATAATGGCTTGAACATGAAGACATCAGTAGGAACGGCGGCTGCATGTGGGATCCCAATTGCTTTCTTTGGGTCTCTTTCTTTTGTTGTGCTTGGCTTAAATCAAGAAAATTTACCCTCTTTAACTATGGGTTATATATATATACCCGCAATGATTGCAATTTCATTAGCTAGTGTATTTACAGCATCAATTGGGGCTGGTATGGCGCATGCCATATCAGATAAAATATTAACAATACTTTTTTCGGCGCTTATGATCTTAATCTCAACTTATATGCTTATTGGAACTATTTAATGATTATTGAACTATCAGAATTTTTTAATAATCCAAGTATCATTGAAGTTGGTCCAATAAAAATTCAATACTATGCGATTACATGGTTGATGTCAGCAATTTTTATTTACTTATATTTAAGAAGTCATGAGATTATTAAAAATTTTGGTTTCTCATTCGATAAAACTAGTGATCTTGTTTTCACATATGGTCTTTTCTTTGGTGCTTTCGCAGGAGGAAGAGTCGGCTACATGCTTTTTTATGGGACGGAGCAGCTAATAGCTAACCCATTATCTCTTTTTTATGTTTGGCAAGGAGGGCTTAGCTTTCATGGGGGCCTCCTTGGAGTTGCATTAAGCTTTTATATTTTCTCAGTAAAAAACAATATAAGCTTTCTTAAGCTTTGCGATGCTTTGACTCTTTCAATGCCAATTGGACTTGGGCTTGTTAGGATTGGAAATTTTCTTAATGGAGAGCTTTATGGAAGGGCTACTGATGGGAGTTGGGGGTTTGTTTTTCCTACCGACTATCTTAGTATCCCGAGACACCCCTCGCAACTATATGAAAGTCTTGGGGAAGGGTTAATCTTATTTTTTCTTTTACGATTTATTTATACAAAAACAAAAGCAAAAGGAGTAGTTTGCTCATCTTTTCTTATACTTTATGGGGTAATTAGATTTATAATTGAAAATTATAGGCAGCCAGATTCACATATTGGATTTCTTATATTTGATATGAGCATGGGGCAGATACTTTGTATACCTATGATTTTTACTGGTTTATTAATTCTTAATCATTCAAGGAAGAATGTATGAAGGCATATTTAGATCTTTTGGGATATATTTTAGAAAATGGTGAGACAAAAGATGATAGAACTAATACAGGAACTATCTCTTCGTTTGGCCATCAACTTGAATTTAATTTAAGGGATGGCTTTCCTGCAGTAACTACTAAATCTCTTGCATGGAAAGGAGTTGTTTCAGAGCTTCTTTGGTTCTTAGAGGGCTCAAGCGATGAAAGAAGACTTGCTGAAATAAGGTATGGCAAACCAAGAAATGAATTAAAAGATTTGTCAAAATATTCAACCATATGGACAGATAATGCTGATAACCAAGGCAAGGCGTTAGGCTATATTAATACTGAAACCATAAAAGAACTTGGGCCTGTATATGGCTCTCAGTGGAGAGATTGGTCTGGGGTAGATCAAATAAAAAAACTTATTGAAGATATTAAAAGTAACCCAGATAGCAGAAGGCATATTCTCTCTGCATGGAATGTGAGTGAAATTGATAAAATGGCGCTACCACCTTGCCATGTAATGTCTCAGTATTATGTGAGCAATGGGGTAATTAGTTGTCACATGTATCAAAGAAGTGCAGATATGTTTCTTGGTGTTCCTTTTAACATTGCAAGTTATGCATTGTTACTTTCAATTCTAGCCAATATATTAAATCTTAAATTAGGAAAATTTGTTCACTCTTTTGGTGATGCTCACATCTACAACAACTCAATAGAACAAGTAAAAGAACAACTTCGAAGAGATCCAAAGCCATTACCAAAATTGCGCATGCCAAATCTTGACTCTTTAGATGATATAAGAAAATATACCATTGAAGATTTTACACTTGAGGGCTACGAGCACCATCCACCAATAAAAGCTAAAATGGCTATCTAATATGATAATAAGCCATTTAGTTGCAGTTTCAAAAAATAACGTTATTGGAAAAGATAATGACCTTCCTTGGAAATTAAAAAGAGATTTGACTCATTTTAAAAACTATACAACAGGAAAAACCATATTAATGGGGAGAAAAACATTTGAATCAATTGGAAGGCCTTTACCAAATAGAACTAACTTTATAGTATCTTCAACGTTGGAGAGTGTTGAAGGCGCTGAAGTATTTAGGGATTTGTCTTCTGCTATTGAGAGCGTTCCAAAAGGCGAAGAGGTTGTAATAATAGGTGGAGGCTATCTTTTTCGAGAATCAATTAGCTTTTTTAATAAACTGGTTCTAACTAAAGTTGATTGTGAAGTAGATGGCGATATTTTTTACCCTGATGTAGATTTGAATGAATGGTCTTTAAAAGACTCTGAGGATTTCGTTAAAGATGCGGATAATGAATTTAACTTCTCAGTTAAAACATATATTAAGAATTCTTAATAAACTCTCTTCTTAGTTCTAGATTTTTAACTCTCTCTTCTTCCCTTTCGGTATATCTAATCCAATTATTGGCTGTTGCTATAACTTTTTTATCCTTATCTCTCGAAGCTTTTCCAAACTGTTTTTTTGCATCATTAAACATCTGAAGCTCAAAGTAGGCCTGCCCGAGAGTCAAATAAACTTGAGAAACTTTGGAAACCTTACCCTTTTCAAGCCCCTTTTTAATAGAATCAATGGCAAGCTCTAGGTTATCTTCAGCAAGATATAGATTTCCAAGCAATACATAATTCTTTCCATCTTTAGACATTTTTGCAGCCCTTTCAAGAATAGGAATAGCTCTATCTATCTCTTGAGCCATTCTCCATGCATCAGCTAAAAGTCTTAGATTTTTTTCAGAGTCTTTAACAACAACAACCAATAGTTCTTCTTTTGTCTCTTCATTAACTTTTATAACTTTTTTTACTCTTCCAGCTTCAAGAACTTTTGCAGCCTGATAAGGGTTCTGATTTAGAAGAAGTAGTTGAGCTAAAGTTACATACTCGGTTTCTTTATCCAGTAAATCTTTTAGATATGCTGAATTAAGCGTAACCATAAAATCTTTCTCTCTATCGAGTTGCCCATAAGTTTGTCCAAGACGAACAAAGTAGGCTTTCTTTGGATAGAGGTTTACTAATATTTCATATATAGCAACTTGTTTTAACATTGCTTTCTTAATGCCTATTTTATTTTTTAACTCTTCAACAGAAGCAACGACGGTCATATACCAATTTTCTTTTGGCTTATACCCCTCTTCTTCAGCAAGTGTTATTGCCTTTTCCATATTTATTAAAGATTTGTCATAATCTTCGAGTTGATAATATGCTCCAGCCAATATTGACCAAGACTGTGCCGTTATTTTTTCTACCTGAGACATCCACTCTAAAATAAGATCAACAGCTTTTTGGTGTTGTCCATCACTCATATATAACTGAGCTAAATATAGCAACCCTGCATTTCTAAGGCCTAGAGTTACTTCAGGTTCGTTTATTAATTTTTTATATGAATTTATTGCTAACTGAATCTCTTCATCAACAATATATAGGTAGCCCCATGAATTCCATACAACAGACCTATCGTAGCTTTTTAAGTTATCAGCATTTGCTCTTAGCTCCCCAAGGATTTCTTTAGCTGTATCATAATCTGGATCTTCTTTTCCTGTCTCTTCATTCATTCTCTCTAAGGCTTCATAAACTTTAGCCATTTTTTTTGCAGTTGATGTCTGTAATGCTCTGGCTTTTTTATATTTAATTTTTTGTTCAGACTTAGATTTTGAAGATTGAGCTGTTATCTCAACTGAGGCCATTGTTAGACAAATTGATATAAATAAAGTTTGTAAAAATTTAGTTCTCATTATTAATCATCCTCAGCTAAAATAAATGTAAACCTATGAAGGACATCTTCTACAGATGTTGCTTTGCCATCAACAACCTTTGGTTTATATTTTAACTTCAAAGCGGCTCTTGCTGAAGCGCTATTAAACATGGTGCAGGGTCTAAACTCTGTTTCTGGATTCTGTGGATCGCCGCACATTCCCTCAACCGGAACAACATCTTCTACAGTACCACTGTCTGTAATGGTAAATCTTACTAAAGCATATCCCTGAGTTCCTCTTTCCTGAGCTCGCCTTGGGTATATAGGAGTCACTTTAAATAGTGGTATATATTCTCCATCTCTAAAAAAACTTCCGCCTGTCATTTTTTGTGCTTTAGGTTTGCTGATAGTTACATCAAGACCAGCAAGGGGCTGCAGGTCCACATCTGGCTGAGCAATATCTTCAGGTTGCTCATCCGGCTTCTCTGGCTTATCAACTTCTGTCATAAAAGTTTCTATTTGCCTTTCGGGCATAACTATATCTGCGAGCTTAACTGATTTATCTTCTTTTATTCCACTATCACCAAGAGATATAAGTAATACCATTATAGAGAAAAGCACTGTAGTTATAAGAACTGAAAAACCTATACCGGCTACCCATTTGTTTGCATTGAATGCTGAAATATATAAAGCATGAAGTGCCCTAAGTGGAACTGAAAAAATCTTAAGAACAGATTGCATGTTTTTTTATTTATTTAGGTTCAGAAGCTAAAGAAATTGCTGAGACTCCTGCCTCTCTAGCTCCATCCATTACTTTAATTATTGTATCAGCAACTGCTTTTTCATCTGCCTGAATTACAACTGAACCTTGAGGGTTATCAGCTAACATTTTTACAACATTTGCTTTTACTTGTCTCACATCAATTCTTCTTCCATCCATCCAGACTTCACCAGTAGCGCCGACAGCTATAAGAATGGCAGCATTTTCTTGTGTTTCTGCTGTATCTGAGTCAGGTCTATTTATTTCCAAACCAGGCTCCTTGATAAAGTTTGCAGTAACAATAAAAAATATAAGCATGATAAAGACTACATCAAGCATAGGCGTTAAGTTTATTTCGCTATCCTCTTCTTTAACTGCTGTTGTGATTGCATTTCTTCTCATAAATACTCCTATAGTTCTCTTTTAATTAATTCATTAAGGTCTGTTTCATGTTTTTCACTAGCACTTGTTAGATATATGCTTATAAAGACTCCAGAAAGTGCAACTACCATTCCAGCCATAGTTGGAAGAGTTGCTTTTGAAACTCCACCGGCCATAGCCCTAGCATCACCACCCCCATTAAAAGCCATTACTTGAAATACTTCTATCATTCCAGTAACTGTTCCTAGAAGACCAAAAAGTGGTGCAAGCATTACGCACGTTTGAATCATGGTCATATTTTTATTAATTTGTATTTTTGCTTCAGATATTAGTTTTTCTCTAATCTGTAATGCATGCCAAGAGGTCTTGTCTTTTCGTGAGTTCCACTTTTCAGAAAGGCTTTTGACATAAATGTTATGTCCATGAGAAAAATACCATATTCTCTCAAAGATCATCCCCCACATAAAGAAAACCAAAATAGCAATTAGCCATAGCACGCTTCCACCAGCTTCCATAAAGTCTCTTATGGACGAGAGTGCTTCTACAAGTGCATATGGCATATTAATAACTACTTAGCTTCAGAATGCTCAGCCAAAATACCTGTACTCTGCTCTTCTAATGTACTTATTATTCCTCTAGCAGAAGATGCTGTGAAAGAATGAAGAAGAGTAGTCGGTATTGCAACTAACAAACCAAGAACTGTTGTAACGAGAGCTTGTGAGATACCACCAGCCATAAGCTTAGGATCTCCTGTTCCGTATAATGTAATCATTTGGAAAGTAACGATCATACCAGTTACCGTTCCTAGTAAACCTGCTAGTGGAGCTACAACAGAAATAATTCTAACTGCGCCAATCCATCTTTCAATAGCTGGTCTCTCAGCCATTATTGCTTCTGCAAGTTTTAACTCTAATGTATCAATATCTTTCTCAAAATTATCTTGGCCTACCTTTAAGACTCTTCCTAGTGGATTCCTTGAGTCAGCAGCCTTTGAATTTGCTTGACTTCTTACAGCTTTGGCTACACCTGCAAGCTCAATAAGTTTATATATGGCTATAAGTATACCGATAGTACCAACTGCGATAATCGCATACCCCACTTCTCTTCCCTGTTGAGCTCTCTCAACCAATGAAGGAGTTTGTATTAGGTTGGCTAATAGACTGCCTCCAGTAGGGCCTGTAGGATCAATACCAAACTTAACTTGCTCACCTGATGATGCGGCTATGTTTTTAGCTGTTTTTGTAAATCTACCTGCTGGCTGTCTAGGCAAAAAAGCATACTGCCCTTTTGTAACGGAATACTCGAGATATTTGCCATCACATACTGCATTAAATAGACCTACTCTAACAACATTGCATTCTGAAGACGTTCCGTCAGTATCACTTACCATAGTGTTAAAGCTTACAACTTGACCACTTGCGACCATTTCTCTTTGTAATTCATACCATAGACCTTCTATTTCTCTAATAGTAGGCAATTCGGTCGTCTCTGACATTTTTCCTGTTAAATCATTAAGGAATGCAACTCTTTCGGCTCCATATTGTGCAGAAGTAAGGGAGCCCCCAAACTGAACTGCAGCCTCTCCAGCCGAGCTTTGAAGATGTCCAAATAATTCTACCAATGAACCTAATTCTTTTTTATATGCCTCTTCCTTTACCCTTAGAGTTTCTTCATTTCTTTTGTAATCTGCTTCGAGCTTATCAGCAATTTTTTCTTGTCTTGCTAATTCTCTTTTTTCTGCAGCTAAAATAGAAGCCTGTTTATTCTTATTTGAAAGAAACTTCTTTTCTCTTTCTGCATTTTCAGACTGTTCTCTTGTTTTTCCTTCCTTAACCAAAGAAAGCAAAGCTTCAACAGTTGTAGGCTCTTCAACAACAATATCATCTTGTGCAAATAAAGATGAAACTAGTGAGAAGACTATAAAAAACGGAAGTATATTTAAATTTTTCATTACGCCTCTCCTTTAATTACTGGCATCATCAGCATATCTACAGGCGTTAACTTCTTAGCCATTCTTATGCCGTCTCTGATTGCTTTTGTGTAGCTTGATGGAAGGTCTTCCCATGAACCGATTTCGTTATTCCAACGACCACTAGATCTTTCATCTTTTGTTTGATAAAACATACCGACCCTTCCTATAACAAGGATATTAACTTCTAGGTCATTTCCATTTATTGATATGGTTTGTGGATATGTGTCTACTTTTCTACCGTATTCGGCTTCGATATTGTATGCCTCTAAAACCTGTCGAACTTGCTCAGAAGCAGTAACTTTAGGTTTTGCGAGAGATGATCTAACAACATCTATTCTGTTCTGTCTTTCTTCTAGTCTGAAAGGGGTATCTAGGGATATAAAGCTCTCAAGACTTTCAAGCATTCTTTGTGCCAAAGGGGGAATCTGCCTTTGCATAACAACTACTTGTACAAGCTGATCATCGAGCTTATCCATTAACTCAAGCTGAGCTTTTATTTGTATTCTTTTTTGTTCGTTATAGACCTTTAAGCCTTCTACCTGCTTTGAAACTGCTTTCCATTCGTTAACTATCTTATCAGTCTGTCTTTCTGTAGCATCGATTTTATCTTGAGAAGATGCCGACAACTCTTGATTTTCTCTACCAACTTTTAAAACACTTTCCATATTAACTGTTGCGGTTACAACGTTAACATTTTCTTCAGAAAACGTGCTTAAAGGCAAAGAAAAGATTATGCATAATTGCATAAATAACAATTTATTTTTCATAATTGACTCCCTAAAAGTTTGCATATAATAACAGTGATGGCTTTATATGCAAAATCTATATATAACTTTAATGTAAAGATTATTTAATCTCACCTTTTCGAAAAATTATAGCTTTGGAAATAGCATTGGTGTTGATTTCTGATAGTGCTTATATTCATCCAAATGCCCCCATTTTTTATGCCCTCTTGATTCAAGCATTCTTACCCCGCTCACATGTACTAAAAGTATATAGGTGAAGATTGGCGAGATAAGCGTAATGTATTGAAGTCCTTGCAAAGAAGAGAGTGACATCAATGCCACAGCCAGCCATAAGACTATTTCGCCAAAGTAATTTGGATGTCTTGATTTGGCCCATAAACCAGTAGTAATAAATTTATCTCTATTTTCAGGAATTGCTCTAAACATTGATTTTTGCTTATCAGCAATAACTTCGGTACAAAATCCATATATGAATAAACCAAGTCCAATATAAAATAGTATGTTTACGGATACGCCAGTATCTGATGAAATTGCTGTTAAGGCACACATTGAGCATAGAGAAACCCATAGCCCCTGAAGGGTCCATGTCATGAAGAACTGTGTTGCAGATGGCTTTATACTTCTAAATCTTTTATCCTCCCCATCCTTATGTACTCTCATAAACAAAAAGCTGCCTAGTCTTAGAGCCCATAAGCTTATAAGAAATACTAAAGCAATATTTGCACCGTTTAGGTTTGAAAAATTATTAGATGAGTAATACAAGGAGAACCACATTACTGTTAAGTAAGTAACGCTCCCCATTAAGTCATAAAACTTTTCTGTTTGAAGTGCATAGGCAGGAATAAATGCTACCCATTGCATACAGAATGCAATTATTACTGCTTTAACAACCAAATCTAATCCAGTTCCATTTGCTATGAGCAATGCAACTATAAAAACAGCCATTGAAATTAATATATTTATAAATTTACTCATGTTTCGCTCCATCCGCATGACCTATTCTCATTTTGAATATCAAGCCAATCTTTTAAAGGTTTATAATAATTAATTATAGACTGACCGCTAAGCTCTTGAGAACCTGTTATTTCTTTAAATGCACTTTGCCATGGAACACTCCTTCCAAGCGCCATGGTAGAGATAATTTTTTTACCCGCATCAACATTCCCATAAATCGAACATTCATGCAGTGGTCCATCAAACCCTGACGACTTGCATAACGCCTCATGAAACTGATATTGCATAATCCTTGCTAGGTAATATCTGGTGTATGGAGTATTTGCTGGTATATGATATTTTGCTCCTGGATCAAAACTATCCTCTGCTCTTATATCCGGAGCAGATATGCCTTGATAATTATTCCTCATCTCCCACCATGAATTATTTAGGTTTTCATATGAGGTCTCGCCTTTAAATACTCCTGCTCTCCATTTATCCAGCATTAGTGCCCAAGGAACTACAACCACTCCCTCCAAGGCTTGTTTCATTAAAAGCCCTATAGCATCATCTTTGGCTTTCTCTGCTTGCTCTTGATTGATAAATCCGATTTGTTTGAGATAATCAGGTGTAATAGATAAGGTCAATAGGTCTCCAAAGGCCTCATGAAATCCATCATTTGCTCCCGATCTAAAAAGAGACGGCAGATGATTGTATGCCTGATAGTAAAATATATGACCAAGCTCATGATGGATTGTAGAAAAATCTTCTTCATTTCTTTCAATGCACATTTTAATTCTTAGGTCATTATTTGCTGGATCTAGATTCCAGGCAGATGCATGGCATACGACCGACCTATCTAATGGCTTCGTAAATAAAGATCTTTCCCAAAATGTTTTTGGCAAAGAATCAAAACCAATAGACAAAAAGAAATCTTCAGCTATCTCGACCATTTCTATTTCGCTAAGATCTTTCTCTAGTATTATATTGGTAACATCATATGAGCTTTCTTTGCTATCAGGCTTGTAAACAAGATCGTAAATATTTGACCAGGATTGGCCCCACATGTTTCCCAGCAAATGTACGGGGATGGGGCCAGCAATATCTACGATATCATCACCATATTCATTATTAAGACTATCTCTAACATGGCAATGAAGAGCCTCATAGAGCGGCTTAACATCCTCCCATACACCATCAATACTATTTAGAAACTCTTCGGAAGGCATATCATATTTACTAAACCAAAGATCTGATAAGTCTGAAAAACCTAAATCTTGTGCGCCTTTATTGCCTATCTCAACCATTCTTATATAGGGATCTTTCATGGGTTTTCCTATCTCATGCCAACCGCTCCAAGCTCGCTTTAGCTGATCTGGATCTCTTGATTTATCTATAATTGATTCAAAACCTTCTAGATCGTTACAGTCGTTTTCTGAATAGCAGTATTTACCACTTCCATACATCGCACTTAACTTTGTTTCTATTTTTGATAGTTCAGAAGCAAGCGCATCATCAAAAGGCGGCGGCATAACAAAAGCCGTTTTAAGTATTTCTAATTTTCTTCTATTGCTATCAGAAGTAATGACATTATTAAATGCGCTTGCATCTTTTGACTTCTGTAAAGCATCTAAAGTACTTCTTTTTGAATAGTCAGAGAGAACCATCTGCGAGTCATGTGTTATGAAGTTTGAACTAATCCATGAAGCTGAATAAATAACTGGATTCAATAATTCGTTATCTTGTTCTACTTTTTCAAGAAAGTTTATAAGTTCTTCATTTTGTTTGGTTTGTTCGCTTGATTTGCTACAAGAAGTTACAATTGCGAAAGTAATAATAAATATAAATAATTTTTTCATTCTAATGACCTCTTCAATTAAAATAACACAACTATGAAAATTTCTACAAGCCAATTCAAAAATGGAACAAAGCTTTTATTAGATGGAGCGCCCTGCTCAATTGTTAGTCATGAGTTCCATAAGCCTGGAAAAGGGCAAGCTGTTATGAGAGTTAAATATAAAAACCTTATAACGGGAAACACAAATGATAAAACGTTCAAGTCGGGAGAATCTGTCGAGACTGCTGATATTGATCATAAAGAAATGGAGTTCTTGTACTCCGATGGAAGTAGCTGGCATTTTATGGACTCTTCTACATATGAACAGATAGAGGTAGGGATTGAGGTAATGAAAGATGCGAAAAAATGGCTTATAGGCCAAGAGATATGCGAGGTTGTTACTTGGGATGATGTGCCTATTTTAGTGGAGCCGCCTATCTTTGTTGAACTCACTATATCTAATTCCGAGCCTGGGGTTAAAGGAGATACAGTGTCTGGAGCAACAAAACCAGCTGAGCTAGAAACTGGAGTAATTGTTAATGTTCCTTTGTTTGTTAATGAAGGCGAGAAGATTAAAGTTGACACTAGAACAGAGGAGTACTCAAGCCGAGCATAATTATATGATCAAAGATATTAATGAATTGATAGACTCATTTTTTATAGATTTTTGTAGCATTGAACCAAAGATGCTAGAAACTCTTCAAAAAAAATATACAACATCAATTACTGATGATCTGTCAAAGGGGCATATCACATCAAATGTGTGCATGATTGCAGCAGGTATTTTAAAAAAAAATCCAGCTGAGCTATCAAAAAATTTAGCTGCAAATCTTTCTAAATTCTCTTTCATAGAATCTGCTGAATCAGCAGGCCCTGGTTTTGTAAATATTAGACTTTCAAGACAAGCATTTTTAAATTCTATAAATATTGCCAATATGGAGCTAGAGAATTATGGAAGAAATAGTTTTGATTCTAAGAAAAAAATTCAAATAGAATTTGTTTCAGCTAACCCTACTGGGCCACTTCATGTTGGTCATGGAAGAGGTGCTGCTTATGGCGATGCTATTGGAAGGATTTTAGAGGCCTGCGGACATGAGGTGCATAAAGAATACTACGTAAATGATGCAGGGAGACAAATTGATATTTTGACTGCTAGTGTGTGTTTGAGGCTTGCTGATTTAGAAGATAATCAGATGCCAGAAAGCTCTTATAAGGGTGGCTATATTAAAGATATAGCTGATGATTTTAGGTCTAAGAGTCATGATTTTGATATTAGCGGTGAAGAAATTTTAAATGCCATTCCTTTGGATGATGCTGAAAAACAAATTGATGAAATTATAAAAAAAATAAAAGCAGGCTCTAGCTTGTGGAGTAAAGTTAAAAAAACTTCGCTTTCTATAGTTCTTGATTCTATAAAAGAAGATTTACAAAATTTTAATGTTCTGCATGATGACTGGTATTTTGAATCATCGTTAGGATCCTTGTCTGATGAATCTTCGTCAATAAGTCAGGCAATGAGCAAATTAGAAAAAGAAGGGTTGGCATATAAGGAAAATGGCGCTCTTTGGCTTGATACATCCTCTTCAAAAGACGATAAGAATAGAGTGCTAATTAGAGAAGATGGGAGACCTACTTATTTTGCTTCGGATGTTGCATATCATAAAAATAAAATTGATAGAGGCTTTGACGAGCTTATAAATGTTTGGGGTGCAGACCATCATGGATACATAAAAAGAATAGAAGCATCAATAGATGGTCTTGGATTTGACAAAGAAAAGCTTAATGTTCAGCTTGTGCAATTTGCAAATCTTTTTAGAGATGGAAAGAAGGTGAAGATGTCTACAAGAAGTGGTGATTTTTATACATTGGCAAACTTGGTAGGTGAAATTGGGAAGGATGCAGCAAGATTTTATTATTTATCAAAACAGGCAGATCAACATCTTGATTTTGATATTGATCTTGCAAAAGCTGATAATAAAGAAAATATTTTTTATTACATTCAATATGCTCATGCCAGAATCTGTTCTCTTCAAGCAAAATATATAGAAAAAAATGGTGCGTTGCCGATATCTGCTGAGCAAATTGAAACTAATAAATATGCTAAATGTGATCGTATCATTCATGAGGTTAGTAAGTTTCCTGGAGTGGTTCATAGATCAGCAAAAAGCCTTCAACCACATTTAATAATTTATTTCTTAAAAGACTTTGCTCAGTCTTTTCATAGTTTTTATAATGATAATCATATTCTTTCAGAGTCTGATCAGAACGCTCAATCAATTCTTTTCTGTCTCAATGCATCTAAGCAAGTGTTGGCAAATGGGTTAAGGCTTCTTGGGATTGAGCCAATCCAAAAGATGTAATCAAATATGAAAGATTTTGCAAAGAGAAAAGCTCAAGCAACTAAAAAAAATTTAAGAAGCAGGCCTTCTTTCAAAGCAAGGCATATTCAAGATAAGGTAATACCAAACAGTCAAATACTTATCTTGCTCTTTCTTGCATTTTTAAGTGCAATTACTTCTATCTACTATTTTAATTCAGATATAAAAATTTTTGAGCCTAGAGAAATAAGCAATGAAATAGAATTTAACTTTCCTATAAAGCTGCAAGAGAATGAAATTTTGATTGAAATTGATCAAAGTTTGAAAAACATTGAATGTACTTATTTTTTACAAGTAGAAACGTATGGTAAAAAAGAATTTGCTAATGAAACATTAAATAATATTATGAATGATGGCGAAGCGGTTATTGATGAGGTAAATAGCGTTGCAAGGCCTGGGAAGATATTTTATAGAGTTCTTATGGGGCCCTATAAAAACAGGTCGGCAGTTAATAATTCTAGAGAAAGGATAACAAAAAAAGGATACTCTCCTTTGGTAAGACAGTCATGCATAAAGAAATAGAAGAAAATATAGGTAATTTACTTCAAGAATTATCTAGCAATAAAAAGATTGGTCATGATGGCTTTAATATTAGAAATATAATTGGTGTTTCTAAAAAAAAATCTTATGAACAAATCAAAATTGCATATTCATGCGGAATAAGAAGTTTTGGAGAAAACTATGTTCAAGAACTTGAGGGCAAATATAAATTAAATGAGATAGATGGCCTCAATTTAGAATGGCATTTCATTGGCCCTATTCAGTCAAATAAAATTCGAAGTATTTCTAAGTATGCGTCTTGGGTTCACTCTATATGCAGAAAGAAAGAGGTAGATATTCTAGATAGTGAATGCCTCCTTCAAGGAAAGCTTATGAATATTCTAATTCAGGTAAATATCTCTAACGAAGACACAAAAAGTGGGCTATTGCCTGAGGAATTAATGGACTTTGCTGAGTATATTGTTGAAGAGAAAAAAAATCTTTTGTTAAAAGGTATTATGGTCATGCCTGCTCTTAGCGAAGACTCCTCTGAAACAATTAGGGTTATGAATAAATCTAAAGAATTGCATCAGGTAATGACAAAAGAATATTCCTTTGCTAATACTTTGTCTATGGGGACTACATCTGATTACATGCATGCTATTGATTGTGGCTCTAGCATGATTAGAATAGGGGAATTAATTTTTGGTAAAAGACAGTTGTGAATATCTTATTCTTCGGTGGTGGGAACATAGCACAAGCTATAATAACTGGGCTAATTTCATCTGATTACGAGAAAGAATTAATACAATTCATTGATCGCAACAAAGCAAATAAAAAAATTCTTAAGGGCTTGGGCATAAAAGAATCTAATTCTCTGCAAGTTGGAGATAATTTTGATCTTATTATTTTATGTGTTAAACCAAAGGATGCTGTGAGCGCTGTGGAAGAGATATCATCGGCTGTAAAAAACCCAAAAATACTTTCATTAGTAGCAGGAATTACTTCAAAAAGATATTTAACTATTTCAGAGAATATTCGCTTAATTAGAGGCATGCCAAATACCTCATCTGAATTTAAGAAAGGCATTACAGCATTTTGTAATATCAATGCTCCAAAAAACTTATACGTTAAAGTTCAAAACCTTTTTTCACGTATTGGTGTTTTAGTAGATGTCAATTCTGAGAAAAAAATAGATGACTTTACTGGTCTGATTGGAAGCGGGCCTGCATATTTTTTTCATTTACTACAGGTTTATGAAAAAGAACTTCTAAAAATAACAGAAGGTAATGATAGGTTAACTAAATCGATAATCAGCAATCTAATGATAGGTGTTGGAACGTCTATTGATAGTGACAAGTCTTTAGAAGAGTTGATTTCCTCGGTGGCATCAAAGAAAGGTACTACAGAGGCAGGACTTAAATCTATGAAAGCAAACAAAATCTCTTCCTCTTTTAACAAATCTATCAAGGTGGCTATAAAAAGATCTAAGGAGATTTCAAGTGAATTCTAATTTAATTCAGCTCATTGCTCTTGTCAGCGGAATGCTAAGCTACATAGTAAATTTATATTTTATTTTTAATATTCTTAGAGTTGACTACTTCAACCCCGTAGTAAAAATATTTGTAAAATTATTTAAGCCTATTTCTCAACTTGTATTTTTTGTGCCCAACCAAGCAGTCCTTGCATTAGTTATTGCTGTCTTATTAAAATTCTTTGGTTTTTATATGGCATATGGAACCGACTATGAGATAGCCAATCTTCTTGTGATCGCTTTGCTTGCAACACTCAATATTACTTTGCAAATAATTCTTTATTCAATTATTGGGGCTGTAATAATTAGCTGGGTTGCTCAAGACAATGATCATCCACTATTAAGACTAATAAATGAAATTTCAAACAAGGTGTTGGCTCCTGTAAAAAATGTGATTCCTGCTTTCGGTGGTTTAGATATCTCTCCCTTATTTGGTTTGATACTTATCCAGTATCTGCAAAGTTTTCTTGGGGGGCTTATTCAGTCATTAGTATGAAGACGATTTCAAAAACAATAAAATTTGAAGATAGTCTTGAGCTAGAATGCGGCACTGTATTACCTTCTTTTGAATTAATATTTGAAACATATGGCGAACTAAATAAAGATAAATCTAATGCAGTGTTGGTGTGTCATGCATTTTCAGGCAATCACCATGCCGCAGGAGAGTCTGACCTAGACTCATCTATTGGCTGGTGGGATCAAATGATTGGACCAAATAAGGCCATTGACACAAATAAATACTTTGTTGTTTGTTCTAATAATATTGGTGGTTGCAGTGGGTCTTCTGGACCCACATCCATCAACCCTGCTAACGGAGAAATTTATGGAGCTGACTTTCCTGTTGTATCAGTTGTCGATTGGGTAAATACTCAAAAAATACTAATGGATAGGTTGGAAATAAGTAAATGGGAGTTGGTGCTAGGTGGAAGTCTTGGGGGAATGCAGGCACTTCAGTGGGCTATCACATATCCTAAAAATATTAAAAAGGCAGGTATATTTGCAGCTGCTGCTCAGGCTAGCACACAAAATATAGCAATGAATGAAGTTGCAAGAGAATCTATACGAAAAGATGAGAATTTCCATAATGGGCATTATTTAAAAAATAATACAAAGCCAAAGAAAGGTTTAAAAACTGCCCGAATGCTAGGTCACATAACATATCTTTCTGAGGAGCATATGGACCTTAGGTTTGGACGAAGATTTCAAGATGCTGAATCAAAAGTTGCTCGAGATGTAGATTTTCAGATCGAAAATTATCTTCAGTATAAAGGAGAGAAATTCTCAGATGCATTTGATGCAAATACATATATATTAATGACAAAGGCCATGGATAATTTTGATCCATCTATGAATAATGATGGGGACCTTAAAAAAGCATTGTTAAAAATTCAGTCAAAACTTCTAATTATTGGTTTTAAAACTGATTGGCTGTTTCCTCCAAAAAAAGGGAAGGAAATTCAGCTCGCTGCTATGAAATCAGGAATAGAATCATCATTTGTAGTTCTTGATGGAAAACATGGTCATGATAGCTTCCTGTTTATGTCAGAAAGATATTTTAAAATAATTAGATCTTTTATAGAGTCCTAATATGCCAATAACAGACATAATAAAAAATTGGATAGCTGAAGGTTCAAGTGTAATTGATTTTGGTTGTGGTGATGGGTCTTTGCTTTGCGAGCTCAAATCCTCAAAGAAAATTAATGGCTATGGTGTGGAGATTGATGCAGATCAAATAGAGTTATGTATAGAAAATGGTGTCTCTGTTGTCGAACAAGATATTGATCAAGGAATCCAAGATTTCTTTTCTTTTAATTTTGATACAGCAATCATGGCGAGCTCCATACAATGTTTAAAGAACCCTGATGTTGCTCTGGAAAGGATGCTTGATATTGCTGATAACTGTATCGTAACTCTTCCAAATTTTGGTCATTGGAGGTGCAGAATAGATGTCTTCTTGGGAAGAATGCCTGTTACAAAAAGTCTTCCTGTTTCTTGGTATGAAACTAATAATTATCATCTTTGTACAATAAAAGATTTTGAGGCTCTATGTGAAGAAAGAGGCTTTATTTTAGATAAAAGAAAATATTTAAATGCATCGTTCAAAGAGAGTTGGCTGTCTTCATTTATGCCAAATCTTTTCGCTGCTGAAGGGGTATATTTAATTGCAAAAAAATAGAAAAGTTTTAATTGCTTCTTCTAATAAAGGAAAAATTGCGGAATTCGAAAAGATATTTTTAAATCTAGATCTTGTGTCACTTACAGATCTTGATATAGGCGATGCTATTGAGGATGGCCTGAGCTTTCTTGAAAATGCTATAAAAAAAGCAAGGCATGGAGCTAAATATTCTGGTTTATATTCTATAGCAGATGATTCTGGGCTTGTTGTTCCAGATTTAAATTTTGAACCAGGAATATATTCTGCTAGATATGCAGGAGAGGCATCAACGGATAAGCTTAATAGAGAAAAATTAATAACATCTATTGCAAATCTTGGAGAAGAATCTCTAGATGCTTATTATGTTTGCATTATTGTGGGTATGGTTAACGAAAAAGATCCCATGCCTATAGTTGCCTCTGGAAAAATTCATGGCAAAGTTTCAATACACGAAAGTGGTGATGGTGGATTTGGTTATGACAAACTCTTTTATCCAAATGATTTTAAATCATCAATGGCATCAATTGATGCTGATATTAAAAATGAAATTAGTCACAGGGGTCTGGCTGCCTCAGCATTTATAAAAAAATTTAATGGCATTGAATCTATCTAATATTCCATTAAGTTTATACATCCATCTGCCTTGGTGTGAAAAAAAATGTCCATATTGTGATTTCAATATTGCAATCAATAAAAATGATTCGGATGAAATAAAACTTATAAACGCAATTATATTTGATATAGAAAACTCAGCAGCTGTAATTAATAACAGAAAATTTAAATCTGTATATTTTGGCGGAGGAACCCCTTCTCTAGTGAAAGATAAATTGATAGGTCATATTATTAATTTTCTTAAAAAGGATGGATTTGTTGAAGAAAATGCAGAAATTAGTTTTGAACTAAACCCCCAGGAAGTGTCTCAAGATTATCTTGATTGTATATTGAGTTATGGAGTCAATAGGCTGTCTATAGGAGTTCAAAGTTTTGATGATGCAACGCTATCTTCTCTAGAGAGAAATCATAATAAAGAAAGATCACTTGAGTCTATTGAGGTTATATCAAACCTAAAGGGCGTCAAATCAAGCATTGATTTAATATATGGAGTGATGGATCAGACATTGAGATCATTTAAAAATGATCTTGATATATTTAGCAAATTTAATCTAAGCCATCTGTCTTTATATCAATTAACGATTGAACCGAATACTATTTTTTATAAAAGAGAGTTGAAGATACCAAATGAAGATAAAATAGAAAATATGGAGAAGTCTGCAAAAAGAATTTTGAATTCTCATGGGTACTTGCAGTATGAAGTTTCTTCATGGTGTAAAGAAGATCAAAAAGGCGTTCATAATATGAATTATTGGTCATATGGAGACTATCTTGGCGTTGGTCCTGGTGCGCATTCTAAGATTACTTCAGATGAAGGAGTTTATCGAAGTATAAAAATGAAGAAAGTTTTATCATATATAGACAATCCATTAAAAAATAATGGAAAACTTGTTCCTAAAGAAGAGATAGATCTAGATCTGGCTATGAATTTTTTAAGAATTAAAGATGGCGTTGATTTAAAAGATCTTAAGAAATATATGGGTCTTTTTTCAGAAGGATTCTTTGAAAAAAGAGATATTGCCATTTCAAAAGGATTGATAGAAGCAAATAGATTTAAAGCAACTGATAAAGGATATAAGTTCCTGAATGATACCGTGAATATATTTAGTTAGCTTTTTTCAAGTTAAACTTAAAAATTTCTCTATCCTCTTTGATCGCCCTTGCTTGAAACCTTGTAACAGGTAGGTCTTCAAATAATTGAGTTTCTAAAACAATATATCCCTCTGCTTGATTAATTGCCTCTAGAATACCCTCTGCATAATCCTTCCAGTCAGTAGAGATATACAAGCCTCCGTTTGCCTTCAAAGACTTTCTAGCTAATTCTAAGAAGCTATGGTTTATAAGCCTGCGCTTATGATGCCTTGCTTTCTGCCACGGATCAGGGCAAATGATTAACATATTATCAAATATTGGTGTTTTGATGGTATCCAAGAGAACCCTTGCATCATTATTATAGATTCTAATATTTGATAAATTATTCTCTTTTATTTTTCCTATTAGAGAGCCTATTCCTGAGAGATAAACCTCTGAGCCAATATATAAGGTGTCAGGATTTTCTTTGGCTATTGTTAGGATATTCTCTCCATCACCAAAACCTATCTCTATAACTATTGATTTAAAACCATTTGATTCACTTTCAATATCATTAATGCTGGATACTGAAAAATTTATCAACTCCTCAATATTTTCTTCTTGTTTCTTTGTAATTCTTCCTCTGCGTTTAACAAAAGAAGGTAGATACTTTAAACGCATATAATGATTATATGTAATAAGGATTAATTAGAGAGATGGATTAAGCAGCTTCGCCCATAGAGGTCTTAAGTTTTTTTAGGGCCCCAGTTTCAATTTGTCTTATTCTTTCTGCTGAAACGCCATACTCATCTGCTAGTTCATGAAGTGTTGCTTTTTGATCAGCAAGATATCGCCTAAGAAGAATATCCTTGCTTCTATCGTCTAATAGCTTCAAGGCCTCCATTAGATTTTCATTATTAACTTTTTCAACTTCTTCGTTAGAGACAATCATTTCAGGGTCATATCTCTTATCTTCAAGATATTGAGCTGGAGACATCATCTCCTCATCGTCATTAGTTGAGGTTGGGCTGTCAAAGGCCGCATCAGTTGATGAAAGCCTGTTTTCCATATGGAGTACATCTTTAACCTCAACATTAAGATCATTTGCTATTTTCTCAGCTTCATCTTTTGTAAGCCATCCAAGTGATTTCTTTTTACTTCTTAGATTAAAAAAGAGCTTCCTTTGAGCCTTTGTTGTGGCAATTTTTACAAGCCTCCAATTTCTTAGAATATACTCATGAATTTCTGCTTTAATCCAATGCACGGCAAATGAAACAACTTTTACGCCCTTATTTGGGTCAAATCTATCAACTGCCTTCATAAGTCCAACGTTACCTTCTTGAATAATATCTGCCAAAGGAAGGCCATAGCCTTGATATGATCGTGCAATATGAACAACAAATCTTAGATGATGGATAACTAGTTGCCTTGCTGCATCGAGATCATCTTCGTCATAAAGCTTGAATGTTAGCTCCTGCTCCTGTTCTTTTGTAAGAATAGGTATTGCATGCACAGATGAAAGATAGGTTTCAATATCCTTGCCTGGCGTTGTTAAATTTATTGGTTGTAAACTTGTTCCCATAACTCATTATATACTTTAAATTTATATTATATTATATAAATTTTTTATATCGAACTAAATATTATAGCAATTTTTTTGTGAATTCGCTCAAAATAGGCATTAATTTATCTTTTAATAACTTATTCCTAAATCCAAAAAATGATGGATTCAGTATAGAATCAATTTTTCCATAGTCTAGATCTGTAAAATCTGAAGCTTTTACTATTATCCCCCCTCTACTTCTCAGATAACCCTCAGCAGCAGCAATATCCCATTCAGATGTAGGTCCAAACCTTGGATAAAAATCTGCAAAACCATCTGCTAATGAGCAAATCTTAAGAGAGCTGCCTTTTTCAATAATGCTAAAATTGATTTCTTTAGTCTTTAGAAAGGCTAAAAAAGATTTATCAACTTTTGTTTGATGGCTCTTGCTCATAACAATTCTTAAGATGTTATTGTCATGAATTTCTTCTTGCTCGTTTACATTCAGATCCATAATTGAACCACTCCATATTTCACCACTGTATGGAGCACTCACAATACCAAATATAGGCTTGCCATTTCTTATAAGCCCTATGTTTACTGTAAATTCAGTAGACTTGTTGATAAATTCTCTAGTCCCATCTAGCGGATCAACGATCCAAAAGATTTCATAATTATGATTCAGGAGATTCTTTGAGTAGGTTTCTTCAGAAATAATTGGTATTTCAGGGGAGATGGCCTTTAAACTTTCCACAATAATTTTATTAGCTGCAAGATCTGCAATAGTTACTGGAGACCCATCGCTCTTATCTTTTTGGCCAATGTCATCGCTGTTATAAACCTTCATAATTTCTAATGAAGAGTTAATTACAGTTTTCTTTAAAGCAGGTAAAATGCTATCTAGATAATTTTTTGAGATATCCATATTATTAATTTAAATAAATACAACTATATATTACTAGATATAGATGGTGTTATTTTGGATCAAGTTTTTGATAATTATTATTGGTCAGAGCTTGTTCCTAGAGAAATTTCTAGGATAAATAAGATTCCCTTAGAGGAAAGTAAAGCTCAAGTTGGTCAAATGGGTAAAGATCTATCCGGAACCATGTCTTGGTACGAACTTAAACACTGGGAAAAGTTTTTTGATATAGATCTAGTAGAACCTGCGAAGTTAAACTCATCTCATATAAAATTTCTTCCAACTGCTGAAGAATCTTTGAAAAAATTAAATGCTCTAAACAAACAAGTTATTTTTTTAACAAACTGCGACATGAGGCTGCTAAGAGTAAAATCTGATGCTGTTCCAATCATGCAGTACTGTAATAATTTTCAATCGAGCACTGATCTTGGAATCATTAAAGAAGATCAAAATTATTGGCCGGCTATATTTAAGAAATTTAATATTGATCCTGCTGCTTCTTTATTTATAGATGACAATAAAGAAATTGTTAAGACTGCTTATAAGGCAGGTATTGATTCATCATTCCATATTACAGAGCCTACATCTGATATGTCTGTCACTTATTCGCAAGAATGGAGTAAGTGCTTGAAAAATATTGGGAGCTTATTCTAATAATTGCAGTTATTATTTTCTAGCTCATCAAGGTTAAGAAGGTCAAGAATCTTATTATGAATATCCGTATTGTCCATTGTGCCTTCAAAATTTTCTGCACCTGGGCCATAAGAAAAAACGCCAACAGGTGTGCCTGTATGACTTCCTGTGCCCCATTGAACTTTAATTAAATTTTTACTTCTTTTAAGGATTTGCAATCCTCCAGTTTCATGATCAGCAGTAACAATCAGTAATGTATCTTTTTCTGTATTAATAAATTTAATAGCTTCTTTTATAGTTAAATCAAAGTCTCTGAACTCTTCTATCATTTTTTTTGCATCATTGTCATGGCCGGCCCAATCAATTTGACTTCCCTCAGACATAAGAAAAAATCCTGAACAGTTTGCAGTTCTCTCCTTGAGATGTTCTATTGCAATATTCGTCATTGATGATTGAGTTGGAGAACCCTTACCCCTCTCAATACCATCATCCGCAAATAAACCTATTATTCTTTTTTTAGAATTTAGCTCTTTTTTAGATAGCTCATTTAAGTCAGTTATATAATTGATATTTTCTTGGGTTGTATTAAAAAATTTTATGCCGCCGCCAAGGGCAATATCAATAGAAGAACTCTGAAGCTGTCTTGCTATATCTTTCTCTTTGTACCTGTTGTCAGTATGTGCATAAAAAGCAGCTGGTGTAGCATGTGTTATTGATGAAGTTGCAACCAAACCTGAGAGGAATCCTTTTTTATAAAGCTTTTCGGGCAAGGTTTGAAGAGGCTCTTTGTTAGGCGTGATCGATAAATATTTATTATTTGTCTTGTATCCAGTTGACCAAGCAGTTGCTGCTGCTGCTGAGTCAGTAACTATGTTATCTGCTGAATGAGTGAGTGATATTCCTACAAATGGTAGCGTGTCGATATACAACTTTGAGTCATGGCCAACAATTGCCATTCTTGATAATGTTATTTGATTAAACCCAGTTCCATCTCCAATTAATAGTATGATGTTTCTTGGTTTTATTTTCTCGAATGATTTGATCTCAATGGTCTCTGCCTCTTCGTTGCCAGTCTTAATATACTCAACTTTTTCACTACTAACATTCAACGCAAAAAATATTAATAAGAAAAAATATTTCATTTGAAAGATTTTATTTTGGATCTAGGGCTTGAAATCTAAGCTCTTTTGCTTTTTCTTGAGATGAGGGGTAGATATTATTATAAATAGCCCCTTCCCATTTCCCATACATAGGATTAGTTATCATGAACCATTTGGTGCCCCACTCATCTCTGTATTTATTTGATAGCTCTAGCCTTTGTTGGGTTGAAACTGTTGATTCATCTAATGATATAAAATCAGTTATTTGATCTCCAGCCATTAAAATAATTCTGTAGTCTTTGGAGATTAATTCTCGTCTAGAAGTTTTGTCAGACCCCCAGCCATTCTCTCCCTTCATCATAAGAGGGTTTATTGATTGATCAAATGGGAGATCAAGCTTAATAAGATTATCTTTCGTAGCTTCCTTTAATTCCACGACTCTATTAGTCACATAGAAGATTGAGACTCCCTTTGAATCAGCATAATTAAGAAATTCTTTTACTCCAGCCACAGCTGGAGCATTGGCCTCATTCCCCCATTCAATCCATCCAGTTGGATAGGATGTGCCATTAATGATTGCTCTGGCTTGAAATGCTGAGTTATCTAAAACGGTTTCATCTACATCTAAGATTATAGCTGCTGGTTTTTCCTGAAAATTTCCTTTCTGCTCCAAGGCAGCTGTCCAGTTATTGTCTTTGAGTGCTATATCTAAATTTAAAGTTGCTGTTTTATATGTTTGGATATTATTCGCTGCATACTCTGGTGAGGTTTGAGCAAAAAGTACTGCGAGCATAGATTGATCTTGAAGAGATCTATCTATCTCTTCAACGCCTGTGCAAGATTGCATGCCTAGGAATGCAATGACACAAATAATTAATATTTTTTTCATGTTTAATGATTTCATAGAACACTAGCATTATAATGCTAATAACAAATAAGGGTAATAATATGAATATAGAATTATTAGAAAATCTAGAGCAGCTTAAAAAAGATTTAGTGCTGCTAAGCGAAGAAAGGAAGGTTGTGCTATCACATCATAAAACTTTTGAGCATGTTGAAAAGATGAGAGATGTTGTTAATAAATCAATAGAGTTATTAAAAAATGACTAATTACACTTGTTTTGATCTCGAGGTAAAAGACCATATTGCTCATCTTTCAATGTCTAGGCCAGATGCACTTAATGCAATGACTAGAATCTTTTGGAAAGAGCTTCCAGAAATTATTAAAGATATTGATAAAAACTCTAAAGCAAGAGTAATACTTTTATCAGGTCAGGGTAAGCATTTTAGTGCAGGAATGGATTTAGCAAATTTTGTTCAATCTGATAGTAATGGTGAAAAAAAAGACCCTGCAAGAGTGAGAGAAACTTTTTATCATGAGGTGCTTGAGCTTCAAGATACTTTTTCAGCATTGGAGGAGTGCAGAATGCCAACCATAGCTGCTATTCAGGGAGCTTGTGTTGGAGGAGCTATAGATATGGCAGCGGCATGTGATATGCGGTACTGTTCCAAAGATGCATTTTTTAAAATTGCAGAAGTTGATATTGGCATAGCTGCAGATGTTGGAACGCTTCAAAGACTACCGACTTTGATGCCTCTTGCAGCAGTAAGAGAGCTTTCTTATACAGGTAGAAGATTTGATGCTGGTGAAGCCAAAAAACTTGGATTAGTAAACGAAGTATTTGATTCTAGAGATGAGTTGAATGAAGAGGTTATTAAAATTGCAAAGACTATTGCAAATAAATCACCGCTTGTAACAAGGGTGATTAAAAAACAAATCAATTATGCAAGAGATCATTCAGTAAAAGAATCATTAGATTATCATGCTGCATGGAACTCCAGTCTTATAAGCAGAAAAGATATGGAAGAAGCAATGAAATCCTATGCTTCTAAGACAGAAGGTGCCTTTGATGATCTTGAGCCAAAAAAATCATTTTGGGAAAAAGACGAAGGTTTGGTTTAATCTCTTAAGAAAACAGGCTCGGTTGCTGAAGATTGTTTAGAGCAATAGTAGTATCCATCTGTATTAAATCTAGATAGCTTTTCAAAGTCTTTTATATTATTTTCAATAATCCATCTAGTCATTAAACCTCTAGCTTTTTTCGCATAGAAACTAATGATCTTATGCTTGCCATTCTTGAAGTCTTTAAATACTGGAGAGACTATATTCAAATGATTGGGTGTCTTGCCTAGTACTGAAAAATATTCTTTGGAAGCCAGATTAATAATAAGGTCTGATTTTTGCGCATCCAAATCTTTAATAATATTTTTTTGAATTGAACTCCCCCAAAACTCATATAGATTTTTTCCTTTATCTGTTTCAAGTTTTGTTCCCATTTCTAATCTATAAGGCTTTATAAGATCCATAGGTTTTAATATTCCATATAAGCCTGAAAGAATTCTTAAATGTTTTTGTGCAAATTTTAGTTGCTTGGCATTTAAAGTGTCTGCAGAGAGCCCTTGATATACATCACCTTTAAAAACTAAAACAGATGGTTTTACATCACCTGATATTACTTTAGATGCCTTCCATGACTGATAGCGATCAAAATTAAGAGAAGCCAGCTTGTCGCTTAAACCCATCAGACTAGAGATTTCTTTAGGTTCTTTTTGTTTCAAAATTTTAATAAGCTTTGCTGATTGGTTTAAAAACTGAGGTGCAGTATGATTAGATTTTGGATCAATAGAATAATCCAGCGTTTTTGCAGGGGACAGAAGTATTAACATAAGTCAATATTCTAACTAAATAATTAAAAGACATCTAATGAAAACAATAGAAAAATGTACAAATTTTATTGGTGAGAAAATCTCTTATTTGATACCTGTTATGACAATCATGATGGTGATAGTGATAATTAGTAGATATTTTTTTGGTATTGGCAGGACTGGGATGCAGGAATTGGTTATGTATTTCCATGCAATGGTTTTTTTAGGTTGTGCCGGTCTTGTATTTAACAAAGATGAGCATGTTCGGGTTGATATTTTTTATAGAGGCTCTTCTATAAAATATAAAAATTTAATTAATTTAATTTGCGGAGCAATTTTTTTATTACCTGTTGTAGTTTTTATTGCCTTTTATTCCTTTGATTTGATTGTTATGGCGTGGAGTATAAAAGAAATATCTACTGAAGCTGGTGGATTACCATTCGTTTATTTTCAGAAATCATTAATTCTACTTTTCCCACTCACCCTTTTGATGGCTCTATGTAGCTATATTTTAAAAAAGCCATGGAAATAATTCCCTTAATCTTAATTATTTTAATATGTACCATGTTGCTGCTTGGGTACCCAGTGGCATTTACTTTGTCAGGTGTTTCCATATTGTTTGCTTTAGCTTGCATTCCTTTTGGAGTATTTGATGCTTCAATATTTAAAAGCATACCTATAAGAATTTTTGGAATAATGAATAATGTAACTTTGTTAGCTGTGCCTTTATTCATTTATATGGGAACTATTCTTGAAAGATCTGGGATTGCTGCCCAGATGCTTAAGAATATGGCATTGGCATTTAAGAATATAAGAGGTGGGCTAAGCATATCTATAATCTTTGTTGGGGCTCTTCTTGCTGCAAGCACGGGTATAGTTGGAGCTACAGTTGTGACTATGGGCCTAATGTCTCTTCCTATTATGATTCAACAGGGCTATAGAAAAGATTTTGCATCTGGATTGGTAGCATCAACTGGAACCCTTGGCCAAATAATACCTCCTTCCATTGCTCTAGTATTGCTGGGAGATGTTATGTCTAACGCATATCAGAGAGCTCAAAATGATATGGGTATTTTCTCTCAAAAAACGGTAACAGTCGGAGATCTTTTTATAGGAGCAATTATTCCGGGAATCATGATTTGCTTGGGCTACTTGTTTTATACAATTTATAAAAATTTTAAAAATAAGGATGTTGTTGCTGGCGATAATAACCTTTCGATTTCAAAGATAGAAATGATGAAAACATTAGGGTTGCCTCTTAGCCTCATTTTTATTGTACTAGGCTCAATAATTGCAGGGATAGCAACACCAACTGAAGCTTCTGCTTTAGGAGCATTTGGAGCGCTCATGATTGCTGCAATTAATGGAAAATTAAATGTTAACTTTATAAAAGAAACTAGCCAGAAGACCGCGATAGTTTCATCAATGATATTTGCAATACTCATAGGAGCATCAATTTTCTCTTTAATATTTAGAGGTGTTGGTGGAGACGAGTTTATAGATCTAATCTTCAGCTCTCTGCCAGGAGGACCTTATTTCGCATTGATATTTGTTCTTGCTTTAGTATTTTTGCTAGGGTTTATTTTGGACTTTATTGAGATCTGTTATGTCATTGTTCCACTAGTTGCACCACCATTGTTGATAATGGGTTTTGATCCTGTTTGGCTGGCTATTTTGTTAGCAATTAATTTGCAGACCTCTTTCTTAACACCACCTTTTGGGTTTTCTCTTTTCTACTTAAGGGGGGTTGCTGATGAGAGCATTAAGACTTCTGAAATATATAAAGGTGTAATTCCATTTATATATATTCAGTTAATAGTCCTTGCCTTGGTTGTATTATTTCCCTGGGTTCTGCTTTAGGCATCTACAAGGGGATTTTTACCCCAATCATTTTCATCTTCTTTTGCGGGCAACATGCACCAGATTAAAACAACAAAAATTCCTATAACTGTTATATAAGAAAGCTGCCACCAACCAGAATAACCATAGTCTTGAAGGCGTCTAGAGGTCACTGCGATAGTGGGAATTGCAAGTAGTAAGTTCAGAATGGCAGAAAGAGGCCCAGTTGCGTTTGGATCTTCTATAGATATAAGTCCGGTCGCAAGCTCAATGGCTCCAACTATTGCTCCAAGGATGGCTGAGGCAAGCGCAAAATACCAAAACTCACTTCTGCTAGCCCTTCCGCTAAAGTTTTTCCAATTAGTTAAAACTGAAACTACTGATTCTTTCATATTCATAGCCAATCCTTTAAAAAATATTTAATGATAAACATAACAGAAATTTAGTTACACGCCTTTAAATAATATGTATTAAAAATAGATATAAACTTACAAACCAGCATTATTTTTTTCTAAAGCTCTTTCTGCTCTATAGCTTGAACGAACCATTGGACCAGACATAACTTCAAGAAAACCTTTTTTAAGACCAACCTGTCTATACTTTTCAAACTCTTCAGGGGTCACCCATCTCTCAATAGGGTGGTGATTTAATGTTGGTCTAAGATACTGGCCAATCGTTAAAATATCTACATTATGTTTAATTAAATCATCCATTGTTTCTTCGATTTCAGAGTCTGTTTCTCCAAGACCGACAATAATGCTCGTTTTTGTTAAAACATTTGGGTTTATTTTCTTAGATTCTGCTAGCACATCTAGGGTTTGCTGATAACCAGCTCTAATGTCTCTTACTTGATGGGTTAATCTTTCGACTGTCTCAATATTTTGAGCAAATACCTCAAGACCACAATTTACCAATGTGTTAATTGAAGATTTAAGTCCTTTAAAGTCTGGGGTAAGTGCTTCTACAGCAGTTTTGGGATTGAGTTCTTTTATTAATTTGACGGTATTGGCAAAATGCTGTGCGCCTCCATCAGGAAGATCGTCTCTATTTACTGAAGTTAAAACAACATATTTTAACCCCATTGTTTGAACTGCTCTGGCTGTATTCATTGGCTCATCATTATCAAGCCAACCCTTGGGGTTGCCTGTATCAACTGAGCAGAACTTACATGCTCGGGTGCATACTGATCCCATAAGCATGAATGTTGCAGTGCCAGCCGACCAGCATTCACTTATATTTGGGCAATGAGCTTCTTCGCATACTGTATTTAACCTTTTCTCATTGACTTGATTTTTAACTTTATGAAAATTTGGATTGAATTCAGCTCTAACCCTTAACCAGGATGGTTTTTTCAAGTTTGGTATATGTGAGAATTCATTCATTTTTTGACCGTTTTTTACAGCCTTGATGCCATCTCTATTAACTATCTTTTTTGTAGGGATAATTTCCATGGCTAGAATATATTCTCTAATTTTTTTATTGCAAGTTTTTCAACATCTTTTATTGTGATGTTTTTATTAAAATCCTTTATTTGAACAACTTTCAAACCTTCATATCCACAGGGGTTAATGAAAGTAAATGGCTCTAAGTCCATATCGACATTGAGACTAATGCCATGATAAGTTTTGCCTCTTGAAACTCGCAATCCTATTGAGGCTATCTTATTACCCTCTACATAAACACCGGGAGCACCATCTACAAGGTTAGAATTTATACCATAGTCTAAAAGGATTGATTGAATAAAGCTCTGCAGGCTAGCTACTAAAGTTTTTGGGCCAAAATTTAATTCTTTAAAATTTAATAAAAAATATATTACTAGCTGGCCAGGGCCATGATAGGTAACTTCCCCTCCTCTGTCAGATTGAAATACTGGGATATCTTTAGGGTCAAGAATATGCTCTTTCTTTGCAGCAGTTCCTAATGTAAAAATTCTAGGATGCTCTAATAACCATATTTCATTGGGTAGATTATCTTTTCCCAACCTATCCTTCATATCATCAAAGGTCGTTTTATAATCTACAACGCCCAATGATTTAAAAATAACGCTAGGCACTAATTATTTCTAGCCTCCACAAAAGCATCCTCAGAAACTTTGTGATATGCAGATACTTCACTTTTAAAACTTAAGTAAGATTCATAAACTTTTTTTACCATGTCATCAGATGCAGCATTTTCTTCGAGAATATCGTTTGCAATAATTTTAAATTCAGCGATAACGTCATCAGGAAGCTTTCTTAATTCAACGCCATGAGTGTCTACCAGTTCCCTAAGCGCTTTGTTGTTTCTAGCAGTATATTCATCCAAGATATCTTGATTTACTGCTTTTGACGCTGTTTCTATAATTACTTGTAAATGTCTTGGTAGGCTTTCCCACTCATCTTTGTTAATTAAAAGCTCCAACATAGATCCAGGTTCGTGCCATCCAGGATAATAATAATATTTTGCAGCTTGATGGAATCCAAAAGTTAAATCATTGTATGGCCCAACCCATTCGGTTGCGTCAATAACTCCTGTCTGAAGTGCTGTAAAAAGCTCGCCTCCAGGAAGCGTTACTGGAATACCTCCGGCTCGTTTCAAAACCTCTCCTCCTATTCCAGGGATTCTCATTTTTAAACCTTTAATGTCATCAAGGGAATTGATTTCTTTATTAAACCAGCCAAACATTTGAGTTCCTGTATTCCCAGCAGGAATTGGATAAATATTAAATGGTTCATAGACTTCTCGCCAAAGCTCTAGGCCTCCGCCCCTATTAGTCCATGCATTAATCTCATCTGCAGTTAATCCAAAAGGGACTCCTGTAAAAAATTGAGCAGCGGGAGCTTTTCCTTTCCAGAAATAACCTCCGCTATGGCCCATCTGATGAGAGCCACTTGATACCGCATCAAAAACTCCAAATGCTGGAACTTGTTCGCCTGCTCCATAAACTGTGATCTTCATTTGACCATTGCTCATCTCTTCAACAAGCTTTGCTATCCTTTCCGGGGCCATCCCAAGACCAGGATAATTTTTTGGCCAAGCTGTAACCAATCTCCAATTATAATTTTCTTCTTTTTCAAGCCCTGTATTTGAATCTAAAGAGCCGCCTCCCGAGCAAGCGCTAATAAAAATTAATGCGATTATGTTTAGATAGTATTTTTTTCTCATATTTTTTCTAGTTTTGCGTAAGCCATAACGAGCCATTTTGTTCCGGCTCTATGGAAATTTATTTGTACTCTTGCTGCATCTCCCGATCCTTCATAGTTAAGAACAATGCCCTCTCCAAATGTTTTATGGAGTACTTTTTGTCCAAGGGCAATTCCGATTTCTTCTTCAAACTCAAGCTTTGTTTCTTTGAAGCTTTTTTTATTATACGGGATTGTAGTTTGTGCTCTTGGCCTAATCTCATTTATAAGCTCTTTTGGTATCTCTCTTATAAATCTTGATGGTGGATTAAATGTATCAGATCCATGGAGTCTTCTTGATTCAGCATAGGTAATATAAAGTTTTTGCATCGCTCTTGTAATGCCGACATAACATAGCCTTCTTTCTTCTTCGAGCTGAGACGTACTTTCCATTGATCTGCCATGAGGGAATAGGCTCTCTTCAAGGCCTGTCATTAGAACCAATTTAAATTCAAGCCCTTTAGCAGAATGAAGGGTCATAAGCTGAGCTGCATCATCAGATTCTGATGCCTGTCTATCTCCTGAATCAAGTGAAATAATATCTAAATATTGCTCTGCTATTTCTATATTCGTTTTGTCTTCTGTAATGCTTTGTTCAAAGTTTTTTGTAGCTGTTACCAATTCTTCTAGGTTCTCTACCCTAGTCTTTCCTTTCTCTCCAGGCTCCTTTGCATGATATGCCATCAATCCAGATGTTTTGATAATCTCTTCCATTAGGTCTGATAATAAGTTCTCCTCAATAAACTCTTTACACCTTGTAATAAATTCTAGATATGACCTAAGTCCTGAGCCTCCCCTGCCAGAAATGGTTCCCTCATCTATTAGCTTAGCTGATGCTTTTATATAAGAAATATTAAATTGTTTTGCAGTACCTCTAATCTTGGCTAATGTCTTCTCTCCAACGCCTCTTGTGGGATTGGATATTGATCTTTCAAAGGCAGGATTGTCAGAGTGATTAAATATAATTTTTAAATAAGCGATTGCATTTTTAATCTCCATTCTTTCATAAAAACGAAGTCCGCCATAAATCCTGTAAGGGATGCTGGTTCTAAGAAGCGCCTCTTCAACTGCTCTTGATTGAGCATTTGATCTATATAAAACAGCAGCGTCAGAATAGAGTTCACCCGAAGACATCCAGTCCTTTAATATATCAGCTACAAATCTAGCCTCATCCTGTTCATTGTATGCTTGATACAAGACTATTGGCTCTCCTTCTAACTGTTCTGTCCAAAGATTTTTTCCAAGACGTTCTGTATTATTTTCAATCAGCGCATTAGCAGCGCCCAGAATAATATTTGTTGATCTATAATTCTGTTCAAGTCTTATTATTTCTGTATCTTCAAACGTTTTAGTAAATGAATCAACGTTCTCAACCTTGGCTCCTCTCCATCCATAAATTGACTGATCATCATCTCCAACAGCTGTTATCGAGGCTGTATCAGAAGCAATTTCTAGTAGCCATTGATACTGAATAGTATTTGTATCTTGGAACTCATCAACAAGAATTGATTGAAACCGTGTGTGAAAAAATTCTCTTACTCGTTCATTATTTTTTACAACTTCATATGCTCTTAATAAAAGCTCACCAAAATCTACTAGATTATCTCTAGAACATAAATCTTGATATTCTTTGTATATCTTATTAATAGTTTCTTTTGTGTAATCTCCTTTATCATCAACATCATTGTGCCTTAAGCCATCATCCTTCCATGAGTTAATTTGCCATTGTGTTTGTCTTGATGGCCAAGTTGCCTCATCAAGACCAGACTCTTTAGCTATTCTTTTAATAATTCTTAATTGGTCATCAGAGTCCAATATTGTAAAGCCGCTTGAAAGATTTGCTTCGGCGTGAAATCGCTTTAAGAGTTTGTGCGCTAAACCGTGGAATGTTCCAACCCAAGTATCAAATATTGGGGCTTGGAGTAGTTCTTCTATCCTCGATCTCATCTCTGCTGCTGCTTTATTTGTAAACGTTACTGCCATGATAGAGGCTGGATTCTTTTTTAAGGCCTCGACCTCCCATGCCATCTTATGAACAAGAACTCTTGTTTTGCCAGAACCTGCACCAGCAAGAACCATTAGATGTTTTTTTTCAGACGTAACGGCGCTTCTTTGTTGATCATTTAAGTTATCTAAAATGTGAGATACGTCCATTTGGGGTTCATTTTTTTGTCTAAGAGAGATATTCTAACCTTTATGCCAACAAAATTATTGAGACAAATCAAAAATAGCTTACCTGAATTAAGAAAATCAGAAAAAAAAGTTGGCGAGTTTATTTTAGAAAATCCTAAATCAATAGTTAGCATGAAAACTGCTGAGGCATCTAAAAAAATTGGTATTAGTGAGCCGACATTAATTAGATTCTGTAAAGCTCAAGGGTTTAGTGGGTATCAAGATTTTAAAATAAATCTTTCTCAGCAACTTGCTGCTGATGATTATTTTGTGATGTATGAGATTGATGAAAATGATTCGATACACGAATTATGTGAAAAAGTTTTCGATACCACAATAAGTGAAATTCTCAATGTAAGGTCGCAAATAGATCAAAATATTTTAGAAGATGCAATTGAAGCTCTTGCTAATGCTAGAAGGGTAGAATTTTATGCATTTGGAGGCTCTGCTCCCGTTGCAATGGATGCTCAACATAAATTTTTTAGATTAAAAATTCCATCATCATTTATTTCAGACCCACATATACAATTTATGTCTGCGAACTCTCTAGGCAAGAAAGATGTTGTGGTTGCCATTTCTCAGTCCGGGACTACATCAGCATTGGTTGATAGTGTAAATATTGTTAGAAAGTCAGGTGTGAAAGTTATTGGAATAATGCCTGCAGGCACGCCCTTAGCGAATGTATGTGATTATCCTTTAACTATTGATGTTGGAGATAATAATAGGTTATCAAAACCGAATACATCGAGAATTGCTTACACAGCAGTTATTGATGTTATGACCATGGGTGTAGCTCAGCTAAAGCCCGAGGCCCAAGAACATCTTTATAATATTGTAGACAGCCAAAGATCTTTAAGAGTTAAGTAACTTAAATCTTAGCAAGCATCTCTTCTGTTGCTTGCCATAATTTTTCTGCTTCGTCAGAATCCACTGCCCAATCTCTTACACCAAAATATCTTTCTTCCGGGCTGTCTCCAGCCAAGTCTGCTACATCACAATTTTCACAATAGATGCCTCCCATATTGTCTAATGATTTGCTTGTGGCTGCCCAAAGCGAAGTACTAGCACCTTGTGTTGGTGATTTAAAGCCTGCTTTAGCGAGATCAGATAGAGATCCGTCTTCATTAAGCCACCCCATTGCCACCATCTCCTCTTGTTGTAAATGTCTTTGGAGTGGGGTGAAAATTCCACCAGGATGAACTGCAAAAGATCTTATATTTATATCTTTATATCTTTTATCTAATTCAATCGAAAATAAACTAGTTGCTGTTTTTGATTGTCCATAAGAAACCCACTTTTCATATGAGCTTGAGAAATGAATATCATCCCAACAAATAGCAGAAAATTTATGAGCTGTAGATGAAAGGTTTATCACTCTTGCTCCATTAGTCTTATCCATGCACTCAATGAGTTCGCGTGTAAGCACAAAATGACCAATATGATTTGTGGCAAACTGTAAATCCCAACCATTGTCTGTCTTAGATTCTGGACAAGCCATTATTCCTGCATTATTGATAAGGATATTAAGAGAAAGATTTTTTTCAATAAAGCTAGATGTAAAGCTCTTAACGGAATCTAGGTCTGATAGATCCATCTCGATTATATTATCACTTGGAATAACACCTTTTAAAGCTAATATAGCCTCCTCAGGTCTTCTTGCAGGAATGAATACGTTTGCTCCAGCCTCAGATAGAGCTCTTGTTGTTTCAATACCAATACCTGAATATCCACCTGTAACAATAGCTGTCTTTCCATTTAGATCAATGCCATTAAGTATTTGAGATGGTTCTGATTTTGCATGAAATCCTGAGTTTAAATTCTTCTGGTCTTTTGAAATCATTTTTTTATAGTCCCCGTTATAATATAGTTATAGTAAAACACAATAGGAGATAAAGGTGACTCAGGAAGTAAAAGATTTTTTTTCAACTTACAGTGATTTTGTTGCAAAGGTAACGAGCGAGCCAAGTATGGATTTAGAGGCATTGAAAAGCAGCTTTGATGATATCGAAGATAATTCCTCTATTAAAACAGCAAGACTTTTAACTGCTGCCTTAGGTTTAGGGAGTGAAACTGGAGAGTTTGTTGAAATAGTTAAAAAAATGCTTCTCCAAGGAAAGCCCCCATCTGAAGATAATATTTTCCATATGAAAAGAGAGCTGGGGGATATTATGTGGTACTGGACTACCGCATGTGCATCTCTAGATTTAGATCCATTTGAAGTTATCAGTGAAAATCAAAAAAAATTGGAAGCAAGATATGGAGAAAAATTTAAGATTGAACGAAGTGAAGTTAGAAAAGAGGGAGACTTATAATTAACTTCATTAAATTTTTTTAAATATATTGCTATATCCTACAAGAGGAGAAAGTCGTATTGAGTTGGTTAAAAAATATTAAATGAAGATATGAAAGATAGAAAAAAAAATAAAAATGACCACCTGCCATCTGCAGCAGATGATTGTGCTGATGTTAAGTCAAAATATAAAAAATTTAAAAAAGGGTCTGATAAGCCAAAGTTTCCACCGGTAGAATATGAACAGCCTCCGCATCATTAAATGATAATTCTTTTAGCACTTCTCTATATCGGCTATGCTGCAGCTTTTTATTACTCACATAAATCTGGATATAGTCTTCTAAGGTATCTGTATAAAAAAGAAAACATAAACATTCTTCTTTCTATAGAGATTATTTTTTTAATACTGACATCATTTATTGTATTTACCAGTCAGCCTTTTAAATGGGTTATAGCTGTTTTAATGCTAATGCATCTAATAGGCATTGCATGGCTTGTTGGCAATCCAAATAGTTATTATGAGATGTTTAACGAATCAATGGGTTTAGATGAAAGCATGATGGAGACTTCTGTAGTTTCAACACTATTAATCTTTGCAATGTTAGCTTTAGTTTTGGGGTAGCTTCTTTATTCTTTTGATTAGGCTTGATGTGTCTAGCCTGCCTCCTCCATCTTTTTGAACTTGTTTGTAAAAATTATTTACAAGCTCTGTTACATTAATATTAGCTTTTATCCTTTTGGCCTCATCAGAAACTATATCAAGGTCTTTTCGCATCAAGTCAACTGCAAATCCAAAATTAAACTCATCCCTAACCATCGTTTGCCATCTGTTGTCCATTTGCCAACTTTGAGCTGCTCCTTTAGAAATAACATTAAAGACATCTTCTGAGTCTAAGCCAGCTTTTTCAGAAAAATTTACAGCCTCGGACAAGCCCTGTAAGAGCCCAGCTATTGCTATTTGATTAACCATTTTAGTTAATTGGCCAGCTCCGCTTGGCCCCATATATTTTATATATTTGGCATAAGAATTCATAATATCAATGCTGTTTCTGTAAGCTTCTTTATCGCCACCAACCATGATTGTTAAGCTGCCCTCTTCTGCTCCCACCTGCCCTCCAGAAACAGGAGCATCTAAGTAATGACAATTCTTTTCTTTTAGCTTTGCACATACTTCTTTAGATAGTTCGGCTGAGGTAGTTGTATGATCGATGAGAATTGTTTCTGGATTTAAGTGAGTATATATACCTTCTTTGCCGAACAAGATTTCTTTAACATCATCGTCATTACCTACGCACATAATAATAAAATTAACTGACTTAGCTAGATCTTGAGGGGAGCTCTTAATTATGCCCTCATATAAATCAGACCACTTTTTTGAAGTTTCTTTTGTTCTGTTGTAAATGGCTGTATCAAAGCCTTTAGTTGAAAGGTGTGAGCTCATGGGGAATCCCATAATGCCAAGGCCTATAAAGCCTACTTTAGTCATGTTGGGCTTCAAACAATATGGTCAGACCTATCTTTTTTTGCAGTTCTTTTAACTCCAGATTTTGAAGTATATTCTTCAGTAATTCCCTTAGTTCCTTCTCTGCCTTTTCTAGAATTATTTAATAAAGTAACTATGGCTATGCCAGACGCTGCTCCAATTGATATAAAAATTATTGCTTCTAACATAGATATACCTTTAATTTATTTAGCTTTACTGGATAGTTCTTCAACCGCTGAATTAAATTCAGCCTTGATTCTATCTACAAGTTCTCCCACAGATGGTGAGTCTTCAATTAATCCAATTCCTTGGCCTGAGCCCCATATATCTTTCCAAGCTTTAGATTTAGTGTTTCCTCCAGAACCAAAATTCATTGATGACTTATCTGCATCTGGAAGATTATCAGGGTCCATGCCAGCATTTTTTATTGATGGCTTCAAATAATTACCACTTACGCCGGTAAACAAGGAAGAGTAAACGATATCATCGGCCGCACTTTCTTCTAACATTTTTTTATATTCAGGATCAGCATTTGCTTCTTTTGTTGCTATAAATCTTGTGCCCATATATGCAAAATCAGCGCCTAAAGCTAGAGATGATGCTACTGAGTAACCATCTCCTATCGAGCCTGAAAGGATTATAGTTCCATCAAACCATTGTTTAACTTCTCTTAATAAAGCAAAAGGTGACAAGGCTCCTGCATGGCCGCCTGCTCCTGCACACACTAAAATTAATCCATCTACACCTTGCTCAGCTGCTTTCTTTGCATGCCTTACATTTATAACATCGTGATATACAAGACCGCCGTAACTATGAGCCGCCTCAACAAGCTCTGCTGGAGGTCTTAATGATGTAATAATTATAGGGACCTCTTGTTTTACACAAGTAGCCATATCATCCATCAACCTATCATTAGAACCATGACAAATTTGATTAACGGCAAATGGTGCAACCTTGGCATCTGGGTTTTGTTCTTGGTATTCAGCAAGCTCGGTTTTTATTCTTATAATCCATTCTTCCAAGACATGTTGAGGTCTTGCATTAAGCGCTGGGAAAGACCCGATGATGCCAGCTTTACATTGGGCAATTACTAGTTCTGGTCCAGAAACTAAGAACAAAGGTGAACCTATAACTGGTATAGATAAATTATCTTTTATGTGACTTGGGATTGACAAAATAATGCTCCTTTAAAAAAATTTTTATAATTGTATATTGTTTGGTTATTTATTTGGGTAATCTAATACAAGATATATTAAAGATTTTAAACCTTCATCCAAAGCTCCATCATCTACAACAAAATATGGAGAATGATTTCCCGGTGCTTTCATTACACCTGGGGCATTAACTCCAAGCCAAAAATACATTCCAGGTATTTCTTGAGAAAAGAATGAAAAATCTTCAGCTCCAGTCGAAGGAGAGTTATTAATATAGAACTTATTATTTGTTGCTTCTTTTAGAGTCGGGGAAAGTCTTTCCACTAAATCTTCATTATTAAAAGTAACGGGATAAAACCCACCAACATCAAACTCCACATCGATTTCAGCTCCAGTTCCTACTGCAACGCCTGCTGCAATCTGTCTTATTTCATCATAAACTTGAGCTCGTAATTTAGGATCAAAAGTTCTTATAGTTCCCATAATTTCCGAATCTTCTGGGATTATATTATTCCTTGTTCCAGCTTTTACAATCCCAACAGATACTACTGCTGGATTATTAATAATATTTATTCTTCTGCTAACAATTGTATTTAAAGCTTCTATTATTTGTGATGTTGCCATTATGGGATCAATTGAATCCCATGGTCTAGAGCCGTGCGCTTGAACGCCTTTAATTTTTATTCTGTATGCTGATGCAGCAGCCATTGCTGGTCCAGGTGTTAGTCCTACATACCCATGAGGTCCGTTTCCAACATGAAGGCCAAAAATAACCTCAGGATTATATCTTTCAAAAATGCCTTCTTCGAGCATCATTTTTGCACCACCATTTTCTCCTTCTGGAGGGCCTTCCTCAGCAGGTTGAAAGATAAGCATGACATTACCTTCGATATTTTCTTTATTTTTTGCTAAAAATTCTGCAACGCCCATCAAGATAGCGACATGTGCATCATGGCCACATGCATGCATAACGCCAACGCTCTGTCCTAGGTACGTTGCTCTCTCTTTTGAAGCAAATGGTAGCCCTGTTTTTTCTTCAACTGGAAGTGCGTCCATATCTGCCCTTAAAGCAATAGTTGGACCAGGAAGACCGCCCTCGATCAAGCCAACAACACCTGTATATGCAATCTTTGTTTCCACTTTGATCCCCAAAGACCTTAAATGAGCTGCAACTTTTTTTGATGTTTTATATTCCCTGTTACTGAGTTCAGGATTTTGATGAAAGTTATGTCTCCATGCAATGACCTTAGTCATCAGCGGATCAAGTTGTTCTTCTAAATCTTGCTTAAGGTCTGCGCTTACAAAGGAAGATAGAAGAAGAGTAAAGAAAACAGATAATTTTTTCATTTTGAGATTATAATCACCTCCTTTTTAACATACAAATATCATGGACATTAATAAAATAAGAAATATCGCAATTATTGCCCACGTGGACCATGGCAAAACAACTCTAGTAGATAAGCTGCTTCAACAATCTGGAACACTTGATAGAAAAAATATGGATTCAGAAAGAATTATGGATTCAAATGATCAAGAGAAAGAAAGAGGAATAACAATTACAGCAAAAAATACTTCTATAAAATGGCATGACCATCTTATAAATATTGTTGATACTCCTGGGCATGCTGATTTTGGAGGAGAGGTTGAGAGAGCTCTTTCAATGGTGGACTCTGTTTTGCTTTTAGTAGATGCTGTTGATGGGCCAATGCCTCAAACAAGATTTGTTACTCAAAAAGCATTTGAAAAAGGTTTAAAGCCTATAGTGGTTATAAATAAAGTAGATAGGCCTGATGCAAGACCTCATTGGGTCCTTGATCAAGTTTTTGATCTATTTGATAGGCTGGGTGGAACAGATGAGCAATTAGATTTCCCAGTAATTTATGCATCTGCAATTGAAGGAATTGCAGGGCTCGAGCCTGAAAATATGACGGAAGATATGAAACCATTAATGCAGATGATTTTGGATAAGGTGCCTTCACCAGAAGTGAATATAGAAGGACCTCTTCAACTGCAGATTAGCGCTCTTGATAGTAATAGTTATGTTGGTGTTATTGGTATTGGAAGAATCAAACAAGGATCAGTTAAGCCTAATGATCAGGTGGTTGTTATAAATAGAGAGGGTGAGACTAAAAAGGGGAAAGTTCTTCAGGTTATGGGATATGAAGGTTTGGATAGAGTAGAGGTATCTGAAGCAGAGGCTGGTTCAATAGTTTGTATTACTGGGATTGATAAACTTAATATATCTGACACAATTTGTGATCCAGCATCTGTTGTTGCCTTGCCAGCACTTTCGGTTGATGAGCCCACAGTAAGCATGACTTTTCAAGTAAATGACTCTCCTTTTGCAGGAAGAGAGGGTAAATTCGTTACATCTAGAAACATTAAAGAAAGGCTTGATAAAGAACTTATATCTAATGTTGCCCTAAAAGTTGTCCAAGGAGATAGTCCTGATAAATTTATTGTCTCTGGAAGAGGAGAGCTTCATCTTTCTGTTCTTATTGAAACTATGAGAAGAGAGGGTTTTGAACTTGCCATATCTAAACCTCAGGTAGTGCAAAAAGATGTAGGTGGCGAAATACATGAGCCATATGAGCAAATAGTAATTGATGTAGAAGAGATTCATCAAGGCGCTATTATGGAGGAACTTGGTCCAAGAAAAGCAGAGCTACAAAGCATGGAATCAGATGGTAAAGGAAGGGTTAAGCTTGAATTTATAGCTCCTTCTAGAGGAATTATTGGTTTTAGGTCTCACTTTCTAACTATTACTAGTGGCACTGGAATAATGACTAGTGTTTTTGATCATTATGGGCCTGTAAAACTTGGAGATATTGCCAAAAGAACAAATGGTGTGATGTACTCTATGATGGCTGGAAAAACTTTAGCTTATGCCTTATTTAACTTACAGAATCGTGGAAAGTTATTCTTAGGGCACGGGAATGAAGTTTATATTGGTCAGATAGTAGGTCTTCACTCAAGAGATAATGACTTGCCAGTAAACCCAACAAAAGCAAAACAACTAACAAATATTAGGGCTGCAGGTACTGATGAAAATCTTATTTTAGTTCCGCATATTAAACATACTTTAGAACAAGCTTTGGAATTTATAGAAGATGATGAGCTCGTTGAAGTGACTCCAGAATCAATAAGGTTAAGAAAAAAAGGAAGGGTAAGGACTTAAATCAAGGACATCTGATTATATCCTTCAGCCTATGGGTCTGATAGTATATTTATTATGCAAAACATAAAACTAATAGCCTTAATATTTTTATCTATGACTGTCATATCTGAAGATGGTCGTCTTGATAGAGACCCCAACGATTATAAATATACTTCACTAGGAATATATGCTTTTGATGCAAAAGATGACTCAGGCATTGAAGCAAAGTTTTCACTATCACTTCCAGGACCTCTATATTTAGTAGCAGAAGCAAAAGCTGATGGGGTTAACGTTGATAATGAGACTTACGACAAGTTTACAAAAGCTTTAAGAATTGGTGCGCATGTGGGAATTGGAGATGTCCTTAATTCTATATCTGCTGGAGGCGTTTCATTAAAATTAGAAAATTTTTTAGATGTCTTTTTAGAGCTAGGCATAAAAGCTACAGATATTGATAGTGATATTAATTTTTCTGAAAGTGATTCCCAGGCAAATGTTATTACTGGAATAAGATTTGGAAACTCAAATGCCTGGGAAGGAAAAATATTTATTGATTTCTCAAAAGAGACTGAAGTTGTTCAGCAGGTTTGCCCTGTTAATTTAGTTTGTACAGCATTTGAAACCTCTCAGGTGACATATGTTTTAGATGATGAAACAGACCAAAAGTATGGTTTCGCCGCTATTTATAATATTAATAAAAAAAGTGCATTTACTATAGAAACAAGTACGAGCAAAGTCCTAGACAGCGTTGTGAAAATTGGATATCAAATTAATTTCTGATTCGGCTGGCTCTATCAATCCATAGCCTCTAATATTTCTAACAAGAGATTGATAATATCTAGGTAGAGACTTAATGCTATTTGAAATGCTGTATCCCATTTATTTGAATAGCCAGAAAGCTCATTAAGCCTAGCAAAATCATAAAAAAGAAAAAGTATGAAAAGCCCTATTCCAAAAAAAGCTTTAACTCTGATTGTGTTTCGAGAAAATTTAAAAGTTGTTCTTGAAAATTCAAAAACAATCAAGGCAAGCAAACCAAAAAAAAGTATGTTTTGAATAAGGCCTGATTTATAAATTACAGTTCCAATATCACTATAGCCAATAAAGCCTGAAAACAGTGCGGCGAGAAGGGTTATTTTAAGCGCTCTAATGCCATCATTTTCATCCATTTCGAGGAAAAGAAACCCAAGCAAAAGACCCATTAGTATGCTTTGCATTGTAAAGACAATAATGCCTGCGGATAATGAAAAATAGCCAACAAGAGCTATAGAAAATAATAATATTGCCCAAGAAACAAAGATAGCATTTAAGAATTTGTTAGCAGGTGGCGAAACCACATAGCCAAGCTTTTGCCACTTCACCTTGCTTTCTTCGTTAAGAGCCATGACTGGAATGTCATCCTTTGTGGCATTTGCTAGATGCATATACTTTGGAAACCCTCTGCTATCTTCAATATAAGGAATTAAATCAAACTCCTTTTTAAGATTCATTGCTCCTCTAAAGGACATGCCTAAAAAAGTAGTATTATTGAAATAAGCTTCTTTAGATTTTTTTAAAATATAAAATGTGAGCCCAAAAACTATTGAAAGCTGAGAACACAAAATAATCATGGTTTTTGCAAATAATGTTGTTTCTATCATGTGTTAACCATACACATATTCTTTGATCCTTGATACAAGACAAGTACCTAAAATATATATACTATTTATTAAAGCTGTCTTTCGAAATATGCAACAGAGTGGTCTGAGAAATCCTTTTCACCTATTTGTATAAAGCCATTTTTTTTATGAAAATCTAGGGATGGTTTATTTATTGGCTTAATATTGACCTCACAAAAAATAGGAAGTTTGTTTGAATCAGCATACTCAAAAAGAAGTTTATATGCAGCAGTTCCAATTCCTGAGCGCGTATAAGATTTTTTAATTGCCACTCTATCAATATATAAAAATTTATTTTTTAATGAGCTTATATGCTTATAGTTAAGTGATTTATATTTAGAATTTTCTCTAAAACAGACTGCGAATCCTATTATTTCATTGTTATTTCTTATTGCTACGTTTTTTGAAGCCAGTTTAATTAAATCTGTCATTTTTTTAATTGACTTGAGCTCTCCCACTTCCGGCGTGTTAGATTGATTAATTTTATATATGGATCTGATTATCGACTCATCAACACCTGGTCCAAATTCATCAATATGAAACAGTTGTTTTGAGCTCATTATTTTTATGTTTTAGATTCTAATTCTTCTAGTGCACTTTTAATCTTATGAGAAACATCATTAACAAAAAGTTTTTTTGTTAGCGTATAACTTGGATGGCCCATTGTTGCCAAATCTTTTGCCTTAGACATAACGACTTTTTCAAAACTATCTTTATCAACAACCTCATCAACAAGACCTGCTTCAATAGCAGAATGGATTGGATACATAGTTCCTCCGAGAATAGCTCTGTACTTATGAGATTGAGCTACCCTAAATTTAATGAGTTCTAGGATGGGGATTGGAATTACCATGTTGGTTCGCATTTCATTTGCTCCAATCATATACTCACCTTTTATACCCACTCTATAGTCGCAACAACATAAAAGAAATGTTCCTAAAGCAATTCCATGGCCTGAGCACCCAGCAATAACTGGTCTAGGGAAATCCAGTATCCTTGAAAGCATCTTAAATCCGTTTAAAGACATATCTTGGATTGCGCTCATATCTCCTGATCCTATTACCTTTAAATCAAAACCTGCAGAAAACATGCCCTCCCTTCCCTTTATTACAAGACAGCCAGATTCTGTAGGAACTTTGTCTAAGCAAGCGTTAACATCATCTATCATTGATAGCGAAAAAACATTTGCCTTGCCGTCATCTAGGGTAATGATTGAAATATCATCTTTAAAGGTTAGGGTTGCTAATTTATCAGTCATTTTTTCTCTTTTTTTATATTTTTAAAGTTTATCAAAAAAAATTTACAACAGGAATTTATAATTTACACGTCTGTTAGGATTTAATGCATTTATTTAATTTTGTTAAAACAAATATTTAAGTTAATATTTTTAATCAATAAGATATGAATCAAAGGAAAATAGTAATGGTAAGAAAAGGTTTAAAAGCAATAGGTTTAATTTTTTTGTTTGGAATTAGTCTTGGATCTGTGTATCTGGTTAATTTATTTTTTATGAAGCCAGCTTCAATTGATCACTATCTTGGCAAAGAGATTGTGGTTGATCTGGTTAGCTCCCCTGAATATATGACCTATATGGGAATATTTGATGATTTAAACTGGGTCACAAAACATAATGCGAAGCTTACTATTTTAAAGCCTGATAATATTCAGAATGAAATTGAAAACTCTAAAAATTCACTGGAGCTGCTTCGTAAATATAAGGATGGCTCCTTATCTGATAATCAAAAAATTACAAAAAGAATAGCTATTTTTGATGTTGAAAATGAGCTCAATCAACTAGAAAATTTTCCCTATCATGACTACCCTTTGAATCAAGTTAGGGGCGCTCATCACAATATTATTAGTTTTATGAGCGATCAGCATCCCGTAAGAAATCTTTCAGAAGCTAAGGACTTTATTAAAAGAACTGATCTGGTTAAGGATGTATTTGCTGGGCAGTTAGAATGGTTGGAAAAACAAGCTACTGCAGGGATATACGCACCTGAATTTGTCTATGTCCATTTAATCAAGCAGCTTAATGAGCTTATAAGTTATTCTTTCGATGAGCATCCTTTGTATACTGAGTTTTTTAAGAAAGTTGATTTATTGAACATTTCAGATTCTGATCTTTCATTGCTAGATAGGGATCTGAGGGCATCAATAGATACTAGTGTTACTCCTGGTTTTGTTTTACTGAGAGATTTTATGCTTTCTACAAAAGATCAGGCTAATAAAAAACATGGAATATGGTCTCAACCAAATGGAGACGAGTTTTACAAACTAAGAATACGCTCTTATACAACCACTGACTATAGCCCCGAAGAAATTCACAATATAGGCCTCAGCGAAGTTGCTAGAATTTCAGCAAGAATGAAGGAGATATTAACTTCGCTCGGATATGACTCAAGAAAAACAGCTGGAGTGTTAATGAATGAATTAAATGAAGATCCCTCATTGCTATATGCAGATACTCCAGACAGGAAAGAGATTGTTGTTCAAGATTATATGGATATGGTTAATGAGGCAACAAATGGTATCAAGGGTTATTTTCATTCTATGCCAGAGGCTCCTGTAACTGTAAAAGCTGTTCCTGAATATTCTGAAAAAACAGCACCTGGAGGTTACTATCAAGCCCCTGCATTGGATGGAAGCAGGCCAGGTGCTTTTTTTGTAAATCTATATGATATAAAACAGACTCCTAAATACAGCATGAAAACTCTTGCTTACCATGAAGCAACTCCTGGACATCATCATCAAATTGCCCATTCAATGGAAAATGATGATTTGACCTTATATAGAAGGTTTGGTTACAGAACATCTGCCTTCTCAGAAGGTTGGGCTCTTTATGCAGAACAGCTGGCACTTGAGGCTGGTCTTGCGCCTGACCCATATGATGAGCTTGGAATATTGCAAAGTGAGATATTCAGAGCGGTAAGGCTTGTAGTTGATACAGGCATTCATTATAAAAGATGGACAAGAGAAGAGGCTATTGCATACATGAAAGCTAAAACAGGGATGTCAGATACAGAGTGCCGAGTTGAAATTGAGAGATATATTGTTTGGCCAGGACAAGCTCTTAGCTACAAAGTTGGTATGATAAAAATTTTAGAATTAAGAGAGAAGGCTATGAATGCTCTTGGAGATAATTTTAATATAAAAGACTTTCATTCAGCTGTTCTGGATCATGGAATACCTCCACTATTTATTGTTGAACAAAAGGTAGATGAGATGATCGAGAAGGCTCTTAAATCCTAGAAATTTTCAGGCCTTTTTGCTCCATACTGAGTGTAATATGCTTTTAGATTATCTAAATCTTTTTGCATATCCTCGCTTGGCTTAAAAAACTTATCTAATACTATTCTCTTGGTATTAAAATCAAAAGCGGCTACAAATATTCTTGCGTCCACTGCTTCTGCAATTCTTAGAAAGCCGGTTCTCCATTGTTCGGTCTTTGACCTTGTTCCTTCAGGAGCCATTGCAATGAGCGAACCTTTGAGCTTCTCCATATTTGCAATTGCCTCTTTGACCAAGCCTGAACCAGGATTATTTTTGTCGACTGGAATACCTCCCATATATTTTAGGAATCTTCCTAAAATAGGCTGATTAAATAGAGTGTATTTACCAAAATAAGAAATCTTAGCATCTAATCCTATTATTGCCGCAAAACCAAAAATGCCATCCCAGTTAGAAGTATGAGGAGCTGCAATTAGAACAAGGTTTTCATTTTCTTTCATTTCTGGAACGGCGCCTTCAACCCTCCATCCAAAAATCTTCAATAAAAGTCTTCCCATAAATATAACAATCTTTGGTCTGTATGCTCGAAAGGCATGGGGAATTTGATTAACGGAAACAGCGGGCCTTCTCTTAGTCATTTGCTGATCCTTGTATCCTTTATATAAAAAGGAACATATAACAAGTAACAAGCTAAAACTGCTACGAAATATAAATCAATAATATGAAATGGTTCGGGTCGCATAAGAGACATTAAATTATCACCTATTGGCTTTTCTATTAGAAACCAATAATTTGCTGGATGCCCGAGCAAATAATTAATTCCATACATTGCGATTAGGAGAAGTGATGTAAAAATAAGCACTTTATGGACATCGCCAAGATATGGTCTTTGGTGATCTAAAATCATTCCATAGGAAACACCAAGTATTATCATCATGTGCCCAATTTGATTTTGAATATAGAATATATCTGGGAATCCGAACAAAACATCAGGCGTAAGTATCGACATACCGCCTCCAGCTATTCCAAAAAAGAAGGCGAATAGGAAAAATGCTCGCTGCTTAGTTATCAGATATATTGCAATAGAAAAAGATGAAAAATCACAGAGATGAAGCGGAAGCCCAAGTTTCCATTTACCTCCTAGATAGCCTTCAAAATATAAATCCATGCTTTGATTAACAAGAATTAGAGCAATAATTGCATAAGCTAAGTTTAACTTTGCTCTCTGGGATGAGTTTACGAAAAGCTTAGGTATGTAAATTATTCCTAAAATACACAAACTAACAATAATTAAGTGGGCAGGACCTAGTAAATTTAAAGGCGCCATAATACTATTTCCTGAAACGACTAAGGAGTTTCGGGAAGGTCCTCGTACTCAAGTTGGTCGTATGGATTTTGAACGCCAATCGCATCTGGATGGACTACTGAAATATCAATGTCACTTCCGTAATCTCCCGTCATAAAACCTTGAAATGTTTCTTTTGGGCTTAAGTATATAGTTGCAAATCTTCCATTTTTTGCATAGACGAGTGTTACTTCTTCTCCAACTTTTGATGAAATAAGCCTCCATCCTGTTGATAGAGTTTCTGTGCCATAAAAAATAAGATTTTCAGCTGGGCTAAAATTTGAAGTTAAAATTATTCGTCCAGATATTGATTCCCCTGTTCCAAGAAGAACAGTTGGAGCTTTTACAATCTCTGCGTCATCAGGCAATGGGAGATCCTCTAATAGATATGCAATAACTTTTCTTTGATTTGCTTGATACTCATCTGTTATCAAAGCGCAACCCGATGTAAATAGCATAAATATAAGAGGCAGAATGTAAAGTTTGTATTTCATGGCTAAAGTATTGCATTTTTTTTCTCTTATTTCACTTTTTTTAATAAAAATATCAAATAATTTTTGTAAAGTAAACTTGACATTTTAATTTTAATTAAAATATAATAATTTGAGGAAAAAATTATGGCTAAAATTTCATTTTATGGTTCTTGGATTGATGTGAAGTCCTTGAACAAAAAAGACAAAAAAAATTATATTACCTCTATGGTTCTTGTTTTTTTAGGAGCAATTGCTTGGGGCATTCATCTTTCAGGAGGTGCTGCTGGGATCTTGAGCGCTTCCAATGAAATTGGTTACAATACAGAATCTTTATTTACCATTGCAAGAATATCTGTGGTTATATGCTGGGGTGCTGGAATATTTTTTTATATAAGATTTCTGAAAACGCAAGATGAGCTTTTTAGAAAGTACCATGATTATGTCTTAAGCTGGGGTGCTGTTAGCTTTTTATTCCTTGGAATGGTAATTTCATTGATGGCGCCATATTTTGATTTTCAACCTTCTTATTATGAGTTCTTTATAGCTTTCGCCATAGGCGCAGCGATTGGCGGATATCGTTTCCACAGAGAATTCTTAAGATAAATGGAAAATAATCTTAAAAAACTCAGAAAACTTAAGGGCATTAGCCAGGGAGATTTAGCTCATTATCTTGAGGTAAGTAGGCAGACAATCAATTCAATTGAAAATGGTAAATTTGACCCCTCTTTGACTTTAACAATTAAGCTTACAAGGTTTTTTGAAGTATCTCTTGAAGAGATATTTATCCATAAAGATTAGATTATAAGTAAACACTACCAAATTGATTGGACGTAAAGTCCTCCCAAACAATGGATTCTTGTTTAGTAAATCCATTTTTTGGAATCTGATCTTTAAAATACATTTCTAAACAGCTGCATACGCCAGATGCAGTGGTTCTTTGAATTGCGCTAAATCTATCATCGCCATATATTTTCCTTAAGTACGTTTTTTCTTGAAGAATTCCATCTATCTCTCCAATTACTTTGACAAAAAATATAATCACATCATTGGTTGTTCTTGGAACTTCTTTGTCAAAAAGTTTCTCTAGAACATCTTTATTTTTCTTAAGATGAAGATCGTTAAATAAGAATTTCATATGATTAAGATGGCCTGGATATCTAATTGTCTTATAGCTAAGGTTGTCTACTTTATTTTCAAATGTCTCACACATAGTTGCGCACCCTCCACTTGTATTAAAAGCCTCATAGCTTTCACCCTCAATTATCATTTTTTCAGCCCCTTCTAATGGCATAACCTTTATAGATTTCCCTTCATAAATTGCATCTGCTTCATTGCAGTATTCATTTATAAGGCCATTGGTTGACCAGCTTAGATAATAGCTCATCTCATTGGTTGTGAACCTTGGCAAGGCTCCTACTCTCATCATAACCTCGCTTACATGATCAAACTCTTTCATTAAAGATGCAGCACAAATATTGATAGCTCCAGGGGCAAGTCCGCATTGCGGCATCATTACATTGTTAGATTTGATGCCTCTTATAAACTCTGTAGTTTCTACATCTTCGGTAAGATCAAAATATCCAATATTAAGTTCAGCTGCTACAGCGCCAATATTTTTATTGATAGCAAATGGCCCAGCTGAAATGACTGCATCAACATCTTTTAAAAACGCTCTTACCTGATCAATATCTCTAGCATCAAGACCTTCGGTAATATCTCCTTGCTTTACTTCATAATCATTTTTTAAAAGCTCTTTGATTGCCCATCCAATATTTCCTTTTCCTATAATTGCTACTCTATGCTTCATCAAATTCTACTCCCTGTGCCAATGGCAATTCTGAGCCATGGTTCACCGTTGCTGTTACTCTTCTCATATAAGCTTTCCAAGCATCAGACCCAGACTCTCGACCTCCACCTGTATCCTTTTCTCCTCCAAATGCGCCACCAATTTCTGCTCCGCTAGTGCCAATATTTACATTTGCTATTCCGCAATCACTTCCTTCAGAGCTCAAAAATAGCTCTGACTCCCTAATATCATTTGTAAATATTGAGCTGCTTAGCCCCTGCTTAACGTCATTCTGCATTCGAATTGCATCTTGAAGATTGGTAAATTTTTTAACATATAAAATTGGTGCAAAAACCTCATGAAGCATCTCTGGCTCTATATTTTCAACTTCAACAATTGCAGGTTTAACATAATATTGATTTGGATCTTCAATGTTAATTCTTTCTCCACCCGTTACTTGTATATTCCTTGACCTTATATTCTCTAATGTACTTTGCATCGAATCAAAGCTTTCTTTTGAAATTAATGGGCCGAGCTGCGAAGAGGGTTCTGAGGGATCTCCAATTTTAAGAGAACGATAATATGCGTGTAACTTAGTCATGAAATCATCATAGATATCTTCATGAATAAATGCTCTTCTTAGACTGGTACATCTCTGGCCTGTTGTTCCACATGCTGAAAAGGTTATTCCTTTTACTGTTAGATCAATATCTGCAGTTGGACATACGATGGCTGCATTATTTCCTCCAAGCTCAAGCAATGATCTCCCTAGTCTTGCGGCAACAAGTGGAGCTAAATCTTTACCCATTTTTGTGCTGCCAGTAGCAGAAATTAATGGAATATTTGCATCATTACATAGGGCTATTGCTTCTTCATTGCCACCTTTTAATATTTGTACAAGATTTTTATGATCGCCTGCAACTTTATCCCAAATCTTTTTAATTGCCTCAGCGCATTTATTGGAATGGGGGCTGGGCTTCCAAATAATACTATTCCCACAAACTGCTGCTAAGCAAAAATTCCAAGCAAATACTGCCATTGGAAAGTTGAATGCTGTGATGCAGCCTACTACTCCTATTGGTTGCCATAACTCTTGCAGCCTGTGATCTGGTCTTTCACTTGGCATTGTTAATCCATATAACTGCCTACTAAGACCAGTTGCAAAATCGCACATATCTATTGCCTCTTGCACCTCGCCCTCTGCCTCAGAAACAATTTTTCTTGCCTCTTCGGTTATTATCTTTGCTAATTCAACCTTATTTTCTCTAAGCTCATTACCAAATTGTCTTATTATCTCGCCTCTTAGTGGAGCAGGAACTTTTCTCCAATTCAGAAATGCCTGTTTTGAGACCTCAATCTTTTCATGATACTCATTAGGCGCCATCGCCATCTCCTTTATAAATTTTAATTACTTGATAAATTGCAAATATTCCAAAAATAACAACATAGGCCATATAAAAGCTTTGAACTAATGGGTCCTCAATGGAATCTGCAAACGGATCGCTTGGAGGCAGTCTTTGTAAAACCTCTGCAGTTGTAGGAAGCATGCTAAAGAAGACCGTCCCAGTAAGGGCTAGTTGTTTGAAATAAACATTTAAGAAACCAAAAACATTAAACCTATCTAGGCCTAATGCAAACAAGACTGCCAGTATAGTTATCACTGAAAGCCAATGCGCAGTGTTAAATGAGCCTGTTGCTCCATATAGAAGAAAGGATGAAGCGCAAGTAATTACTGTGCTTAATAAATAAAATTTTGCTAGCTTAGTATCCATAAAGATAAATCTATCTCTTAGTAATAAATAAAGCCCAACCAAGATAGCCGCTATACCTAAGATGCTATGAAACCAACCGATTAAAGAAATTCCACCGAACATATTTCACCCCTATAAAATAGTTTAATGTAATCTTACTATATTTAAGAGATAAGGTAATTGAGTAAGATTTCTATTTTCTTACGACCTCCAAAATACTCAACTTCATGCTCATCAAGTCTTTCAATGCTTTTTAAAAGATTATTTTTTATTTCAGGGTAGTTAAAAATTAAATGAAGTGGCTGGAAGATAACATTAATAGTAAAAAGAGAATATGCATCATGAAACCTGCAAAGGGTCTCTTTTTCAGATCTTATAAACCATTTGCGAGGGTTGGGCTGTAGCCCTTCTTCTTCTGTGAGATGGAATCTATTTGTATCTCCATGGATAAGCCAATTCTGCCTTGCAAATGGTTTCATAACTGGAGCCTGTCTTATAAATTGAGCAATTCTACTTCCAATTTTTTTATTTAAAGTTGTTACGGGCTGATGTATTTCATGAAGAGGCTTTCCTATCTTTGATTGCACATCCCAATAGCTAGGTGAGCAGACGCTAGCTGCTATAAGCTCTTGTTGACCATCTGATCTAATTAAACAAAGGTCATCTTGAACTGTTAGACTCATGTCAGCTATTAAATCAGGGTAAGACTGATTAGTTACTTTAAAGGTTTTATTTAAAATATTTTGTGCTTCACTTGAGTCACTAGTCGAAGCAATTACTTGGCTGTATGAGCCATCTATTAAGTTTTTTTTATACTTCTTTAGCTCTGATCCAATCTGTCTATTTAACCATTCGTCTTTATGAATTGGACTTAGGCCTAATCTATATTTTTCTTTGCCGTTTCCCCATGGAGGATTCTTCCAAAAGACTGGGTCAGGTTTTATATTCAAGTCAGTCAGATTGTTTATTAGAACCAGGCGCTTTAAAGATTGGCCATAAAAGTTGGTAGGTAGCTGGTGCATCAAATAAGTTTTCTACCCCAATTTCTTTTGGATACTTTCTTGTTATTTTTGCAGTGCCAAAAATCATATCCCAAATAAACAATAGGTTTCCATAATTTCCTTTGTAGTGTGTATTTTCATCAGATGCATGTTTGCCGTGATGAGCCCAATGCGTTGAAGGAGTGGATATGGTTCTCTCAAGAACCCACATAATGGGATGCATCCATTTTATTTTATAAAGCTTTTTATCCCATCTAAGATCTGTATGTGCTCCAAAGATAACTACTTGTTTTATAACTATATAAAAGAAATATATGGCTCCTGAGCCCATATAAAATAATATTCCAGCAAACCAAAGCCCTGGCATTAAAAGATAATAAAAAAGCCCATTTCTATAAACCACTCTTATAGAAAGATATTCTGGATCATGGTGGGGTCTATGGAGGTTATATAAAATTGGTACTGAATGACATAATCTGTGCCAAAGGTATTGAGCAAGATCATCAAAAATTAATAGAAGTCCTATTATGGCAAAAACACTCCACTCTGAAATTAAACCTTTGGTGCTTGGCGCAAAGATATCGGTTAGTCCGTATGCCAAAGCAAAGGCTAAAGGTTGTGCAAAAAATAAAACTTGAAAAAAACTAAAGAACTCTACAACTCCATCTTTTGTTCTTTGGCCATTTTTGTTAAAAAAATTAGTAAATAATATTTCTGCTAAAACTAGGGAAAGAAATATTGAGAGAATGACTATTTGATAAATTTCCATAGTTTATAAAATTCTATGCTTCCCTCTAATGATTTCTATGTACATCACATGGTCAGCAATAAAACTATAGAAGGGATATGTGAATGTTGCTGGTTTATTCTTTTCAATAAAGAAATGAGCGACCCATGCAAATCCATATCCACTTATTAAACTATAAAAAATAAACTTAATTTCAAAAGATAAAAAAAAGTTTAGTAAAAAATATAACGAGAAAGTAGTTCCAATGAAGTGGAGTAGTTTCGTAGTTTTATGACTATGTTCTGATATGTAGTAAGGATAAAAGTCTTTAAAATTTGTATATTTTTTTTCCATTATTTTCTCTCCATTAGGCTGCTTATTATTTTAATTTTCTTCAATATTATTTGCAGTTCTTGCTATTTCTCTGAACATTGCAATATGAGTATCTTTTGACTCTTGTCTTTCAGAGGTAAATCTGTGGTTTGATGAGGTCTTAGCTATAACAACATTTGTAACTGGGTCAATATAGATATATTGATTATATACTCCAGCTGCTGTGTAGTCTGTAATAGGAAATCCTGGAACCCACCACTGGTATCCATAGCCCCAGGTATTGGCTGATAGCTCCCCAGCCATTGGCTGAACATGCGGAGCGTCTAGATAGTGAGATGCTTTAACCCATTCACTAGGAACAACCTGATTCCCTTCCCAGAAACCTTTATTAAGATATAACTGACCGAACTTTGCATAGTCGCGGAGAGTTGCATTCAGGCCCCCAAGCGCCATAGCATCGCCAACAGAATCTGTTAAGTAATATGCTTCACTCTCCATTCCGATTTGATTCCATATTTTTTCATATAAGTAATCTTCTAGAGGTTTTCCCGTGACTTCCATTATTAGCATGCCCAGCATTTGCGAGTCTATGCTTACATAATGATTATATGTTCCAGGCTCTCTTTCTCTTTCTAGAGTTTTGGCAAACTTTCTAAATGGAGTGCCTAAGGCCACGGCTTCTCCAAACTTATTTATATCTGATTTGGGGTCTCCATAATCCTCATTAAACTTAACTCCTGATGACATCTGCAATAAATCTTTTATCGAAACTCCTTCGTATCCAGTGCCATAAAAATCATCAAGATACTTTGTTATTGGATCATCAATGCTATCTATTAGACCGTCATTCAAGGCAATTCCAATGAGGGCTGATAAAAATGATTTAGCTACAGACCAAGAAATATGTTGACTAGATATATTGTTATCATTCCAATAGTTTTCATAGAGCATGACTCCATCTTTTAGAACAATCAAGCCATCTGTGTTGTAGTGCATAAGCGCATCTTGTAAGTTTCTATCCAGTCCTTCTGGATCGATAAAGCTTTCAGGCAAATCAAACTTTGCAGTCTCAAAAGTGTGTGGCTTTTCAGAGGCTTTAATAGGGCTTGTATAATTAAATATCTCCTTCATATTTATGAAGTTGTATGAAATTTTGTCTTCATTATATAAATTCAACATATTGTTAAGCCTAATTAAATTAGGCCCATAAATAAAACCAGCACCAATAATAATTAGTAAAAGTGCTATTGAAAAATATTTAATCAAGATTTTATATTACACATTGTGCAAATTTTATTATTTGATGGATCTCTTAAATAGCCAAGGTAGGCTTTTATTCCACCGCCCTCTCTGACCCCTGGAGGATCTTCACAGGTCACTCCTCCATTTTCCTCGCCAACTTTATGCCACTTATTAATCGTTTCACCATCTTTAGCCTTAAATCCTATTGTTGCTCCATTTCCATGAGATGCTGGATTGCCATCAAGAGGCTCAGTAATTAAAAATGTTACTCCTCCTTCTAAAAAGTACATGTATCTAACAACCCCGCCGTGACCTATATGTTTAAATCCAGGCTTTGCTCCTAGAACGCCAAGCGTTGCGTCATAAAATTTCTTAGATGCTTCTATATCTGTTGCCCCAAGCATGATGTGATTGAACATAGTTTTCCCCTTTTAATAATTATAAATCTTTATTACTTTACTACAGTCTAGTTAAAAATATTCAGTTGCTAAATTTATTTTAATATTACTTTTTTAAGAAAATAACATTTTTATCTTCTAACCAATAATCCCAATTCCTTTGTTTGGCAATAATGTTGAAAGTTTTTTCTTTATAAAATATTACATGTGTTGGGTCTCTTCTGTAATACCAACTTTCAAAGTCTATTGAATCATCATACAAGGAGGTCATTACAGCTAAAATGCCTCCCTTGTTTAATATCTCATTCATTTTATTAAATTCAGCTAAAGGATTGTAAAAGTGCTCTGCTGCTTCGGTGCAAGTTATAAATTCATATTTATTATTAAAGACTTTTTTGTTTGGATAAAAATAAGGGTCATAAAGATCTATTTGAAACCCTTTTTTTTCCATAATATCTGCAAGAGCTGGGCCGTGCCCACAACCATAGTCTAATCCTGAATCATTTTTATTTAAGTGCTTTTCAAGAGGATCTGCTACCTTTGAAAGGAATTTTCGATACCCCTCATCATGTATAACATTATTATGTTCTCTATATCTTTCCTGTTCGCTATTCGAGCTAAGATAGTGGATTGGGTCTAAAAACTTCGCTTCACAATGATTACAAGACCAATGCTTCTTGGAGTCATTTGATGTTTCGAATGAGCTAATATCTTGGCTTGAGCAAACTAGGCAATTCATTGATTTGTTGGTTCTAAGATTCTATAACTTTTTTAATGCCCTCTATTGAAATGAGCATGCCATGATGAACTCCATCTGCAAATATCTCAGGGTCAATCTCAGTCGTCCATAGCAAAGTAGCTTGGCCTTCGCCCGCTGAAGAGATTTGCATTGTGGCCAAATGATGATCGATTTTGGAAGGCGTCTTAATTGCAGAATACTGAAGAGTCATATTTTGATCATCATTTAATAGAATTTCTTCAGTGACGCTCCCTATGCCATCCATTTCAAAAGATCTAAGGTTGCCAGTTAAAGATATTGATTCAATTGAAGGAACCCAATCTGATCTTGATACGTCTGATAGTATCGTCCAAAGATCTTTTGCTGAACAATTAAACAGGACTTCTTCTTTTAATATCTTCATATATTTATCTTATCATTAATATTTTATGAAATGCTTTTTTGAAAGTTTTCAAGAGGCTGTTTGAGCATGCCTACTATGCTAATATGAAAAGATATATTTTTGGAACTGGCACTATGAGCAAACCATCCGCATCCCAGCCTTTGGCAGGTATTAAAGTAATTGAACTCTCTAATATGATTACCTGCTCTTTAGCAGCAATGACTATGGCTTCTCAAGGGGCTCAAGTTATTAAGGTTGAGCCTCCCCAAATGGGTGACAAGATGCGTCCTCTGGGTACTCAAAAAAATGGAGTTTCAGGCTTTTTCCATAATTGCAATCGGGGAAAGCGCTCTCTAGCTATTGATCTAAAATCGAGTGCTGGCGTCAAAGCCATAAAGGAGCTTGTCATTCGGTCTGATGTTCTACTGCATAATTATCGTCCAGGTGTTATGGATAAGTTGGGCTTAGGATCAGAGGTTTTAAGAGAATTAAATCCTAAGCTGATATATGTTGCTGTGAGTGGCTTTGGTACTAAGGGTCCTATGGCTGATTTGCCTGCCTTTGATCATGTAATACAGGGGCTAGCAGGATTCACAGACCTTCAGTCGCCTGAAGAGAATTCATTTGATTTCATTCGAACTTTCATATGCGATAAAGTTACAGCATATACCGTCGGCCAAGCTGCTACTGCTGCGTTACTTGCAAGAGCAACTACAAACGAAGGTCAACATATTGATATATCTATGCTGCATGCTTGCCTTGCATTCATGTGGCCAGATGGAATGATGCACAAAACATTAAAAGATAAAGATAGATTCAAAATGTCTCCAGGCTCGGACTATTTTGAAACAATCAATTATAAAGATGGTGGTGTTGCAGTTGCTCCCTTGACCGATGATCATTGGAAAGCTCTTTTACCAATGCTTGGGTATCCGGAACTTCTTGGTACTCCTCTTTATGCATCTATTGCTTCAAGGATGACAAATATGGATCAAGTAACAAAAGTTTTGAGAACACCTCGAAATGATATTGGTGTTAAAAAGGCTATAGAGGTCTTAAGTGCTGCAGATATTCCGTGCGCACCATGTACAAAAAGAAAGGATCTTGAGGGCGTTGAGCAAATCCAAGCAATTGGGGCGCTGGAAACCTATGTAACAAAAACAATGGGGGAGCTTACTGTTACGACTCCACCTATTTTGTTTGAAGGCAAGTCAACATCTCAGGCTGAGCCTAGTCCTTTGCTTGGAGAGCATAGTGAAGAAATACTTGAAGAGCTTGGGTGGGAGAGACCATTAATTAATTCTCTTGTTGAGTCAGGCGATCTGCTAATTACAAAACTGTAGATTTAAACTTTAGTGTATTTATAAAGTTAAGCAACAAGGTTAAAATAATCTCAAATACCGTCCAAAAAATTCATGCCTAATAAAAAGAAAGTTGATGAAACAAGTTTTGATATTTATTTCGATGAAATAAATGATTTATTTGAATCAGATGAAGGTCAGCAATTTGTTTATTTAACTGGAGCGGCAGGAACTGGTAAAACAACTCTGGTTAAGAAGCTTATAGATGAGAATAGCTTAAAAAAAATAGTTGTAGCTCCAACAGGTATAGCTGCATTAAATATAGGTGGTGCAACTATTAATTCTGCATTTAGAATTGGATTTGATACATTTCCCATTATTAAAGAATCCAATGATCCAAGATTTAAAAAACTATTAAAAAATTTAGAATTGTTGATTATTGATGAAATATCTATGGTTCGAGCTCCTATGCTTGATGCCATATCAGAAACACTGAAACTTCATAGAGATTCATCTGAGCCCTTTGGTGGAGTTCATGTCCTTGCCTGTGGTGACTTGTTTCAACTTCCTCCTGTAGTTAAGGATCATGAAGAAGAAGCCATTTATGAGAAATATGAGTCAATATATTTCTTTAGTGCTAAAAGTTTTAAAGAAATAGAATCGCCTTCATTTTATGAGCTAACTTACTCGTTTAGACAAAGTGATGACAACAATTTCTATGACCTCTTAAATAATATAAGACTTGGCACTGATCTTGAAAACACAATTAATAAAATTAATGCATCTTGTTTTAACCCAAGTAATTATGAAGAGTCTGCTCTCATAGTCACATCAAGAAGATATAGAGCGGATCAGATAAATGAGGAAATGCTTAATACAATTGAAGGTCCTGCTACGGCTGCTTTAGCAGAAGAGCTTGGAGAGTTAAATGAAAATGAACTTCCTGCTCCTAGAAATCTTAGAATTAAAGAGGGCGCAAAAGTTATGTTTATAAAAAATGATAGTGAGGGTAGGTGGGTAAATGGAACGGTTGGAAAAGTAATAGATTGTAAAGACAAAAAACGAAAAACTATCAAAGTTGAAGTTGCTGGCAAAACTTTAAATGTTAAGCGAGAGGAGTGGAATAAGATTAGGTATGTCTATGATGATTATGATGATGAAATGGAAGAGGAAATTGTTTCATCATTCAAACAGTTTCCATTAAAGCTAGGCTGGGCTGTGACAATACATAAGGCTCAAGGGTTAACTCTTGAAAGCTGCTCTATAGACTTGGGCCAAGGTGCATTTGCTACAGGGCAAACTTATGTGGCATTAAGCAGATGTAAAACACTAGGATCTGTTAATTTGTATCAGGAGCTAAGAAAGACTGATGCAATGGTAGATTCAGCAATAGTAGATTTTCATAAAGAGTCTTTTTAGCCTATAGGATTTTCTGCAAACTCCTTATCAAAGGCTGCGTCTATCTTCTCCGACCTTTTAGCTCTAAACCTATACCTATGTTTATGATCTGTTATTGAGCAGCTTTCTCCCCTCTCATCAATTGGGGGCTTGTATTCCATGTAATATGTGGCCGCAATTGAATTGCTTATAAATATCCCGCATTGCTTAAAGGCATAGGAATCTTCTTTTCTATTATGGCGAATGCACATTGATTTTGATGATGAAATATTTGTTACTTTGCCATCCTTGAGAATATCAAATTGTATTTCAGAATAGCCACCTATCCTTGCAGCTGGATACTCTGGTCTCATAACTTGTTTAAGCTTTGTGGTGCAACCATCCTGTGAAATTTCATTTGCAGACTGAACATTTATTGCAACCAAGAAAAGGAAGAAAGGTATAGTTATTTTTTTCATATTAGTTAGCCCTTGCTAGTTCTTTTTTTAGCCTTTCTCTAAAGGCGAAATCATCAACAGTTATTGTATGTCTTGGTGTATCAATTTGCTTCACATCGGGATTATTTAATTCATCTTTGATTAACAAATCTATGGACTTTTTTGGTTTCCATGAGCCATTAAAATGCTTTGCTGCTAATTTAGATTGAAGCTCTGCGCCTGGCCAAATGCATCCCAATGGCTGGAATAAACCAATGAAATATAAGTTTTTTATCTTTGAGGGAAGCATTCTATGAAGGAGAGGAACTTTGCCTGTCTCATAACTGAGAAAATCCTTATCAAAAAATTTATGTTTAATTTTGAATCCAGTACAAGCAATGATTACATCAAAATCTTCTTTTGTACCATCTATAAAATGAACGGTGCTCCCATCATACCTTTGTATGTCTTTATGCGGTTTAACTTTTCCATGCCTAACCGAGTAGTAGAGCTCAGAATTGACTGTTGGATGGGTTCCAAAAAGGTTTTGTTCAGGCTCCTGAAGGCCTATGTCTTTATTTTTGCCTTGGAATATTTCAAGCATAAGTTTTGTAAAAGGCTCTCTGATAAATGCTGGCATCCATCTATTTTTCAAGGCGTACATGTCAACGGGAAGGCCATACATAAACTTAGGAATTAAGTAATAGCCTCGCCTCCAACTAATATGAGTAGATTTAGAGACTCTTGCTGTTTCAACTGCTACATCGCATGCAGAATTTCCGCCGCCAATAACCAAAACTCTCTTATCTGTATAGGGCTTTGCAGATTTAAAGTCATGAGAATGAATAAATTTTCCTGTAAAAGTTCCAGGATAGTTAGGGTATCTGGGTTCGTGATGATGCCCATTACAAACAACCAAGCCATCAAAAGAATCAATGGTCTCTTCATTGGTTTCAAGATCTTTCCAAGTTATTTTCCAAGTCTCATCGTGCAATTGTTCACAATGTTTTACCTCGGTTCCAAACCTTATTAGTCCTTTAAGATCAAACGTGTCAGCATAGTCATTAAAGTAATTTAGAAGCTCTTGATGAGATGGATAGTCGGAGGCTGATTCTGGCAAGGGATGGTCTTCGTAAAAAGAAGTATATTTTGAACTAATAATATGTGTTGTTTCAAAGACGCTGGAATGTCCAGAAGGATCATTGAATCTCCAATTTCCTCCAACCCCACTGCATCTCTCAAAAGCAGTGACCTTAAAGCCTGCATCTTTAAAATTTTTAATTGCTGTTATGCCAGATGGTCCTGCGCCTATTACTGCAACATGTTTCATTAATTGTCCTTTAAAGATTTCCTTTTAATTATAACCAGTTTTTTATGAGGCAATACAAATAACATTTTAAAGCCAGCTAGATGTGCTCTATTAATAGAGTGGGAACGCCATGAGTATGAGACTTTATGGTCGCAACTCTAGTATTTTCTTTTATCCCATCTTTTATTGATGAAATATCTATGCCTTGGGTTGAAAGTCTTTTATGGACTTTTTCTATGTCGATGACATCCCAAGCCAGGCCCCAAAGAGAATCATGAGAGGCTAAATCATCTTTTTTTTCTACCACTTCTAATGTGGTTTGATTTAGTCTGAAAAATAACATTCTCTTATCCCAGTGCTCTATATGTTTGTCTAAGGCTAATCTTATTCCAAAAATATCTTTATAAATTTCAATAAAACCATCTGCATCATTTGTATTAATAACGAGATGATCTAGTTTGTTAATTGTAGATGGATTTTTTAGGTCATGCCTAGGAAGTGCCCCGTGAGTATGCTGAATAATAAATGAAAAAATGCCTCTTGTTAGTTCTGGCGGGAGGAAAAGATTCTTCCATTTTCTGACCTCATCATTTATAAAATTTGTTCCTACCCCTTCCCCTGCATCATTTATTAAAAATGATTTATTTTTTAATGTTTGCGTTGTTTCTTCAATATTATCTGTGCCAAGAACCATGCCAATAAGACCCTCGCCAGTTTCTTCTAATGCATGCTGCACCAACATTGCTCCTAGGCCTTCTCCACTTGCTGACAGCAATTCAAAATATGTATTTTGGAAATTAAAGAGCGAGTTAGTTGTGCCAAGTTCTTTATGCTCGCCTTTCCAAACAGGCTGTGCTCCAAATATCTTTGAGTAATCTTTTTCAGCTTTATCTAAATCATCAACCGCGACTATGAGGTGGTCTAATGTTGTTATCATTATGAAAGGTTAAAGTCTTTATGGTGGTGTGTCTATTTTTATCTTGATCATAATATATTTATTTATTACATTTGATAGATGACTATAAAAAAACCTTTTTGTCTTTTTGTTTTTCTAATTGTGTCTTGTGGAGGTGGAGGAAATTCACAGCAAAGCACAGTTTCTCCACCAAGCCCTCCAGTAACCCCATCGCACCCAGTTGTTTGGGATATTGCAACTCCTGAGTCTGTGGGAATGAACAAATCAGTTCTTGATGAGGCCTTTAGATATGCGATGGAAGATGGATCTTATACACAAGCTGCTGTTGTAATTAAGGATGGCAAATTAGTCTATGAAAGATATAGAGGCATTACTAGGAGCGAAGCAAGTGTTATCAATGAGTCAATTTCAATTGATTTTGTAACTTTGAGCAATCTTTATGATGAAAGAGATGTAAGGAGCTATGTTTCTTCATGGTCAACTGCGAAATCTTTTACAAGTATTCTTATTGCACTTGCGGTCGAAGAGGGTTTTATAAATTCAATAAATGATTCGGCATCATCTTATATAACTGAATGGTCAACTGATGAGAGATCTGTAATATCAATCAAAAACTTATTGGATATGAGGTCGGGCTTAGTTCCCATGTGTTTTATTGTTTCAATAAATGATATTGGTGAATGCCAGACGGCCTCAGGAGCTTCTTCTGGTGGGAATATAGTTTATTCAAATGATCAAATGACTAAATGTATATCTAGAGATCTTGCCAATGAGGGTGAAACACAACCATGGTATGCAAATGGAAGCGTCCCATTTACTAGGGGGAGCTTTCTTTATTCTAACTGTGACACCATGGTATTGGGAGAAATAATTTTTAGAGCTACAGGACAAGATCTTCAGACATTTGCTGAATATAATTTATTTTCTAAAATTGGAATAGAGGCCTCTTGGTGGAGAGATTTCTCCTCAGATGGTCAGTCAAATGGGAATTATTTGGCCTATTGTTGCTTGGATATGACTGCAAGAGATTTTGCAAAATTTGGCCATATGCTCCTTCAAGGTGGTGTATGGGAAAATGGAAGTTTAAAGCTAGCCTCATATGTTGATGCAATTAAAAACCTTCAGTCATATGGCTTACAATTTTGGACATTATGCTCTAATCCTGCATCGTCTCCTTGCGATGAATATGTTATTTCAACAATTGGGTTTGATGGGCAATATATAATGATTGATTTTGATAGAAATCTTGTTGTTGTTAGAGCAAGCTTATATGAACCTGTTCAAAATATTTCTTCTGATAGAAAAATGAAACTATTTCCAGATGATTTATCAAGTTCTAATTGGGTAGCGACGGTGCCAAGCGGCCTTGGGGCTGCTCCAAATAGCACTTTCTCTGCAAGCGAATTTGTTAAAAAGGTTATAGACTCGGTTAACTAGCTTTCTTCGTTAGGTAAATATGTCTGTATAAATAAAAGCATGTTCTTACCCATAATTTTTCGAATTTGAGACTCTGTTGCACCAAGTTTTATTAGCCAATCTGTAATAGCTACAAGCTCTGAAGTATCGAATCCAGGTGTGATAGACCCATCAAAGTCAGAACCCAAAGACAGATGATCCTCGCCAACTAGATCAATCCCAAACATTAAGGCGCTTGCCACGCTTTTAGGTGAATTATCACAAATAGCTCCATCCCAATAACCAATAGCTATCAATCCACCTTTGTTAGCAATAGATTTCATCAGCTCATCACTTATATTTCTAGGTGATTCACAATGCCCATTAAAGCCAGTGTGACTTACCACTAAAGGACGACTTGATAGCTTTAATACATCTTTAACAACATTTTCTGAAGAATGCGATACGTCTATGATTATCTCTAAGTCTTGCATAAGCTCAACAGCATTTTTTCCAAAAGTCGTTAATCCATCTCCTGTCGTTCCGTGCAAGGATCCGCCAAGCTTATTATCAAAGAAATGATGAAGGCTCATCATTCTAAAACCATGATCATATAGCCTTTTAATGTTTTCTAGGTCTCCATCTAATGCATGAGAGCCCTCAGTTCCAATAAGGCCGCCTATTAATGTTGTATTTTTTTTTCTTTTTTCAAGAAAGCTACTTAAATCTAATTTAGACTTGATAAGCATCAAATCGTTGGGATTCTCTTCTGATAATTTGTGAATTTTTTGTGATTGAAAAACGGCTCTTTCATATAAGCTTGTCCAAGTTTTTATCGGCCAACCTTGAACAATAGCAAGAGTTGTTATGTTATCTCTTGTATTGGTCTCGTTCTTATCATAGTTTTGGCCTGATGGTGACTTCGTAACAGTTGTGAACATTTGGAGTGCGACATTTCCTTTCTGTAGTTTTGGAATATCAACATGGCCATGATCATTGTCTATAGAGAGATCTCTATTCCATAATGCGCTGTCTGCATGCCAGTCTCCAATGAGTAGAGTCTCGTGAAGTTGATCGGCATCAACAGATATTTTAAATGGTTCATGCTCTGTGATTTGATTGAGAGATCTATCGGTTTGCTCTGGTAAGATTGCCCTAGCTAAGAACAATATTATTATTATAGAAATACCCAAAAACCAGAACCGTTTTTTCATTTGCGGTTTATTCCTCCTTGTAGTTCTTTGGGAGTATTTTTGTTTCCTTTAATGTTTTTATAAGCTTCTCGACCCTAACAAATGCAACTAGTCCAAATACAAAGCCAATAACTGCAAGTCCTTCCATATCGTTTTAATTATAATAAGTTAAGAGTCATCTTTATTAAGAAGGCTACTGAGAAAATCCAAACAAGAGACCGAATGGGTTGTTTATCAGGTCCATTTGAGCTTTCGGTTTTGTTGGCTAGGCCTATGCCAATAATATAAATTAAAACAAATATAAGCCTTGCTGCTAACCAACAAATGGCCAAGAAAGTATTAGCCTCGACCTCAAAAACTATAGATAAAATGGCTATAGCTAAAAATACTGGCAAAGATTCTGATAGATTTTTTAGAGCTTTTGAAGCCCTGTTTGCGAAGCCAGATTCTTTTTTAAAAAAGTTTGGTGTGAGAAGCTGAATTAAATATAGCAGTGTTGTAAGTGCGATTATATTAATCATTGGTTTTCCTTAATTTATTAAATATTGTAGTGCATCTATGAACCTACTTCCAAAATATTTTGGTTCATGCCCATGACCCTCATTAGCCTTAAATGCGTATTTGATTTGATTTGAATCAAAAATTTGATTAATTCTTGCCTGCGGCTCAGGATAGAAATAGTCTAAGCCCTCTGTTCCATGATCAAAATAAACTTTCTTATCTTTTAGTCTTGAAGCATTAATGGCTGAGTATTTTATGATTGCTTCTATAGTAGCTTCGTCGGCTATCATAGGCTTTCTATTCAAAAGACCATTAAAAGGTAGTAATAAATATTCTGAGGGTTTGATCCCTATCCAGTGGGTTGATATGCAGCCAACAAACCCAAACAACTCTGGATATTCCATTGCTGTGTTTAGGGCTGAAAGTGCTCCCATGCTTGCCCCCATAATCCCTAGGTTGCTACTATCCAAAGTAACATCAAGCTTTTGTTCAATAGCAGGGATCAAGGTATTTACAATAAATAAGGGGTGATTCGCCTCATCTTTGTCTACAAAGCTTTTATATAAAAATTTATGAATGCCTTCTTCGAAATAATCAATAGACTCCTTGGGAAAATATTCAACATATCTTCTTGTGTCATCGACAAAATTGCCATTAGCTCTTTTTGCGTTATCAATTGCAATTATGACTATGTCCATGCTGTTCCCAGAGTTTTTGTACTCAAGAAACTTTCCATCAATATCCCATGCTCTGTTATTCCATGAGTCTGATTCATCAAAAAGCTCTTCGCCATCATTCATAATTAGATATTTAGTTTTTTGGCTAATTGGTTGTTCAAAGGGTTTATATATTTGCACTCTTCTGTCATGGCCTTGGCCAGTTTTGAGGTATATTTCTTCAATACTTCCTGTTGATAAGCTCATGTTTGCATTCGCAGATATGGAAAAAATTAAGAATATATAATAAATTTTGTTTTTCACTTATTAAGCAGTTACAGGCCATCAATTGCTGATTCAAGCCAGGTCATTCTGGTGGAGTACCATGATTTCATATTATCAACTTCTTCTTGATATGTATCAAATACTACTGGATTGGGCCAAACAAAAACTCCCATTGTCTGCCATTTATCATCATTTTCTTCTTGAGCCCACTTAAGCTGTTCTGAGTAAGAATCTATTTTATTAATTATTAAGTCCTGATTATTATTGAAATAATCGAACCTTTCTTTAACTTTTGCAACAAAATATGGGTCTTGAAATAATCTTTCGTACCAAGGATTGTATTTAACCCACCAGCCTTCAGGATAACGGCTGTCTGCGTAATCTACATTCCCAAAAGACAAATCAAAGTCCCATAAAGGCCCCATTTTTATTTGTTCTCCAGGTATTACATTTAGAAAAATGCTAGAGAAAAACATTGAGTCAACATTTTTAGTGATCTCGCTAATTAAAAACCAGTCTACAAAGCTATCTATATCTATATATTGCCTATATCCATTAGATTCACTTGTAAAATTTGCTCCAAAAAGAGCTGACTCAAAATCTCCAATTAAATTAACTATGTAACTGTATTCCTCTGAATTATATTCAAGACTTGGTTCTTTTATATTTACTATAAATCTATCAGTAGCCGTGCTCTCGAAATATACATCATCAAAATCTAATCTTTCTAGTTGATCGAGCTCTAGTAAGTAACCTGTATCTCCAAGGGCAACCCTGTTATCGCTCTCTTCAACTTTTTGAGTAATGTTATAAGTTCCGTTATATTCTCCGTTAATAAATACCTCTGCAAATCGTGCTTGAGGCGTCCAGTCAAGATTGCTGATATACCCCATTTCAAAAGCAATTTTATTTCTTAGCATCGTTTTATCTGCATATTCAGCCAAGAATAACCACTTCTTGTCATTTGGCATTCCTAAAAACTCACCTTTATCATCAAGCTTCATTTGGAATGGTTTTTTTGGGAATTGCCATGTTGAGTTGCCTCTGCCTCTTATCTTCATTGGTGATTCTTCAAAATCATTAAATCCACGACCACCATCTATCCAGGTATCCCCAAAAATATAGTCATCCTTTGACTCAATTGGTAAAAAACTATCTGTTTGAAGATAGATTATTGGCAGTCCTGTAAATTTTGTAACATCAATAATATAACTTTTAGTATCTCCATCAGAATTCTCTACTGTTATAGCTACTTCTTCAGTAAAGTCATTAATCGTGATTCCGCTCTCTTGTTCGTTAGTATCTATTTGAACAGAGCTTCCAATATACTCATAGCTTGCTATTAAATTTTTTACAGATATATTTGAAGAAATACGACCAGTAAAAGTATTATCGCCGCCCAGTTGAAGAAAAATATCCCCTTCTAAAGAGCTATTATTTTCTGCTAAAAAAGCAATGCTTGATACCTCAGGTGCAGGCGCCGGAACCGCTATAACGCTTACGGCAATTGATGCTGTGGCGTCTTGTGTTCCTTGGGCCCCTGAGCAGGTAAGAGTAAATGAATAAGTTTTAATTTCATCAGGAATAATGGCCTCACTGCCACTGGTAGCTTTTTCACCACTCCAATCTCCGCTAGCAGTACAGGACGATGAATTTGCTGTAGTCCATGAAAGTAAAATAGATTCGTTTACATAAATAGATTCCGCTGATGATGAAAAGCTATTTATTGATGGGTTAGGAGGAATGATTGGCGGTGGTGCTGAAGAAGATCCTCCTGAGCCTCCGCCACACGAAACTATAAATATAAAAGAGATAAAATATTTTTTTTTAAAATTCATGCTTATCAAAGTTTTTTTTATAGATTAGCAACTATTAAATTAATAACAATACAAAAATTTAAATTAAAAATCTTTTAAATAATCTTGCCGAGCTTAGAATGGCAAAAGGATTAACCCAACAAGAGCTATCTGAAAGTGCAGAGGTTTCAAGAAAAAGCATTAATGCAATTGAAAATGGGGTCTATGTTCCATCAACTGTATTAGCACTAAAAATTTCGAAAACACTTGGTTGCTCTGTAGAAGATATTTTTAAATTACCAAGCGCGTCATAGATAAAGATAATTTATTAAAATTTATACTCAACACCTGTTGAAATAAAAGTTGTATCTCTATTGTTGCTTTGCTTGGGTATCGCTTTGAGAGGCTATATATAATATATATTGAATTATTTCTTTTCGGGCTCTTCCATATTTACTGCTGCTAAGAGCAAAAGACCGGCAAATATTCCTAGGTTTTTAAAAAAGTTTTGGGTTTCGTGCTTAACGTCAACACCTTCATATACATTCCAAAAATCATGTAAATTTAAATTAATTAATATAGTCATCGCAGCAAATCCAAGAGCGCAAACAACAACCTGCTTGTTTAGTAAAAGTAAAATACTTCCTCCAACTTGGGCAATTCCAGCGATTGCTAAAAGAAAAGGAACCATAATCATGTTATGCGTTTCCATTAAGGTGATATGCATATCCCATGATGTGAATTTACCTATACCTGGTAATAGAAAATATACTGCTAAAAAAACTCGACCAATGTGCATTAATATAGATTTCATTGACGCTCTTATTTGAATTGTTTTATAAGTGGGTTGTACGTGATCCTATCGGGAATATCTTCTGCTCCTGGAACTTTTCTAGCAATTAAGAATGGCTTTAGTGCCTCAATCGCCTTTGGTTCATCGTAATGCCCAATTCCGGGATGGAGGTGGTGGATGAAATGAAGTTGCATAGAATGGTTTAAATATCTAGGCATCCAGTGAGTCCAGAATCTTGTATCTTTATATCTCCCGGTTTCAGTTTGATAGTGAGGATACCAGCCAAAGAAGGCTGAAAGATAAATTACTCCGATTTTGCTCGGTAGCCACCAAAGTAGTAAAGCTTCTAAAGGGAAAATTACAACAAGAGTTAGAAGAATTGCTCTATACAGCAGTCCTATATTCAGTCCTTTGTTAAAAGATTTCATAAATGCTTTATCGTTTTTATATATCTCAGCTATTGATTGATATTTAGTTGTTCCTGCCTGAGTAGCGACAATAACATCCCATATGGATTTGGAAGATGAGGTGTCATAGTCTGGGTCTTTTTCAGGATTATTTGTGTATGCATGATGTTTCATATGCGTACACCTCATTAAATCATGAGGAAACATTAAAGTTATTAAAGTGTAATGGCTTACAAAAGAATCAACCCAGCGCCTCTTTGGATTTCCTCTTGAAAAATTACCATGCTGAGCTTCGTGCGAAGGCAAATAAGCAAAGCATGCACAAATAATTGCAATAAAAGAGCCTAAGGTTAGTGAAATATGTCCGTATATTACTAACGGCCATAAACACAGCCATATTGTTGCTTGCCCTACACCAATTAGCATCATCTCCCATTGAAAGCGTTTAGAAAAACTTCTTGCAATCTCTTTCTCTTTTTCAAAAGAAAATTCTTCTGGTATTTGCTCTAAGCCTTCCATAACCAAGAGCCCCTAATTTTTGCAATAAGCCCTAAAGCCAAACCGCTCAAATACCATATAAATGAGCTAAACATGACTTCGAATTGAATTGCTATTGCATTGAAAACACTTCCCCAAAAAATTAAGCCAAACCAAACCATGTTCCAATTGGAAATATGATTTGTAAGTGTTTCTTTTAATTTATCCACTATGTAATACTATTACAAAATACTGCAGGTTGTCACTTCATAAATTTTATTAAGGGATGTGCAAATATAAAGGGGTCTAAAAGATTCTATTTTTTTAGTTTTGTGCTTTCTCGCATATAACAAATGGATTTACGTATCCACGTCCTATAGATCTAGCTGTTGGAGTTAGGTACATTTTTGTTTCACTTAATTGCTTGATATTAAATTCTCCTAAAGTGCTCACAGCATCAAAGAAGAATAAAGTATTTCCCAGGAGGGAGTATTGGCCTGTACCTGTATAAGTTAAAGCTAGATCTTCATTAAAATATTCGTTATCAAAAATAATATCATCTCTATCTATTGTCCAAAATCCCGGAGAGCTAACGGTTTTTTCGTCAGGAGTTTGTGATTCTGTGAGGTTTAATGTGCCAGTATTTGAACTAAAATAACCAGCACCAAGTTGGCCATTTCCTCCACTCTCTACATCATGAGATGGATCTTGGTAGTCTTTGTAAGAGGTGCACTGCCAATCTCCAATTAAAGTAGTATCAAGTATTTCACCAACCACTCCATTCAAAGCATTAAATTTTGCATTAAATTCATCAGCGGCAACAAGATCGCCGGCTGTAAAATCTTCACCAATATCTACATCTGCATACGATATAGAGCTAAAAAGTAAAGCTATTGAAAGAAATTTGTTCATAAAAGACTCCC
>ERZ807291.92-NODE-92-length-127487-cov-21.658469_pt1 | contig 127487 bp, 87 predicted proteins | sample MGYA00521257_ERZ807291 | MGnify/ENA primary metagenome ERZ807291 (study PRJEB31413, sample SAMN03169783) | marine metagenome | biome: Marine; feature: Water; material: Subsurface seawater | place: North Sea | collected 2011-04-28 | depth 1 m m ... | reverse complement strand
CCTTGTACTGGTGCCCTGCGATCTCTACGATTGCATACATGATTCAATAATTAATCCCAAAAGAGGGGGGGCAAAGGTAGGGTATACTTTTCAACTTTTCAACACCTGTGGTGCTGTTGGTTTTCTCCCGCTATTGGTGACCCAGACACCGAGGATGATGCAGGTTCCAGCAAGGAGGTGTTGAAAGGTCAGGATTTCTCCATCCCACCATCCCCACAATGCTGCAAAAATGGGGATAATGTAGGTTACGGAGGCTGCGACCACGGCGCTGGTCCAAGCAATAAGTTGATTGAAAAGAACGAGCGCACCGGCGGTTCCAACTGAGGCCAGCACGACCACGGCAAAGAGTCCATGCAGACCATCAGGATGATGTACAATGAGGTGTGGGATTTCGCCTGAAATAAAGAGACCAAAAGCCGGAATACCGACCAGCCCCAATGAGCAAGCGGCGATGACCCGTGAGGGAAGTCCCTGGAGCTTTTCTCGCGTAATGTTCACGCTGACTCCATAGCAAACGGTGGCCGCAACAAGCATCATTGCAGGTTTCCAAACCCGTGTCATGCCTTCTTCTGGAGTGAGCGCAATAGCTCCGAGGCCATGAGATTGGGCTAAAATGAGCCAGACGGTGCCGATCAGGCCTATAACGATTCCAAGAACTTGCTTTTTTTTGAGAGATACCGCGAAAAAGGCAACGCCGATGACGAGGGTCCACAGTGGGCTGAGCGCGTTGAGCATTCCTGCCATTGCACTGGGTAAGTGCACTTGTGCTGTCGCGAACAACATCGCAGGGATGAAGCTACCAATGACACCGACTGCCGCAATCCACTTCCAACGATCCCGCGGTAACCTAGCAAGATGGGTCAGTGAGATCGGCAGAAGTGTCGCTCCCGCAATGAAAATCCGAAGAGCGGCTAATTGAATCGGAGGAAACAAGGCGGATCCATCCCGAGCGAAGAGACCGAATTTCATCAAAATGAAACTGCTGCCCCAAACAAACCCCAAAAGCAATAAGATGAGCGCGGGTGCCCAACGGTTGGGTGCAAGGGAATTGGATGCCGGCATGGGTAGAGAATAATCGGGTGAAAGTAGGCTGAATTAGAATAAGTTGTGTTTCGCAGGATAAGTTCATCTTTATCTTTGCAGCATGCTTCAGTCACATAAAACCTCTCGAGGGATATTTTCTCTCTTTTGCTTCGTTTCGGGGCTCTTGCTTTTTGGATGTTCTGCTGAGTCTGAATACGAAGTGACGGAAGGCTTTCAAGCAGGTTCTGTGGCAACCTCGACAGCCAAACTTGAAATTTCAGGAATGATGTGTGCCCAAGCGTGCGGAGGCAAGATCAAGAAAGAATTACTCGAAATCTCGGGAGTGGCCAATGCAGCCATTGATTTTGAATCTGGTCGCGAATTAAACGCTGCAGAAGTCGAGTATGATCCCAAAAAGGTGACTCCAGAGGACTTGGCTTCTAAGATTTCTGAGATCGCTGACGGAGCGCTTTACGGCGTGGTTTCCGTGCAAGTCACGCATTTTGCAAAAGAAGCTTCCCTTCCATAACCGTTTAGCTGGCTTTCGGCGGTTGATTCGCGTTTCGATGGTCATGACTTTTTTGGTCGTGCTCGCTGGAAGCGTGGTTCGCATGACCGGATCGGGCATGGGATGTCCAGACTGGCCGAAGTGTTTTGGGCTGATGATTCCACCCACACAAGCCGAAGAAGTTACATGGAGGGCTGGCGCGTCCTACGAGCCTGGCCGGATGTTGATCGCAAACGATACCCTTTGGGTGGCCCAGGAAGCAATCCTTGCAGAAGACTTTTCGAAGGAGCGGGATGCCGGCCACTGGACTTCCTACGACAAACACAGCTACGCCATATTTAATCCCTTGCACACATGGGTTGAATTCATCAATCGGCTGTTGGGGGCGCTGACGGGTATTCCGGCCCTCTTGCTTTTGACTTGGGCGTTCTGGAGAGGCATGAAAGCGAGGCATTGGAAGCCCTTTATTTGGGCAATGGTGCATCTGCTATTGCTTGGTCTGGTGGCATGGTTGGGTAAAAAAGTGGTTGATGGGAACCTGATTCCATTCAGCATCACGATTCACATGGTGGGAGCGGTGGCTATATTGGTAAGCTTGGTCGGGATGATGCAGTCCATCACCCAGCATACAAAAGACGCTGCTGTGGCGGTATTGGGCCGGACAAAAGGATGGCTTTGGATCGCAACAGCCTTGGCTTTGGTTCAGCTGGTTATCGGGACACAGGTGAGGGAGCAAATTGATTTGCTGCATCATGCAGGGGTGCTGCGTTCAGATTGGTTGGGGGCGCTGCCAAATGAATGGAAATTTCATCGTTCCGGCTCTTGGTTGGTGGCATTGACCCAGTTAGTTTGGATTTATCCATTGCGAAGCGTTTCTGGACCGGCGCGCATCACGGCAATGACGATAGTTGGCTTGATTGCTGCACAAATGGTAACGGGTCTTTTTTTCGTAGTTGCCGATATGCCCAAGGTGCTTCAGCCGGTGCATTTGTTATTGGCCGTTGGATTGGTGTTAACCAATGCTTGGGCGTTATTCCATTATCGCGCATCGAAGTAAGAGCGTAGGGCTTGAAAAGGGCATGAAAAAAGGCAGCCAATGGCTGCCTTTTTTGTGGACGTTGCTTCTTTGGTTACTCGATCGCAACCGAAGGCACAGTTCTAGGTCATCCGCTGCACATTTCACAATCGGATCCATTCTCGATGGAGCAAGCCATAGCTGCTTGTTCTTCCTCTGTCATGTCTTGGATCGCTTTGCGCGGCGCTTCAACCGTTGGCTCAGTTTTGTATTTCTTGTCAACGGTGAATTTGATTGCATCCGTCGCAGCCTTGGTTCGCAGGTAGTACATGCCGGTCTTCAAGCCTTTCTTCCAGGAATAGAAATGCATGGAAGTCAACTTCTGTGTATTCACGTTTTCCATGAATACGTTGAGTGACTGTGATTGGCAAATGTAGGCTCCCCGGTCAGCAGACATGTCAATGAGCGCGCGTTGGGGAATTTCCCAAGCGGTTCGGTACAGTGCCTTGAGGTTGTCCGGAATCTCTTTGATGTTCTGGATGGAACCGTTCGCACTGATGATGCGGTTTTTCATGTCTTCATCCCACAAGCCAAGCTTCGTGAGGTCGCGCAACAAATGTTTATTGACGATGATGAATTCACCAGAGAGCACACGGCGGGTATAGATGTTTGATGTGTACGGTTCGAAGCATTCGTTGTTGCCGAGAATTTGCGCGGTCGATGCCGTAGGCATGGGAGCCAACAACAATGAGTTCCGCATTCCGTGCTCCTTGATTTCCTCTTTTAACACATCCCACTCCCAACGGTCCGTTGGTGTGACTCCCCACATGTCATACTGCAAACGACCTTCTGAAGCGGGTGATCCTTTGAACGTTTCGTACGCCCCTTCTTCTTTCGCCAGATCCTTCGATGCGGTGCATGCAGCGTAGTAAATGGTCTCGAAAATCTCTCGGTTTAAGCTGCGTGCTTCTTCCGAGTCAAAAGGATGACGCATTAAAATGAATACGTCCGCAAGACCCTGAATTCCAATTCCGATAGGTCGGTGGCGCATGTTGGAGTTTCGCGCTTCTGGAATGGGGTAATAGTTGCGGTCGATGATCCGATTGAGGTTTCTCGTCACTTGGTAGGTGACTTCGAATAATTTATCGTGATCAAACGCTCCGTTTTTGACATATTTCGGCAACGCTAGGGAAGCGAGATTGCAAACCGCAACCTCATCAGGAGCGGTGTATTCAATGATCTCCGTGCACAGGTTGGAAGATCGGATCGTCCCTAAATTTTGTTGATTGGACTTGCCGTTCGCAGCATCCTTGTACAGCATGTAAGGTGTGCCGGTCTCGATTTGCGATTCAAGAATCTTGAACCAGAGGTCCTGGGCTTTGATGGTTTTGCGTCCTTTGCCGGCAGCCTCGTATCCCGTGTAGAGTTTTTCGAATGCTGCACCATGGGTGTCAGCCAGTCCCGGGCACTCATTGGGGCACATCAATGTCCAATCGCCATTTTCTTCAACCCTCTGCATGAAAAGGTCTGGAATCCAGAGCGCATAAAAGAGATCCCGTGCGCGCTGTTCCTCTTTTCCATGGTTCTTTTTGAGGTCGAGGAAGTCGTTGATGTCGGCATGCCAGGGCTCGATGTAAATAGCAAACGACCCTTTGCGCTTTCCACCTCCTTGGTCAACGTATCGAGCGGTATCATTGAAGACACGCAACATGGGAACGATGCCATTGGATGTTCCGTTGGTTCCTTTGATGTAAGATCCCGTCGCACGAATGTCATGAATGGACAGCCCAATGCCTCCTGCATTTTGGGAGATCTTAGCGCATTGCTTGAGGGTATCGTAAATTCCACTGATGCTGTCTTCTTTAGCCGTAAGAAGGAAACAGCTGGACATCTGAGGCTTGGGGGTGCCGGAGTTAAATAAGGTGGGCGTTGCGTGGGTAAACCAACCTTCGCTGAGTCCGCTATAGGTTTCGACTACGGCATCCATGTCATCCTTGTGAATGCCCACGGCTACGCGCATGAGCATGTGCTGTGGACGCTCGACAATTTTGCCGTTAATCTTTAACAGGTAACTGCGCTCGAGGGTTTTGAATCCGAAATAGTCGTAGTTGAAATCGCGGTCGTAGATAATCTGCGAGTCGAGGAACTCGGCATTATCGCGAATGATTTCAATGACATCCTGCGCAATTAACGATGCGCTTTCATTGGTTATGGGATCTACATAATTATGCAAATCTTCCATGGTTTCGGTGAAAGATTTTTTGGTAGCCTTGTGGAGATTGCTGACGGCAATTCGGCTCGCGAGGTTCGCATAATCGGGATGGGTAACGGCGTTCGTTGCAGCCACTTCTGCTGCAAGGTTGTCCAACTCGGTGGTTGTCACGCCGTCGTATACCCCTTCTATTACTCGCATTGCTACCTTGGCGGCGTCGACGGTGTCATGCAATTCGTAACACAACTTTTTAATTCGTGCTGTGATTTTATCGAATTGTACAGGTTCCGTGCGGCCGTCGCGTTTGATTACATGCATGAGAAAGCGATTGAAATAAGATTGAGAAAGAAGTGGAACTAGGTGAGTGGATGAGGTTGGTTGGAGGTTTAAAAATCCACATCAAGATTGAAGGATTTACTGCCTTCGTCAGATTTTGTTAACACTCCCGCTTTTTGATATTCTCCTACGCGCTTTTCGAAGAAGTTTGTTTTTCCTTGCAGGGAGATCATGTCCATGAAATCGAATGGATTGGTTACGTTGTATTCCTTTTCGGTGCCGAGTTCAACCAACAAACGGTCAGCGACAAACTCAATGTACTGTGACATCAAGTCCGAGTTCATGCCAATGAGTCGAACAGGAAGAGACTCGCAAACGAATTCTTTTTCGATGTTTACGGCATCAATGATGATCTTACGAAGGGTCTTGACGGGAAGCTTGTTGACGATGTGATCGTTGTAAATCATGCAGGCAAAATCGCAATGCATGCCTTCGTCACGCGAGATCAATTCGTTGGAAAAACTCAGCCCCGGCATGAGTCCGCGCTTCTTCAACCAAAAGATCGAACAAAAGCTACCGCTAAAGAAAATGCCTTCCACCGCTGCAAAAGCCACAATGCGTTCTGCAAAGTTTCCATTGTCAATCCAGTTCAAGGCCCATTCTGCTTTCTTCTTGACGCAATCCATGGTCTCAATGGCATTGAACAGCTTGTCCTTTTCTTCATCGTCCTTGATGTAGGTGTCGATGAGAAGGGAGTACGTTTCCGAATGGATGTTTTCCATCATGATTTGGAAACCGTAGAAAAACTTCGCCTCTGTGTACTGAACCTCGGCAACAAAATTTTCCGCCAAGTTTTCATTCACAATGCCATCAGATGCCGCAAAAAAGGCGAGCACGTGCTTAACGAAATAGCGTTCGTCGTCGTTCAGTTTTTCATTCCAATCTGTGGCATCTGCAGCCAGGTCAATTTCTTCCGCAGTCCAAAAACTAGCCTCTGACTTTTTGTAAAAACTCCAGATGTCGTTGTGTTTGATCGGGAAGAGCACAAATCGATTGGGATTCTCTTCAAGAATGGGCTCGGTTACAACGGTGTTCTCAGGCAATACCTCTTCAATGGATGTCTGCGCATCTGCAGTCTCAAGGTTGTTTTTAGTCAGCTCGCTCATGGTAGCGTTTGTGAATTGGTCGCCAGATTGGCGGATGGAACATAAATCGGTCGTGAATTCGGGCTTTCCTTCGTTCTTTGAGACCTTCCGTTTTGGGGGTCAAAATCCTGTCCTCGAATGCGTTGTCTTTTGGGATAAACCCTTGAGATTCTGCGATTTCGAGGTAAAATGGTTTCCTTTCCAAGAAGTTGGACAGGACTCAAATTCGACTGAAAAAGGCCGATGAAAAACATCCTGTGATGCACTTCACAACCAATAGCGTTTCAAAGAAAGACCCAGGAAGGGGAGAAAGCCAAAACAAAAGAATTCACAATCGAACAGAGTTTTTAACAGTTCAAGTTGAGTTCGAGTGGGAAGCCCGCGTGGGCATTGAGTTCGGCGGAATTTTTAGTGAGTTGGGGAAAAAAAACGAAGATTAATTAGGGGATTCCTGAATCAATTTCGTAACGGAATTGACGTCCGAAATAAAGTTCTCTTGCTCTAGAAGCATCGAACGAATAGCGTTGTAAAATTTTAGCCGCGTTGACTGCGTTCCCTTTGTATTTTTGAGCCATGCTTAAAGCACTTTTGAAAAAATTGATCGGTGACAAAGCCGAGGGGGATATGAAGGAGATCAGCCCGGTGGTGGATGCAGTGCATGCATTTGAGGAGGAGCTGAGAGGATTGTCGGACGATGGGTTGCGAGATCGAACGAATGATCTGCGAAAGCGTATCCAGTCCCATGTAGCTGGGCTTGAATCAGAGCAATCAGAATTGCGTGTAGAAGCATCGCAAATCGGGGAGGATGAATTGGAAAAGAAGGAGGCTCTTTTTGAGTCAATTGACGCCTTGAACTTGCGAATAAATGAGGCGTTAGAAGTGGTGCTGGAAGAGGTCATGGCGGAGGCTTTTGCCTTGGTTAAAGAGACCTCTCGCCGGCTCACAGAAAATGGACAACTTCGGGTTACGGCACACCAGTGGGATCGAGATGTAGCCGCCAAGCGGAGCGGTGTGACCATCGAAGGAGACGAAGCGGTTTGGTCGAACAAGTGGGTGGCAGCAGGATCGGAAGTGGAGTGGAGCATGGTGCATTATGACGTTCAACTTGTCGGAGGCACCGCCTTGCACCGTGGAAAGGTGGCTGAGATGCAAACAGGGGAAGGAAAAACATTGGTGGCAACCTTGCCCATGTTTTTGAATGCCCTTACCGGTAAAGGTGTTCATCTTGTGACGGTCAACGATTATTTAGCTCGGCGTGATTCCGAATGGATGGCGCCTTTGTTTGAATTTCATGGAATGCGTGTGGATTGCATCGACAAGCACCAACCCAACAGTGAATCACGGCGAGAGGCTTATCGAGCCGATATCACGTATGGAACCAACAATGAATTTGGATTCGATTACTTGCGCGACAACATGGCTCAACGCCCTGAGCAATTGGTTCAGCGCAACCATCACTACGCCATCGTGGACGAGGTGGATTCGGTTCTCATCGATGAGGCACGAACGCCGCTGATTATTAGCGGCCCTACCCCCAAAGGAGACCAGCAGGAATTCGTTGAGTTGAAGCCCAAAGTCGTTCAGTTGGTCACCGTGCAGCAAAAGGCGGCGCAGCAGTTCCTTTCTGACGCAAAGCGCCTGCTCCTCAAGGATGGTGCATCAAAGGATGAGGTGGCAGAAGGAGGATTGGCGTTGTTCCGCGCTTACCGGGCCCTTCCCAAATCGAAACCGCTCATCAAACTGCTGAGTGGAGAAGGAATGAAGCAGCAATTGCTTAAAACCGAGGGGATTTACTTGCAGGATAATAAAAGGGAGATGCCCAAAGCCGATGCGGAGTTGTACTTCGTCATCGATGAAAAACAAAACCAAGTAGAGCTCACGGAAAAGGGGATCGAATTCCTGACCGCCAACATGGAGGACGAGCACTTTTTTACCATGCCTGACTTGGCAACCGAGCTCGTAGGCATCGACAATGGAGACCAAGACGAAGAATCGAAACTTGAGGCCAAGAGCCAGCTCATGGCGGATTACGGTGTCAAAAGCGCTCGGGTTCACACCATGAATCAGCTGCTCAAATCCTATGCGCTGTTCGAAAAAGACGTCGACTATGTTGTCATGGACAACAAGGTTAAGATCGTCGACGAACAGACGGGAAGAATCATGGACGGTCGCCGGTACTCAGACGGATTGCACCAAGCCATCGAGGCGAAGGAAAACGTCAAGGTCGAAGCAGCGACACAGACCTATGCCACGGTGACCCTGCAAAATTATTTCCGCATGTACCACAAGTTGGCGGGCATGACAGGAACAGCCGAGACCGAGGCGGGGGAATTATGGGACATCTACAAATTGGACGTGATGGCCATCCCGACCAACCGTCCCATCGCCCGACAAGACAAGGAAGATTTGGTCTACAAAACCAAGCGAGAAAAATACAATGCCATCATCGATGACGTGGTCACGCTTCGCGATGCGGGAAGGCCCATTTTGGTGGGAACAACGACTGTAGAGGTGAGCGAATTGCTCTCCCGCATGTTGGACATCCGTCAGATTAAGCATCAGGTGCTCAATGCCAAGCTTCACCAGCGCGAGGCTGAAATCGTGACGGCAGCTGGAAAGCCCGGGACGGTCACCATCGCTACCAACATGGCAGGTCGGGGAACGGATATCAAGTTGACGGAGGAAACGAAGAAGGCAGGAGGGCTGGCAATTATCGGCACCGAACGCCACGACAGCCGCCGAGTAGATCGGCAACTGCGAGGAAGAGCAGGCCGCCAGGGAGACCCTGGGTCCTCTCAATTTTACGTCTCGCTGGAAGACGATTTGATGCGGCTCTTTTCGTCCGACCGTGTTTCCAAAATGATGGACCGATTGGGCCACCAAGAAGGGGATGTGATTCAACATTCCATGATCACGAAATCCATTGAGCGCGCGCAGAAAAAAGTCGAAGAAAATAACTTTGGCATCCGAAAGCGGCTGTTGGAGTACGACGATGTGATGAATGCACAGCGGGAAGTCGTCTACAAACGACGTCGACACGCCTTGCACGGGGATCGCATCCGAACGGACATTGCCAATATGTTTTTTGAATTGGTGGAAGGGGCGATTTTGGCATACCACCCTGAGAAACAATACGAAGCCTTTAGGTTGACACTTCTGAAAGACTTTGGCATGGAGCCGATGGTGGACGAAGAAGGTTTTGCATCGACGAGCCCGGAGACGTTGGCCTTTGATACGTACCAGGAGGCAGAACGTGTGTACCGTTCCAAACTGGAGGAGTTGTCTCAGCGAGCCCACCCGGTGATCCAGCGCGTTTATGACGATAAATCCAACGACTACAAACAAATTCTTGTTCCGTTCACGGACGGGCGGAAAACCATGCAAGTGGCAACCGACATAGAGCAAAGTGTTGCAACTTCGGGAGTGAGCGTTATGGCGAGTTTAGAGAAGTCCGTTGTGCTGGCCATTATTGACCAATATTGGAAAGAACACCTCCGGGGGATGGATGACTTGCGGTCCAATGTTCAATTGGCGCGATTTGAGCAGAAGGATCCCTTGTTGATTTACAAATTCGAATCGTACGAGTTGTTTAAGGCCATGGTGCAGAAAATGAATGCAGAAGTGGCTGCCTTCTTGATGCGTTGCACCATTCCCACAGGGCCGGGTGATCAACAAGTGCAGCAGGCGCCTCAAGCGCGTTCAGCAATGCCGAATAAAATCAGCCTCTCCAAGGAAAACATTCAGAACATCCAAGAACAGGCGATGTCAGGGGGACGACCAAGCGCTGCAGGTCCGGGCGCACCGCGTCCAAGCGCCCCGCCTCCACCTCGCAAGGTGCAGCCGGTGCGAACAGAGAAAAAGGTGCTTCCGAACGAACCGTGCCCATGCGGTTCAGGCAAGAAATTCAAGAAATGCCACGGCTGACCATGAGAAATTTGGATTTTTGAGGGGTGATTTCAAGCACCCAAGAATGGGGGGATGCATTGAGAAAGGTTTCCCCAGGGTATATCCGATTGAGCACTAAAACAACGTGGGACTCGACGGGACGTTTTGCTCTGACACCTCGCGGGGAATCATAGTTTGGAGCTGTTTTTCCCCAATCAAATTTTCAGCGAAGTTTCTGCACGTTCGGGGCGTGTGAAGGCTATCCGGTTCATGCACCAATAAATGAAATTCACCGACTCCCTTTTTTTCTGCTTGTTCGAGCCAATTTGACCATTGCTTCAATCGAATGTGGTCGGTTGCATGCCCTTCATACCCGCCAAATCTGACCAAAACATGCGGCGCTGTCATGCACATATGCACAGCATCCCGTCTACCGGCGGTATCGCTGATGACGGCACCCACCCCAATTTCTGCTAGTCTTTCCCAAGGACGACCAGCTTCTGAGAACCAATCGGGGTGCCTAAATTCGACAGAAAGAGGAAGTTCCCGAGGCCACTTTTCTAAGTAGGTCCACAGGGCTTCCGCATGCTTCGGCGCATAATGAGGTGGCAATTGGATGAACGCGGGGCCGAGCCGCTTTCCCAAAGCGAGCAGCCCCTCGATGAAATCATCCGTTGGCCCTTCGCAGTTTTTGAAGCGCCGAAAGTGGGTGATAATTTGAGGAAATTTGGGGCAAAATCGGAAGTGCTCAGGGGTACTTTCTGCCCAAGCAGCCATTTTTTTAGGAGTGTAAATTCGGTAATGCGTGGCGTTGAATTCAATGGTCCCGAACTGCTTGCTGTAGGCCTGTGGGAAAAGGCGACGCGGTGTTTTGTCGGGATAGGTAGACCCGACCCATTTTGGAATGTTCCAGGTGGTTCCGCCCAGCCGTACTTCGCATCCGCCATTGCTCTTGCTATGGAGTAAAAAGGAGGAAGGAGGAAGCTCAAAGTTGACGAGATCGAGCCCCTCTGTCGTTGGGAGTTTGCCAAATTGCATTGCGAAGACAAACTTAGGGATTCCGGGAGTGAAGCGGTTGGATAGAACGCATGATTATGCTCGATCTTGTGGGTTAATGTGGGGATGGGGAAAGGCGCTTTGGCCAGAATACTGTGTCGTTTGCAATCGATGGTTGGTGGGTTCCGCGACGTGGATGTTGGCATGCGACATTTGCTGCGCGGACTGGCCGTATTTATGCCATTCGGAGGGATCAATTTTGATGCGAGAACGCTGCCATGGTGAATTCGCAATCACGGGGTTTCGCCTACAAAGCCAGCAGGAATTGAAGAAGCAGATTGATGCGATCAAATATGGAGGAGATCGGCACGCTGCTTTTCGTTGGGGGCATTGGCTCGGTCAGCGATGGGGTTTACCGAAAACATATTCCTCATCCCATGTGGTGTTAGCACCGGTTCCCTTGCATAGGCGAAAAAAAATAAAGCGGGGGTATAACCAAGCGCATTGGATTGCTCGGGGCTTAGCTGCCTCTTGGGGCGTGCAAGTGGCTCCTCGATTACTGGTTCGTGCAAGGCATGGCGATAGTTTGACAGGACTTTCCCGAGAAAGCAGAGAAGCGGCTTCTGACGGTCTTTATCGTGTGGCTCAGCCGCCGAACTCCCCGCCGCAGTCCGTAATCGTCGTGGATGATGTGATGACAACGGGCTCGACGATTGCCGCATGCGGTCATGCATTGGAGTCGGCGGGTCATCGGTGGTTGGGGGCTGCAACCCTTGCACTGGCATGACGGGCCCCGCTGAAATTCTAAAGTATCTTTGAGCCATGGGCCAGAACCTCCATATGACATCCGGTGAAACACGGGAATCTCAATATGAAGCCTTGAGCCGCCAATGGCCCGCCCTGTTCATGGGAGAAACCAATCGCACGGCCAACCTGGCCAATGCGGCAGCGGTTTTGATGTCCGCCTTCGGATGGCATTGGGTAGGATTCTATTTGGTGGATTTTGAAAGTGATGAGTTGGTACTCGGCCCCTTTCAAGGCCCTTTGGCCTGCACGCGCTTGTTTCATGGAAAAGGGGTGTGCGCAGCAGCTTGGGATACAAAGCTTGCGCAGGTGGTGGCTGATGTGGAAGCTTTTCCGGGCCACGTCGTCTGCAGTTCAAAGACCAAATCGGAGTTGGTCCTGCCCATTCTGGTCGACGATGACGTCGTGGCGGTCTTGGATATCGATTCGGATGAACGGAACGATTTCACCAAAATGGATGCAGCAGGCCTTCGTCCTTTGGTTGATTGTTTGTCTGAAAATTGGATTGAATGGAAGTGATTCGAAAAAGGAACAATGTGGTGCTGTGTGGGCTTGTGCTCGGACTCTGGAGTTGCGCGCAAATTTCTGCACCAACGGGAGGACCTAAAGATGAAACCCCACCGCAAGTCATTCTTTTCGATCCACCGAACGAACGAGTCAATATTCGTCCCCACCAATTGCTCATGGAGTTTGATGAATACGTTGTTGTGCGAAACGTTCAGCAGATGTTGATTGTTTCACCGCCTATCGCGAAAGCACCAACTTGGCGAGTGCGAGGGAAGAAAGTCGAATGGACGTTTGATCCCGCCGAATTTGCAGAAGATCGAACCTATGTATTTTCATTTGGATCATCCATTGTTGACTTGCATGAGTCCAACCCCGCAACGGATTTAAAGTGGGCTTTTTCAACGGGTTCTGACCTGGATACCCTGAAGGCCAGAGGCAACGTGATTGATCGGATGACCGGACAGGGAAAGAAGGGATTGCGGGTTCTATTATTCCACGCGCCCGCAGAGTGGGATTCTATTTGGGCAGGCCAGCGCCCAGATGCATTGGGTGAAACGGATGCTGACGGCACGTTTTCCATTCCGTATTTGGCTGACCGTTCTTTTGTAGGCCTCGCATTGGATGATGTAAACGGAAATTATGTCTGGGACGAAGGGGAATATGTCGCCCTGGATTCCACGCCGTTTCGCGGGGGTAGCATGGAATTGAAATGGCTGGGGGAGGAGACGGAAAAACCGCTGTTGCGCCCAAGCATCGAGTCGTGTAAGGTCGATACAACAGGGATGATTCGGATTTTGGCTGCGGCACCCGAGGAAATTACATCCAAAGAAGAATGGCAGGTGATTTGGCCTGAATCGACGAAGACTTTGCCGGGTTCGCGTGAAGGAGATAGCGTTTTTGTTTGGGTGGATGTGCAACCTGGACTGGACTGGCAAGAAGCGCGCGTGGTTTGGTCTGGCTTGGACTTCGCAGATACCGCACGGATCCGTACTTTACCTGGAGCACCGGGTTTGGCGAACTGGAAGGCAATGAAACAACCGAAAGGGTTCTTGAAGGCCGGAAAAGAAAGGGCTTGGTTTTTTCAGCGGGGCATTCAAATTGTGGATTCAACAAAATTTAAGTTGCTCGAGGACTCTGTGGATTGTCCCATGGAGTTTTTCCGCGCTTCTACAGCGGCTAAAACCACCCGCGAGTTGCGCATTGGCATTGCGGAAAAAGAAGGGGTCGACTATCAATTAGAGGTCTTGCCCGGAGCGCTCAGGACCAGAACAGGAATAGAGTTGGGGGATACATTATCCTATCGGTGGAAGACCCGTCCCACTGAATATTTCGGCGAACTGGTGGTTTCTTTGACGGAAGTGCCGGGCGCAGGGTGGTTGAGAATCAATGATGAGCGGGTGTGGGTTCATTCTGACTCCGTCTTGCGGTTTCAAAAAATGGAACCGGCCACGGTCACATTGGGTTTTGAATGGGATATGAACGGGGATTCGATTTGGCAAACGGTCGATCCGAAGACGTTGCGATCAGCTGAGCCGTATTTTCGTCCTGAAAATCAACCGAAAGTGAGGTCAAATTGGGTCATCGAGTGGAATTGGTCGTTGCTCTCGGAAATCAATGAGAATAGCACGGAATGAAGCAAATGACTGAGATGAATAGAACACAATGGGGATGTTTATTTTTGGCGTTAGTGGGGTTTGCTCCTCTTTCAAGGTCCCAAAGCGACCCCTACATTGCGACTTCACAGAATTTCTACTGTGCGGGATCCGAAGATAACGTGTCCATGTATTGCAACGTATTGGCGTTTGACCCCAATACCAATGTGGTGGACTGGACGTTTGCCTGGAGCCCTGCTGCTGAGGTAAGTGACCCAGCAGCGCAGTCTGTGACGGTGACGCCTACGAACACCACAGTCTATTCAGCAGTGATGACAGCTCCAGACGGCACTGTGTATGAGGATGACATTACAATCACGGTTTATCCTGAGTTCTCTGTCCAGGCATCGGATGCGAGCGCCTGTTCTACGATTGGACTTAATCTAAGCGCGGAGGTGGATGTTAGCAATGCAATGGACTGGATGTGGGAGCCAGCCGTGGGCCTGAGCAATGCCACCGCGCAGAATCCGCAACTTCTGGAGGAATTAACTCAAGTGTACACGGTGACGGCGACGATTTCGGGGCTTGGGGGCGCGTCCTGTGCTGCTTCAACTGAGGTGCAAGTCACGTCTATTTTCCCCAGCTTGGAGCTTGGTCCAGATGTGGTTGCATGTTCGGAGGAAACGGTGGTCATTGACCCAGGTTTGCCCGTTAATTACACCTACGAATGGACGACGGCAGGAGAGGTAATGCCGGTGCTGGAGGTGACAAATTCAGGAACCTTCGGAGTAACGGTGACCTCCCCGGAAGGGTGTGAGAATTCGGATGCGATTACGGTGACATTCACGGATGGCCCGATTTTGAACTTACCAGATTCGGCAACAGGATGCGCTGATGCTGGGTTGACCTTGGATGCCACGCCGTCCGATTTGACCACCGGACCGTTCGGCTATCAATGGTCCAATGGTTCGAATGCGCCGGACGCCACGTTCTACGAATCCACGATGGCGATGGTGCAAGTCACCGATGCGGGAGGGTGCACTTCGTCTGAATCCATTTGGCTCGAAGTCTTACCCAGTCCATCTTTTGCCTTTCCAGGAGACACGGCCTTGTGCTTTGATGATTTTCCGGAAGTGACCTACCAATTAGCTGTGCCCGCAGGTTTTGCTGGCTATCAGTGGATGAATGGTTCTACCCTCAATACGTTTCAAGTGGAAGGTCCGGGTGTTTATAGTGTGGTGGTAACCAACAACATTGGGTGCAACACGGAGCGCTATGTAACGGTGGTAGATTTTTGCTCGGAGCCGCTGCTCTTCGTACCCTCAGCATTCACGCCGGATGGAGATGGGCTCAACGAAGTGCTTCGAATCGAAGGCCGCAATTTGGTACAACTGGATTTTGAGCTTTTCAGCCGTTGGGGAAACCTCGTATGGAGAGCGGACTCCATCGGGGATTACTGGCATGGACAAGGACCGGATCGGACGCACTATGTTCAAGACGAGTTGTACATCTGGAAAGCAAAATATCGCCACTTCACGGATCCAGATGGTCAATTGAGTCCGTGGCTTCAGGCGACAGGATCGGTTCGAATCATCCGTTGATTTGAGCAGAAGCGCGAGTGCGGTTCAGGAGTTGATCTCCAGAAAACGCTTCACACCCGTCAAGGTTCCAAACACGACCAAGGTATCTGTTTCGCGGATGACCATGTCAGACTTGGGGACACCGATGATGTGTTCTTGCTCCATTTCATCCTCTTTTTCAGGAGCGAATTTTCGACGGATCGTAATCAGCCGAAGCTCATATCGGTTGGTCAACTCAATGCTATCAAGCTTTCGGCCAATGCATTTTTGTGGGGCGTGAATTTCGGCGATTTCATAATCGTCGGGGAGCTCCAAAAATCCACCGATGTTCGGATGAATCAATCGCTCGGATACGATGCTTGCAACCTCGCTCTCCGGCGTCAAAATTTCCTTGATGCCCAGGCTCGTTAAGATACGCTGTTGGTGATCCCCGTTGGACCGGACAATGACCCGAGGGACACCAAGATCGATGAGGTTCATGGAGGTCAATACAGTTGCTTCAAAATTCTCGCCAATGGTCACGATGGCGGCGTCCATGTCCTGCACGTTTTGCGCCTGCAACGATCGGATATCAGTGGAATCCAAGGTTACGGCGAGTGCGACATCATCCCTCAGCCCTTCTGTGCGTTGTTGATTGGAATCAAAGGTGAAGACTTCTGCACCTTTAGAGGCCAGAGAGAGGGCGATTTGTTTGCCGTAGCGGCCGATGCCAAATACAGCGAATCGAGAGGATTTTCGCATGGTGATTAAGCGTTCTGAGGGGCTTTTTTAGTGGACCGTTTTAAAACGTGCACGAAGCGTGCGATGTCTTCAAAGGTATTATACATAGGGACAGGAGCCATGCGGATGACATTGGGTTCCCGCCAGTCTACGACGACTCCAGCTTCGGTCAGTCGTTCAAACAATTGCTTGCCAAATCCATGTGCAACCAACGAGAGCTGACATCCACGGCGTGCAGGGTCATTGGGGGTGATGATTTCCAGGTGAACATCGTTGACTTGAGCCACGGCTTGAATGCCCGACTCTAAGTAAGCCGTGAGTCGGAGACTTTTGGAACGCAGGTTGTCCATCCCGGCTTGGAGAAACTGCTCCAAAGCAACAGCATGAACGGCCATATTTAAGACGGGTGCATTGGACATTTGCCACGCTTCGGCTGTTCCCATGCCCTCAAACTGAGGCTCCATTAAAAAGCGTCGTTGCGCATTGTGCCCCCACCATCCTTCGAACCGAGCAATATCGGCGTCGCTTACATGGCGCTCATGCACAAATGCCCCGGCTACAGCACCTGGGCCGGAGTTGAGGTACTTATACGAGCACCAGCAGGCAAAGTCTACGTCCCAATCGTGCAGTTTAAGCGGTACGTTGCCCACTGCGTGTGCCAAATCAAAACCACAGATTGCTCCGGCGGCATGAGCGGCGCGGACAATCCGGGGCATGTCCAACCATTGCCCAGTAAAGTATTGCATGCCTCCCATCATAACCAAGGCTACTTCACCGGTGTGATCGACCAACGCCGCTTCAATGTCGGCTTCGTCAATGGCATGCGCCCCGGGCCGAGCTCCAATTTCAATGATATCTTCTTCGGGATTTCCTCCGTGGTATCGAACCTGACTCGCTAAGGCATATTGATCTGAAGGAAATGCTTTGGCCTCGCAAATGATTTTTTTTCTCCGTCCTTCAGGCCGGTAGAAACTGACCAGCAACAAATGCAAGTTGACGGTTAGTGCGTTCATAGCGACCACTTCATTTGATTGAGCACCAACGAGGTGCTTGAGTCCTTCAGCAAATCGCTCGTGGTAATTGACCCATGGGTGCTGGGCCCGGAAATGCCCTTCGACCCCATGCTTTGCCCAATCGTCAAGCTCTGTCTTTAGGGCCTCCTGGGCTGAACGAGGCTGAAGGCCCAATGAGTTTCCCGTGAAATAAAGGCTGTCCTGCGACCCATTCGGGGGGATATGAAATTCATCTCTTCGGCTGGGAACAGGGTCTTCGGCATCGAGGTGCTGGGCCTTGGTCAATTCAAAAAGAGCTAATTCATTCACTGGAGCACGGCTTGAAAGTCAAAGTTCGAGGGAATTTGAGCAAAATCGTAATCAAAATGTGAAAAATGCCAACACTCCTTGGAGAACAAGGCACCCATCCAGCCATACACTGTAGATCCACTCGCTTCTCCATCGTGCACTGAGGCCTATGCCAGCCAACGCTGCCGAGGCCGCACCGAATCGTCCCCATCCAGGATCAATGGTGAGAAAGCCTGCCATGCTGAGCGCGATTAAGCCGGCGGCAGTCCAAGTTGAAAAGTTGAGTCCGCCCCATTGCGGAACGGTGCGCAGCCGCGGTTCATCTAAGCGGATGTCCCTGTTGTCAAAAGGAAGCGTAATGCCCGCCACAAAAACAGTTTGCACTGCGGCATGCAGCCAAGGAGAGAACGGGGGTTGGAATGAGGTAAACTCGAAGGGGAGCCAACCAGTTGTTATGCCCCAAGTCACCGCGATCACTGGCCATTTTAAGTGGGGGCGGTCTCGCCACCCGCGTCCTCCGGTGAGCGGATTAGAGGCGTAACCCAACGCCAAGACAGCCACCAAAAACAAGGGCCAAGGATGCGTGAGAATTAAATGGGTGAATTGCGACCAATCCAAGCCGATCGCGAGTCCCCCCGCAGCAGCAGACCCCAACCAGCCGACGATCAAAACGGACTTCCATTCGGCCAAAAACACACGCCGTTCTTCGGGGATGCTGTGGGGCTGTCGTTTGAATTTAATGAGCCGTTGCAAGGTGTAGATGAGGCCGGTGCCAAAGAAGAGCCACCCGACGCCCTGCCAAGTCCAAGAATTCCATGTCGCCAGAGGTTGGACAGACATAATTGCACCCGCCGCCGCGGCCGCCGCTCCGAGGGCAATCCAAACGTGGGTATAGGCGAGTAACTTGATCATCAATGGAAGGCTTGCAAAGGTCGTTCAATTAGCTGGAAACGACACTTTGTACCCTGAAAGTGGCGGCTCGCATTCTTTGATGATTTTTTTGCGCCAAAACCACCTTACATCCGCCTAAATTTGTCCCTTCACTGAACGTCCATGCAAGCAGCTAAATTTACCTCCCGCCACATCGGTCCCCGGGAAGAGGATCAGCAGGCCATGATGCGCTCCATTGGAGTAGCGTCTATGGAAGACCTTGTTGCTCAAACTGTCCCCGGCTTGATTCGACAGCGCGAAAGAATGCAACTCGCTCCAGCTTTATCTGAGAGCCAATACCTTGAACATATTGATGCCATTGCGTCAAAAAATGTGCTGTTCAGGAATTACATTGGTTTAGGGTACAATCCCACAGAGGTGCCGAGTGTGATCCGTCGGAATGTATTGGAAAACCCAGGATGGTATACGGCTTACACCCCTTATCAAGCTGAGATTGCGCAGGGCCGATTGGAGGCGCTGCTGAATTTTCAGACCATGGTATGCGACCTGACGGGGATGGAACTTTCCAACGCCTCGTTGTTGGATGAGTCTACTGCCGCAGCAGAGGCCATGGCTATGGTGTTTGCCGCTCGACCGCGTTCCTTGTCAAAAGCCGGAGCCAATCGGTTCCTGGTCGACGCAAAGGTTTTCCCACAAACACTGGACGTTCTGCGCACACGTGCAAAATACCTGGGGGTGGAACTCGAAGTGGTGGAACGGTCTTCCATGCCCATTGATTCATTGGATGATGTATTTGGGGTGCTATTTCAATACCCGGACGGGGAGGGTGTCGTCTCTGATTTGACTAAAGTCATCGCGGAGGCTGCATCCAAGGAGATTCAGGTGGTGGTTGCTGCCGATATCTTGGCGTTGGCATTGCTTAAGAGCCCCGGTGCGATGGGAGCTGATGTGGTCGTAGGGACATCCCAACGATTTGGCGTGCCGATGGGTTACGGCGGACCGCATGCTGCATTCTTTGCAGCGCGTAAATCATACAAGCGACACTTCCCCGGTCGCATCATCGGGGTTTCAAAGGATCGCCTTGGAGATTCTGCTTTGCGAATGGCCCTTCAAACCAGGGAGCAGCATATTCGCCGGGATAAAGCGACGTCCAACATCTGCACAGCGCAATCATTGCTTGCGGTGATGGCGTCGATGTACGCAGTGTACCACGGCCCACACGGGCTGCGGGAAATAGCGGAGAGCATTCATGGTGCTGCGCGCAGTTTGGACGCGGCCCTTCGGAGTACGGAGAATTACGATCAAATAAACGACTGCTTCTTTGACACGCTCAAAATCCGAGTCAATGGCGGTTCAGATGAGATGAAGGCTTTGAGCGCACGGGCGCAAGCGATGAAAATTAATTTGCGCTATTTCGAAGATGGCATGCATGTTGGCGTCTCGCTTAATGAGCGCGTTTCCCAGTCTGACCTGGTTGATTTGTTTACTGTTTTTGGGGTAAGCTTCATATCCGAGGTCTCCACCGATCGGGCGTTCCTTGGTGAACTTTGGCGCGATGTCGATTATCTGCACCACCCGGTATTTAATCGGTACCGTTCGGAGACGGAAATGATGCGGTACATCAAACACCTCGAAAACCGCGATTTATCCCTGGTTCATAGCATGATTCCATTGGGGTCGTGCACCATGAAATTGAATGCGGCCACCGAATTGATCCCAATCGCTTGGGCGGAGTTCGCTGAGTTGCATCCCTTTTGCCCTCCGGAGCAAGCCACCGGCATCCGTGAAGTGCTAACCGAATTAGAACAAGATTTGGCGACCATCACCGGATTCGCCGGTATTTCTCTTCAGCCCAATTCGGGAGCTCAAGGGGAGTTCGCCGGACTCATGGTGATTCGAGCTTTTCATGAATCCCGAGGTGAAACACACCGCGATGTATGCCTGATTCCCGCTTCAGCCCATGGAACCAATCCGGCTTCTGCTGTCATGGCGGGGATGAAAGTGGTGGTGATTGGTTGCGATGACGAAGGCAACATTGACATGGATGATTTGAGGGAGAAAGCGGAGATGCACTCCTCCGAACTGGGCGCTTTGATGATTACCTATCCCTCTACCCACGGGGTTTACGAGGAGGGGATCTTGGACATTACTAAGTTGATTCACGCGCACGGAGGCCAGATCTACATGGACGGAGCCAACATGAACGCCCAGGTAGGGTTGACCAGTCCCGGGTTGATTGGCGCCGACGTGTGTCACCTCAACTTGCACAAGACGTTTGCTATTCCTCACGGCGGAGGTGGTCCGGGAGTTGGACCCATTGGCGTAGCAGAGCATTTGGTTCCTTTTTTGCCGGGGCATCAAATCATTCCAACGGGAGGCGACCAGGCCATCCATGCCATCAGTGGCGCACCTTTTGGCAGTGCACTGATTTGCCAAATCCCCTACGCTTACATCAAAATGCTGGGTGAAGACGGCTTAAGGCGCTCCACTGAAGTCGCGATTTTGAATGCCAATTACCTGAAGGCCAAGTTGGAAGATTCGTACACCATCTTATACAAGGGAAAAAAAGGAACGGTCGCACACGAAATGATACTGGATTGTCGAATGTTCAAGGCAAGTGCAGGTGTCGAAGTGATGGATATCGCCAAGCGGCTGATTGACTATGGATTCCACGCACCGACGGTTTCTTGGCCGGTGGCCGGAACGTTGATGGTGGAGCCGACGGAATCAGAATCCTTGGAAGAATTGGACCGCTTTGTTCATGCCATGCTGGCCATCAGAGAGGAAATCCGGATGATTGAAAACGGTTCGGTAGACCGAGATGACAATGTGGTGAAAATGGCGCCCCACACTGCGCGGGAGGTTGCTTCATCGGAATGGGACCACCCATACACCCGAGAAGCTGCTGCGTACCCTACGGAGGAATCCGGAGTGCGAAAATTTTGGGCGCCAGTTGCCCGAGTTGACAATGCGTATGGTGACCGCAACTTGGTCTGCAGTTGCCCGCCCATGGCTGCATTTGAGGATCTCTTGACTTGAATTTTTACACTCACCGGCGGTCACCTATATTTGCCCAAATCCTAAACACCAAACTGCTTGAGAATGAAGCACTTTTACACCGCAGCTTTTGCTGTACTCCTTTCAGTAGCTGTATCTGCACAAGGCTTGATGCCATATGCGGCAACAAAAACAGCACAACATAACCGCGTACAGGCGGAAAACACGTCTGTCCAAGTCGAACGTGATGTAATCTGGTCACATGACTGCAACGTCGACGACTGCTCTACTTGGGTTTTCGGAAATGGCTCTGACATCGACGGCTCCCCATGGGAAGGCATTGATTTGAACTTCGAATGTTCAACGGAGGGCCCTGCAGGTCCTTATAATCAATGGGCAGGCGGTACAGGTGATTTTAGTGCAGCAAGCGCCATGAATTCTACGACGAGCGACAACGGGTTGTTAATTGTAGATTCTGATTTATTCGGTGCCGACGCCAATTACAGTGCGGCATGGATCGAGAATAGTTGGGTGCAGACTGCTGACCCGATTGATTGCAGTTCACTGGAATTCGTAAGCATCTCTATGGAAACACGCTACCGCTGTTGGGACAACGGTTCTTCTGACGACAGTGAAAAGTGCTTGATTGAAGTTTCTCGCGACGGAGTGAATTGGCCGGACATTGATACGTTTGGAGAAGCGGACGGCACGGTAGATTACGGTGACGGCGAATTGATACTCAGCCGATGGGAAGTGTTCCCAGGTTTCGAGACGGGAAGCGAGTCCGACAACCCATCATTGGTTGAATTTGACATCAGCACAGCAGCCGGCAACCAAGAGCAAATTTGGGTTCGATTCCGTTGGGCCGGCACGTGGGGCTACAGCTGGGAGATTGATGACATCCAGATTTACGAAACACCAGCGAATGACATCCGCATCGACAACTACTTGAGCTACACGGACTACTTCACCACGGGTATCTGGGAAGCCGGTGTTTTTGCCGAAGGCCAATTGTCTTCATTGGAAGCTGCAGCGAAGGTTTACAACGTGGGGTATCTCGACCAAGAGGAGACCACGATGACGTTGAACGTCAACGGCACAGATGTCGGAGCGTCCGACCCTATGACATTGGGTTACCAGGCGGCAGATACGCTGCGCGTGGCCTTCGATATGGCGGAAGTAGGTTCGTATGAATTGAATTACTCCGTGAGTGCGATGAACGAAGATGAGAACCCAGCGAACAATACGGCAGCGCAGTCTTTTGAGGTCAGCTCATTGCATTATGGCCGCGATAACGGCACGATGACAGGTTTGTTCCCTGGTGACGGAGCAGACGACTTCATTGCATTGAACCCGTATGACATCTTTGAAGACGTAACGGTTTATGCCATTGATGTGGCGATTGCGGAAGGTTCTGAGAACGGAACGCCTGTTGTTGCTCACCTTTTTGACGGCTTCGACGAAACCTATTTAGTAGAACAATATGGCGGCCTAATTGGAAGCACATCTGAATTGGATTTAGCCGCGGCTTATTCCAACGATGGATCGGAAGATGACGTTGTTTGGTATACGCTTGTTTTGGAAGATCCTTACACCGCCCCAGGGGGGTCAGTGTTGGCTGCAGGCTTTGAGCACTACGGAGGTTCCAGCGTTCAAATTTGGGAGTCACAATACGCATACGATAACACATCCTTCGTATACGGACCTTTCGGAAGCGGCAGTGCTTACGATTGGTACTATACCAATGAGACTCCAATGGTACGTTTGAACTTGGATCCGAACGCAACCAATACGGTAGCGGTTCAAGAAGTGACGACGGAGCATTTCCAATTGTACCCCTTGGCTCCAAACCCAGCTGCTGAAAGCACACGCTTACAGTACCGATTGGACCAGGCAGCCGATGTGGCATTGGAAGTGTACGACATGACGGGTAAGCTCGTGCAGCAAATGAACCGCGGCACTCAAGCACCGGGTTATCACAGCATTACTTTAGACGTAACAGCGATGAATGCAGGCGTGTACACGACGACTTTGGTGGTCAACGGCGCTCGTGCAACCGAGCGATTGCTCGTCGATTAAGAACGCAAAAGCGATAATACGAAGCCGATTGAATCGGTAATTGGAGAGGGGAATTCCGCAAGGCGTTCCCCTCTTTGCATTTTTCTCAGGGTTTTCAGTTGCTTTGCTGTAATTTCAGCCGTTGAAAACCTGATTCACACACAATATGAAGCACTTTACTTTAATTTTGATTGCGTTTTTGGGCTTGACCCTGGGGTCACAAGCACAGCGCATCACGGACGTCTACACATTTGCGCAGGTCCCTGCCAGCTTATCCCAAGCTGAAGCTGAAACCATGCGCGGAACGAGCGAATCGGCCCTTGAAGTCGCTCAGCGCGGCGGAGGCTCAGTCCTATTCTATGAGGATTTTGCCAACGGATTCGAAGGCAACAACGGCGTCGGTGCTTGGACAGCGGAAGACACGGGAGAAGGAGGAATTTGGCAAGCCGTCGACGAAGCTGGAAATGGATACTATGCGGATGGAACCGCTTCTGGCGTTCAGCCTCCAGCGGGCGAGTTTTCGACCAACATCGGAACGATCAACTCCACGACTGCTGACAATGGCTGGATGGTTTTTGATTGCGATTACTTCAACACACCCATTTCAGAAGGATATGAAAACACGGAGGGTTGGATTACCTCGCCTTCCTTGGATATGTCTGCAACGGGTTCTGTGGTGGTTACATGGGAGCAATACTTCCGGTACTGCTGTTACCCTTACGCGCCTATTTACTTGGAAGTGTCCAACGACGGCGGAGCGACGTGGACCACGTTCGATGCGCACGGTACATTTATTGAATCAGCCAATTCAGCTTCAGTTAACGTGTTGACCACGTCCGTGGACATCTCGTGCGTCGCCGCCTATGCGGCGGATGTGCAAGTCCGTTTCTCGTACTTGCAGGCGCCTGAAACAGGTGACGCTTACAGCCATTACTATTGGGGCATTGACGATGTAACCATTTCAGAGAATCCGGTATCGAATGATCTCACAGCAGTCCAATTGACGAACGGCGATGTTTACAACGTATTCGAATACCGAGTAACTCCGCTTGAGCAAGCCATTCCAGAGGCTGATGGAGGATTGTTGGCGGGATTGCTTTACCGCAATAGCGGGAACGCAAACCAAGACGAGTCCATGGTGACCATTGAAGTATTGGATGAGGATGGCAATGTATTGAGCACAACAATAGAAGAACTAGGCACCGTCAACAGTTTCGCAAATGCAGTGAACTGCCCCGCGAGTCCTCAAGACACGGTTTACATTGCAACAGGATGGACGCCAACAGAAATCGGCAACTACGTCTTGCAAGCGACAATTTCTTCGGCAAACGAAGACGAGAATCCAGACGACAATACAATGAGCAAGGTAATTGTCTATTCGGACGATGAATACGGACACGATGATGAAGGAGCGTTGGATGTTGAGTTTGCTCCCGGAGACTCTGATATTGAGGGCCTCTTCAATCCAGCGGGTTACGGTAACTACTACCACATGCACAATGCAGGGTCAATGGCTTACGGTGTTACCGTGCGATTTGGTCCTAACTGCGGTGGTGGAGATCTTGAGTTTGAGACTCGATTGTATACCTACGATGGAGCAGTGGGCTTGACGGATTCTCCTTTTGAGACGACTTACTGGGCATACGACGATGCGTGGACCCCGGGCAGTGCAGAGAACAGTGATTTTGTCTATCTCCCATTTGAAGACCCAATCGAATTGACAGACGAAAATTTCTACTTCGCATCTGTAATCAACGAATTTGAGAGTGAGGCTCAGCTCACCGTATTGGGCAATGCCAACTCAGATACCGATAATTCTACAGGAGATTACGGTTTGACAGGAGCCGGAGATTTTGTTTGGTTCACATCTCAGACGGCTACACCGGCCATTCGATTGATTATGTCAGAACGCGTAGGCATCGATGAAATCGCCAATCGCAATGGTATCGAGTTACGTCAAAATGTTCCCAACCCAGCGAACGGAACAACGATGATCCGATACGAATTGTTGCAGTCACGAAACGTTACAGTGGAGTTGCGGGACCTGCAAGGCCGATTAATCCAAGCGGTTGAGCGAGGCCAATTGCCTGCTGGAACGCACCAGACGGAATTGAATGTATCCAATCTTCAAGGTGGAATCTACACTTACACATTGGTTGCAGACGGCATGCGTTTGACCAAGAAGATGATGGTGAAATAAACGAATTTGATTTACGAGTGAAAGGGCGGTCTTTGGACCGCCCTTTTCTATTGATCTTTTTTCTGCGTTTTTTTCTAGACGTACCTTCGCACCATGTCTCTGAAAGCTACTTTGGCTCGGTCGTTTGCGAAGTGGACTGCCCGCTCTGAGGGGCGGAAGGCTATCGCGGGTTTGGCGCGCCAAGAAGCGTGTTTCAATGCGCTAATCGCGAAGGGTGCACACACGGCATTTGGTCGCGACCACGGTGTGCACGAGGGGATGTCGGTGGAAGCCTTTCAAGCTGCTGTTCCTGTGCGGGATTACGAGGGTCTGAAGGCGTATGTTGATCGCGCTGTAGCGGGCGAACACGACGTGCTCTGGCCCGGTCAGCCTTTGTATTTCTGCAAGACGAGTGGAACGACGAGTGGAGCCAAGTTCATTCCGCTGACCTCGGATTCCATGCCAAATCACCTCAATTCTGCTCGAAATGCGTTACTGCAATTCATCGCCAATTCGGGTCGTGCGGACTTCTTGGACGGAAAGATGATTTTCTTGCAAGGCTCTCCTCTGCTGACCAAGACTTCCGGAGGAATCCCCATGGGGAGATTGAGCGGAATTGTCGCGCACCATGTGCCAGATTATCTGCAAGCGAACCAGATGCCTTCTTACACTGCCAATTGCATTGAACCATGGGAAGCGAAGATTGATGCCATTGTGGAGGAGACGCGAGATGCAGATTTGCGGTTGATCAGTGGAATTCCCTCGTGGGTGCAGAATTACTTTGAGCGTCTGCTGGAAGTAACCGGCGCCAAAAGTGTGCGGGAGGTGTTTCCAAATTTGGAGCTTTTTGTTTATGGTGGTGTAGCATTTGAGCCTTACCGGGAGCGATTTAATGCGCTCGTGGGAGGTGAGGTTCCAACGGTTGAACTCTTTCCTGCGTCGGAGGGATTTTTTGCCTACCAAGACACCCTTGAATCAAGCGGTCTGCGATTGACCATTGACGAGGGTATTTTTTACGAGTTCATCCCCGCAGAATCTTATTTTGATGAAAACCCTCCTCGCCTCACTTTGGCAGAGGTGGAATTGGGGGTCAACTATGCACTGGTTGTGACCACCAATGCCGGTTTATGGGCATATGATGTGGGGGACACGGTGAAGTTCACATCCAAAACCCCTTACCGACTTGTGGTCACAGGACGGATCAAGCATTTTACAAGCGCATTCGGTGAGCACGTCATTGCCGAAGAGGTCGAAAGCGCCATCCAAGATGCCATGGCCTCACATGGCGGCACGGTGGCGGAGTTTCATGTCGCCCCGGAGGTCAATCCAGAGGAAGGCTTGCCATACCATGAATGGTTGATTGAATTTGCGGAGCCGCCAGCTGATCTGGAGGGGTTTGCGCGGGCGGTTCACAGCGGCGTGGCCGAGCGGAATCCGTATTACCGAGATTTGATTCAGGGGTCGATTTTGCAACCGGCCAAAGTGACCTCTGTTTCTTCGGGCTCTTTTCAGCGCGCCATGGATAACTTGGGTAAATTGGGCGGACAGAACAAGCCGCCCCGTTTGGCAAATGCCCGGGACTTTGCGGCGATTTTATTGAAGGTACAGGACGCGTGAAAATTTTAGCACTCATCGGCGGAAGCGGTTCCGGTAAATCAACCGTATTGAATGGAATTCGGGACCATTTTGGTGCCCGGGCAGCGGTGCTGTCGTTGGACAATTATTACCGTCCCAAATCGGAGCTTCCTGTGGATGAAAACGGATGGACAAATTTCGACTTGCCCGAGGTCATCGACCACGACCACATGATCCGAGACATCGACCAACTGCGCAACGGACGACCCATCGAACTCGACACGTACACCTACAACCGAGATGTGATGAAGTCTGAAAAAGTGGTCATCGAGCCTTCAGAATGGCTGGTAGTTGAGGGGTTGTTTGCCATGGCTTATCCCGAGATGAAGGAGCGGGTAGATGTGCTTGGGTTCATCGATGCTCCGGCTGATGTAAGGCTGCAGCGGCGGATAGACCGCGATGGGACCGAGCGAGGGTATTCTGAGGAGGAGGTCCGATACCAATGGGAGAATCACGTGCGTCCTGCCGATATCGCCTACATTGAACCTTGGAAACATCAAGCTGATGTGGTGGTTGACAACCACCACCAATGGGAAGAAGGACTTCGGATGTTGATTCAAAAAATGGAGGAATAACGAACTCAAGAACCATGAAAAAAGCATTTACCCTACCAAGCTGCAAGACCTGTGTTCGAATTTTTGATGAGCTGAAGCCAGCAGAACAGGGCTGCGAGGTGGTGGATATCAAGGCCGAGGGTATTTCTGCGGTGGATCTGGATCAAATGAAGGTCCATGCAGGCTCCTATGAGGCTCTGTTTTCACGCAGGGCCATGAAATTCCGTTCCATGGGACTGGCGGATCAATCATTGACCGAAGCCGATTACCGACGCTTGATCTTGGAAGAATACACGTTCTTGAAGCGACCGGTGTTCTTGTTTGATGACTCGGTTTGTGCGGGGTCCGCCAAGGCTTCCGTGGAAGCTGCACGCAAAGCGCTCCAAAAGTAATCTGAACCGCATCATGGCAAGGTTTCTGGCCCATCTGGCCCTCTTGATTGTTGCCCTTGTGTATGGGGGAAATTATTTAGTCGCGAAGGGGCTGATGCCCAATTTGATTGGACCGAGCGGTTTCATTGTGCTCCGTGTGCTGGGAGGCGGGGGCTTGTTTTGGTTGGTGCGGGCTGTTATCCGATACCAGCGAGGCACATGGGAGCGCATCGACCGTTCTGATGTTTGGCGATTATTCGCTTGCGGTACCACCGGTGTTGCAGCCAATCAGTTGTTGTTTTTCAACGGATTGAATGTGACCAGCCCGGTGAATGCGTCCTTGATCATGACCATCAACCCTGTGCTGGTTTTGCTGATTTCGGCGGCCATGCTCGGCACCAAAATCACAGGCCGTAAGATGCTGGGAATAGCCATTGGCGGCGCAGGAGCGGTAGCACTTTTAATCCTTGGCGCGCAGCAAACCAACGTTCACGCTTCATGGCAAGGCGACCTCATGATATTGATCAATGCTACGAGCTACGGATTTTACCTCGTTCTGGTTAAGCCCTTGATGGTAAAATATAAACCGCTGACGGTCATCTCGTGGGTGTTTTTGTTTGGAGCGCTTTGGGTGTTGCCCATCGGAGCTCAGCAGGCTTGGGCCATTGATTGGGCTGCGTTTGAGCCCCAGCATTGGCAGGGACTGGCGTATGTAGTGCTGGCTACGACATTCATGGTGTACCTCCTCAATATTTTTGCGCTGCGGCATGTGCAACCAACGGTGGTGAGCATCTACATCTATTTGCAGCCGCTTCTGGCCACGGGGTTTTCGTGGTGGCTGAGTCAAACGGGCGGGGTAGATTACACAGCGGATTTGGGTTGGTGGACTGCGGCATGTGCTGCAGCGATTTTTGCTGGCGTGGCTTTGGTCAGTTTACCAGTGCGACGTGCAAAGTGAGGTGAGATTTCTTAATTTCACCTCATGCCAATAGCCAAGCCATTCAATCTAACCCAATGGATCGAAGACCATCGGGACTTGCTCAAGCCGCCCGTAGGCAATAAAAACCTGTACGTTGAAAGTGGAGACTACATTGTGATGATCGTCGCTGGGCCAAATGCCCGCAAGGATTACCATTACAACGAAACGGAAGAATTGTTTTACCAGCTTGAAGGTCATATCACGGTCAGAATCCAAGAGGACGGACAACCTGTCGACATGAAATTGGGCCCAGGTGATATGTACCTGCATCCGGCCAAAGTGCCCCACAGCCCCATGCGCGAGGAAGGGTCGTTGGGATTGGTGATTGAATGCAAGCGATCAGGAACAGATGCCAAAGACGGACTGCTCTGGTTTTGCGACGCCTGCAACCATCCATTGCATTCCACCTACTTTAAGCTCGAGAACATCGAAAAAGACTTTTTACCCCGCTTCCGGGAGTTTTACGGGAGCGCAGATTTGCGCACGTGCTCGTCCTGTGGTGAGGTCATGGGGACCGATCCGAGGTTCGTAGACTGATGCACTGTATTCTTGATGGAGCAACCCATTGGGGAGCGCAGCGGTTTGCCCTTTAGAGGGTGAAAATTCAAACAGAAGCAACCAATGCACATGACACACTACTTTCCATGGACTCTTGCCTTGCTATTGATGGCTTTGGGTCCCATTTCATCGCGCGCACAGGAGTGTTCTGATATCCAATTTTTTGTAGTCAATCAAGCCGGAGAGAATTGGCCGGTGCTTGATGTGAATTATCTGATTTCTAACGAGGAGGGGATGCCAACAGCAGATGGGACATGGGAGGTCACACCAAACGGATTGACGGCTGATTTCTGCCTGTCTGTGGGATGTTATTCTATCGCTCTGAGCGGAGAAGCGGTCAATGGAGAGACCATAGGATTGGAGTTATTCCAGTCAGATTTTATCCAAATCTTGGAATTAAATCAGACAGAAGGAGGCATTTGGCAAGCATCTTTCTGCGTCGAGCAGCCGATGGAGTTTAACTGTCCAGAAGCCATAGGTTTTTCTGAAGGAGAAGGATGCGCATGGGCTTTTGAGATCGGTAGCTTTCAAGAAGGAGAGGAAGTGTTGTGGGATTTTGGGGATGGAACCCAGTCCATCTGGGGCGGTCATTTTATTACACATGAATTTGAGGAATCGGGGACGTACGAAATAACCGCTTTTTTCACGTCGTATGATTGTCCCATGGGAGTCAATTTGAGCACCGTTGTACAAGTGGTTGGGTGCGGAGAAACCGAGTGCTCATTGGAAATGGAGGTATCGAGTGCAGATGGCATGTTGTTCACGTTCTCCATCCCGGAGCAACCTGAAGGCGCAATCATCGAATGGTACGTCGACGGTCAGGTGGTTCCGCCCACCAGCGAGAACGGCTTGACCTTTGAAGCGGGATTTGATTTCAATCCATACTGGAGCGTCTGCGTGGAGGTCTTTACGGATGCCTGCCCTGAAGGGATGGAGGCGTGCTATACCAACCTCGAAAGCAGCGATTGCCCTGACCCCGAAATGATGGAGGTGGAATACATGGGAGGCTGCTATGCTTTGTTCTGGCTGTCTGATCCGAATGTTTGGGAGATTGGATGGTCGGTGAACGGGGTATTGATTGAATGGACCACCGGAATTTTTTTCGATTACACATTCCCAAGTGACGGCGTTTACTCTGTGACGGCAGAATTCTATTCGGCAACTTGTCAAGGCGAACTTTACGAGTGGGAAATCAACATCGAGGGTTGCGGTGAAGAGGAATGTCCGCTGGATTTGGTTTGGGATGAAATCGAGTGCAATCAGTTTTTTCTTGAAGCCATTGATCAGCCGGAAGATGCCACGCTGTTTTGGACATTGGATGGGGAGCCCTACGATTATGGATACGCAGAAATGATGTTCACCTTTGAAGAGGATGGCTGTCACACCTTCGGGGTGGGATACGAAACGCCATCTTGCCCGATGGGCGCTTTTGAAGAATTGGAAATTTGTTCGGATTGCACATGGACCGAATGTGATGTGACCATCGACTATGAGGAATTAGCGGATGGGATTTATTTGTTTTCGGCCGTCACTTCCAATGGTGAATTGTTCGAGGGTGAAGTCAACTGGTGGACCGGTGGATCCAATGTGGGAGAAGGCAATCCGTTTGCGTGGACATGGGATGTGTTGGAGCCAATGGAGGTTGGCATGTGCATTGGATACGGCAGTTGGCAAGATTGCCCGGGAGGAGAGACGTGCATTGAGCTTGAAACTCCGGAGATGACCTGTGAGGAAATCCAGTTAATCCTCGACGGAGAATGGACAGCCGAGGTTGATTGGGCCTTCGAATTGGGATTCGAAGCAGTCATTGATGGATTCGAAATTGCCGGTTGGTCGTTCGACTCCGATTGGTCTGCAGATGGTGTGATTTCGGACACCCTCATTCTGTGCGTACCACCCGCCTGTTTCGATGTGTTTTGGGGGTGGGATGCAGCGGCTGTTGATGTGGAATCTTTGCTCATCAGCGTGCTCGTTGCAGGGATGGATCCCATTGTGTTGTTCGACTGGTTCGAGCCGTACGCGGACGTCGACTTTGGCTTGTTGCCCGATTGTTTTGACGCTGTGTCTGTGGCTGAGAACCCACTTCAAGGAGCTCGCGTTTGGCCCAATCCAGCGGGGGAGTCTATTCAGTGGACCCTTCCCCATTCGGATGAAGCGTGCGAGCTCACCGTGTATACCCTGGATGGCCGCATTCTTCTTACGGATCAATTATTCGGTAGTTCGGGTCGATTGGACGTGTCGGACTGGTCGAATGGATGGTACGTTCTGTCTTGGGAAACTTCCGGTATGGCTCCGATGATGCAGAGAATCTTTGTTGTGCATTGAGCGCATCGAAGAGCCATCTCTCACGTCAATAACCCGGTGGAAAAGCCACCGTCAACAGCTCTGAGACGATTGCGTTCTGTGGTTTGTCATGCCTTAACTTCGCAGACGCAACCCCCTATGGGTTGCATTTATGAGAATGACGTATCAAAAATTAAACAACGGAGTTGGATGGTCTGTGTGGGCGCTCGCAACCGTTGTATTTCTATCGACGATTGAACCAACGGCTAGTTTTTGGGACTGTGGCGAGTTTATAGCCTCCGCCTACAAACTGGAAGTAGGCCACCCTCCGGGAGCTCCTTTCTTTATGCTGCTGGCGCGGTTCCTGATGATTTTTAGCACACCAGAGACAGCGGCCGTCAGTGCCAATGCACTTTCCGCGTTGAGCAGCTCCTTCACGATTCTATTTTTGTTCTGGAGTGTGACCCATTTGGCCAAAAAACTCATCCAACGCGAATCAGAGCCTTTGAGTGTGGCAGAAACTTGGGCCGTATTGGGATCAGGTGCAGTTGGTGCTTTGGTCTACACCTTCAGCGACAGCTTTTGGTTTTCGGCAGTAGAAGGCGAGGTATATGCGCTGTCCTCTCTGTTCACAGCGCTGGTGTTTTGGGTGATTTTGAAGTGGGAAAAAGTTGCCGATGAACCGGGGCATCTGCGTTGGATATTGGTCATTGCGTACTTGATGGGATTGTCCATTGGAGTGCACCTATTGAATCTATTGGCAATTCCAGCGATTGCTTTGGTGTATTACTTCAAGAAATACCCTTTCTCTTGGAAAGGATTGGCGGTGACCGCGCTGGTAGCGGTGGCCTTGCTGATGTTTGTGCAGGAGGGATTGATCAAAGGCGTCGTGAATTTGGCGGGCCGTTTTGAATTGATGTTTGTGAACGACTTTGGGATGGGCTTCAATTCCGGTGTTTTGGTGTATGCCTTGGTGCTCATCGCTTTTTTGACAGCGGCCATTTGGTTCACTCACCAAAAGGGATGGTGGGCAACGAACACCTTGGTATTGGGGATGACGATGGTGTTGATTGGGTACTCGACATTCGCTGTGATTGTCATCCGAAGTGCCGCAAATCCGCCAATGGATGAGAACAATCCCGAAGACCTTTTCTCGCTGCTTTCGTATTTGAACCGGGAGCAATATGGCGATCGACCGCTGGCTTCAGGTCAGTATTGGGGCAGTCCTGTGGACCCCGGGAATTCATATAAAGACGGAAGTCCACGCTACGTGAAGAGTTTTAGCATCATAGAAGACAAGGGAAGAGATGTCCGAGTCAAGTCGTTCCGGACCGAAGGAGGAGCGCAGTCTTGGATGGAGGAAAACGGGACCAAACGTATGCGGATTCAGGAGGAATACGTTGACAGCGGTGAAAAGCGGGGAAGTGTGCCCAATTATGACCCGCGATTTACGATGCTTTTTCCAAGGATGTACTCCGGCACACCCAATCACATTGAGGCGTATAAGAGCTGGAGTAACTACAAGGGCTACAATGAGTCGACGGGGTTTCAAAGCCCAATGTCGAATGCGTTGATGACCAAAGCTGGCTTTGAACAGCACGTGGCTGAGGTGTACCTCAATGGGTCTATGTCCAAGCAGGACTTGACTCGGGCGATGAATGGCTTGTTTCGATTATACAACCGAAGATTCGAGGATAATTTTGAAGTGGCTTCACCCAATGAAATTTTAGTTCGCGATGCTCAAACGGGGAGCATGCAGCGTGCACCATTGGATTCGCCGGGCATGGCAGGCACATTGGCGCAATTCATTGTAAACGACCTCGAATCAGGACTGACCAGAGGGAGGGGGTATGTTGAACGGTTGGAAGGCCAGCGGGACCAAATCGAATCGCAGATGCGAATGGTGTCACGACGGGCGAATCAAACGGGCTCGCAAGAAGATGCTCAGGCTGCTCGTCAACTGCAGGGAATGCTGGACCGTGTTCAGGCGGATCTCAAACCGAGCATGGCCGAGAACCTTCGTTTTTTCAAGGATTATCAAATAGGCTGGATGTATTTCCGCTATTTCCTTTGGAATTTTGCAGGACGTCAGGACGACACTCAAGGCAACGGTGACTTTTTGGATGGCAACTGGCTCAGTGGACTGAGTATGATCGACGCCGAGCGGCTCGGGAACCAAGATCGACTGTCTGAGGTGCAAAGAGAAAACAAGGGCTTCAATCGGTTTTATTACCTGCCGCTGCTGCTCGGTATCATTGGCTTGCTCTTTCAAGCATTCCGAGATCCGCGTCAGTTCCTGGTGGTTTCGGCCTTGTTCATTTTGACTGGGCTAGCAATTGTGGTTTACTTAAATCAATACCCTTTCCAACCGAGGGAGCGGGATTACGCATTTGTCGGTTCATTTTACGCCTATGCTATGTGGATTGGATTGGGGGTTTGTGCGCTGTTTGAATTTGCTCGAAGCATGACCGTCAAAACAGCAGCCCAGGTTATCGGCTCCGCTGCAGCAGCGGGCATTGTCCTTTACGCCATGGAATTGGCTTCGGGAGGCAACCACGCGATGAGCTACAGCCTGTTGTTTATGACGGCGGTAGCGGCGGGTCTGGTCGGATTGGCACTGGTGCTACAAAAGACTTCCATGAAGGAGACCTTGCGAGCACAGGTGATGCTGGTTCTTTCGCTATCTGTTCCTGCATTAATGGCGAGTGAAGGGTGGGATGATCACAGCCGGGCGCATCGCCGCACGGGAGTCGATTTTGCGAAGAACTACTTGGACTCATTGGAACCGAATGCCATCTTGTTTACCAACGGAGACAACGACACGTTCCCGCTCTGGTACGTTCAAGAGGTCGAGGGGTACCGGACAGATGTTCGAATTTGCAATTTGAGTTTGCTCAATACCGACTGGTACATCGATCAAATGAAACGGCAAGCGTACGAAAGCGCACCACTCCCGATAGCCATGGAAGAGGAAAGTTACCGCCAAGGGACCCGTGACTTGGTGGTTTTGGACAACCCGAAAGATCCGATGAATCCTTACATGGACTTGGCTGTAGCGATGGAGTATGCGCTAGATGACAAGAACATGCGGGAGTTTGGTGGGGGGAAGAAATACGCTGTGATTCCATCAAATAGTTTCAGAATCCCGGCTGACAGCGCGCAGTTGGTGAACTTTGGCGTTCTGGATGCAGAAGAAATGGCAAATCGCGTTTCTTCCATTGATTTCACGTTATCGGGATCCAATGGATCGCCTAAATCCTACATCCTGAAAAATCAGTTGGCGGTGTTGGATATGATTTACAACAACCGATGGGAACGTCCGATTTATTTTGCTGTAACCACCGGTCCAGACAGCTACATGGGGCTGCAAGAATACTTCCGGTTGGAAGGTCTGGCTTACCGGTTGGTGCCCATCAAATATCCCCCCAATCCCAACCCCAATGCTTTTGGCGGAGTGTCCAGTGACAAGATGTACGACAACGTGGTCAACAAGTGGTCATGGGGTGGAATGGATAATGTTGAAGATGGGATTTACATGGACGAAAATAACCGCAGGATGGTGACCAATTTCCGCCTGCAGATGGCCATTCTCGCTGAACAATTGCTCTCTGAAAACGATGCCAATCGCGCGTTGGATATTTGCGAGATGGTCATGGTGAAAATGCCAGAAGAGAATGTGCCATTGAATCGTGTTTTGATGACTGTTCAAGCGACCCTTATGGAAATCGCGGCTTCGGATTCTATTCCGGGCGAGCAGTTTTATGAACTGTCCGATGAACGCCGTGCCCAGGCGCGAGAACTAGCAAAGACATTGACACGTCAACTGTTCGATATCCAGACGGAGGATTTGACCTATTACTATTCGTTAGACCCTATGCGGTTCTCAGCAGTTTCTCAGGAGCGTCGCATCGCGCAGCAAGTTGCTCAAGTGATGATTCAAACGGCTTCTTTGTATTTGCCTGAAGATTCACTGGCCAGCGAACTAACCCGCAAAATGGAAGAGATTGAAGCTATGATGGCGGAGGAACAGGTGCGCATTTCAAACTTGGGATCGTTTAACTTTTGAGATTGACTAAGCAACGCATTGCAATCTTAGCGTCAGGTTCGGGCTCGAATGCAGAACAAATCATACGCCACTTCATTGATTCGCCATGGGCGGAAGTAGCCTGGGTGGGGTCGAATGGAGCAGCCAATTCTGCCGGGATCTTCGAGAGAACGAGGACCATGGGAATGGAGACGACGGCCTTTTCACGGCGAGATTTAACGGAAGGTCGTGTGACGGAAATGTTGGTGGAGGCCGAGATTGATTGGGTTGTGCTCGCAGGTTTTCTGATGCACATTCCAGAATCTATGATTCGGGAATTTCCTCTGCGCATGGTCAACATTCACCCTTCGCTGTTACCAGATTTTGGTGGGAAAGGGATGTACGGGCTTCATGTGCATCGGGCTGTCCAGGATTCAGGTCGAACTGAAACAGGCATGACAGTGCATTATGTAACGGAGGGTTACGATGAAGGAGAGATTGTATTTCAAGCCACATGTCCCATCGAGTCGGGCTTGGAGGCAACTGCCATTGCAAAAAAAGTCCAAGAATTGGAACACGCTTATTTTCCGAAAGTCATCGAATCCTTGGTGCGAGAAAGCCTTGTAAATTCTCCCAATTGATATGGCCACCGTAACCGTATATACCGATGGGGGAGCAAGTGGAAATCCAGGGCCTGGAGGCTACGGAGCGCTGATGATGTCTGGAGAGCATCAAAAGGAACTCAGCGGAGGGTTCCGCCTGACGACGAATAACCGGATGGAACTATTGGCCGTTATCGTCGCTCTTGAGGCATTGAAGCGGCCGGGATTGGAGGTGGCCATTTACTCGGACTCGAAGTATGTCGTAGATGCCGTCGAGAAGGGTTGGCTGATGAGTTGGGAGCGGAAAGGATTCAAGGACAAGAAGAACCCAGATTTATGGCGCAGGTTCCTGGTCATTTACCGTCAACATCGGGTGAAATTTCACTGGGTGAAGGGCCATGCAGGCAATCCCAACAATGAACGCGCGGATTATTTGGCTGTTCAGGCTTACCAAACAGGGAGTCTAGGCGTGGATGAAGGCTACGAGTCCTTGAAGGGCTAATCAATGCGGTTCTGGTCACATGGGGTTGGCCGGTAGGGACGTATCTTTGTTCTTCAAACGCATTAACAGATAACGCTATGCGCACGGATTTGTACCAGGGACATGACTATTACATGTTGGATGATCTGCTCACGGAAGAACATAAGTTGATTCGGGATGCAGCACGCGAATGGGTGAAGAAAGAGGTAAGTCCCATCATTGAAGATGCAGCTGAAAAATGTGTCTTTCCACGGCACTTGCTTCCGGGATTGGGTGAAATAGGAGCCTTTGGCCCTTATATCCCTGCAGAATACGGAGGGCCTGGCCTGGACCAGATCAGCTATGGTATTTTGATGCAAGAGTTGGAGCGGTGCGATAGCGGTTTGCGATCCACAGCATCTGTGCAAAGCAGTTTGGTGATGTATCCCATTTGGCGGTATGGGTCAGAGGAGCAAAAGCAAGCATTTTTGCCCAAGTTGGCAACGGGCGAAATGATGGGATGTTTCGGTTTGACCGAGCCGGATCACGGATCGAATCCCGGCGGGATGACGACGAACTTCAAAGACGACGGTGATCATGTGATTCTGAACGGTGCAAAAATGTGGATTTCCAATGCGCCATTTGCTGACATTGCTGTGGTTTGGGCCAAGAACGAGGCAGGTCGAATCAAAGGGATCATTGTTGAACGCGGAATGGAAGGGTTCAGCACGCCCACCATGCATGGCAAATGGAGCCTCCGTGCTTCAGATACGGGCGAGTTGATTTTTGATAATGTCCGCGTTCCAAAGTCGAATATTTTACCAGGGCGCGATGGATTAGGAGCACCGCTGAGTTGCTTGGATTCTGCTCGATACGGCATTGCTTGGGGCGCCATAGGTGCCGCCTTGGATTGCTACGACACGGCCCTGCGGTATTCGCAAGAGCGGATTCAATTTGATCGCCCCATTGGTCAATTCCAGCTGCAACAGAAGAAGTTGGCCGAGATGATTACGGAGATTACGAAGGCCCAATTATTGACCTTCCGATTAGGACAGTTGCGCGATTCGGGCAAGGCTACATCTCCTCAGATTTCAATGGCGAAGCGAAACAACGTGGACATGGCGCTCACCATTGCACGCGACGCTCGACAAATGTTGGGGGGGATGGGCATTACCGGAGAATACCCCATCATGCGCCACATGATGAACTTGGAATCGGTGGTGACCTACGAAGGAACCCACGACATCCACCTTCTCATCACGGGATTGGATGTGACGGGGCTGAACGCGTTCGTTTAGGTCAAGAGGTCAAACCGATCTGCATTACCGGATACGGGGAATTTCTTGCGGTAATCGTTCAACTTGCAGTGCCAGGATGCCTCGGTGGACCAACGGGTCATACTCCCACCCCGAGCGTGATTTGGCCCCGCGGTTGGCACATTTCATCTTGCCAATTTCAGCAACACGCGACAGCGATTGGTCATACAGTCCGATAGAATGCAAAGCGGCGTTTGGATTTGTAACCCTACCGACCTTTCATAGGGTCGTAAGCTGGAGGCGAGATTTAGCGCGTAACAGCGAGCTTGGCCACACCCGCAGAACTGCCGCTCGGATCTGTTGCGAAAAATAAGTACACTCCATAGGGCACAAGCTCTCCATTAAAATCACGGGTATCCCAGACGGCTCTTCCTCCCTCTGATTGTAATTCAGCTACGGCACGGCCCGATAGGGTTGTAACGTGAATGGTCGACTCATAAGCTAGTCCTTCGAGGGTGACCCAACCTTCAAAATCGGATCGAACAGGATTGGGATAAATACGTAAGTCTGTGATTTCCGATTGGAAATTATTGGCATCACTTCGCCATCCCATGAGCCCACGCTGTGTGCCAATCAGGACTTCTCCGTTGCGGTGATTGATTGCGATGTCGGTGATTTGATTGCTAAGCAGCGGACTATTCCGTTCGGTGAAATGAGCGACTTGATCAATTCCATCTGCGCTCAGCAAATAAGCACCGGAGTTTTGGGTGCCAAGCCATTTGCGGTTGCCACCGTCGATGCAGATGCTCTCGATGACCTCGGTTTCGAGGAGCAATTGATAATTGCCGTCTTGTTCAATGAGAATTTGGGATGCAACAGGGTTTTCGTTCGCATCGTCAAAAACGACGGAGGGCAGATAGATCACACACGGTCCGGCCGAGGTTCCAATCCAGATTTCGCCATCCAAATCCTCTTCGATGGAGTAGATGTCATCGGATGGAAGCCCGCCTTTCGATTCGCTGGTGGTCAGAATTCGCCAATCGTCATCCCCTGTTTCGGCGGGCGTATTGTTCGTGTCATAGACCAGTAAGCCATAACCACGTGGCAAGACACACCAAACATAGCCATTGCGCGCTGCCAAGACGTCGCCTAGCCACCGCTCATTTCCCAGGGCATTTCCGAGCGGCATGGAATGGAAGGTTCCGTCAGCGAGCCTCACATGGAGCGGATCTTCAGCATGCGCATTGGAAATCCACAAGTTCCCAGCATCATCGAAATCCAATCCGCCAATGCCGCAGCGAGGTGAACCGCCAAAATCACCCAGCTGCAAAGTGCTATTCGTTTCATTGTGAATGGCAACAATAGCTGGTGGCCCCGTCTCTGGGGATGCCTCATTTTGAACTTCAATGAGCCCTTCTTCCCACGACCCAAAAAACACATGATACGGGTTCAATGGATCAATGGAAACCACCATTGGATCATTGATGCCTAAGAGGTCATTTTCCCCGTCCTCATTCGGAATCCAATTCCAACGTACCCCGCTCATTCCATAAAACCCGTGCTTATGGTACATGCCCGTCCACGTTTCATCGATGCCACCCGACGCCACCCAGATTTGATCATTCCAGGCATCAACATCGCGCACCAGCGCAACCGGTGGACCTTCGGGGGTCCAATGTGCATCCTGCTCATCTCCTGTGATGTCCATTTTCAAAAGGCCTTGCTCGAAATTGGCAATGAAAACATCTTGGAAGCTCATCTGCATGACATTGCCGAAAACCTCAGTCCGGTGGCTAAATGCCATGTCCCTGACCCGCAAAGGCACCCCGTCAGCGGCATAATCCAATTGGACTTCTTCCCACGTGTGATCAAAAATGCGAATGGATTGGTGATCGGCAATGGCAATGCGCCAATCCTCCGGGTTGGATCCAATGGCATCTGCTTCGATATCGAGAATTTGAGCGCTCTCGGAGGCCTGGAAGGGCTGCCATATGCCCTCCATTTTTAGCCATAAGTCATCTGGGGCGTTCGAGTCGCCGGTCTTCATGTGAAGCAAAATCGCATTGTCGGGGGCAAAAACAAGGTGCGCGTAGTAGCCCGACTCGAGAGGGATATCCTCCCATCGACTCCAGGCATCTGGAGAACTAAGAAATGGATGCTGCACATCGGCCTCAAAGACACCCGCGTCAGTCCAAACGACAAACTTTCCCTCATGCTCCGCAAGCCCAAGGCACTTGCGCAAGGACTGTTGGCCCTCCAGGTACCAGGTGTCCCGGATATCCAACTCTCGCAGGTTTACGATCACCACACCAAAACCGGTGGTAACATAAATCAGATCCGGATCAATGCTTTCCAGCCAGTTCAATGACACGATGGACTTGTCCCCGATGAGGTTGCTTTCAGCGATATCATTCAACGTGTAAAGCCAATCGCCGGTATTGGAGAAAAAATCGATGATGCCACTTGCATGACCTACGATGAGCATTTCTCCTTTGGCATCCCACGCCAGTGCAGTCGGCTGGCTTCCACTAAGCCCATGAACAGTGGAGATGCGCTCCACGGTGTTTTGCCATTCTTCCACTTTAAACAAGGCATGTTCTGTCCGAACAGCCCAAAAGCCGCTGTCTGCTGCGGAGGTGCAATGAACCAGCTCCTCTGTTTGATAATATGGCAGGTAGTCTGTCCATGTTCCCACAGGCCGGTTTTCTTGCACTTCCTCCGATGCGATGAGTTGCTGGGCTTTGAGCTGAAGCACTGCACTCCCGATACACGCAAAAAGCACCAAGCCACGGAGCATGGCATTCCCTTGCAGAAAATTTACCGGATGAAGATGGGTAACGGGAAGTTCCATAGGCGTGCTTTGCTTACGTGGCTAAGTTCGGAATATTGTGAAGGCTCAAGAATAATTTTTATAACGAAAACGCTCAGCTCCTTGGGTTTCCAATTCATCCAAGGCCGAGGCATCGGAAAGACCATAGAGCAAACCACGCGGGCCTCGTTCCCAACGCACAATGCCCCAGACCACGAGCAAGCACAATAGATCTTCGGTATCTTCGAAAGAGAGCCGCGCCATTCGAACCACTTGACGAAAGGCCAACTGCCTTCCATCCCGCCAGGCATTGAACAGCTTTCCAATGAATTGGTCATACCGAAACTCCGCACGGTCCATCCGCATTTCATACTGCCAGACCTTCACTTGCACAGGGCTTGCCTTGTGGATGCGGTCGCTCTGTCTTAGATAGGCTCGCCATTGACCCGATTCGTCTTCGCAGAAATGGGGCCTGCTCGCTGAACGAGGGACTTGCACTTCCAAAACAGATCGACCTTCCGCTTTCCAGACCTGCACATCAAAAGCGATGGGGGGCTTGCAATGCGATTGGCAAGCCATGTCAATCATGTGGTATTCCTCTTCCGCATTGATTCCGGTTATGGCGCCATTGTCCTTCACACCCACCAGCAGTCGTCCACCATCGGAGTTCGCAAAGGCCACCAAGGTCCGAGCGATTTTTGACGCATCATCGATGCGCATTTTGAAATCCTGGGTTTGGTGCTCCCCTTCCTCAATCATTTGCTGCACGTACGACATGGCTCACGAAGTTACATGTAGAACCGGATTTTATTGGTGGAAGTTCATTCGGATTCACCTATCTTTGCGGCGACAATAAGAAGAGCGAAACAGAAGAGGGGCCTCCACCCCTCTTTTTTTTACCTACTTTCTCACCATGATCAGCGCATCACACATCCAAACTTTGGCCAAGCCTTTCCTCGAGGAGGGTTCGGGTTTTCTCGTGGACGTGCGCGTGCGTGAGGGGAATGTGATTTCGGTTTTACTGGACGATGATGAAGGCACGAGCATTGAAAAATGCATGGCGTTGAGCCGTCATTTGACCTCTCTTCTCGATCGGGACGAGGAAGACTTCTCACTGGATGTGAGTTCTCCTGGGCTCGACCAGCCGCTCAAACTGCATCGCCAGTATGTCAAAAACATCGGCCGCAATGTGCAACTGAAGTTAACCGATGCGGGCAAGGTGGAGGGGAAGTTGACGAAGGCCTCAGAAGAATCCGTGACCATTGTCATTCGTGAAAAGCGCCGCATTGAGGGGCGCAAGGCGAAGGAATGGGTAGAAGAAGAACAGACTTATCCGTTGAGTGATTTGGACTGGACCAAGGTTCAGGTTTCATTCAAGGGAAACTGAAATAGAACAATCAATAACCGAGAGCTGCAAATAACCAAGCCATGACACAGCTGAATTTGGTGGATTCTTTCAAAGAATTCAAGGAGTTTAAAAACATCGACCGCGAGGTGATGATGGGCATATTGGAAGACGTTTTCCGCGCCATGATTCTTAAGAAGTACGGAGACGACTCCAACTTCGATATCATTATCAACCCGGACAAAGGTGATTTGGAGATTTGGCGCAACCGCAGCATCGTTGCGGATGATGCTGTAGAAGATGAAAATCAAGAGATTGCCTTATCTGAAGCCTTGAAAATTGAGGATGACTTTGAGGAAGGGGAAGAGGTTTCAGAAGAAATCAAGTTGGAATCCTTTGGTCGACGAAATGTTTTGTCGCTGCGCCAAAATTTGGCAGGCCGAATCATGGATCTCGAGAAGGATGCCATTTATCAGAAGTACAAGGAGCGCGTGGGTGAAGTAGTTTCGGCTGAAGTCTACCAAATTTGGAAGCGGGAGATTTTATTGGTGGACGATGAGGACAATGAAGTGGTGATGCCTCGAGAGAACCAAATCCCGGGCGACTTCTTCAAAAAAGGGGATTCCATCCGAGCGGTGGTTTCAGCTGTTGAGATGAAGAATAACAACCCTCGGATTGTCTTGTCGCGTACAGCACCGGAGTTTTTAGAGCGGTTGTTTGAGCAGGAGGTGCCCGAGATCTTTGACGGTCTCATCACCATCAAGCGCGTGGTTCGTGCACCGGGTGAGCGGGCCAAAGTGGCCGTGGAATCTTACGACGAGCGTGTAGACCCTGTCGGCGCGTGTGTCGGTATGAAGGGCTCCCGAATCCATAGCATTGTGCGGGAATTGAAAAACGAAAACATCGACGTTATCAACTTCACTGAGAACGAGCAACTGTTGGTGACACGTGCACTGAGCCCTGCCAAAATAACCTCCATCGAACTCAATCAAGAAACCAGAGAAGCGAAGGTTTACTTGAAGTCTGATCAAGTGAGTTTGGCCATCGGAAAAGGGGGGAACAACATCAAATTGGCGGGTTTGCTGACCAATTACGAAATCGACGTTTACCGGGATGAAGAGGATGCAGTGGATGACGTTGAATTGACAGAGTTCAAGGACGAAATCGATGCTTGGATTCTGGATGAATTCACCAAAATCGGATTGGAGACGGCACGGTCTGTCTTGAACCGCGATGAGGATTTCTTAGTGAATCGAACCGACTTGGAATTGGAGACAATCCGAGAGGTCCTGAAAATCTTGAAAGACGAATTGTCTTAATTCCTTCCCGAATCATACGTTTCCCCTTTAAATTCGCACTTATAACGCCCAAGATTGCCAATGGCCGACGCTAACAAACCCGTACGACTGAATAAAATTGCCCGCGAATTCAATTTGGGAATCCAAACGATCGTTGATTTTTTGGGTAGCAAAGGCATGGAGGTGGACGCCAAGCCCACGACCAAGATAGACGCGGACGCGTACGGACTCATCCGTGCGAATTTTCAGGATGAGAAGGCGGCGAAAGAAAAAGCGGTGAGCTCGGCGAACCGAGCAGTTACGGAGCGTGAAAGCGTAACCCTGGCGTCAGCGCGCAGGAGCCCTGAGGTCAAGGAAGCCGAAGAGCCGGAAATTGATCTTTCCGTTTTTCAGAAGAGCCAACAGCAGCCGGTCGTGGATCGAATCGAGCCAGAGGTGCCGAAAGTTGCAGACCCCGCACCAAAGGCTGAACCAAAGGCGGTAGAAGCGCCGGAACCCGCTGAGACCCCTAAGCCATCGGCTCCTGTTGAGGAACCGAAAGCTGAGCCGAAAGCAGAAGCAAAGACCGCGGCAAAGGCAGAGAGCCCGGTCAAGGTATTAGGAACGGTCGACTTGGACGCACTTGCAAAAAAGCGAAAACCGAAAACGAAGGCAGAGAAATTGGCTGAAAAGGAAATGCTCGCCAAGAAGTCAGCGGAGATAACCAAAAAGGAATCGGCCTCGCAAGCAACGGCAAAGGCAGAAGCTGAGGCGATTGCCAAATCCAAAGCGGAAGAGAAACAGGTTGATGCCCCAAAGGTGTCAGAAAAGCACGAGACGAAGATTGAGAAGCTATCGGGTCCAACGGTGGTTGGGAAAATTGTTCTGCCGGTAGAAAAAAAGCGCACACCGGCTTCCAAAAGCGAGGATAAGAAGAAGCGAAAGAGAATCACCAAGGTGGATGTCGAGAAAACTGCTCGCACTGCACCAGGTAGAGCGGATACTCGGGGTCGCGGACGTCGAACGGACGTCAAGAAAGAGGTCAGTCAGGCGGACATCCAAAAAGAAATTAAGGATACACTCGCGCGGTTAAGTGGGGGAAAAAAGTCAAACTCAGCAAAGTTGCGCCGTGCAAAGCGAAGTGCCGTTGCAGAGCGACAAGAGCAGGAATTGGCGCGTCAAGAGGAGGAGTCTAAGACACTGCAGTTGACTGAGTTTGTGACGGTGGCAGAATTGGCCAATATGATGAATGCCAATGTAAACGAGGTGATTTCGGCTTGCATGACATTGGGCATCATGGTCTCGATCAATCAACGGCTGGACTCAGAGACCATCACCATCATTTCAGAGGAATTTGGTTATGAGGCCAACTTTGTCAGTGCGGATGTTCAAGAAGCCATTGATGTTGAAGAGGATAGCGAGGAGGATTTGACGAATCGTCCACCTATTGTTACCGTCATGGGTCACGTTGACCATGGAAAAACATCGTTGCTCGATTTCATTCGAAAAGCGAATGTTATCGCCGGAGAGTCTGGGGGCATTACTCAACACATTGGTGCGTATCACGTGACCTTGCCTCAAGGCGGGCAGATGACTTTCCTGGATACACCGGGGCACGAGGCCTTTACGGCCATGCGTGCGCGGGGTGCACAGGTGACCGATATAGCGATTATCGTTGTTGCAGCAGATGACGCTGTCATGCCACAGACCAAGGAAGCAATCAACCACGCGCAGGCTGCAGGAATTCCTATGGTCATCGCCTTGAATAAGATAGATCGACCAGAAGCGAATGCGGATAAAATCCGCCAGGAGCTTTCTGAAATGAATGTTTTAGTAGAAGAATGGGGAGGGAAATTTCAGAGTCAAGAAATTTCAGCGAAGGAAGGCACCAACATTGAGCCATTGCTCGAGAAGGTGTTACTTGAGGCAGAGATGTTGGATTTGAAGGCGAACGCAGACAAACGTGCTATCGGTACGGTTGTGGAGAGCTCGCTGGACAAAGGTCGCGGATACGTCACGAACCTCTTGGTTGAAGGCGGGACATTGCGCGTTGGTGATGCGGTTTTGGCTGGTCAATATTCTGGCAAGGTCAAAGCGATGTTCAATGAGCGGGGAACCCGAGTTGAAGAAGCGGCTCCTTCCGTTCCTGTCTCGATCTTGGGCTTTGATGGCGCTCCCAATGCAGGAGATAAATTCCATGTTTTTGATGATGAACGTGAAGCACGGAATATTGCGATTAAGCGGCAGCAGCTGCAAAGGGAACAAGGCGTTCGGTCGCAGCGCTCGGTGACATTGGAGGAGTTGGGACGGCGAATTGCGGTAGGAGAATTCAAGGAATTGAATTTGATTGTGAAGGGAGACGTGGATGGATCCATCGAGGCGCTGAGCGATTCTTTGCAAAAGCTTTCAACCGAAAAAGTTCAGGTCAACATCATCCACAAAGCGGTGGGACAGGTCTCTGAATCGGACATTCTTTTGGCATCGGCCTCGTCAGCAATCATCATCGGTTTCCAAGTGCGACCAAGTGCTGCGGCGCGTCGATTGGCAGAAAAAGAATCCGTGCAGATCAAGCTGTACTCGGTCATTTATAAGGCCATCGAGGAAATGAAGGATGCGATGGAGGGACTCCTCTCGGCCAAAATCGAAGAAAACGTGGTGGGCTCTGCGGAAATCAGGGAAACCTTCAAGATTTCAAAGGTGGGCACCATTGCCGGTTGCTTCGTTTTGGATGGGAAGATCAAGCGAAACAACAAAGTGCGCGTGATTCGAGAAGGTGTGGTGGCTTACACCGGCACCTTGGGATCACTCAAGCGCTTTAAGGATGATGTGAAAGAAGTAGCAAAAGGATTCGAGTGCGGTCTGAATGTGGATCGTTTCAACGACATCAAAGTTGGAGACGTCATCGAGGCCTATGAACAAGTCGAAGTCAAACAAACATTAGAAGATTAATCTTCTTGCTTTTTGAGGTCGGGGAGGTTGATTTCCATCGGCACTACGATGGACATAGGGTACTCCTCGAGCCAATCATCTCGGTCTTTTTGAGCATCCCATTTCGAGCGGTAATCTCCGATTGCTACCCGGTAATTCGGCGGCAGCGCTGACAGATACACGGGAATCTTGGGCGCATTTCGACGAATAGTGGAACGCACTTCTCGCGCCTGTTGAAGGCTGCCTGAGAAAATTTGAATGCGGAATCCGCTTAAAGGGTGTGCCGCAGTCTTCCAGGCGAGCTCCAATTCATCCACACGGGAGTCCCATTGAAACGTTACGGAGCCTTGGGGACGAACTTCTTGTTCCCGATTAGCGTCTTCACTGCTTTGATTGTTTGGCATGGGAGCAGAATCCGGCAGGGCAGGAGCGGTATTTTCGAAGGGTGCAGTCGATTCCGATTCGGGCGTTTGATCAAGCTGACGATCTGGCGACTCTCGTTGCTGGGTTCCTCGGAAAAGAGACTTCCACCAAGGCGCGCTCTCTTGCCCATGCAATGCACCGAATGAGCTGCAAAGACTAAGCAAAGTTAAAACCAAAAGTGGCCTCACGGATGGGTGCTTTAGGAGGTTCAAAAGGATTTCGATTCGTGCGAATTTAATTCGATGCGGTCCATGAAGGGGAGTGGATTGTAAGAAAAAAGTAAAATTTCGAACGGTAAAACGATGAATCGGATTCATCACAAAATCAACGAGATACGAATTAAGATATATATTCATGAACAAGGAATAGGGAAATTGGCTGGTTTCTTCCTTATTTATTGGCCTTCTATGCTTAATTTTGCGCGCGAAAAGCGTGATTTTTCCCGTAATGCGAAAAGCAAATTCCATGATAGCTGATTTGGGTTTCAAGGCCACTAAATCCTTTTTGACCGCATGCCTCGTTTTATTTGCAGTGCAAGGAACTGCGGGCATTTGGGATGATGGTAACATTGAGGAGGGTCAAGCATTGTTCAATGCGAACTGTGCATCCTGTCACAAAGTGACAAATGAAGTGTTGGCCGCACCGGGATTGGCGGGCATTGCGGACCGCTGGGGCGCAAGTGAGGAGTTGTTGGTTCAATGGATTCAAAATCCACAGGGAGCAGCGGAATCTGGTGACAGTTACATTAAATCTCTTGTAAGCCGTTATGTCCCAACGTACGGATGGATGACCGCTCAGGCAGTCTCGGCGGAGGACGTAAAAAACATCATGGCTTATGTTCAAAATCCACCTGATGCGGCCCCTGTCGCGGATTCGGGTTCTGATTGCATTACCGTCGATGAGTTGCCCATAGAGGAGGCGAACAATGATAGCGGTGTATGGTTTGTGATGCTGCTGGTGTTGTTCTTGATCATTGCCATGGCAGCGGCAGGAGTGAATCGTTCCTTGACCAATGCAAGCCGAGAAAAGGATGGGGGAGCTCTTCTAGAGGATTTGCCCTACGGACAGCGAGTCAAAATGTGGGCCTGGGAGAATCGCGTCGCGGTTTCCTTGATTGGCGTATTTATTGTTGCGTATGGTGCGGTTTTAGGGTATCAGGGTTTGATGCGCGTTGGGGTGGTGGAAGGTTACAAGCCGAATCAGCCCATCCAGTTCATCCACAGTGTGCACGTTTGTGAGAATGAAGTGGATTGTAAATACTGTCATCACAGTGCTTATGAGTCCAAGCATGCCGGAATCCCATCGACGAATGTGTGCATGAATTGCCACAAAGCGGTCAAGAAGGGCCGCCGCTATGGAGAAACAGAAATCGGGAAAATTTACGAAGCCATTGGTTTTGACGCGACATCCGGCACGTATGTTGATGGGGAGGGGAAGAATGGATATGCCTCGCCACAGGACACGTATGACGGTGATCCAATCCGATGGAACAAAGTACATAACTTACCTGACCACGTATTCTTTAGTCACCAGCAGCACGTCGTCGTCGGTGGTCTGCAATGTCAGAATTGCCACGGTGATGTAGAGACTTACACGGTAGGCCGAGTAGCGAAGGTTGAGGACATTAACCAATTGGTAGACAAGTACCCCGGATTGATTGAGCTTTCGAAGCCGACGCTCACAATGGGCTGGTGCATCGAATGCCACAACAAAGCCGAAATTGATTTGGCAAGCAGCGGTTATTACGAAGAAATTCACCACCGACTCAAGGATCATCTTCGTGGAAACGAGGAGCTCCGGATGTACATGGAGGATGATAAAATCACTGTAAAGGAACTCGGCGGATGGGAATGCGCCAAGTGTCATTATTAACAGCAAATAATCGCGAACCCCTTATCGCAATAGCCTCATGGCAAATACAAAGCGTTATTGGTCCGGACTGGACGAGCTTCAGGAAACAGAAGCATTCAAGACGATTCAGGAACAAGAGTTTCCTGGAGCGCAGTCGGTCGACGAGTTTTTGACCGACGATCGACTGGAGTCGACGCACACCGGTCGACGAGACTTTTTGAAATTTATGGGGTTCAGCCTCACGGCGGCCACCTTGGTGGCATGTGAGACTCCTGTAATTAAGAGCATCCCTTACACCAACAAGCCAGAGGAAATCACTCCGGGCGTTGCGAATCACTACGCCAGCACCTACTATGATGGCCAGGATTACGTCAATGTCTTGGTGAAGACCCGCGAGGGACGCCCGATTTTCGTAAAGTCCAATGCGCAAACAGGTGTAGGCCGTGTCAATGCGCGGGTGAATGCATCCGTTTTATCCTTGTATGATAGTGCGCGTTTGACCGCTCCTCAAGTAGATGGTGCAGACAGCGATTGGGCAACTGTTGACCAACGCGTATCGACTGCTATGGCCAAAGAAGGCCGAAAGGTGTTGTTGACCAATACGGTTTTGAGTCCTTCGCTCAAGCGCGCAATTGCGACTACAGGGTTGGAACACGTTCAATATGACGCGATAGACTACAGCGCCTTTGTCAAGGCATCAGAGATGAATTTCGGAGTTGCAACATTCCCGTCATTCAAGTTCGACGCGGCTACTGCGATTGTGACCATTGGAGCGGATTTCCTAGGAACTTTCGGAGACTCGGTATACTACGCTGAAAATTGGGCCAAGAACAGAAAGCCAGAGAATGGCAGCATGTCCCGCATGCACGCTTTCGAGACCAATATGAGCTTGACGGGATCTAATTCCGATTACCGGACCATGGTGAAGCCTTCTGAGCAAGGGAAAGTGGCGACGGCGCTCCTCCAGGCGATTACCGGCCAAGGCGGTTCCAGTTCCTTGCCCGAAGCAGTGCAAGCTGCGGTAGCAAGTGCAGCACAAGATTTGAAAAAGGCAGGATCAAAAGGGCTGGTCTTAGCAGGGTCCAATGAATTGGATGTGCAACGCGTTGTAAATGCCATCAACAGTGCATTGGGAAGCGTTGGCACAACCGTGACATACGATGGAACTGACTTATTTAAAGGAAGCGCTGGGGCTGTGCAATCATTGACGGCGGATATGCAAAACGGTGGCATCGAAATGCTGATCATCGCCGATTGCAACCCCGCATACGACGCGCCAGATGCTGACAAATTTGTGGCCGCCCTGGCCAAGGTGAATACCACAGTCAGCACGTCCATGTTCAACGACGAAACAGCTTCACGTTGCTCAATCATTGCGCCAACCCATCATTGGCTTGAATCATGGGGAGACCTGGCGATTGATCGCTACCGCATCGACCTTGTTCAACCAACAATTTCACCCTTGCATGCTTCGCGTGGCTGGGGCGAGAGTTTGTTGACATGGACAGGCAATGCAGTGGATTGGTATACATTCGTTCGTCAAACACATGCTTCCGATTATACGTCAGAAGCGATGTACACGAATGCTGATTGGAATAAATCGGTGCACAATGGCTTCTTAGGCTGGAACGAACAAGTACCTGAAACCCCAGCATACCGTTCTGAAGGTGTGGCTGATGCGGTAGGCAGGTTGAACAGCCAAGTTGGCGGAACATTCGAGTTGGCGCTGTACCAGAAGACAACGATGGGAGCGGGGCAGCACGCCGCCAATCCAATGTTGCAAGAAACGCCAGACCCATTGACCAAGGTAACTTGGGACAATTATGTGACCATGTCCCACGCGGATGTGGACGCGATGGGACTGAATGGTTTTATTGGTCAAGAAAAACCGGCAAGCGTGGTCAAGGTCACGCTGAACGGCGCTTCTTTGGAGCTGCCTGTCTTCCCGATGCCGGGACAAGCGCCAGGAACAATTGGAATTGCCTTAGGTTATGGTCGCGGAGCGAACGGTGAGACCATCGGCAAGGCTGCTTTCCAAACGGGCGAAAACGGGTCATTCCTCACGGACAGTGAAGGTCAAATGGTGCCAGTTGGGAAAAACGTCCATCCTTGGATGAACGTTTCCCAAGGCATGAGCCACACGCATCAGTTTGACGTTCAAGTGGAATCAACGGGCGGTGAATATGCCCTTGCGTGCACGCAAATTCAAAACACCTTCATGGGGCGTGACAGCATTGTGAAGGAAACGGATTTCACGAGCTTTTTCGCTGAACGCAATGCAGATAAGGGGGAAGCATCTTGGAACAAGGTTATCAAGTTGGCGGTGCACGAAGATGTCAACGGAGACGGCATTATCAATGCGCAAGACGCTAAGCCTGCAGAAGCTTTTGATCTCTGGCACGAACATGCGGTTGAAAACGTAGGACATCGGTGGGGAATGGCGATTGACTTGACCACCTGTACAGGATGCAGTGCGTGCGTAACGGCCTGCCACATCGAGAACAATGTGCCGGTAGTTGGAAAGGACGAAGTGCGACGGCACCGGGATATGCACTGGATGAGAATCGATCGATTCTTTGCATCGGATTACAGCTTGGAGCGCGGAGAAGAGGAGGGTGAAAGCGTCATTGGGACTTACCGTAAGATGGAAGATCCTTCGGGCAATCCACAAACGGTGCACATGCCAATGATGTGCCAGCATTGCAACCACGCACCATGTGAGACGGTTTGTCCAGTAGCTGCAACAACGCACTCCAATGAAGGACTGAACCAAATGACGTACAACCGGTGCATCGGCACACGGTACTGCGCGAACAACTGCCCCTACAAGGTTCGGAGGTTCAATTGGTTTAATTACCCGGGCTACAAGAAATTTGCAAACTTCAACCCTGCCCAAGACAGCCTGATGCGGATGGTGCTGAACCCAGATGTTACGGTGCGAAGTCGTGGCGTTATGGAGAAGTGCAGCATGTGTGTACAGCGCTTGCAAGCGGGTAAATTGGAAGCTAAAAAAGTGGGAGCGCCGCTGGTTGATGGAAGCGTCGTGACGGCATGTGCAGAGGCTTGCCCGACGCATGCGATCACGTTTGGCGACTTGAATGACACAAAATCTTCGGCGCGCTTGACGTCAGAAAATAACCGTGCATACCATGCATTGGAAGAAGTGGGTGTGAAGCCCAACATCTTCTACATGACGAAGGTGCGCAATGTAGAACCAACCCAAGCCTGATAGGACCATGCAAAAGGAAGCTGCCATTCGGGAACCTCTGATCTTAGGGGACAAGTCATACAAAGACATCACCGATGATGTCGTTGGCCCGATCGAGGGTCCAGCACCCATCGGTTGGAAAATCATGATAACCATCTCCAGCATCGTCGCCGTTTATGGTGTTGGAAGTATTCTGTACCTGCTAGGCACGGGCATTGGAGTGTGGGGATTGAACAAAACGGTTGGCTGGGCCTGGGACATCACCAATTTCGTTTGGTGGGTCGGTATTGGTCACGCTGGAACATTGATTTCGGCGGTTTTGCTGTTGTTCCGTCAAAAGTGGCGCATGGCGATTAATCGCTCTGCGGAGGCCATGACCATCTTCGCGGTAATCATGGCGGCCATCTTCCCCGGTATTCACATGGGAAGGATTTGGGTCAGCTACTGGGTTTTGCCTCTTCCGAACCAATTTGGTTCGTTGTGGGTCAACTTCAACAGCCCCTTGCTGTGGGACGTATTTGCCATTTCGACATATTTCTCTGTGTCTTTGGTGTTTTGGTACATCGGCCTCATCCCTGATTTTGCGACCATCCGAGATCGAATGACGAAGCCCTTGTCCAAGAAGATCTATGGTCTCTTGAGCTTCGGGTGGAGTGGTCGCGCGAAGCATTGGAATCGCTTTGAGGAGGTGTCGTTGGTGTTAGCGGGTATCGCTACGCCATTGGTTTTCTCAGTTCACTCCATTGTATCGATGGACTTTGCCACGTCAATCGTACCGGGATGGCATACTACGATCTTCCCTCCATACTTTGTTTCTGGCGCTGTATTCTCTGGCTTCGCCATGGTGCAGACGCTTTTGCTCATTATGCGAAAGGGGATGAAATTGGAAAATTACATCCATGTGAAGCACGTGGAGTACATGAACATTGTCATCATCGTCACGGGCTCAATCGTTGGAGTCGCGTACTTGACCGAGCTGTTCATTTCTTGGTACTCGGGCGTAGAGTACGAAAGCTATGCTTTCATCAACCGTTTCAGCGGACCCTACAGCTGGGCCTACTGGATTATGATGACGTGCAACGTAATCAGCCCACAACTCTTTTGGTTTAAGAAGATTCGACGAAGTTTAATTGCCACGTTTGTGTTGTCCATTGTCGTGAACATCGGCATGTGGTTTGAGCGCTACGTTATCATTGTCACGTCGGTTCACCGAGATTATGACCCATCGAGTTGGGGAGAATTTCACCCAACGAGTGTGGATGTGGGGGTGTTCATAGGGACGCTGGGAATTTTCTTCACCCTCTTCCTTGGCTTTGCTCGATTCTTCCCTGTCTTGGCCCTCAATGAGCTCAAGACGATTCTGAAGTCGAGCGGAGAGAATTTTAAGAAAAAGCAAGCTAACCACTGACCCTTACAGCCATGAATAAGGTATTCCATGTAATGTATGACGATGACGACAAGCTGATGGAAGCTGCGTCGGCATTGGTAGCAAAAGGCATCCGGGTCAAGGATGTATTTTCTCCTTTCCCCGTTCACGGGATAGACCCCATCATTGGGGTCAAGCGCACACGATTGGGCATCGTTGCATTCATGTTCGCCACGACGGGTACAACGCTCGCGTTGCTCGGGATGTGGTACTTCATGATTTCCGACTGGCCAATGAACATTGGCGGAAAGCCAAGCTTTTCGCTGATTGAAAATTTACCTGCGTTTATTCCGGTAACCTTTGAGTTTTCGGTATTGTGCGGCGCGCACGGAATGGCCATTACCTATTTGCTGCGGAACGGGACACTTCCAGGCATGCCTGCTACAAACCCGGATCCCCGCACAACGGATGACAAGTTTGTCATTGAGATTACGACTGAGCAAAACGCCCTCTCCGCTGCAGAGATGGAGACGGCGATCAAAGAAACCCAGCTGTTTGAGCTGAGCATCAAAGATTACGAATGATGAATATCCGGAATTCCATTGTTTTATCAGCGGTGGCAACGGTTCTGGTTGCTACGACGGGTTGTGTGAACAATCCGGACAGCTCTGGTTTGGAGTACATGCCGGACATGTACCGCTCTCCAGCGGTTGAAGCGTACGTTGACTATGGTCAGGACCCTTACCAAGTTGGGGAAGAAGTAGCCAGCTCTCAACGCATGGTACAATCCGCTCGAAAACCGGTGGCTGGAACCATCGCCTTCCATCCCGAAGCCATGGATTTTGTCATGCCTTACCCCTATCCAAACACAGTGGAGGGGTACGAAGCTGCAGGATTGGCCTTGGCTTCTCCGTTAACCCAGATAGGCCAGGCGGAGATAGAGGCGGGACAAGAGATTTATACGTTGATGTGCACCCAATGTCATGGTGAAGAAGGCAAAGGCAATGGCGCCTTGAGTCGAAATGGACACATCCAAGGGATTCCGAGTTACAGCGATAAGCTGAAGGACTTGCCTGAGGGGAAAATGTACCACACCTTGACCTACGGTAAGGGCTTGATGGGGTCACACGCCTCACAGCTGTCGCAAAAGGACCGTTGGTTGGTCATTGAATACATCAAGGTATTGCAACAAGGTGGTGAAATGCCGGAATTCGACGAGAACGGCAATGTGGTGAAATCGGCGTCTACTGAAGCAGGAGATGCCATGGCTATGAATAATTGATCATGGAATTCAAATTCGAAGGACGCACGAAATTGATCACCCAAATCCTAATGGGAATTGGGTTGATCGCACTCATCGGCGGATTTATGGCCGACGGGACGGATCACCACCAACGATGGTGGGCGAATTTGCTCGTTAATGGATTCTTTTGGTTTTCCATTTCATTGGCGGCATTATTCTTTTACGCATTGAATTATGCAGTTGAAGCTTCCTGGTCTGCATTGATAAAGCGATGCTTCGAGGCCATGTGGCATTTTCTTCCCATAGGCGGAGGTGTCATTATTGTTGTCTTGGCGGCGGGGCACTTTTTCCATGCACATCATTTATATCATTGGATGGACAATAGCTTGTACCACGAATACATGGTGGTAGAAGGGGACACCATCGAGTTCATGGATGAAGCGACAGAGGGTGCTGTGGCCAACCCGAATTATGATCACATCATCGCGGGCAAGCAACCGTACTTCGTGACATGGTTCTTCTGGTTGCGAACGCTAGGATACATCGGGACGTTCTTGATTTTCGCTCGATTGTTCCGAAAGTGGTCGCTCCTCGAGGATGAACAGCCGAGTTTGGATTTGCACTACAAGCAATTTAAACGCAGTGCGGTTTTCCTAGTGGTTTTTGCTGTCTTTAGCTCCATGTTAGCTTGGGATTGGGTGATGTCAATTGATGTGCACTGGTTCTCGACACTTTTTGGATGGTACTTATTTTCGGGCATGTGGGTCAGCTTTATGATCATGCTCAACTTGGGATTGATTTGGCTTCGAAGCAAAGGATACTACCAGGAGGTTTCGTCCAGTCACATGCACGATATTTCCAAGTGGATGTTCGCTATTTCAATGCTTTGGAGCTACTTGTGGGTAAGCCAGTTCTTGCTCATTTGGTACGCGAACATTCCGGAGGAGGTAACGTATTACACCCAGCGTTTTTTCTCAGATTACCAGGTGCCTTTCCTGATCACCTTCTTCGTGAACTTCGCTGTTCCTTTCTACACATTATTGCCGAGAGACACCAAGCGCAATGCGAATTTTATCGTTCCAGTGGGGTTGCTCATCTTTATTGGGCATTTCGCGGATGTTTATCTGCTTGTCATACCCGGAACGCTTTTTGACCACAATGAATTCGGTATTTTTGAGGTGGCGTTGTTCCTTGGATTCCTTGGTCTTTACTTAAATCGCACGCTGAGTGCATTGAGCAAAGCCCCGTTGATTCCCAAGAATCACCCCATGTTGCAAGAGTCGAAGGAATTACACTATTGATCGCAAGAACTTTTTAAGTGATGAAATTGCTCATTCTCCTCGTTGTTGTTCTCGGTTTGGTGGCTGCGGTGCAGTTGTCCAAAGTTTACCAGCTTTCCATTTCCTTGCGAGGAAAGCGGGAAGAGGACATTTCTGAAGCAGACAACCGAATGAACGGTGGCGCTTGGTTGGCGTTCATGGTCGTTTTTTACGCGTCCTTTATCTGGTTGTTGGTGCGTTATGGATCGTACGGAACACCTCCTGCATCTGAACACGGACTGGTGGTAGATCAATTGATGAACTTCAATATGGCCATCATCTTTGTGGTATTCTTCATTGTCAATACCCTGCTATTCTGGTTTTCCGCCAAGTACTATTACCGAGCGGACCGGAAAGCGAGGTTTTTTGCACACGACAACAAATTGGAATTGGTTTGGACGGTAATTCCATCCGTCGTTCTTGCCGTGATCATTGCCTATGGGCTTCGAACTTGGAACCAAATGACGGGTCCTGCAGCGGATGACGCACTGCGCGTTGAGTTGTACTCCAAGCAATTTGATTGGACGGCGCGCTACGCAGGAAATGACGGTGAATTTGGGTTGGCCAATTACAACCTGATTACCCCTTTGAATGCATTGGGCATCGTGACAGAGGATGGAATTGAGTCCGCACTAGAGGAGATTGAAGGCAAGATCATCAAGGTAGAGAATGAAATTGCCTATGAAAAAGGACATTTGCTAGCTGAGCGCGAAGCGTTGATGGCGCAGTTGGATGAAGGCCATGGCCATCACGGCCACGCAGATCATGCGGAGCACTCGGATGAAGATCATGGTCACGCCGATCACGAGGACCACGGTCATGCAGACGCGGATCATGCTGGTGGAGAATTGAAGGCGGTAATCGAATCCCGAATTCATGAAATCGAAGGCATGTTGGAGTCTGATCAGTTGACGATTCTCACAGATGCCGCATACGAAGCCAAGGAAGACAAACTTTACCGACTGCAACGTCACCGGCAACGAATTCAGGAAATCCGTGAATTTAATTTCGAAGGTGAGATGAGTGCTTGGGAAGTGGGCATGGATGATCAAATTGTCAAAGGAGAATTTCATTTGCCTGTGGGCCGTGAAGTGGAGTTTGTATTCCGTTCACGGGATGTCATCCACTCTGCTTATATGCCGCAGTTCCGGGCTCAAATGAACACAGTGCCAGGTGTCCCGACTCGGTTTAAAATGACTCCGACCATCACGACAGATTCCATGAGGACGGTTTTGGAAGATCCGGATTTTGACTACGTGCTGCTCTGCAACAAAGTGTGCGGTGCCTCCCACTTCAATATGCAAATGAAGTTGGTCATCGATACGAAGGAAGAATTTGAAGCTTGGCTTTCCGAGCAAGATGAATTTTTGGTCAAGGATGGAGTTGAAGAACCTGAATCGGAGCAGGCCACCAACACCGACGAATCTACTAACGTAACTGCATCGCTGTAATCATGGGAGCACAAGCACATCATCACGAAGAGAGCTTCATTTCGAAGTATGTTTTCTCGCACGATCACAAGATGATCTCTAAGCAGTTCTTAGTGACAGCCATTGTCATGGGAATTGTAGCTGTTATGTTGTCGGTGTTTTTCCGATTGCAGCTTGGTTGGCCTGGAGAGAGTTTCGCGATTCTCGAAACGTTCCTTGGTAAGTGGGCCCCTGGTGGCGTACTGGATCGCAACGCCTACCTCGCGCTGGTGACCATTCACGGGACCATCATGGTCTTTTTCGTTCTAACGGGAGGGCTATCAGGGACGTTTTCAAACCTCTTGATTCCATTGCAAATTGGCGCTCGGGACATGGCTTCCGGTTTTCTCAATATGTTGAGCTACTGGTTCTTTTTCTCTTCGAGCGTTATCATGCTCCTCTCCCTGTTTGTGGAAGGTGGGGCAGCTTCCGGGGGATGGACTGTTTATCCGCCATTGAGTGCTTTGCCGCAGGCGATGCCTGGATCAGGCATGGGCATGACGCTGTGGTTGATTTCGATGGTTCTCTTCGTCGTGAGTTCGCTACTAGGTGGTTTGAATTACGTTGTGACCATCATTAACCTCCGAACGAAGGGCATGTCCATGACGCGAATGCCTTTGACCATTTGGGCGTTTATGGTGACGGCAATTTTGGGCGTTTTGAGTTTCCCGGTTTTGGTTTCTGCAGTTGTCTTGCTGCTCATGGATCGAACAATGGGAACCGCATTTTATCTTTCAGATATCTTCATTGGAGGAGAAGCCCTGGATGTTACTGGAGGCTCTCCTGTCCTATACCAACACTTGTTTTGGTTCTTGGGTCACCCTGAAGTGTACATCGTACTGTTGCCAGCATTGGGCATCAGCTCGGAGGTAATTGCGACCAATGCGCGTAAGCCGATCTTCGGATACAAGGCGATGGTGGGCTCACTCTTGGGCATTGGTTTCTTGAGCTTCATCGTATGGGGTCACCACATGTTTGTGACCGGTATGAACCCTTTCTTGGGATCCGTATTCGTATTTACAACGCTCTTGATTGCCATTCCTTCTGCTGTAAAAGCGTTTAACTACGTAACAACGCTGTGGCAGGGCAACATCCGGTTCACACCTGCTATGCTGTTCAGTATTGGTTTAGTGAGCACGTTTGTTACCGGAGGTTTAACTGGGATTATTCTGGCGGATTCGGCTTTGGACGTCAATGTTCACGACACCTACTTTGTCGTAGCGCACTTCCACATCGTTATGGGCATGTCAGCGATTTTTGGAATGCTGGCAGGAATCTACCATTGGTTCCCCAAAATGTTCGGACGCATGATGAATACAAAATTGGGTTATGCCCACTTCTGGGTTACCATTGTCGCAGGATATGGAGTGTTCTTTCCGATGCACTTCGTGGGCATTGCGGGAGCTCCCCGTCGATACTACGAGTACAGCAACTTTGACTTTCTGGGCTCAGTGATGGATCTCCAGCCCGTGATTTCAACCTTTGCGATTGTAGGTGCAGTAGGGCAGTTGTTCTTCTTGTTCAACTTCTTCTACAGCATTTTTTATGGTCAAGAATCGGTTCAAAATCCTTGGAAGTCGAATACGCTTGAATGGACGACACCGGTGCGTCACCTTCATGGAAACTGGGACGGTCCGCTTCCTGAGGTACATCGCTGGGCATACGATTATTCCAATCCGGTGCACGAGAGTGATTTTGTACCCCAAACCACGCCAGCATTGGCAGGGGAGGAAATTCATTGAGTAACAACATTGAACAGAAAGCCTCATCGGGATTGCCGGTGGGGCTTTTTTTATGCGCAACGGCGTTAAATTGCAACCATGATCGAGGACTTTGATTTGCGTAACGAGGCTGAACAGCCAACAGATGGGGAATTGGATCGCGTCCTCAGGCCGGCTCGATTTGATGACTTTACGGGACAGCGGGCGGCGATGGAGAATTTGGGGGTTTTTGTTCAAGCGGCAACCCGGCGTGAGGAAGCGCTCGATCATACGTTGTTGCATGGCCCTCCTGGTTTAGGGAAAACGACCTTGGCCAATATCATCGCCAATGAATTGGGGGTGTCCATTCGAACCACTTCAGGCCCCGTCTTAGATAAGCCCGGTGACCTTGCAGGGTTGCTGACCAACCTCGAAGTCAATGACGTACTCTTCATTGATGAGATCCACCGGCTATCCCCGGTTGTTGAGGAATATCTCTACAGTGCCATGGAAGACTACCGAATTGATTTGGTAATCGATGCCGGGCCTAACGCACGGACAGTTCAGATTGAATTGAATCCATTCACATTGGTGGGCGCTACAACACGTTCTGGTCTTCTAACGGCTCCCTTAAGAGCGAGGTTCGGCATCAACCTTCGGCTTCAGTACTATGACGCCAAAACGTTGACGGACATCGTAGAGCGCAGCGCTGGAATTTTGAACATGCCCATCGACCATGCGGCAGCATACGAAATCGCGTCCCGCTCCCGAGGGACACCCCGAATTGCCAACGCCTTGTTGCGACGAGTTCGCGATTTCGCGGAAATCAAAGGCGACGGCACCGTCAATCCTTCCATCACGGAATTTGCGCTAGACGCCCTGAACGTGGATAAGAAGGGATTGGATGAGATGGATAACCGTATTTTATCTGCTTTGATTGATAAATTCAACGGGGGCCCAGTGGGGGCTTCCACCATAGCGACGGCAATTGGTGAGAACCCGGGCACCTTGGAGGAGGTGTACGAGCCTTACCTGATTCAGGAGGGCCTTTTGATGCGCACGCCGCGAGGACGGCAGGCGACTCCAGCGGCCTATGCGCATCTGGGAAAGAAGCCCAATGCACAATCAGGGTCTCTATTTAACGAGTAAGATGTCGAGAACACGGCACTTGGCGAGCACTCGAAAGGATGCTTTTGTACGAGAAGCGAAGGCATTGGGGTTTGCGGAAGTGGGTGTTGCAGTAGCTGGATTCCTGGAGGAAGAAGCACCCAAACTGGAGGAGTGGCTCAAGCGCGGGTACCAAGGTGAAATGGCTTATTTGGAGCGGAATGCGGAGAAACGTTTGGATCCGCGATTGCTTGTTCCGGGCGCGAAAACGGTGGTTTCACTGCTTTTTAATTACCACGTTGAGGAAGAAGAGATGGACGAGGAAACACCTCGTATTGCGAGCTATGCCCGAGGTCAGGATTATCATCATGTGCTGAAATGGAAACTCAAGGAACTGATGAAGTGGGCTCAGGCGACTTGGGGTGACGTGAACGGTCGGGTTTTTGTGGATTCAGCTCCCGTCCACGAGCGCGCGTGGGCGGCACGAAGTGGATTGGGTTGGGTGGGAAAGAATAGCCTGCTGCTCAACCAGCGAATGGGGAGTTTCTTTTTCATCGCCGAATTGATCATCGACGTGGATTTAGAGCCTGACGCACCAACGGCCGATCATTGCGGGACCTGCACGCGTTGCATAGATGCTTGCCCAACGGGTGCCATCATTCAGCCGGAAGTTGTCGACGGCTCCAAGTGCATCAGCTATTATACCATCGAATTGCAAGGTGCCATCCCTGAACCCGTCCACAAGCACTTGAAGCCATGGGTTTTTGGATGTGATATTTGTCAGGATGTATGCCCTTGGAATCGCCATGCGACTCCGAATACGGAACCGAAATTTTCAGCACATCCCCAGTTGGCCTCCATGGGCCGCAGCGACTGGAAAGAAATGACAGAGGAAGTCTTTCAAGAGGTTTTCCGCGGAACGGCTGTCAAACGTACGGGGTATGAAGGGTTGATGAGGAACCTTCAAGCGGCCTTCAAATAAGGGCGTTTTGCATAAAAGTCTGCTCGATGAGTTCGGAATGGACATGGGCAAATTGCTGCATGCACCAAGATTTTAATTTCTTCAAGTCTTCGCCTTTCAGTTGCCGCACGGATTTTCCCAATTCACGTGCAAAGAGCTTGTGATTGGTGCTCACACGGAGCAGAACTTTTTTGCATAATTCAAGCATGGCTCAAGTCGATTTGAAGGTGATTGACGCGCCGGCGCCTCATGTATAACGCGGCTATTTCGGTTATCGTATCTTTGTTTGACTAATCAGTATTGACCCTCCGCGCTGGAGAGGCACGGTGACATGAAATCGCATGAAGCAACAACTGCGCAACTTGGTCGATCGAAAGGTGCTATTGAACCGCATGCACGGGGATAAAGTGAATCGAACGACGGTTTCTTTTTATCAATATGCGCGCATCCTGAATCCGCCTTTCTTTCGAGATTATCTCTTCCTTCACTGGAACGCACTTGGTGTGCGGGGCCGGACCTATGTTGCGCATGAAGGGATCAATGCGCAAATATCCATTCCCACCGAACAGTTTGAGGAATTCAAGGATCATCTGTACAGCATTTCTTTTCTGGAAGGAGTTCGCTTGAACGTCGCGGTGGACGAGGGCAAATCTTTTTTCAAATTGGCTGTTAAGGTGCGCGATAAAATTGTCGCGGATGGATTGAATGACGCAGCATTCGACGTGCGCAACACCGGCGTGCATTTGGATGCGGTAACGTTCAATGAAATTACGGCCAAGGACGACACGATTTTGATTGATATGCGGAATCACTACGAAAGTGAGGTAGGCCATTTCAAAGGAGCGATAACGCCGGATGTTGATACGTTTCGGGAAGAGATTGAACTGGTAGAAGGCATGTTGAAAGGCCAAGAAGACCGCAACATCGTTATGTATTGTACGGGCGGTATTCGGTGCGAAAAAGCATCGGCTTGGCTCAAGCATAAGGGGTTTCCCCATGTGCATCAGCTGGAAGGAGGAATCATAGAATACACGCGTCAGGTCCGAGATAAGGGCCTCGAAAACCGTTTTGTCGGGAAGAACTTTGTGTTCGATGAGCGATTAGCAGAGCGCATCTCAGACGACGTCATTGCCGAATGTCATCAATGCGGATCGCCTTGTGACGACCATACAAATTGCATGAATGTGGCATGCAATCTGCTGTTCATTCAGTGTCCTGCATGCAAAATGAAGTATGAAGAAACGTGCGGGAGCCGTTGCCAGGAGATCATTCGTTTGCCTGAGGAAGAACAGCGTGCTCTGCGCAAAGGGAGCAAAGAAAGTGCGCGAATTTTCAATAAGGGCCGACTAAAAGATCGAGAACAGGAGGGTTAGGGCGTGTATTCAACAGCACCGTCCAAGATGTAGTTCATTTGGTAAACATCATCGGCATTGAGCCGAAACTTTCCGGCAAAGGTCAACCGCTCATCCGTTTGATATACGCGTGGAGATTTGCCCGTAAACCGGAGATCAATGACGGATTCTGGCCCAGCACCACCGCAAAAGAAGCAGTTGGCGAAAGGATATCGACTCAACACATAAAAATCTTCATCCAAATCGACGGGAATCATGTATCCCGTGATGTGTACCTCCTCTCCTTCCAATTCGTTGACCGCGGTGCCAAAGGAAGGTTTCCAGTAATAGGCGTCAAGTTCTTCGACATAGACATCCTTAAATTCTACATCCTCCAAGGTCCGCCAGGTGAGCTCATTGTAGACGGCAGTTCCTTCAGCCGAAGGAAGATCAACTAGGGCTTCACCGGATGCCCGGACGCTCGGAAGCAAGGAGGCGGTCTTGACGGCTGTGGCCGTTCGTTCCCCTTCAAGATCCGGATGACAATACGAGCTCAGGTCCACCATGCTCAGGGCGATGAGCCCAAGGAGTCCCATCCACCCGAAGGTGCTTTTTCGTGGAAGTCGTGATGTAGGTTTCTGTTGCATGCCAGATGATGTATGCTTGATTAGAGCGCTTCGGTGAGGGTGCGTGATGTATCCAATTTCATCGCGGAACGGCCCGGGATGGCTGAAGCGACAAGTCCGACAAAGATAGCCATTCCGACAAGGAGCCATTCACTTGGGAGCAACCCCATGCTGCTCCAATCATAACGGAACTTATCTTCAATCAATTGCGCCAAGGTAAATATCCCAATTCTGCTCAGAACGATGCCCAGCAAGGAGCCACCCGCACTGAGCAACCCCCCTTCGAGAATCAATAATAAGAAAAGCCCTCCTCGTGACCCCCCCATGGTTCGCATCAAGGCCAGTTCGTATTTGCGGGCGAGTAAATTATCGTACACCGAAATGAAGATGCTCGCGAAACTGATGAGCATTATGAGGAACGCAATGGAATGCAGGGTGCGCATACCGATGCCAAAATTCTGGGTCAATCGATTAATCTCAATCGCCGGAAGAGCCACCTGCATGTTGGTTTCCCGGATGGTATTTGGAATCGTCAGCACGGCCAATGGATTGCGCTTTTTCAATAGAACAGCTGTGATTTCACGGTCTTCAGTTGCGATTACTTCTCCGGGTTTTTCGTGCACGCCCCAAATCGTTTCGATGTTGCACAAGAGCAGCTGATCGAGGACGGTTCCGCTCGATTCCAAGGTGCCTACGACGGTGAAAGTTTTGTCGGTATGGACGTCTGTTTCATCCTGCAGTCCATGCGAGCTGAAGAACTCATCGCCCAATTTCAAGCCAGTTGATTCTGCAACTCGGGCACCAACGACCACTTCAAATGCCGATTCAATGCCGCGACCAGATTTCCAGGCCACTCCGTAGTGATCGGTGTATGCTGCCGTACTTCCTACAATTCTAAAGCCGCGGTAGTTGTCTCCGTAGGCAAGGGGGATGCCCTCATCGATGTAGGGATGACGAATGACTTTTTCGGCATCTGCAAGCCGGATGTTTCCCGTTGGGGCATCCACGTGGTATACGTTGGCAAGAATCAATTGCAACGGGCTACCCTTTGCGCCCAGCACCAAATCGATGTCTTGGATATTGCGATCAAAGGTGTCACTGAGTTGCTTCTCGGTTAACATCAGGAGGCTGACGAGACCTACCCCAAAAGCAAGAAGGATCAGGCTCAAAGCCGTTTGGAGCTTTTTCAAGCCGAGGTTTCGCCAAGCGATGTAGATCCAACTCATGACACAAGGGAATTTGTCACCGTGTCGGTGAGTTCGATGCGTCGCTCGTACCGGTCTTTTAATCGTTGGTCGTGCGTTACGATGACCAACGTGGCACCCAGTGTTTGCGCCTGTTCTTCCAAGAGAGCAACGACTGCTTGGGTACTTTGATCGTCCAGTGCGCTCGTGGGCTCATCAGCGAGGACGATGTCGGGCTTGTGAATCAACGCTCGCGCAATACCTGCCCGTTGCTGTTCACCCGTGCTTAAATCCCGGGGCCTGTCGTGGGCTTTGTGTCCGATTCCAAGCCGATCCAACAAAGCCTGAGCTTCCTGCGGGTCGAACGCTTCACCAAGTAAAAATGCCGGGATGGCTAAGTTTTCCAAAACAGTTAAGCTCTGCACAAAGTGGGATTTCTGAAAAACAATTCCAAAGTGCCTTCCTCGAAAAGCATCCCGCTCGCGCTCCGTCATGGTGACGAGGTTTTGGCCCTGGATGCTGATCTCTCCAGCAGTTGGCTGAAGCATGCCACAGAGCAAATGCAGCAAGGTGGTTTTGCCTGAGCCCGATTGTCCAAGTAACAGCAGTTGAGACCGTTCAGGACATTCGACGTCGGGAAAGGACATCATGGGGGTTCCCACTCGGTATTGAAATTGGATGTCTCGGCACTGAATCATGAAGTTCGAATTTACGAAGGGAGTGCACACCTCGGTGGGTTGGTTTACTTTTGAAGCGTGAATTTTCGTCAACGGTTTTTGCGCTACGGCATCGGTGTTTTCATCGGAGTAATTTTAAGCGCCCTATTTTTCAGTGGTCGCAGTTGCAATGACTGGCTTCCGGCCAAGCGGATCAAAGCCCGGATGCAATTGGACGGGGTTTCTCCGGATGCCTACCTGAGTTGTCTGATGCAGTGTGAAGGTCCAACGGCAGCTTCCCGGGAAGTCTTAATGACGTGGCTGCTCGACTCGGAGATCCAATGGTCCTTGAGTGAGCCACGTGGAAGCCAACCTTGCTATCACCTTAAGATGCCATTGGATTGTCCGTTTTCCTCCATGAAAATCTGCTTTTCAAATGATGAGGGAGAGCTGAGTCAAGCCGTGTTAAGCGAAGACATCGCGCTCAACTCCGCCTGTTCTTGTGCCTTGGCTACGGACGCAGGACAATGAGCTTTCCACGGATGGGTGTTTCGCTTGATGCGACCCATGCTTCGACAATATAGGTCCCCGCTTTCATGCCATTTGTGCTCCATGTGTAGGGAGATGGAGCCCAATAAAATTGAGCGTCATGAATACTGCGTCCCCCGGCATCTGTAATGCGAATTCGAGACAAAAAGACATCTTCTCCAGCGTCAAGAACCACGCTTTGACCGCCAAGAACGGGATTGGGAGAGAAAATTAATGATTCCGCTGGACTTCCAGTACCTTCTTGATCCGCTGGATCATACATGAGTTTGTACACGTTCAGCTGCGTGCATAAGTACAACTCACCTTCATTGTTTTCACTGAATGCGAAACGGGTCTCTTCCCATGGAACAAACCCCCCGGGAACGTCGATTTCCAGCGGTGCATCGATCCAACTTCCGTCTTCCTGCTCAGTGAGAGACCAAAACTTAACGTCATAAAAACCACAAGCATCCGTGAATACGTAATGTTCGTAGAGCGAGGGAATCGCCTCCCCGCGGTACCGGTATCCTCCTATAACAGAACACCATCCGTTTTCGTGGGGATAGGAGAAGATGGGCCATTCGAGGTTTCCGTCCGGATCACAGTCCACGATGGGTTCATAACACATGGGTCCTTCCATCAATCGCCAGCCAAAGTTGAGCCCGCCTTCTGAATCGGCAGATTCCATGTTGATTTCCTCCCAGTCTACCTCGCCCACATCGCCGATGAACTTGTCGCCCGTCAATCGGTCAAAGCTCCAGCGCCAAGGATTGCGAAAGCCGTAGGCCCAGATTTCATCCAGGGCTTCATCGTTTCCGACGAAGGGATTGGATTCTGGGATGGTGTAAGGTGCCAATCCATGGACCTCGATTCGCAGCATTTTTCCAAGAAGTGTCTGCAGATTTTGGCCGTTACCAATGGGGCCATGATCATCACCACCGCTTCCTCCGCCTGTCTCTCCCGTTCCTGTGCCACCGCCGTCTCCCGTGCTGAGGTACAGGTATCCGTCCAGAGGACCAAAATGCAGTTGCCCGCCATTGTGTCCGCGCGCAGGCTGCACAAGTTCTAACACCTCAAACCACGTCGTCGGATCTGCCTCGGTATGGTCCTCATTGGTTCCAAAGCAGATAAGCCGTTCGTCAATGAATTCGCCCGTTCCGTCAGGTCGGTACCCATTGTACATGACATAGAATAAACCGTTTTCTTCAAAATCGGGGTCAAGGATCAGGTCATTCAATCCTTGCTCACTCATGATGCCGTAATCCACAAGGTCCAGTCCAGCTGAACTCAAATCCAAAAAGGGTTCTTCACGCACTTCTCCTGCATCTTCATCGAACCACATAACCAGACCGCTGTGGCAAACAATGAGGAGGTTTGATTCACCAGGGGCATGCGACGCTGGACGCATGGAAACAGGCCATTCCGCGCCCATCAATCGAGTCCCTACGATGACTTCTGGAGCTGTTTGCGCCTTGGCTAAAAAAGGCACAATTATCAGCACAAGGGCCATTAAAGCGAATAGGCTCCAAGAACGAAGGGTATGGTTAAGTGACATCAATCTTTTTTGCGGGCTAACTTTGCAAAGATACCCATCTGCACCCATGACGCGTCATACATATATCGCCTTGTTCTTGCCGCTTGTGGCCATTGGACTGGGTCAGTTGCTGACGGGTGCTGAAAATCCGCACCTGCGGTATGGCAAAGATGAAGCACAATGGATGCGCTGGCGAATGGGCGAATTGTGCACAGAGGAGGGGGTGTATTTCACGGGATCGGGCAACTGCGTTAATTGCCATGCTCCTGATCCCGATGGCGAAGCTTTGGTGGATGAACACGGAGCGACAGTAAGCCCCGTTGCCGATTGGCAGGCCACGTTGATGGCCAACAGTGCGCGCGATCCGTTTTGGCAAGCCAAAGTGGACCACGAGGGATTGGTGAACCCCACCCACCGAGAATCCATCGAAAACCTGTGCACCGCTTGCCATGCACCGCAAGGTTATCATGAGGCACATTTGACGGGGACTGCAGGGGCGAATGGCTACACCATGGATGATCTGATGCAGGATGACTTGGGATTGGATGGAATTGGGTGCACCGCTTGCCACTCCATTGATGATGACAACCTCGCTGGCAGGAGCAACGGCGACTTACCCATCAACGATGAAAATGTTTCTTGGGGTGGATTTGAGAATCCATGGGATGGCTTGATGAGTGGCCAAACAGGATTCATTCCAGTTTTCGGTGAACACATGCGCAACAGCGAAGTCTGTGCGAGTTGCCACTCGTTGTATACCCATACGCAAGACCTGCAGGGTGAAGAGACAGGCCAAGTGTTTTTTGAGCAAACCACGTACCTCGAGTGGGTGAACTCAGCATTCAATGCAGAAAACGTCCAATGCCAATCGTGCCATATGCCATTGGTTGAAGGAGGGGCCATTGCGGCGACTCAACCCAATTGGTTGTTCCCACAACGCTTCGGCAAGCACCATTTGGTGGGAGGAAATGCGTTCATGTTGAAATTGATGCGGGACAATGCGGTTCAGCTCAACCTGAGTGCGACACCTGTGCAATTTGACTCAACCATTGCGCGAACCGTAGCCTCTCTCCAGCATCAAACGGCCCATTTGAAGGTGCGTCAATTGGCCACCAGTCCAGGCGAGTGGGCTTTTGAAGTGGAAGTCGAAAACCTCGCCGGACATAAGTTTCCAAGCGGTTATCCGGCCCGACTTTCGTTCATTGAGTTCATCTTGACAGGACCCGAGGACGATACATTGTTCCATAGTGGCGCTTGGTCTCCAGCTAATGGAATTAACGGACGTGATACAGGCCTGGAGCCTCATTGGAATGAAATCACGTCGCCCGATCAAGTGCAGATTTATGAACTGGTTCTCGGTGACGTTGAGGGGGCGACGACGCAGGTGCTGGAAAGGGCTGCTATTTTGTTAAAGGATAACCGGCTCCCCCCCCGTGGATTTTCGAGTCAGCATCCAACATACGATACCGTCCAAGTCGGTCCCATGGCCGCACTCGATGCGGACTTTAATCGTCTCAATGGAGAAGAAGGGTCAGGTGCGGATCGATTGATTTACCGCATTTCGACGGGGGAAACCTCCACGGTTCACGCCACAGCTCGACTTCATTACCAAGCGGTTCCGAAGCGGTGGGTGGAAGCGATGTTCGACTTTGCAGATCAAAGTGAGCGGATTGCGGCGTTTGAATCGATGTATGCAGTTTCGGACCGAACGCCCGTTTTGGTCGCAGAGGCGAGATCAACAGGTTGGCCTGGATTTGATCCCGACGCCACAGATTGGAGAATGGCACCGAATCCCATCTTGTCAGGTCAGCTGCTGCGGTTGGTTCCTGCTGGCGAGGAAATGCCTTCCGCCATTGAACTCTTTGATTTGTCCGGCCGATTGATTCGAACGGTCGACCTGAGTGACGCGCTCGTGGGGCATTCGGTAGAAGACTTCGCAGCTGGAAACTACCTGATTCGGCTGGTATTTGAGGACCGGACTCAAAGCATTCGTTGGATGAAAGGCTAAGGGCTGCGATTGTTTAGAATGATTCTAAATTACCTTGTTTAAGGGATTGCCTAGGCTGCTACTTGTGGTCAATTTTGTGGCTGAAATTGATTCACCATGCGGCGGCGGCGTTCCTTCATTATCCTCTTGATTTGTTCTTTCACAGGCGGCTTCTTGGCGGCCCAAGATTCAGCGGAATTCAGTGAGGATTCCATTTCCAAAATGCTGTCTCAATGGCATGCCATCCCCGGTGCGGAGGTAACTTCGGTGGGCCTTGGTGCCGGTGCACGAGGACTGGACGAGGTGCCTGGCGCGTTGCACGTGATTCGACCGGCAGAGTTGGAGCGCTATGCTTACACAGATCCTTTGCGAGTTTTGCGATCCGTAAGCGGGGTAAATATTCAAGAGGAAGACGGATTTGGCTTGCGTCCCAACATTGGCCTGCGCGGTTCTGGTTCGGATCGCAGTGCCCGCATTACGTTAATGGAGGACGGTGTGCTTATTGCCCCAGCACCGTACTCAGCTCCGGCGGCTTACTATTTTCCTTCAATTGCGAGAATGGAATCTGTAGAGGTCTTAAAGGGGAGCAGCCAGATTGCATTTGGTCCGCAGACGGCAGGTGGCGCAATTAATCTGGTCACGCCACAAGCGGCAGGCCCGTCAGGAATATTGTTCCGCTCAGAGCGCAGCAGTTTTGGAGGGCACTTGCGCCATTTGAGGCTTCGCCAAGAGTGGCAAACGAACAGGGGGACGTGGTCGAGCCTCGTGGAGGCGATTCAATTGGGGAGTGATGGATTTAAATCGCTGCCTAACGCGGACCCTACGGGCTTCACCAAGACAGATGGCATGGTGAAGATTCGGTGGGAAGCATCAAAAGATGCACGTTTCAATCAGTCGATTGAAGTCAAAGGCGGTTGGGTACAGGAATTAAGCCATGAAACCTATGCGGGCCTTGCTGAAGCCGATTTTGTGCAGAACCCTTTCCAGCGTTATGCCGCATCGAGCAATGACCTGATGGAGTCCAAGCATCGCCAAATGACGTTGCGACACGAAGCTGAATTGACGGCTCGATGGAGTGTACGAACCGATGTGTACCGCATGCGCTTCCATCGGAATTGGTACAAACTTGATCGCTACCGAGACGCAAGCGGAAACAGTCAGTCTTTGTTATCTCTGTATGAGTCGGGCCAAACGGCTGTGTTGCAAGAGCCCACGGCACTGGATGCCTTGCTTCAACTCAAAGCAAATAACCGCGACTACCTTGCTCAAGGAATTCAGCACAGAGGCGTGATCAAAGGTCAATCTGGGAATCAGCTGGTTTATGGTTTGCGCGTGCACGAGGATGAGGTTGACCGATTCGAATGGCGCGATGGGTACCAGCTAACGGATGGTAGGATGCGCATGGTGCAACCCGGTGAACAGGGCTCAGCAGGCAATCGATTGGATGGCGCGCGCGCCCTGGCGGGGTATGTTCGCGGCACAATTCGCTTGTCGAACTGGACATTGACCCCGGGTATCCGTACGGAGCAAATGGAATTTTTCCGGTTGGATTATGGGGCAGACAATGGTTCCCGAGAGGAGGAACCCGCGAGCCGAAGGACCAATCAGGTGTCTGTCTGGTTGCCCGGCCTTGGCGTTAACTACTCCCTGTCGGAGGAAGCTCAACTTTTTGCGGGTGTTCACCGGGGTTTTATCCCCCCTGGTAGCGCACCGGGCACTCAATCAGAAACCAGTGTGAATACAGAATTGGGGTATCGCTGGTCGAGCCGTCGATTCAACGGACAGGTGGTGGCCTTTTACAATTCGTACAATCATTTGATGGGGTCTGATTTAACGGCGAATGGAGGGGTTGGAACAGGAGATTTGTTCAATGGAGGTTCGGCGAGAACACATGGTGTAGAATGTGAAGTGGCCCTGGATTTGTTAGCTTCTAGCGACACGTGGTCAGCTCCGTTGCGGCTTACTTATACTTACACAGATGCGCGTTTCACGTCTGATTTTGAGAGCGATTTTGGTCCTTGGGATGCTGTGAAAGACGGGGATTTTCTTCCGTATTTGGCGCCGCATCAAGGAAATGCTCAAATTTCATTGGTCACGGGCAGGTGGTCGGGCGAGCTGAGCTATCGGTATGTGGCTGCCATGCGCACCATGGCGGGGAGAGCTTCCATCGATTTAGTGGAGGCTACAGATGTAGCATCGATTTTTGACGCTGTGATTCGTCGGGAATTCGGGTCCAATTTTTCAGCCTATGCTGGGGTCAATAATGTCTTCGATGCCGTCGTTGTTGTTGCACGCCGGCCTGCCGGCCTTCGGCCCGCCATGCCCAGGTTGTTCCGTGTGGGAATGAGGTGGTCTATGTAAGACGTGTCAATGGCCCGTTCATGTTTGTTTTCTTCGTTCCACCTCGCGTCGAATCAATTCCAATTCGCGTGAAGTCTGTCCTGCCACAGATGAGTTTTCTTCTGCGCGGCGAATGAGGTACGGGATGGTCTCACGAATGGGACCAAAGGGAACATATTTGGCGACTCGGTATCCAGCTGCGGACAAGTTGAAACTAATGTGGTCGCTCATGCCCAACAACTGCGCAAACCAAAACCGACCGTCCGACGGATTAAGTCCGCGTTGGTTCATTCGTTGGGCCAGGAGGGCGTTACTTTTCTCATTGTGGCTTCCCGCGCAACAGAATAGGCTTTCCGCATGATCCACACACCATTCTAAAGCGGCATTAAAATCGCGATCGGTCGCCTCCTTGTTCGGATGAATAGGGGACGGATAGCCTTTTTCAATGGCTCGGTCCCGTTCTTTTTCCATGTAAGCTCCTCGCACCAGCTTCACTCCCAATTGCCAGCCCTCCATTTTGGCACGTTCTGTTATGCGCTTGAGATAAGCGAGCCGGTCTGTTCGATACAGTTGGACCGTATTGTACACCAAGGCTCGGGCCGTGTTGTGCCGTTGCATGGCGGTTAAAGCAAGTTCATCAATGGCCGGCTGAAGCCACGACTCCTCGGCATCGATTAATATAGGTGTTCCCATTTCAGCTGCAGCAGAACACAGGGCTACGACGCGTTTTTGCACCCGTGTCCAGGTGATCTGTTCTTGGTCCGAAAGCGAATCGGGGTTGGCTGATACTTTTTTTAATAGCTCAGTGGGCGCGACTCCGCTGACTTTAAAGACGGAAAAGGCATGGCGGTCATCGGCATGAGTGGCCTGAATTGCAGAGAGGATTTCCCGATACGTGGCATCCAAATCAGCTTCGGTTTCTTTGCCTTCTGCACTATAATCTAGAATCGTATGCACATTTCCAGCAGCCAGGCGGGCCATGGTCTGCTCGCATTGGGCAATCGATTCTCCTCCGCAAAAGTGGGAATAAACGGTGGGTCGGATGGCCCATCCCAAGGGGATTCGGAGTGCAAGTGCCACATGCACGAGTACCTTTCCGAGTCGAACCAACCCCCCATTTCCCACCGTTTGAAAAAGCAGGAGGGCCTTGCGGAGTTGCCCAGAACTGAGGTTCGCGAACGCTCGTTCGGTATTTTCAAAGTTGGGAAAATGAGACTCGTTCACGACTCGAATTTGGGTGCATTGTCCGGTGCACGAATATACGATGTGGTCAGCCGAATTGATGCGTGTCGACGATCCAACCCAGTTGACTTAAATTCGTGGAATACTCACCTGAAACATCGCTTAGTCATGGCAGCTTGCTCCCCATATATCGAAACACATCGAGACCGATTTTTGAATGAATTAATTGATTTGCTGCGAATACCATCGATTTCAGCAGACCCAGCTTACGCAGGAGATGTTGTGCGGTGCGCAGAAGCGGTCGCTCAGCAGTTAACCGCGGCCGGAGCTGAAAATGTTGAAATCATCCCAACCGAAGGATTTCCGGTTGTGTACGGAGAAAAAATGGTTTCAGAGCATGCCCCTACGGTGCTGGTGTATGGTCATTATGATGTTCAACCGGCTGTTCCCTTGGAACTTTGGGATTCCCCTGCGTTTGAACCGGTTATCAAGAAGACGGATCTCCATCCCGAAGGAGCAATTTTTGCAAGAGGTGCCTGTGACGACAAAGGCCAAGTATTCATGCACGTAAAGGCCCTTGAAGCCATGGTGCAATCTGATGCTTTGCATTGCAACATCAAATTCATGATTGAGGGGGAAGAAGAAGTGGGTTCAGCGCACTTAGAACCCTTTTTGGAAGCACACAGAGATAAGCTAGCAGCGGACATTGTTTTGGTCAGTGATACAGGAATCATCGCCAACGATGTGCCGTCCATTACGGTGGGTTTGCGTGGGTTGAGTTATGTCGAAGTGGAGGTCACCGGACCCAACCGCGACCTGCACAGCGGATTGTACGGAGGAGCAGCTCCCAACCCCATCAACATCTTGTGTGAGATGATTGCTTCGCTCAAGAACGAAGACCAGCGAATTTTGGTAGAGGGCTTCTATGAAGATGTGGTTGAGTTATCAGCTGCGGAGCGAAAAGCCATGGCCGAAGCACCCTTTGACGAAGCGGAATACAAACGCAGCATCGATATCGGCGCGGTGGAAGGCGAGGAAGGCTACAGCGCCCCTGAGCGCATGAGCATTCGGCCGACGTTAGATGTCAATGGCATTTGGGGCGGATACACAGGAGATGGTGCGAAGACTGTGATCGCGAGCAAGGCATCGGCCAAAATCTCCATGCGCTTGGTCCCCAATCAGGACCCCGAAAAAATCACGGAACTTTTTACCCGTCATTTCAATGCGATTGCTCCGCCATCCGTAAAGGTGAAGATTACGCCAATGCACGGCGGTCAACCCGCGGTTACACCGACCGATTCAATCGCCTACCAAGCCGCTTCTGCGGCGATGGAGGCAACTTTTGGGCGAAAACCTGTGCCATTCCGTGGTGGCGGTTCCATTCCTATTGTTGCCAGCTTTGAACAGATTTTGGGATTGAAAACCGTGCTCATGGGATTTGGCTTAGACAGCGATGCCATTCATTCGCCCAACGAACATTATGGCGTTTTCAATTACTTCAAAGGCATTGAGACCATTCCATTGTTTCACGAGCACTTTGCGCGACTGAGCGCCAAGTCATGAGTCGACTGGGGTATTTTATATTGACCGCGATGTTCATGGGGTGCAATGCATTGCAACCTGTTGAAGTCGTGCGGGTTGATGGACTCAGCGATCTTTCAATCTCACGAGGAGGAATTGAGGGAGAGGTGACCCTCGTCTTGGATAACCCCAATCCTGTGACCATTCAAGCAAAGACCGTTGACGTTGCTGTAACGATCAATGGGCAAGAGGTAGGGCGGGTAGAACTGCCTTACGCTCAATCAATTTCCAAAGGAGTAGACCAAACACTCAAGTTGACAGTCCGAACAGAGCCCCGCGCTTTGTTATCCGTCTTGGAGCAAAATTGGCTGCAAATTTTACAAGGAAAAGAAGTTGAAGTGAGCCTAGACGGAAGCGTTGAAGGCAGTGCTTTAGGCATCGGGGTGAACATCCCGGTCGTGTCTACTCAAAACATGAAAATACAATTGTGATGGTGCGCATAAACTTTTTAATGGGTGCCGTGGCCGGCACGATGTTGGCCATGCTGGCCTTGGTAGGGAACCTCAATTCTGTGCAGGCGCAAGATGTGGACGCCATCATAGAAGGAATCAATGTGCGGCACATCGGACCTGGTGCCATGAGCGGTCGTGTGACGACCATTGATGTTCAGCGAGATCGTCCGGAGGTGATTTACATCGGAACAGCCAGTGGTGGTTTGTGGCGTTCAGAGACGGCAGGTGTAGCGTGGGAAGCGTTGTTCGACGATCAACCGACTCAAAGTATCGGGGCAGTCGCCATAGCGCCTTCAAATCCCGATGTGATTTGGGTGGGGACAGGCGAAGGGAATCCGCGCAATTCGCATTCGAGTGGTCGGGGAATCTTCCGCAGCATTGATGGCGGTGCGACTTGGGAGATGATGGGACTTGAAGGCACGCGAAACATTCACCGCATTATCGTGCATCCTACGGACCACCATACCGTCTGGGTCGGTGCCATTGGAACCGCCTGGGGAGATAGCCCAGACCGCGGAGTGTATAAGACTACGGATGGAGGCCAAACGTGGGAGCACCAACTCTACATCGATGAGCGCACTGGGGTAGCTGACATGATCATCGACCCATCCAACCCGGATAAATTGATCGCCGCGATGTGGTCGCATCGGCGAGAGCCTTGGTTTTTTACGAGTGGCGGCGAAGGGAGTGGTTTACACATCACCTATGATGGCGGACAGAATTGGAAGGAATTTACGGAGGAGGAAGGACTGCCTAGCGGTGAGCTGGGTCGCATCGGTTTAACGATAAGCGCAGCCAATCCAGATGTCATTTATGCATTAGTTGAATCGGCTAACACAGGACTATACCACTCAAAAGACGGAGGACTGAATTGGTCGATGATTCAAGGCAAGCAAGTAGGGAATCGACCGTTTTATTATGCGGATATCTACGCAGATCCATCGAATGAAAATCGCCTATTCAACTTGTATTCCATGGTGGATATGAGCGAGGACGGAGGCAAGACCTTCCGCACGATTTTACCCTACAGCGGGGTTCACCCGGATCACCATGCGTTTTACATCCACCCCGATGACCCCAATTACTTGATAGATGGAAACGATGGCGGACTCAACATCAGCCGAGATGGCGGCCAAACGTGGACATTCGTCAACAATTTACCGCTGGGTCAATTCTATCATATTGCGGTGGACAACGCCGTTCCGTACCGGATTTATGGCGGGATGCAGGACAACGGTTCATGGGTCGGCCCCAGCGAAGTTTGGCATGTTGGCGGCATTCGGAACGAGGATTGGCAGGAGATTTTATTCGGGGATGGCTTTGATGTGTTGCCTGCTGCGAACGATTTGAATACAGCTTATGCGATGTATCAGGGCGGTTCACTGTCTCGCGTCGATTTGCGCAATGGAGATGCCACATCGGTTCAGCCCGTGCCACCGGACTCAACGGCCCTTCGTTTCGCCTGGAACGCGGCCGTTGCGGCAGATCCATTCCATCCGGATGGCGTGTATTTCGGCAGCCAATTTTTGCATCATAGCATTGATCGAGGCAATTCTTGGGAGACGCGCAGTCCGGATTTGACCACGAATGACCCAGAAAAGCAAGACCAAGCCAATTCAGGCGGATTGACCATTGATGCGACACAAGCAGAAAACCACTGCACGATTTTATGCATTGCGCCCAATCCGCATCGGGAGGGCGAGATTTGGGTTGGTACGGACGACGGTCGCATTCAGCACACGACAGATGGGGGAGGTACTTGGACGGATCACGCGGCTTCCATCAAACGCTTTCCCACAGGTGCATGGATTCCTCAGATCCAGGTAAGTCCTCACGATCCGGATGAGGTGTACGTGGTTGTGAACGATTACCGACGAAACAATTGGCAGCCCTATCTCTACCGCACCATGGACGGCGGAGCGACGTGGGTGCGGTTGGTGCTTGAAACCGGCGAGGTGACGGGCCATGCGCTCTCCGTTGTTCAGGATCCAGAGGAAGCGTCTTTGTTGTTTTTAGGTACGGAAGAAGGGCTTTTTGTGAGCTTTGACCGCGGGGCCAACTGGAAACGCTGGACCCACGATGTGCCTTCCGTTCCAGTGCGGGATATGGTCATTCATCCCCGCGATGGAGACCTGGTGTTGGGGACCTTTGGCCGTGCAGCGTATGTGATCGATGACATTGACCCCCTCCGAGTTTTGGCGCGGGATGGCAATGGTATGTTGAGCGAAAGCCTGCACATATTTGACGTGCCGGATGCGTATCAGGTAAATTTTCGTCGCCACGTTGGTGCACGTTTCCCGGCGGATCATTACTGGAGTGGAGAAAACTACCGAGGAGGCGCACGGGTGCAATGGTACATCCATCCTGACACGGCAGACACGTATGAGGAGAATGAGTTGTTATGGGCCGTGCTCAATGCGCAAGGAGATACTCTTCGCAACGGCGCGAAGACTGCCGAAGGGGGCATCCAAGATATGAGGTGGCGTTTTGATACCAATGGCATGGACTGGCCCCGCCGTGAAATTCAAAAGAGGAAAGAACAGCCCTCAGGAGGTGGACCGGATGTTGTGCCCGGCGTGTACACCATTCAACTTGCGTTGGGGGAGCACCGAGCTGAAGCGGATGTGGTGGTGCACCCTGATCCCCGGGTGCCGTATGATCAAAAGGCACATGAGATGCGAAATCTGCACCAACGGGTGGTCATGGAGGCGGTGAAACCGATATCCAACGGAATGGATCGGATTCAACGGGCCCTCGCCACAGTAGAAGTCGTAAAGCAAGAGTTGAAGTGGATACCGGATTCACTGAAGAAGGATGCAACAACGCTGGCAGACTCGCTCAAGTCAACGCTCCAAGGAATCGAGGAGATGTATACGGAGCCGCGTGATTTTAAGGGAATCGAGAGCGTGACGGAACGGCTGAGTTCGATCATGTGGACAGCATTCTCGATTAACGGCGGAACGGATGCCCCGGGGGGTAACGCTCAACGTGCGTTGGAGCGTTTGCATGAGGGTGCATCAGAATTTGCAAAAGCGGTCGATGAGGCGATGGCCGGAGTTTGGATGGATTGGCTGGAGGCCGTGGAAGCCATAGATCGCTCACCAGCGAGGCTGTTTGAGGCTGCGGGTGAGCAAGAAGAGTAATCGGAGAGCCGACGGTTCAGCCTAATTTCCAGGTGAAAAGCCATTGAATGGCCATGTTCATCATAAAGCTGTCCCAACGCTGAACGGGTTGCGCAGGGCGTTCGCTAATGGGCAGCAGGCTTTGAGATAATCGCGCCTCAATGGCCATGATTTGCCTCCATTGGAACCCGGCCTGAAGAATTCCTCCGAGGTCGATGGAATTGAGCTCGAGGTAGGTCAAATCAGTATATCCGTTTCCGTAAAAATCCTCTTCCCCTGCGATTAGAATACTGGGCTGGAGCCCAACACCCCACCACCATTCAGGCTCTGGATTCCAGACCTGGGTCAATGGCAGATCGATGTAAGTGAACCGATATCGCCAAGAATTGAAGTCCCCATTTTTGGTGTTCGGAACGCGACGGCTGCCTTTTTGGGTATACAAAATTCCCCATTGCATACCTTTCCTTTCCTTGCGGCGTATGTCCACGGTAGCCCCAGCAGACACCCCGAATTTATTGAAGCCAGAAATTTGATCGCCATAAACTTGGGTGGCAGAAAGTCCCATGTGAACCCGTGCAGTGAAGGCCAAAGGCTCATCTTGACTCCAAGCGACACTGGCGCAGGATGCGACCAAGCAAATGCCCATGAGCAGGGCGGGGATGGAGCGAAAGGGCTTCAATTCAAATGGATCTCGTCGACGTTGATCACGTACCCATTGGCATCGGTAACCACAGCGAGCACCGTGGAGTTTTCCAAAACCCAAGCATCTTCCCATGTAAAGGTGACAGATTGCGTGGCAACATCGCCAGCGTTGGCTCCTCCCGAAGCCGCTCCAAATCCAACACCTTCGGCGCCTTGCACGGATCCCCGTAAGACGTGATTGAATTCATAGTCTTCTACGACTTCTGGACTGGAGGCATAATCCAATTGGTAATCGAGGATGTGGGATTCAAGAATGAGCCAGGCGATTTGAATGGGCCCATCTACGGTCTCGTAAAATGTGCCGTGCAGGTGCAAATTCAAGTGGTCATTCGCAGGAACCCACTCGAACGCATGCTGCAATCCGAGGGAGGGAGTCAATGCGAGCTCTTCCGTAACCTTCTCCTCCCACTGCGCGGGAGCCCAAAAGGAGCCCACGCCGTTGATGCGATTGACCCGCCCAACAGGATTGGCTTGGAAGTCCAATTGGTCCCAATACACATCACCTTCTTCCGTCGTCCAATCGGTGTCAAAGTAGCTGTCATCCGTATTGGCAAGGTTTCCTGCGTGGATGGCCATGACGCTGACCAAGCCGTCGTAGTTTTCGGCGATGCCCTCTGCGATGATTGCTGCTGCAGGGCAATTTCCACATTGATGGGCCGTGAAGTCTTCTACCAATACCCGCTTGACCGCTTGAGTTTGCGGCAAGGCGTCAAAGACCGGTGCAGGCCCATACACCGCTTCCAGATAATTCGTGGTTACGGGAATGACGGGGTCTTCAATTTCGTCGCATCCGCAGAAGCCAAGCACGAGAAGGGGCAGCCACCATCCTCTATTCCGCTCGATTGTTTTTCGCATCAGGACCGAATGATTTTCCGGGTTTGATGGCGCTGGCCGTCGACCAAATTCATCACATAGACGCCAGGCTCTAAACCGGTTAAGTCCAGGATCCAGGTTCCATTGGTTCCTGAACGCTGCTCGGTATGGACACATTTTCCGGCCACATCAAAAATCTGTGCTATTTGCAGATCAGTGGATTGCAGACCAGTAATCGACACGTACCCATCGATGATGGGGTTGGGGAATAAGGTCACAGGCACGGCAAATGACTCGCTGATTTCTGTATTGATTTCATTGACAAGAAAGCCTTTGTTGAGGTTGCTCCAGCTTCCATTGTTATTGACGGTGAAGATGGTATTGATGTTGACGCCGTCGGCATTGAATGAACTGATGTCGCATTCAATGGATCCGCCGTTCCCAATCAAGTCATACACTTCGAACGTATAGCAGGCGATATCGTCTAAGTTGACCCACCAGTCGTACTCGGTTTGGCTCTCTGTCATATCGCCGAATTCGATGCCGGCCACTTCATCGCCTGCATCATCGGTGATGGCCCAGCGGTTGTCTCCAGGCATGTTGTCCGTTGTGAAGCGAACACGCACGAGCGAAGTGGCGATTTCCGAAGTGAGGTTCATGGTTTCTGATACGCTGTTGTTGCCTTCGTAGTCGTCTTCTGAGGTGACTTCGATGAAGAACATGGAGGTCGAAGGAAAGATTGCTTCACCCAACTCGACGACTTCCATTTCATAGGTATCGAGGTTCCCAGTCCAATCGTAGCTGAGGAGTTCAACGCCAAACAAGGTTGAAGCCGTAAGCGTGAATCCCGTGAGTGGCTCGGTGCCCTGATTCATGACTTTTACAGATAATGGTGTGGGCGTCTCGGGACACGTCCTATTCGGCCCGAGGTATTCGAGAAGGCTAATGTCGTTGGGGGTGGAAGCCGGCGCACAATCACCCGATTGGAAGTAGCCCGTATGAGCGGCGGCAGTGGCTTGACCGGTCTGTTGCAAAATTCGATTTGGGCAAACGGTAAAAATGGTGGGATAGTAACCACATTGATACAAGCTAAAGATGTCCCCTCCGTTGTCAATGATGGGATATTCAACGCCGGCGGTCCAATCTCCCCATGTGTTCGCTCCGGTTCCGTGCAAATCCTCGTCGGTCGTAGAATTGTCCGATTCTATGAAAAGGATGCGCACTTCGTTGGTGCCATCGGGTCCGTGTGCCTCATAGATTTCTTCAAAAACACCACTCGTGTGATAACTCCAGCATGGCCCACACCAAGTTGCAGAAAAGTCGATGATGACAGCATACCCCGAGTCGAGATAACTGTACAAATTGTGCTCATCACCTGCGATATCGGTCACAGTAAAATCCGGGGCTACGCTGCCATTCGGTAGTTGGCTTGCTCCAAAAAAAGGCAGGGCCAGTAGCATCAAAGTGAGGAAGTGTTTCATGGACTAAAATTTAGAATGTGAATATGCACCTTTTTAAACGAAAAATCCGCACTGCCCAGAAGGGTAGTGCGGATTCTTTATCGTTGATTCGCTTCTGGAGCGATTACTTCAAAGTCACGCGCATGGTAGTCGTCTCACCGCCAGCGTTCAATGTTACGAGGTAAACACCTGCTGTTACGCCGTTAAAGTTCAACACGTGGTTGTGCTCACCGGCAGGCAAAGTGCCCAGATTGTCGTTGATGATTTGCTCACCGACCAAGTTGTAAGCGGCGATGGTGGCCGCTCCAGCTTGAACTGTGCTGAACTGCAAGTTTGTTCGGTCAACAAATGGATTCGGGAAGACCCGCGTCACATCGCTTAACGTTTGCTCTTCAACACCCACCGTCATTGTTGAGACACTCATGCCAGCCTGCTCAGTTTCATAATTATATGAACCATCATAGTCATAAATTGTCGAAACGTAGACGATGTCATCGTTGTACGTCTTTACAGTGCAGTAACCGTCAATTGAACCCCACTGACTGCCGAAGATGCCGTCGCCGTACGCATCAGAAATTTCAAATGTGTAGCATCCTGTGGAAGGTGCACTCACCCACCATTCGAATACATCACCTTCTGCTCCATCAATGCTACCTGCTGGCACTGACTCAATCTCGTTGCCCATGTCGTCGGTGATTGACCATGAGACCTCTTCTGACCAGTTGTCGACCATGATTTCAACGTGGATCAAGGACGTTCCTTCTGTTGCAAGCGCTACTGATCCCTCAGAGCCATTGTTCACATCGTTGTCGTCTGCTGAAGTGATTTCTATGGTGAAATCGGTGTCCGCATCAAACGCGGCTGTTCCAAGTTGAACATTCGTGATTCCATAGGTCTCCAAAGCACCGTTCCAGTCATACGAAAGGATGGAGCTTCCTCCAACCATGACGTCGATGGTAGCGTACTGCAGAGTGGTTACACCCAAGTTCATCATGTCAACGGACATGTTTACGGGCTCACCTGGGCAAGCAGTTGTTCCACCGGTGTAGTTCAACAATGCAGGATCGTTGGCAAGCGTTGCGGCTGCGCAATCGTTGGCTTGAAAAATAGCTGCATGCTCTTCGACACCCGCTTGGCCCGACTCTGTAAGAATGCGGTTGGGACATACTGTGTAAATTGTTGGGTAGTATGCTCCGTTGTAATCGTCAAAAATATTCCCACCGTTGTCGATGATCGTATACTCTGTGCCTGTAACCCAGTCACCTTGCGTAGCAGTACCTGTTCCGTTGAGATCGGCATCAGTAGTAGTGTCGTCCGATTCGATGTAGAAGATGTGCAACTCATCTGTTCCTTCAGGACCATACGTGTTGTGCAATTCTTCAAAAACACCACTTGTGTGGTAGCTCCAGCAAGGTCCGCACCACGTTGCAGAAAAGTCTAAAATGACCTTCTTTCCCTCGTCAAGGAGGTCATAAAGGTTGTGCTCCACGCCATTGATGTCGGTGGCGGTGAAGTCTGGCGCGATGCTACCATCTGGCAGCTGTGCAAAGGAGGCAGTCCCCAGCATGAGGGCTGCAATCAAAGCGTAAATGTGCTTCATGTTTGTACGAATTGGTTGGTTTGATTTCTCGATATTACCCCAAAAATAAGGTATTGAACCTAAAGTGCTTAGAAACTAGAGGAGAAATTTATCTCAAACCCATTGGAGGCGGGAACTGCGCGGCAGACGCCGCCAATACAGAAGATTCCTTCTCGTCTTTTTCCGTAGCCAATAGATAGACGGTGAGGCCCATCAATGCGACCCACTGCACCGTACAAATAATGCACGCGAGCATCTGGATCGGGGTTTCCAAAATTGTACTGGTCGATCACGCTGGCAAACCAGTGTGGGCTCCACGTGTATTCGGCCAGAACAGTGCCCCAGTCGCCTTTGTCTTGGTCGGTAAACAGGGCCTGGAACTCGGTACGAAGGCTCTGACGTTTTCGGGTTTTGACTTGCGTCTCCAGAACGTGAATATCCGCGTAGACAATGCCTTTAAATGTGGTGGTCACCGGAGTGGCAAGGGTGTTAAATTCTAAATTGTAGAAGGTGTATTTCCACTTGAAATTCTTGGACTCTTTGCGGCTGATTTGGACGTTGAAGTCTCGAACAAATTTACTTGGTCCAAATCCCCAGGAATTGCGCTCATATCCATAAACCAAGCCTTCGACTCCAGCAAGTTGCGTGGTATCTAAGCCATTGGCCGCCGCGAAATTGGCGCTGAGCTTGGTTCCGTATTTGCCTCCCAGCCTCGTGCCTTTGGGAATGGAATAAAAGATTTCTGCACTGGCACTCGATTCACCGGAAATGACCGTTGCATAGGGATACAGGGTAGCTGCCAGGTTGTACGTGTGCTGTTGAGTAATGGCAGGGATGTAATTGATTGGCAAGTCAAAGAGCAAGACATCGCGGTCGGAGCGGAAACTCATGTTATCCACGGTCTTGGCCGAAAGACTGATGCCCAGTCCGCGTTGGGTATACCCGAGGTTGAATAAAAGAGCCTGACCATTGCGGTAGGTGTAGCCGTTGTCCGCATTGGGGTCGTTGATTTTCCCGGCGTATTCGATGCCCGCAGACCAACCTTTGCGCATTGCATCAATTCGGTAGGACCAGGCTCCGATGTTTTCGGGAAGCTGAAGCAATAAGGAGTCCTTGGCAATGGTTCCCCCGGATTGAAATTTGCTCACGAAACTTCCTCCCAGCATGATTTTGGTGTCCCAATCCAATCCTCCTTTGGATTCCAAAAGACTATTGAAGTCAATCGTGCCGTCCAATGCCCGCACCGTTCCGGGGCCATTGATAAGACGGCTATCAAAATCAAGCCGCTGCATTCCATACAAAGCCTTGATCTCGATTCCATTGACGGGGCGTAAAATCAACCGGACACCATCCAGGGCGTTGTCGATCCCCAAGGCCCGCTCCTCGTAGGCCCGCAAAACGATGCCGCTGCCAAATTGCTCGTAGAAATTTCCGACGGTAAAATCCACCTTTCCTGTGGGGTCTGCATAGCGGGCATACCGGTATCCGATACCGCTTCCTTTGAAGCGTCCGGGAAACCCCAAGACTGCACTGAGGTATGATTCGTATCGCATGCCAGCGCTGAATCCGCCTTGGTTGTAAATGAGGTTGCCGTAAGCGTTGAACCCTGTTTTTTCAGGCGGTACAATGGCGCCAATGATGGGGTCTTCGCTATACGATTGCCAGAGCATCTGAACATTGCCCGTTACAGAGCCGCTGCTTTGGTCTTCCAGCTGTCCAAAGGCGACTGCACTGATTCCAACAATGCTTGCTGCGAAAAGAAAAAATCGGGTCATTCAGCGAGTTTCAAAAGTTCTTCGTACACCTCTTCTTCGTCCCCATCCGAGTAATTGTTGTGCTGCCAGACGACTTGGCCTTCACCGTTCACTAAAAACGTATGCGGCACATTGACAACCTGCATGGCACGGGCAAAATCCTTGTTGGGGTCTAGCAGAATCTCGTAATCCCACAGTACGCTATTCACATAAGGTGCAACGCGGCGGATGCTGCGCTGATCATCGATGCTCACAGCGACAATATTGACGCCTGTTTCATCCTGCCAATCATCGTAGAGTTCAGCGTAGTTGTTCAATTCCCGCTTGCAGGGGCTGCACCATGTTGCCCAAAAGCAAATCAGCGTTGGCTGCCCTTCGGTTACAAGTTGAGCCGTGTTAATGGATTCACCGGCTAGATTTTTGAGCTGAACACCCGGCAGGGATTGGGCAAAAGCCCCTGAGCCACATAGCGTGAGACACGCGACAATGGCAGCGTTTTTAAGTGGAACGGTCATAAGAATGGGCTTCATTTCAGGTTTGGTTGGACAAATTAAGATGAATCAGATGAAAGCTTGTCGTTTTGAGGGTACAAATTCCACGCCAATCGAGGTATCTTCGGCCTCATGAATCGGAAAAACATGCCCTACATTTTTGCTTTCCTGGGGATTGCATTGACCGCAGGAGTGGCGTTTGCTCAACCGACTTTGGTGGATCCCATCGAGGTTTTTGAAGGGTCGCTGGACGATCCAGACACCGAAGAAATCGCGCTGCACTGGGACGTTACCAACTTGACGAACGATACAATGCACCTCATGGTGACACGGTCCATTGTTCAGCTGGTCAGTCCATATAACTTGCCATATGACGAGGACAATTCGGGCGCTTATGACCGGTTTTGTTGGGGCCCTTTGTGTTACCCTTATGGCACAAACAGCTCGTTTACGACAGATGCATACCTGGTGCACTTGCCGCCCAATGAAACGGACACCACGTTCATCGTGGACTATTATCCGGCTGGGGTGGCTGGAGTTACGGCATTGGATTATTGTTTTCATCCAGTCGATGACATCGACGCTGGAACATGCCAGCAAGTGCTTTTTTGCTTGGATGCTGCGAATTGCGCATTGAATATTGATGAAACAAGGATTGAATCATCGCCGGTTTTCCCTCAACCCGTGACGGGCATTTCTTCGTTTCCGTACCACCTCAATGGTGCCTCGATGGCCACTCTGAGGATCCACAATGCTTCGGGTCAATTGATGGAGCAAGAAACGCTTAGTGCCCAACATGGTATTGTGTATCTCGACGCAGCTGAGTACGCCCCGGGCATGTACATTTTGACCGTAGCTACACCCGACGGAGCAAAGGTTTCCGAACGTTTTATAGTGCAATAACCAAGCTGCGCAAACTCAACCGCAGGTAGAAGAACGATTGCGATGAATGCATCGAGCAAAAAAGCGGCTTTGGATTACCACAGCCAAGGAAGGAAGGGGAAAATCGAAGTTGTTCCGACCAAACCCTACAGCTCTCAAAAGGACCTTGCATTGGCATACAGCCCAGGCGTAGCAGAGCCTTGCTTGCGCATTTCCGAGCACAAGGAGGACGTTTATAAGTACACGGCAAAAGGAAACCTCGTAGCCGTCATTACCAACGGCACGGCAGTGCTTGGATTGGGAGACATCGGACCCGAAGCAAGTAAGCCGGTAATGGAAGGAAAGGGGGTTTTGTTCAAAGTGTTTGCAGACATCGATGTATTCGACATTGAGGTCGATGCCAGTGACGCAGAGGCATTCATCGCGACTGTCAAGGCGATCGCGCCGACTTTTGGAGGCATCAACCTAGAGGATATCAAGGCGCCCGAGGCGTTTGAAATAGAGCGTCGCCTCAAAGCAGAGTTGGATATCCCGGTCATGCACGACGATCAGCATGGAACGGCCATTATTTCGGCTGCTGCATTGCTGAACGCGTTAGAATTGGCCCATAAATCCATCGATGAAGTTCGGATTGTGGTGAGCGGTGCAGGCGCAGCAGCCATGAGCTGCTTGGATTTGTATGAGCAGCTTGGAATGTCCGTGGCACAGGTGGATGTTTTTGATAGCAAAGGCCATGTAAATTCTGCCCGTGAAGGACTGGATGCTTCGAAGCAGAAATATGCAAGCGATCGCCGTTACGATGGACTCGCAGCGGCGATGGAAGGCGCTGATGTGTTTTTGGGATTGAGCAAGGGAGGTTTGGTAGAACCGGAGATGGTCAAGAGCATGGCAGAGAATGCCATCGTTTTTGCGCTGGCTAATCCCGACCCAGAAATTGGATACAAAGCTGCCATGGCCGTCCGCGAGGACATTATTATGGCGACCGGTCGCTCAGACCACCCCAATCAGGTCAACAATGTTTTGGGCTTTCCCTTCATCTTTCGCGGTGCGCTCGATGTTCGCGCAAGTGCAATAAATGATGCAATGAAGCTTGCTGCCGTCCGCGCCATTGCGGAGCTGGCAAAAGAAAACGTGCCCGATGAGGTGTCTGAGGCTTACGGAAATCAATCATTTGTTTTCGGTAAGGAGCTCATCATCCCAAAGCCCCTTGATCCTCGGTTAATTACCTATGTTGCTCCTGCTGTTGCGAAGGCGGCGATGGAGTCGGGAGTGGCTCAAAAGGCCATTACCGATTGGGAAGGATACAAAAAGGAGCTGTTGGACCGAATCGGTTATGACACCGGTTTTGCTCGGACCATCGCAGACCGGGCGAAAAAGTCACCCAAGCGAGTCGTTTTCGCCGAGGCGGATCACTACCGTGTATTAAAAGCTGCAGAGCAAGCGCTGGAGGAGGGCATTGCCCAGCCTATTTTATTGGGACGCCGCTCGGTTATAGAAGGATTGATCGAAGAACACAGCTTGGAGCTGGAAGGAGTGGAAGTGATCAATCCCCGTGCGGATGAGGAACATGATCGCCGGTGTCAATTCGGTGCGGAGTTCTTTCAACTCCGAATGCGCCATGGATTAACGGCAAGGGAAGGCGAACGTTTGATGCGCCAGCGAAATTATTTTGGAGCGATGTTGGTGAGAAGTGGTCAAGCAGACGCGCTCATTTCGGGTTTAACGCGCACGTACCCGAGTGTCATTCGCCCCGCGCTTCAGGTCATTGGAAAAGCAGACGGTGTCGATAAGGTGGCCGGCATGTACATCTTGGAAACCAAGCGTGGTCCGATGTTCTTTGCGGACACTACGGTGAACTTAAATCCCACAGCGGAGGAGATCGTATCCATCGCCGTGTTGACAGCCAAAGCGGTCCGCAACCTGCGGATTGTTCCTCGAATAGCGCTATTGAGCTATTCTAATTTTGGTTCTGCCGAAGGGGTCGATGCAGTAAAAATGGCAGAAGCTGCCCGAATTTTGAAAGAACGCCATCCGGACCTAATAGTCGATGGGGAAATTCAAGCTAATTTTGCCTTGAATGAAGAATTATTGGCGGAATCTTTTCCGTTCTCCAATCTCCAGAATAAAAGGGTGAACACGTTGATCTTCCCGAATCTTGCGGCGGGCAATATTTCATATAAATTACTCCAAGAACTGGCGGGAATTGAAGTCCAAGGTCCAATTCTATTGGGAATGCGCCAATCGTTCCATGTGCTACAAATGGGTTCTTCCGTCAGAGAAATTCAGGATATGGTGCGTTTGGCCGTTGTCGATGCACAAATAAAAAGCCGCGGATGATCCATCACTTGAGAGGAAGGCTGATTGAGAAGACCCCGACGTATGCGGTCATGGAGTGCGCAGGCGTAGGCTACCAGGTTCATATTAGTTTGAATACGTACGAGCAGCTGGGGAGGGATGAAAATGTGCTTCTTCATACGCATCTCGTGGTGCGCGAAGACGCGCAATTGCTTTATGGATTTGCCCAACCGGACGAGCGCGAGTTGTTCTTGTTGTTGTTGGGTGTAAGTGGCGTGGGAGCGAATACCGCTCGGATGATTTTGAGTGCGATGGACGTTTCGCACGCAAGGCAAGCAATTCAGGCTGGGGATGTGGATGCAATGAAGTCGGTGAAAGGCATCGGGGCGAAGACGGCGCAGCGAATCATCATCGACCTGCAGGATAAATTGGGAGCCTTAGATGCCAGTGGAACAGTCCCTTCTGGAGGAAGTGTAATGCAGGGCAATAATTCCAGGCAAGAGGCGTTATTAGCGCTCACAACGCTCGGTTTTGATCGAGGCCGTTGCGAAAAAACATTGGACCAAATTCTCAAGGAAATACCGGGGACATCAGCGGTAGAAGACTTGATTAAACACGCATTGAAGCGACTATGAAGGGAGGCAGAAGATTGAATCCGAGTGGATTTCTCTTGATGTGCATGGGACTTTTGGCCTCTTGTACTGTTGCTGCGCAATCGAATGCTGTTGAAGATTCTATCGAAATCAATCTGCCTTTTCCGTTTGGAGGAGAGGATGCTTACAACCCGACCGAATCCCCTGCTGGTTTCGACTTTGCTTGGCCAGAGAACTTCACGTACGAGACGCTCTTCGATGAGGCCACCGGGTTGTACAGCATTCAACAGCGCATCGGAGACACTTTGTTGTACCGTCCCACTACATTTTTGACGCTGGATGAGTTTCTGAACTATGACATTACGGGAAACCTGACGGAGTACTGGAATGAGCTTCAAACAGAAGACGATGAAGCCGATCGGGCTTTTGCACCCAAATTAACCATTGACAGCGAGCTGTTTGAATCGATTTTTGGAAGCAACGAGATCGAAATCAAGCCACAGGGCTCAGCTGAACTGACGTTTGGTGTCAACATTTCGGATACGGAGAACCCTCGAATCCCGGAACGGCAGCGTCGGATTACCACGTTTGACTTTGACCAGCGTATTCAATTGAACATTGGAGGAAAAATTGGGGACAAGATTGAATTGGGGACCAATTACAACACCGAGGCGCTCTTCGACTTTGAGAACCAAATGAACATTGGCTTCCAGGGGGAGGAAGATGATATTTTAAAGAATTTTGAGGCGGGACATATTTCCATGCCATTGCCCGGAACCCTCATTACAGGAAGTCAAAGTCTTTTTGGGGTCAAGTTGGAAACCCAATGGGGCCGACTGTACAATACAACCGTTTTTTCTCAGCAAAAAGGGGAGCGCAAGGAGATTGAGGTGGAGGGAGGAGCTCAAACGCAAGAGTTTGATATTCGAGCTGACGATTATGAGGCTAACCGACACTATTTCCTTTCCCAGTATTTCTTAGATCAATATGATCAAGCCATGCGGAGCTTGCCCGTTCCAAGTTCAGGGGTCAACATCACGCGGATTGAAGTGTGGGTTGTGAACACACAAGCAAATACCCAAGACGTTCGAAACATCATTGGTTTCACGGACATGGGTGAACACCCGGATTACATATCCTCCAACTTGCCAGTGGCAGACTTGGTGGATGATCCTGATTTGACCATTACCGATGCCCGCAACCCGACAAATGGCAACAACGAACTCTTTGGGATGATGGTGAGTGACCCCAATGTTTTGGGGTTCACCGGCGCCAACGGCGCCATCGGGTCCATGAACCTGGGGTTGACCCAAGGCATCCACTATGAGCGGGTGGGGAATGCCCGTAAGCTGGCACCTACGGAGTACACGTATAATTCTCGGCTAGGATTTATCTCCTTGCGTCAAGCTCTGAATAATGCCGAAGTGCTTGCTGTCTCTTACGAATATACCTTGGGAGGGGAGACCTACCAGGTGGGAACCTTATCCCAGGATGGTTACAGCGCTCCGGACGCCTTGATGCTCAAGATGCTCAAATCGAGTATTACCCAATTGAGTTTAAGCAATGGCGATCAGTCGCCACTTTGGCGGATCATGATGAAAAACGTCTACTCGATGCAGGCGTTCGGGTTGAGCGAGGAAAATTTTCGGTTGAATATTTGGTACAATGATCCCTCAACAGGCGTAGATCTGAATTACATCCCGCGCAATCCGCTGGACGGCACACTGCTGCTGCAGTTACTGGGGATGGATCGATTGGATATCAATGGAATGAATCAACCGGACGGTGTGTTTGACTTTGTGGACAATGCGGCGATTTCTGGAGGGACGATTCACAGTCAGAATGGCCGCATTTTCTTCCCATCGACGGAACCTTTTGGCTCCAACTTAAAGAGAGAAATTGAAGCCCGCGTTGACGACCCGGATTTGGCGGCGAGCTTAATTCAGACCATTGTTTTTCAACCTCTTTACGACAGCACGAAAACAGCGGCGCAGCAGATTCCATCACTGAATCGCTTCCGAATCAAAGGAGAGTTCCAAAGTCAGACCAGCAGTGAAATTGCGTTGCAAGCCATGAACATACCGGAAGGTTCGGTGAACGTCACGGCGGGTGGAGTCCGTTTAATCGAAAACCAAGATTACACGGTCGACTACCAATTGGGGCGCGTCCGAATCATCAACGATGGATTGCTGGAATCCGGTCGCAACATTAAGGTGTCGCTGGAGAGCAATTCTCTTTTTAGCATACAGACCAAAACGATGATGGGGACGAGGTTTGACTATGCCCTCAGCGATCAGTTTAGCATGGGAGCCACCTTGTTGAATTTGCGCGAACGCCCCTTGACACAGAAGGTGAACATCGGGAATGAGCCGGTGAATAATTCCATTGTGGGAGCTGACTTCAAGTACCAAGGGGAAAGCCAATTCTTGACCGAATTAATTGACGCGCTGCCTTTTTATGAGACGAGTGCGAGTTCGAGCATTGACATTGCGGCAGAAGCCGCCTACCTCATTCCAGGGCACAGCCGGGCGATCGGACAGGACGGGAATGCATACATCGATGATTTTGAAGGCAGTCAATCGGCCATTGATATCCGCTCGGTGAACCGGTGGTTCTTGGCATCCACGCCCAAACTGCAGCCGGATTTATTTCCAGAAGGCAATTTTGAGGACAGCCTGCTCTACAACTACAACCGAGCTGCACTGAGCTGGTATACCGTCGACCCTCAATTTTTCCGAGGATCGGGATTGCAGGACGGTCAAGTGAGTGCCGAGATCAAGAGCGACCACCGAACACGCGAGGTGCTGGAAGGAGAAGTCTTCCCGAACCGGGAGTTACCGACGGGTACCCCACCGAATGTTCCTACCCTGGACCTGACCTTCCGGCCAGAGAATCGGGGGCCTTACAACTATGAGCAGCCAGAAGGTGCGAATGGAGTTTCTGCGGGTCTCACCCCGGAAGGGTCGCTCGCAGATCCTAGCAGCCGTTGGGGGGGCGTCCAACGCGCATTGACGACCACCGATTTTGAATCCGCGAACATTGAATACCTCCAGTTCTGGTTGATGGACCCGTTTAATGAGGATTCGGAAAATGTCACGGGCGGGGAATTTTACATCAATTTGGGCAATGTTTCGGAGGATGTGTTGAACGACAGCCAACTGTCCTATGAGAATGGATTGCCTTCAGCCAACAACCCAGATTTGCCCACTTTGGAGGGGGTTTGGGGTGTGTATCCGGACCCTACAACCTTCAACGTTGTCAACGCTTTCGATAATACATCGGGCAATTATGATCTGCAGGATGTGGGATTGGATGGTCTTCCCGATAACGAAGAACAAAACTTTTTTGCAGATTGGTTGAGCGCGGTCCAAGACTGGGTAACGCCAGCGGCTTATTCGGAAATTGCAAGCGACCCTTCTGGCGATAACTTTCGTTATTTCCGAAATCCAGAGGCGCAAGCAGCCGAAGAGACGATTTTGGAGCGATACCGTCGTTTTAACGGATACGAGAACAACTCGAATACCGGGTCACCAGATGGCTACCCCATCACATCCACAACGATACCCAATACCGAGGACATCAACCAAGATATCACCCTTTCCACGATTGAAAGCTACTATCAATACAAGGTGTCTTTGAAGCCACAAGATTTGGGGGAATTCAACATTGGGAGCAACTACATCACGGATACCTTCGAGCAGGTTGTAACCACGGCGGATGACCAAGACCGCACGATTCGCTGGTACCAGTTCAAAATTCCTGTTCGCGAATTTGATAAAAGAGTTGGGGGCATTACCGATTTCCGCTCGATTCGCTTCATCCGCATGTTCATGAAGGGATGGTCTGAGCCGGCTACCTTGCGTTTTGCCCGCCTGGAGTTGATCCGTGGAGAGTGGCGACGGTACCTGAATTCGTTGGCGGGTCCCCAGGAGGTCGAACCGGATGATCCATCTTCAACATCTTTTGCGATCAGTGCAGTGAACATCGAGGAAAACGGAAACCGTGAGCCGGTGCCGTATGTAACTCCTCCAGGCATCCTGCGCGAGATTGACGTGGGAACGGCGAATCAACGGCGATTGAATGAACAATCATTGGAGATGGCTGTGTGCGGTCTCAAAGACGGTGATGCGCGCGGTGCGTATCGAAACATCAATTTTGATATGCGGATGTACAAGCGATTGCGCATGTACGTTCACGCCGAAGCGGGACCAGACGGGACAACCCTCGAAGATGACGACATGACCTGTTTCATCCGATTGGGCAATGATTTCGAGAACAACTACTACGAGTATGAAATCCCAATGAAGGTGACTCCTTGGAATACGGGAGATGAGGACTTGATTTGGCCTGCACAGAACAACATTGACATTGAATTCCGCAAGTTGCAGAATCTCAAAATTGAGCGTCCATCGGGCTTTCCTCTTTTCGAGGAATACACGGGGATGGATTCTGAATACAATGCACGGCTTGCGGTGAAGGGAAATCCCAATTTGGCCAATGTGGTGATGGTGATGGTGGGCGTGCGGAATCCGGACAAGGATGACAATGTGTTTGATTCAGAAGATGATGGATTGGATAAATGCGGGATCGTTTGGGTGAATGAAATGCGCTTGGCAGATTTCAACCAAAAAGGCGGCTGGGCGGTCACGGCCCAAATGAATGCCAAGCTTGCAGACCTGGGAAATGTTTCGGTGGCAGCCAACATGTCCACTCCTGGATTCGGAGGTTTGGAGGAGCGAATTCAAGAGCGGCAGCGAGAGACCATCCAAGCGTTGGATGCCTCTGGTACCATTCAGCTCGGCAAGTTGCTCCCAAAGAAACTGGGTATTTCGTTGCCGATGTACCTCGGTTATTCTCAGCAGGTTTCGACCCCTCAGTTTGATCCTTTATCTCCCGATATTGAAATGGCTGAACAGCAGGGTTTATCTCCGGATCGACAGAAAAACGCCCAAACGGTGAATCAGCTAAAATCGGTCAACTTCTCCAACATCAAGATTAACCCGCAAATCGGATCAGGTGGTTCGCGCGACCGAAATCGTGGCCGAGGGGGAGCAGCAGCAGGTGGGCGAGGAGACTTGGGCGCTGATATGGGCGGCAAGGGCGGTAAGAATGGAGAGGACCCAAAGGCTGACATGGGAATGGGCTCCGCCCGCGGTGGTGGCTCTGCTCGAGGCGGTGGATCCGGTCGCGGTGGCGGAGGGAGCAACTTCGGATTGCTCAAGTTGCTGAATCCCGGGAATTTTTCAGCGAATTTTAGCTACATCGAAGCGCTGAATCGGGACGTAAACACTGAATTTCAGATCAACCGTGAATACCGCGCGGGGTTGAATTACAACTTCTCTCACTCGCCCAAGAATTTTAAACCGTTCAGCAAGATTGGGTTCTTGAGAAAACTGGAGTCCATGAAGTGGCTGACGGATTTTAATTTTTATTTATTCCCAAAGCAGTTCACCGTCGGGACGCAAATGAACCGAATTTATGAAACCAGCCGCGTGCGGAATAACACAGAGGCGCTTTTGGGTGTTGAGACCAATTTGCTCATTAACACGCAGGTCATGAAGACGTGGCAGTGGGCGCGGAATTATGCGTTGAAATACGATTTGACCAAAGCCTTGAAATTTGACTACACAGGCACGGCTCAAGCCCTGGTGGGTGAACCTGCGGGAGAAATCAACCGGGAAGATGCAGATCTGTATGAAGCGTACAAAGATTCGGTTCTTTTCAACCTTCAAAACGGCGGCGAGATTACAACCTATAATCACAATGTGACCGGCTCGTACAAGTTGCCGTTTGACAAGTTGCCCATTGTAAACTTTATTTCAAGCGACATTCGATACCAAGGGAGTTATCAATGGACCCGAGCGCCCTTCTCGCAGGATAGTTTGGGCCATACGATTCAAAACTCGCGAAACTTGAGTCTCAATGCCCAAGCTAACTTCACGAACCTCTACAATAAGATACCCGGTGTCAAGGACCTGTTGAATCCGCCCCGTCGCGCCCCCTCACGAAGCGACATTCGAAACGAAGACCGGGACGGCTTTGGCAACACCGATGAGGAAGAAAAAGTAAAGCTGGACTTGAATCCACTCGCCACCATCGTTCGGCTGATCATGAGTGTTCAAAATGTATCCGGGTCATTCACGCGCAATGAAGGCATTCTATTGCCGGGGTATGCCCAACGAGCTCGTTTTGTAGGAATGGATGAACAACTGCTGGCTCCTGGAGCGGCATTTGTGCTCGGTCATCAAAACACCAATTGGCAAGGAGTGAAAGTGAACGACTTCGCACTGGACGCTGCAGAAAACGGTTGGTTGGTTGCGCAGCCGTATCAAAACCAGCAATACAACGAGACGTTCCAAGAGACGTTCAATGTCCGTGCAAACATTGAACCGATTAAGCATTTAAAAGTTGAGCTTACAGCGAATCGGAACATCAGTCAGAATTACACCAGTTTTTTCCGATACGATGAGGTTCTTGGGGACTTTGTAGACGAATCACCGAATGCAACAGGCCAGTTCTCTGCAACGGTTGTGAGTTGGAAGACGGCGTTTGTCGAGGACGATTTGGATAATGAATTCAATTCGGATGTTTGGTCTGATTTCTTGCTCAATCGCTTGCAGATTTCAAATCGCCTCAACGATGAGTCGTACCAGCTTGACGAGCCGGAGAACACGGGATATTATGTGGGTTGGGGCGGAACGAGCCAGGATGTAACCATCCCAGCGTTTGTGGCAGCTTACCTCGGGATTGATGCCAAAGACGTGCCACTTGATGTATTCAATACCCCCGTGGCACCGAATTGGCGCGTTTCCTATGATGGGTTGACTAAGAATGATTTTTTCAAGCAGTATTTCAAACGGTTTAATTTGAATCACAGCTACCGCTCGACATTGACTTCGAACTATGTGACTAATTTGAACTACAGCGAAGATGCAAACGGCCTGCCTACTTCGTTGGATCAGAGCGAATTTGGTAATTACATCTCGGATCGTCAGTTCAATGTTGTTAGCCTGAGTGAGCAGTTATCTCCTTTGATTGGAGTGGACATGACCATCAAGACAGAAGGAGAAAACGAACCGCAGATCAAGGTAGAATTGAAGCGAGACCGAAACGTAGCATTTGGCCTGACCAACTTCCAAATCACAGAAACGAAGAGCCAAGGGCTGGTCGTGGGCTTTGGCTATAAGTTCAAAGATGTGCCGAATCCTTTTATCAAAACCTATGGAAAGCTGCCGGTGAAAATGCTCAAGGAGACGGACTTGGTATTGCGTGCGGATTTGAACATCCGGGACAACCGCACCATCATTCGCAAAATGGAGGAGCGTCAAAACCAAGTGACAGCGGGTCAAAACCTGGTGTCCATTAAAATGTCTGCGGATCTGGAAATTTCGGATAAGATGACCATGCGGGCATTTTACGATCACCAAATTACCAGCCCGTACATATCGACATCTTTTGCTACGTCCAATATTCGTTCTGGCGTAGCTTTACGTTTCAACTTGAATCAATAAGGCCATGAACATTCCTCAGGTCCTTCTATACACAAAAGAGCACGAGTGGGTGCGTTTGGAGGGTGATGTAGTCACCATTGGAATAACAGATTACGCCCAAGGAGAATTGGGTGACATCGTATTTATTGAGGTAGATACCATAGGGGACTCCATCGGAGTAGATGAAGTCTTTGGAACCATTGAAGCCGTGAAGACCGTAAGCGATATGTTCGCTCCAGTGGCAGGCGAGGTCCTCGAATTCAATGAAAACTTGGAGGACGAACCCGAATTGGTGAACAGCGATCCATATGGTGCGGGTTGGATCATGAAAATGCGTGTGGAGAACCCAGAAGATTCAGCTTCGTTGCTCGATCATGAGGCTTACGCCAAGTTGTTGGCTTGATCTATGCGGGGCGACCTGAACGATAGTGGGATCAGTCGGGACTATCAGTGGAGGCATTCCATTGTTCCTGCGTCATGTGCTTTGCTGATTTTTGGATTGCACGCCATTCCCGGAGAGGACCTCCCATCATCGACGATGCTCGACATGCTTAACGCTGATAAATTGATTCACCTTGTGATGTTTGGTGTTTTATCAGCCAGCGTTTTTGTTGCCCTTGGCAAGTCGGGATCAATTAGGAAATACAAATGGATTGCCGGAGGCGGCCTTCTGATGTACGGAATTGGCCTGGAATTTGCACAAGACATTTGGTTCGCAGGTCGGTTCGCGAGCATCGGCGACATGCTCGCTGATGGCTTGGGAATTTTAGCAGGACGCCTAGCTTTTCGCGGTGTTTATGGTTGCTGGAACTGACACCTGCGAAGGTTAACTTAAAGAATCATTCCTTGGATTGCATTTCGTGATGTAATTTTGAGGCCCAACAAAGCAAACTATGCTCAGTCGAAAAACCCCCGAAGCGAATCTGGAAAATAAGCGCGGTGCATGGAAAGCCATCGGCTTTGTGGCATCCTTGTCTTTGCTTCTCAGTGCACTTGCTTGGACATCGTATGATGTTGCAATCACGCGATCTCTTGATTTTGAGGCAGATCTTTTAGAAGATGAGGAGATTCCAGTCAACATCGTTCAACCCCCGCCACCGCCGCCGCCTCCTCAACAAACGACCGTCATTGAAATTGTGGACGACGAAGAGGAAATAGAGGAGGAATTGGAAATCGAAGATATCGAGTTAGACGAGGATACGGAGATTGAAATCATCGAAGACTATGAAGAAGAGGAGGACGTGCCCTTCATGATCGTTGAAAACATGCCGGCAATGGGTGATTGCAAATCACTTCGGGGAGATGAGCGCCATCAATGCACTCAGATGGAAATTATTCGCTACGTCTCAAAGAATACGAAATACCCCCCCATCGCAAAGGACGCAGGGATTCAGGGTACCGTCTTTGTTTATTTCGTGGTGGGAAAGGACGGAAAAGTGAAAGACGTGCGCGTCCTGCGAGACGTGGACTCACGACTGGATGCTGAGGCCATTCGGGTGGTGCAAAGCCTGCCGGAATTTGAGCCAGGAGAGCAGCGGGGAAAGTCCGTTAGTGTGCAGTACACCATCCCCGTAAAATTTATCATCCGCTGATTCGGTTCAGTCAAGGTGCTGCCTCATTCTGAGGTTCCTCCTGAATTGGAAGCGAAGTGTAAGAAGGCTCGTACCGCTTGGTCGAGCCTTTTTTGTGGCGTAGCGGCATCGACCAACCCCCATGGTCCGGAGGCTTCCACCTGTCGCTGATATTTCTCGTGAAGCGCCCAACGATCGGATTCCAAGGGCAGATTTCGCAGCGGGTCAGCCACCCATGGTATGGTTGGTGCGCAGAGCAAGGTAAACTGAGGCCATCGAGCGAACGCCTCCAGCCCCGCTAGTTTCTGGCCCCAGGCGTGTTCAGCCCACAAACTCAATACCGTGGCATCGGTGTCTGTAATGACATGAAAACGACCCGTCTGGCGGGCGCTAACTTCAGCTTCGAGGCACCTCTTGAATTGGATGCGTCCCAATCGCTCAAGGGTACTTATCTGCACCCGCCCTGAGATGACCTCTGCATCGAAACGTGCAGCTTCGTCAATCAAAACAGCATTCAAGGCCTCTGCAAGTCCAGCCGCGAGGGTTGACTTGCCCGTGCACTCGACGCCGGTTATGGCTATGCGATGAAGCATCCCCATCCCGTCAAATCCAATGGAACCAACCCGCCAATGCGAGCAGTGTATACAGCACAAACAAACCCGTTCCCCAATGCAGTTTCCGACTGGCGTACAGCCACACCGACGCAGCGTTAATGACAATCCAGTATAGCCAGTTGGCATGAACAAACTGCATCATCCAGTATGTTGCGATGATGCTTCCGATGGTCGTGAATGCATCCAATCCAGGCTTCCAGCTTTTGCCTCTCAGAGCCATCCAGGCTATTCCCCAAGCCGCGAGTCCTGCACCGATGGATAAGAGGTGTTCGGCAGGCGTTGCGACCGGCAAAGGACTTGGCCAGGCATCCTGCACGACGAAGGCTCCATACACCGCCATTCCGACGTAATAAACCCAGAGCAATGCTTCAGCTTTCATTTGTCGTTGCCAGCAGATCAGCAGAAAAAGGGCGGAACCGATGCCGCCCGCTCCAAAAGCCCAAGAGGCGTTTTGTTGATAGCCCACGGTGTAGAGTAGGTTGAGAACTGCTGCGAGCGGTTCGCCCCAACGATGCCAATTCCAAGTCATCGATTCCTGACCCATCTATTCGTCAAATTCGCATCGGCATGGTGCGGACATTCGCACTTCCACCCGTGCGGGCAACCACGACTTGAGCATTTCTTGCTCTTCCAACGTCATGTCATTGTATTGAACATCAAGGACTTCCAGCCTCGGTAAATCGCCCAAACTCGCAGGGTAATGCGAGATGACATTGGACCACAGGCTCAGTGCTTTTAGCTGAGAGAGGCCGTCAATGCCCAATGGAATGGAATCAATGATGTTGTCACCTAGACGCAGGTTTTCCAGTTGGCTCCAAGTCAGAGAAGAAAGCGGAAATTGACTTAAATCGTTGGACTCAGCGGAGAAAATCACCAACTCCGACCACGCGCTCAAGTCGATGTCTATGGACTTCAGTTTGTTTCGATCGAGGATGACCTCCTTCAATTCGGTCCATTGGGCCAGTTCTTCCGGAACCTCTTTCAAGCGTTTTTTGGTTAAATCCAATCGGTGGATTGGAAGCCCCTGTGAACGCGCAATGCGGGCTTCGTCTAATTCTGAATACACCGGTGACGTGCGCCAATCATCGGAGGACTGGCCAAAAGACGAGGAAGCTACAGCGCAGGCGCCTACCATCCATAGTGCAGTGAATATTCTGCCTCTCCCGCATTTGTTATTCATGCCAAGATTCGTCATCCTATCAAACTAGCTGCTTTGCTTTCCAAAATAGAACGCGCGTGGACGTCATCTTGTTGCAGTTGGTTTTGCAAGGCTTTCAAGCCAGTGAAGGTTTGTTCATCTCGGAGTCGTGCAATGAACTGAAGCGACACATTTTCATTGTAGCACTGCCGTCCTCCCTCCAGGAAATGAACTTCGAGGGATTCAGTGGTGGCTTTGTCAGCCACCGTAGGACGGGTCCCGACATTGATCATGGCAGGTTGCCAATTGGATTCTCCCTCGATGCGAGCCCATGCCGCATAAACACCTCGACCAGGAATCAACTTGAGGGTCTCGTGAGACCGTAAGTTGGCGGTTGGGTAGCCCATGCGCCTTCCGAGCTGCTCCCCTCGAATGACCGTCCCTGTGAAGGGAAATGGACGGTTGAGCCAACGCCGTGCCAGTTCGACTTCACCTGAGGTGATGGCGTCCCTTACTTTGGTAGAGCTTACGCGGGTGTTTTCAACGGTATGTGCAGGCAACTCCTCCACTTCAAAGCCAAATACTTTCCCCAGGTTGACCAAGCTTTCAAACGAGCCTTCTCGGTTTCTTCCAAACCGGTGGTCATAGCCGACGATGACGGTTGCAGGTCGGATTCCCTCGGCGAAAATTTCACGGACATATTCCAGCGGAGTCATCCGCGAAAGTTCTTCGGTAAAAGGTTGAATGACCAAGTTGTCCAGCCCAGCGTCGGCGAGCAACAGTTCTTTTTCTTCCGGCGTGTTGAGTAGCTTCAGCTGATGGTTGCCTGGGTGCAGGACGGTCCGAGGATGCGGATCAAATGTGAGAAGGACTGTTTGTCCGCCTTGTTCCTTCGCACGGGTCTTTAATAAGTCCAGCACAGCTCGGTGTCCGACATGCACGCCATCAAACGTTCCAATGGTCAATACCACCGGTGCATCAGACGAAAAACTGCGGGCATTCGAAAAGACTTTCACTTTTGCAAAGATAGGTTGGTAATCTCGCTCAATACCCTGTACTTTTGCGCGGAAATTAATACACCACAATCGCCGTATCGCTCATGTCTCAGCAAGGAACCATAGCCCAGGTCATTGGACCTGTAGTCGACGTTAGTTTTCCAGCGGGTACCCCGCTCCCTAAAATCTTGGACGCACTTCGCGTTGAAAGGGAAGGAGGGGCTCTCATTCTCGAAACCCAGAAGCACATTGGTGAGGACACCGTTCGTGCCATCTCCATGGACGCGACGGAGGGATTGTCCCGAGGTACGAAGGTTACCGCTTTGGGCAAGGGAATTACCATGCCGGTTGGAGAGCAAATCAAAGGCCGACTGTTCAATGTTGTCGGAGACGCCATTGACGGTATCGGTGAAACGGACAACTCCAGCGGTCGAGAAATCCACCAAGAAGCACCCAAGTTTGAAGACCTATCCACTGCCACGGAGGTCTTGTACACGGGCATTAAGGTCATCGATCTAATCGAACCTTACGCGAAAGGCGGTAAAATCGGTCTGTTTGGTGGAGCGGGTGTAGGAAAGACGGTTTTGATCATGGAGTTGATCAATAACATTGCGAAGGGGTACGAGGGTATTTCTGTATTCGCAGGAGTGGGAGAACGCACCCGGGAGGGGAACGATTTGTTGCGGGAGATGATCGAGTCCGGAGTTATTCGATATGGCAAAGAGTTTGAAGAATCCATGGAAGCGGGCGGATGGGATCTGTCGAAGGTGGACAAGAAGGAACTCGCAAACTCTCAAGCGACCTTGGTGTTTGGCCAAATGAATGAGCCTCCAGGAGCACGTGCACGTGTTGCGCTTTCGGGCCTCACGGTCGCCGAATACTTCCGCGACGGGGATGAAGAATCCGGCGGACGGGACATCTTGTTTTTCATCGACAACATCTTCCGATTCACCCAAGCTGGATCAGAGGTTTCAGCCTTGTTAGGTCGTATGCCATCTGCTGTAGGATACCAACCGACCCTGGCTTCGGAAATGGGGGCCATGCAGGAGCGCATTACGTCGACCAAGCGCGGTTCGATTACTTCTGTGCAAGCGGTATATGTTCCTGCGGATGACTTGACAGACCCTGCACCGGCCACGACGTTTGCTCACCTCGATGCGACGACTGTTTTGTCACGTAAGATTGCTTCCTTGGGGATTTACCCTGCAGTGGATCCATTGGATTCTACCTCTCGAATTCTGACTCCAGAAGTGGTAGGTGAAGAGCATTATAACTGCGCTCAAGATGTGAAAGAGACCCTGCAGCGATACAAAGAATTGCAGGACATCATTGCCATTTTGGGCATGGATGAATTATCGGAGGAAGACAAGCAGACGGTATACCGTGCTCGTCGAATTAGCCGATTCCTTTCCCAACCTTTCCACGTGGCGGAGCAGTTCACTGGATTGAAAGGATCTCTTGTCTCGATTGAAGATACCATCAAAGGGTTCAAGCGCATTTTGAGTGGCGAGCTGGACCAACTTCCAGAAGCGGCATTCAATTTGAAAGGAACCATTGAAGAGGTGATTGAGGCCGGTGAAAAAATGATGGCTGAAGCCTAATTTAAGTTCCATGACGGTCCACATCCTTACACCAGATGCCACATTGTTCAGCGGAGAAGCGCAGTACGTTGGTCTGCCTGGATCTGACGGAAGCATGGGCATAATGAACCGCCATGCGGCGTTGATTACGACGTTGCAAACGGGAGAGGTTCTGGTGCGAACAGCTACAGGCGAAGAGCGGTTTCCTGTCAAGGGAGGAACCGTCGAGGTCTTGAACAACGTCGTTACCGTTTTGGCGGCTTAACGAGTACGTTTTTCGGTAAGACTTTTCGGTAAAATTCTTTTTGGAAGGAATTCTTCTGAGCAACATCATGGGTTGCTGATCATCTGACTTTGGGGGATGCGTCACGCCAAAGCGGATGAGCTGAGAACGATTTCGGGTTTTTTTATTCGTGGTGGTAGGGTTCTCCCTTCAAAATCGTGTGGGCACGGTAAATTTGTTCTGCGGCGAACGGTCGGATCATCTGATGCGAAAAGGTCAGGGGACCCATGCTCCAAAACGCATCAGCCCGGTCCCGAATGGTTGCAGCAAATCCGTACGGTCCACCAATGACAAACATCGCGTGCTTCAGCCCTCGGTTTTGCCATTTCTGCAGTTGAGTAGCGAACTGCAGTGAGCTGTGGGCCTTGCCTCGCTCATCCAATAGCACGAGGAAATCAACACTTCCTAAATGTTTTTCAAGGATTTCGGCCTCCGCCTTTTGGACTGCCTCGGGGTCTTTTTTCGATTGGCGCAACTTGGCATCAGCGGTTTCAACAAAGGCAAATTTCCCATAATGCCGGAGCCGATCGACATAGACTTGGGTTCCCTGTTCGATCCATTTTGACTGCGTTTTGCCGATGGCCAATAACGTGATTTGCACGTACCAAAGGTATTCTATCTTCGCTGTATGATTTCAGAATCGATGGAACGGACCATTCGGTGGTCCCTCGAAGAGGATTTGGGTTCTGGTGACTGCACGTCTGAGTCTTCTTTGCCTTCAGGATTGCACCAAGAGGGGTGGATTATGGCGAAGGAATCTGGGGTTGTCGCTGGACTTGAGGTGGCGCAATATGTTTTTCAATTGGTGGATGAGAGCCTCACCTGCGAATTACTGAGTGCGGATGGAGATGCCGTAGTATCTGGTCAGCGAGTCCTTCGTGTGGAGGGCCCGGCAAAGAGCATTCTAATCGGAGAACGTTTGGCTTTGAACTTCATCCAGCGCATGAGTGGAATTGCATCGCGCACTTTCGATGTAATGGCGTCTTTTAAGGGAACAAAATGTGCCGTCTTGGATACGCGAAAGACTACGCCTGGTCTAAGAGAATTTGAGAAGCAAGCGGTAAAAATAGGAGGTGGCACGAATCACCGAATGGGGTTGTATGATATGATTTTGGTGAAAGATAACCACGTCGATTATGCGGGTACCATGGAACAAGCTTTGGAAAATGTGGCCGATTACCTGCAGAAACTCGGGCGTGATTTGCCGGTCGTTGTAGAGGTTCGCAACAGCGAAGAGGCATCTGCTGCCATGCATTCGCGAAAGAAATGGAAGAAGCCATCCGGTGCTTGGCTAATAGATCGCCTGCTGCTGGACAATCATACGCCCGAGCAAACGGCAATGATGGTGGAGCAATGGGGTGGAGAGATTCCCTTGGAAGCTTCGGGCGGAATCACCCCCGAAAATGCCCGTTCATACGCTGAAGCAGGAGTGGATTTTGTGTCCATGGGTTGGCTAACGCACAGCGTGAAAGGAATGGACTTCAGTCTCAAATCAACAGCATATTTCAATGCCTGAGCTCGAGCCACCCCAAGTCCCAGACCGGCCTTTTTTCCGATGGGTTCAGCGCAATCGGGTTTTTGACCACATCCGTCGTGCACTCAGATCCCTGAAGCCTTGGAAGGACAAATCCATGAATGTGTACGATGTGGGACGGTTTTTTTTCCTGGGCCTGGTGAACGGCTCTGTTGCGACTCGATCAGCGGCCATCAGTTTCAAGTTGTTTGTGGCTTTTTTTCCGGCAATGATTCTGCTGCTCAGCATCATTCCCTACACTCCTTTAGAGACCGAGGAAGTGTTGATGAGTCTCGAACAGTTCTTCCCCAAACAAGCCATAGAGCTGTTCGAACAAACCGTAACTGACCTGATTGTGCAGCGTCAGGGAACCCTCTTATCCGTGGGTGTGATTTTGCTTCTCTTTTATGCTTCGAATAGTGTGAACGCCATCTTGGTGGGTTTTGGTGAAAGCGCGCATGTGGCGGGTCGCCCAAAAAACTGGCTGGTTTTTCGATTGATTTCCATAGGGTTGCTTCTGGTGCTTTCTATTTTGCTTGTGGTGGCGATTTTCCTCATCGGCTTTGCCGGGGATGTTCTTGCCTGGGCAGAAACTCGGGGGTGGCTCCAGGAAGTCAATCTTCCCCTGTTAACGGTGGCGCGTTGGGTGCTTTCATTCGGATTGATCTACACGGCAGTGACCATTTTGTATAATGCGGGTCGCTTTACTTCGAAACGGCTTGAATGGTGGTCCATCGGTGCAACGGGAACCACGTTGCTTTTCATTTTGATCACCTTCACGTTTTCCTGGTTCATCGACCAGTTTGCTTCGTACAATTCCCTGTATGGGTCCATCGGAACGCTTTTGATCACCCTTTTATGGTTGAATTCTAACAGTTCCATTTTATTATTGGGGTATGAACTGAATGCCGCCGTACACCGAGCGCGGCAGGATGCTGAAAAAAAGAAAGAAATCATATGAAATACGCACTCACCACCCTTGCAATGCTCGTGTTTACCTTCATGGCTGGAGCCCAAACCAATCCCGTCTTGGGGAAATGGAAAACCATCGATGATGAAACAGGTCGGATCAAGAGTGTTGTGGAAATTACCGAGCGAGACGGCAAGCTTTATGGTCAGGTAATTGAACTGTTTCGTTTGCCTGAAGAGGACCAAAACCCCATTTGCGATGAATGCGAGGACGACCGAAAGGACCAGCCGGCACTCGGCATGGAAATCGTGCGCGATATGGTTCAGGATGGTGATGACTTGGAGTGGGAAGACGGGACCATTTGCGACCCTAAAAACGGAAAAATCTACGACTGCGTCATGTGGCTGGATGAGGACAACATGGACGAACTAAAAGTCCGGGGCTACATCCTATTTTTGTTTAGGACCCAAACGTGGTTGCGCCAGAACTAAAGGCGATTGCTCAAGGCCACCAAGGCAGGCGATGCTTGATTCCGGCTCTGAGCTCAGGGAAGAAGCCCAACCCATAGCACGCGACGAAACATCCACCAGAAGCCAGTGTTCCCTGAATGCTTGCTTCCACTAATGGATGAAGACCCAGTTGACCGGCTTCCCAGTGGAATAAAGTGGCAAACACGAGACCGATGGCACCAATGACCGGCAAGGACCAGGTGAATGGGTGCACGCCAAGCTTTCGGTTTACGAGCCACAATCGCCAGGCATTGTTCCAAACGAATGTTCCCAAAGTGGCCAAGGCTGCGCCACTTAGGCCCCATTCAAAGATTACCAGAAACAGGTAATTCATAGCGATGGTTACGACCACCAGCGCGATGTTAATAGGCAACACCAACCGGTAATGTTCACTTAGCGCTAGGTGCTGGTTGTTGCTGTTGTTGAGCCCTGCAATAATGCGGGACAGCCCAATGCAGACAAACACCCATTCAAGCCCACGGTAATTTTCCGGTAAGAGTTGTTGGAATGGATCAAAAGCGGCCCATATCCCTGCCATCAAAGAGGTCATCAACAAGACGTTGATTCGAGCCGTTCTTTTATTCAAACGGTCGATCGAGCCATCATTTGCTGCATGCACTTTATCGGCCAAGACACCCTTGACGATATTCACCGTAGCTCGTCCGGGCATGCCCACGACGGAACCGATGAAAAATCCAATGGTGTACATCGGAACTTCCTCCAGTCCGAGGTATTTCGCAATCATGATAGAATCCAGTTGCATAGCGATGATGATGGAGCTTCCAGCAAAAAGACTAAAACCGCTGTATTCCAGAAACTGAGGCATGTCTTGCCGGTTCCACCCGGCGCTGACACGTTTGAACATCCGAATATTGGGGATGCCTAAAAGCACCAGCGACACCCCATAGGTTGCCACGTACATCGGAACGAAAGCATGGAGGGGAATTGCGTCAAAAAGTAACAAAACTGCGAGGCTGATATAGCTTAATTTTTGCCAGACTTCATCAATCCATGAGACGTAGCCGGTTCGCAGCGCCAAGGTGAGCAACGACCGGAATATGTGGAGAAGACTCATGATGGCCATGATGGCCAAAAACCAAGGAGCATGCGCGGTTAACAAGTCTGCATGGGTTGGGTCTAGTTTTGTCACCCAGTATTCGCCGAATGTTAAGATGGTTCCCAACGTCAGGGTCAGTCCCGCTAACGCTATGGCCAAAATTGAATTGAGGGCCTTATCTCTTTCCTTGTCGGAATATCGGTTGAGGAAGCGGACGATGGCTCCAGGAGCTCCTAAGGTTGCGAGAGCGGCACAAATCACCCCCCAAGAAGTCATGATTCGGACCAACCCCCAAATTTCTTCCTTGCCTTCGAATGCCCGTGGCAGAACTGCCATGTTATTGGCCGCGCCGAGGACCAACCCCACGCCTAACGCAATGGCTGCATAACTCGATTGTTTGGCAATGACTCCCACGATCAGTTAAAGTATGTCGTAGGAGGGTCCAAAACAGCACAATAATTGCAGTAAAGAGCGCCTTCATTGTGTTCAACGTGCGGCGTATCCGCATAATGGGTTTCCAGCTGCTGAATGAGCCACTCCAGCAACATGCGTGCATCTTCCTGCGTGATTTCCCGACGGCCATCGATGGTCAAGGACAGCAACCCTACTTTGGCATTTTTTCCCGATCGGATGCCCAGCTGCACTTCAGGGAGGCGGGAGTTGTTGTCTCCCAACGTTTCGAGAGCTATCGCTGCATAGATGAGCAATTGCAAGGCCTTTCCAGCTTTTCCTGAGGCGAGTTTTTCGGTCCAATCTCCTTTCAACGTCAATTCGCTGGACTTGACACTGCCTGTTTTGTAGTCTGTGACGACAACAGCACCATCCTCTCGGTCAATTCGGTCAGCTTCTCCGCGCAAGCGAAGAAGTGGAAACGTTGGATGGCCGGTTTCGAATGTGTGGGATAAGGACTCCTCAACAGATTGGACATGGCGGTGCCGAGAGCCATCCAACTCCTGGATTTCGACGTCGATGAGTTTATTCAGGGTGGCCTCGGCCATGGCGAAATGCAGGTAGTTCTCACCGCTTTCTGTTAGCGATAGATTAAAGGCAGACGAAACTGAATCTTCGAGCAGCTTCGATACATCTTGCTTCAATTGAATAAGATCGGATTGGCGGAGGGGATTGGCTGTTAATTTGCCCAAACCTACTTCCAGTACCTTGTGGACGACGGTTCCAAAAGTACTGGCCGTCATCTCCTCTTCGATCTCCTTTTGTTCGTGCAGTTGCAGCAGGTATTTATAGTAAAAGTCCCGTTTGCAGGCCATGAAGGTATTCCACGCTGATGGGCTGATGCCCTTTCGAGACCAACCCACTAACTTTTCTTGACTCCATGTTCCGCAATCCAGGGCTTGGATGGTTGGCCGCTTTGCTGGCACAGGTGCGTGGACTTCTTTTTTTTGGAGAGGGAGCAAGTCTTTCCCATTCGGACGGAAAGACCGTTCTAATTGAAGGAGGTACCGGCTCTTTTCTGACGCCTCATCCTGCCCGCGGTACAAGAAATGGATTTCTTGGCTGCGGTTCAATAGCCGGTACATGTAATATGCAAAGATGGCCTCGCGTTCGTGCCTGCCTGGCAGTTCCCAAGTGTTCCTCAAATCGAATGGAATAAAGCTGTCTGGCGGAGCGGACTTGGGCAGCGTGCCTTCGTTGCAGTCCATGATGAAAACGTGGTCATAATCCAGCGCCCTTGATTCAATGAGCCCCATGATCTGCAAGCCTTCCTCTGGTTCGCCGAGTAAATCAATCCGCTCGCTTTGAAGGCCATTGAACAAGAAACTCCATGCATCTTCTCTATCCTGTAGGATTCCATGGCGGGCTTCGAATTGAAGCGCTACACCCACCGCTTGGATGACTTTCTCCCATCCCGCTTCGGCCCAGGGATCGGCTGAAGTGCTTGATTCAAGGAGCGATCCGAGTTCTTGTGTCCATGCTGAAAGGGATTCCAACCATTTCCCAGTGTCCGGGGTATAGAGCGCATCCAATCCGGTGAAAAAGGCTTGTACCGGCCCATTGGACAATTCGTTCAGTTGGTTTCGCGAAATCCAAGCCCACTTCTTTTGGGCCATTCGATTCAGGACGTTGCTGGCGTCTGTGCGAAATTCTAGCTCAGAATGCGCCTGCATCAAGAGCGGTTCACTCAAGAGGTTTCGGATGTCATCGTGATGCAAACTTCCTCGATTGCGTCCAAGGACTTGCTGCAACGTCCGAAGAAAACTTCGGGCCGGCGTATCGCTCCAACTTAAGCCCATGGTGACATTGTAATGGTCTTGCAGGCCCTCAGGCAGGGATTGAAGCAGCAGCGGGAGTTGGCTGCCATCGGGTAAAATAATGGCCGTTCGCGCACGCTCCTCTTTGCTCAGCTTGGCCACGGCTTCACGAATGTATTGGCACTGAAGAACCGCGCTGCTGCAATTCACCTCTATCACGGAAGGAGGCGAGAGCGCTAGGCGATTGGGGAGCGAAGGGTAAGAAGCAGACCGGTTTTTATAATGCGCTCGAATAAACAGTCCCGCCTCGACTTCAGCATGATTGACGTAGCTCGTGTCCGCATCCCAAACCCACGTGAGTTGCTGCGATTTAGAGTAGCGCCCCAAAAATGCTGATTCGGCGCGGGTCAAAGCGCTCATGCCCGCCACAAAGACGTGGTCGTAAGGCAACTTGTTCAGTGATTCACCCGCTTTGCGTGCGAGCAGTCCAGAATATCCTTGCTGGCGCAATTCCAATTGATTTGAAAACGCCTTGTGCAGCTCGCCCAGTTGGAGGTACTGCCTCAAAAAAGCCACCTGTCCGTCTGTCAGTGTTTCGGGATCGCCAAAGCTCCAATCTTCGATGCCCTCGATGTCGCAGAGGTTTTGAAAAACTGTTTGTGCGTCTAAGAGATACTGATCAATCTCATTGAAATCACGCAGAGCGATTTGTCCCCAAGGCATGAACGCTTGAAAGGATTTTTCTCCCTTTGATTGCTTTGTAGCTTGGTCCTCTTCAGGTAAATCACGCCACGTTTTATACAGCAAAGCCAAGGACTCCATGCCAACGAGCGGAGTCCATGACGTATGAGACTGAATGGTCGCTCCTAAGGTTTCAATGCGCGGCATCCAACCAGCCGCTGACATGCGGTGAGCCAATGCGCGTTCAAATTTGCCAGCTGCCCGCTGGCTGGGCAAGATGACCAAGCACGCTTCGGGACGCGGTTGCTTCAGAACTTGTTGGGCTAGCTCATCAAGAAAGGAAGGTTTAATTTTCAATCGTCGGGTGATTCAACCGTTCAATTTAAACCCGTTGCGCAGGAAATCAAGGAATTCTTTTCGGCCCTTGACCGTGAATAAGGCGTTGGTGATCTCAGCCCAAGCAGTTCGTTCGGGAAGGGTAACCGAAGATGGAGGTTCCTTGCTTGCCGCCGGAGGGGCCTTATCGATTTGATTTTTTGTTAGTTCTTGGTCTACGGCGTCGGCCATGGAAAACCGTTCTTTGGCGGACTTGATGCGGCCGAGTTGCTCTTCTAGTAAGCCCAAGTTATTTAGGGTGATGGCATCATCGGGGTCCAACTCAATGGCTTTTTCGTAGTCGGAGATGGCGCCTTGGATGTCCTTCATGGCCTGTTTCATCCAGCCCCGCGCTGCATAGCGATATCCATAATCCGGTTGCAGTTGAATGGCCTGGTCGAGCAAGTCCAAGCTTTCTTCGGCCCGCTTATTCTGGAACAAGGCTACGGCGCGGTCGTTCAAAAAGTCGGGGTCCAGGGTCCAGGTTTTATCGGCTGTCAGCGCTTGATCATAGGCTGCTAAGGCGCTTTCCCATTGCCCCGACGAGGCAGAAGAACGGCCTTGATTGATGGCGAGTGTCCCGGGACGTCGGGACGGTGGGGTGGAAGAGTTACTCATGCGATCGACGTTGTTCAAAAATACAACGCATCCTGAGGACGTTTGTTTCCAACCGGGTGCCGAACTTGCACCTTGGAGATGAAGATGAAATTCCCCTGTTTCCGAAAATTAGCTGGAGCCGATACCCTGTATGCCATCGAGGGGCCTCGACATGTGATGGAGTGGCAGCCTATGGGTGATTCCAAGTGGCTGATTCACAAGCACTATGCGTCTGATTATCCGCGTTATCAATGGATTCAGGAGTTGTTGCACGAGGAAGGAGAGGCCAAAGCGATTTCGCAGGAGGAATGGCAAGTAAGTCTTGCGCGAAGAACGGGTTCGGAGGATGCGGAAAATATTCCCCAGGTTTTGAGTGATTGGTCGTTCAAAGCCAATACGACCTTCGGGGTGGATGCTACAGCGAAACGAGCGGTGGAAGTTGAATCGGACGCGGATGTGCGCTGGGTGCTGGAGCAGACCCGCGAGGCGGAGTTGCCACTTCTTGTGCTCGGGGGAGGTTCCAATGTTTTATTGCACAACAATTGGAATGGCTTGGTGCTCAAAATGGCCATGAAGGGTGTTCAGGTTTTGTCCGATGACGGGCGTGAATTGGATGTGGTGGTCGGAGCAGGTGAAGGCTGGCATGAGTGGGTCATGCATGCGTTGGATGAGGGCTGGAATGGGTTGGAAAACCTGGCGCTCATTCCAGGGTCTGTCGGGGCTTCACCCATGCAAAACATCGGAGCGTACGGGGTAGAGGTTAAGGATCGTTTTCTCTGGTTAGAGGCCATTCACCAGGAAACGGGAGCGTTGGAACGGTTTGATTTTGCCCGCTGTGAATTTGGGTACAGAGACAGCATATTCAAACAAGCGGAGCGCGACCAATGGGTGATTGTTCGCGTGGCGTTTCGATTGGATCGAGAGGCTCCTTTGCAAACTGAATACGGAGCCATTCAGCAAGAACTGCAGGCGTGTAATGTGGAATCGCCTTCGCATCGGGACGTGGCTGAGGCGGTCATGCGCATTCGAACATCCAAACTTCCCGATCCCTCCGTTTTGGGTAATGCTGGCAGCTTTTTTAAAAACCCCATCCTGGATTCCGTGCTGTTTGACCGCGTGAAACAGCACCATCCCCACGTGGTTCATTATCCCCTGGAAGATGGCAGATTCAAGCTGGCAGCGGGGTGGCTCATCGATCAGGCAGGCTGGAAAGGACACCGAAGAAACAGGTGCGGTGTGCATGACCGACAAGCACTCGTGCTCGTGAATTATGGCGGTGCAACGGGGCAAGAAATTTGGTCGCTGGCTCAAGACATCATTGCGGATGTTCAGACAAAATTTGGAGTTCAGCTCGAGCCGGAGGTCAATCAAATTCAAGGCTAAAAGCACATGCCCGGTCTCCGGTGCAATGCATCGAAAACCGGGCAGGCTTGTGAATTCTGATCCGCTAAACTATCAGAAAACAGGGCATGGCAAGTAACGCGGCGACTGAGGACGCTTGCGTTGTTGCGTCTGCCAAGTGTAAGAGAGCACCAGCTCATGGCTTCCACCCGTGGTGGACAAGCCCAATTTGTTCAGGGTAATGTCATAGCTGTACCCCACTTTCCAATTTTCATGACCGTAGCCTACAATTGCGCTGACCGCATCGACGTCGTTTCCACCCTCAATGGTGTGACCAAAAGGCAATCCTTGGTACCACAAGCCAAAGCTCAATGGTGAGGTGTCATAGTACACACCGAGGTCGAGTTGATCGAATTGACCTTGCGCCATGTAATTGAATGCAATGACCAAATCTCCATGGTGCTTATTGCGCATATAATCCACCAGGGGCATGCGCCATCCACCATGAACCGAGGTTTTGACATCCATTGGATCAATGTAGGTGGTGTTCAAGCTTTCATTCGGGTTATTCAAATGATCAAATGAGCAGCCCAACCAGGTGTACCTGCCCGTGAGCAAAAATCCTGTTGCAAAATCGAAATAGTGACGCGAAACGCTTGGTCGGTCTTCAATAGTCGAAATTTGAGGGCCGCGAATCAACTGATCTCCGAAGGTTAATTGTTGCATGTCAATGGAACGGTTTCCCAAAGCTGCCTGCAACGCCGGGCGCAGACGCCACCCGTTACCCAATGGGATTTCGTAAGCATATTGACCTGCAATTCGCGTGGTGCTCAACCCGCCAGCTCCGGCTTCCTCTTGACTCAACAAGATGCCAAAGCCGCTGTTCAAGTTGCGGTTGTACCAGTCAGCAGCCACATGCCATCCGACATAAGCGCCGGGCATGGCCGCCCATTGATTCCGGTAGACGCTTACCAACCTAGCCTCATCCAATGAACCTGCAAAGGCAGGATTGATGCTGGTGGGGATGGCGTTGTACTGGGTATATCGTAAATCCTGAGCCCAAGATTGTCCTGCTGACAATCCCAATGCAATGGAGAGTATATAAATCGCTTTCATAGCGTGTGGAGTATTCGAATTATACATAGAGGTTTATTTGATGAGGGTTACGTCTCCCGCTTGAGTGGTTCGGTATCCGTTGCTAAATGTGGCCATTGCTTTCCAGGCGTATACATCCTGTCGCACGATGCGGCCTTGGAAGTATCCGTCCCATCCGATATAGGGATCTGTTGATCGGAAAAGCAATTCACCCCATTTGTTGAACACAATCAACTCGTATTCTACAATGCCCATGTGGTGCGGGTGGAACACATCGTTGTCCAACGCAGCGGGGTCATAGTATCCGCCGTTCGATCCACCGGTGTTGGGGGTGAAGGCAGTCGGGAATTCCATGAATCCACCGGCAATGGCTTCCACGGCATGTTCTAACGAGTAAGTCGTGGGACAATTGAAGCTGTTATTGGCGGTCAATGTCACGTCGTAGTTTCCAGGCTCCGTGTAAAAGTGCACGGGGTTTTCTTCTGTGCTCACGTTGCCGTCGCCAAAATCCCAAAAGAACTCCGTTGCATCCATGTCAGAGAGGTTGACAAAGTCGACCGGCTGATCTGGAACGACGACCTGGGTCGGACTGTTCACGAATGCCGCAGACGCCGATGGGAACACTTCGACAGCACCGTAGTGAATGACCTGTTCCTCCTGGCCTTCGTAGCCAATAACGGTCAGAGATACGTGGAAGACTCCCGGTCGGGTGAATACATGCGAAGGCGATTCCTCCGATGTCATGACATCGTCTCCGAAGTCCCAGATATACTGAGCACCGTGGTTCGAGTGATTCTCAAAATCGACCGACAATGGGGCACAACCAGAACCGCTTCCTGTGAAACTGGCCACCGGATGGGGTGACAGGATGGTGATCTGCTCGGAATGTGCGTCGGCACAAAAGCCATTGTCCACCACAACTGTGATGTTGTAGGATCCCCACGAATTATACGTGTGGAAAACAGGCTGATCTGTTGCAATTTGATCGCCATCTCCGAAGCTCCAATTTTGCACGGCGCTATTCGATCCCAGGCTCAAGTTGTTGATGCCCACGGTCGTGTTGGGATAGGTTTGAATCGAAGGACTGACGCTAAAGTCTGCCGTTGGGGTAGGGTAAACCTCGACACCCACAGAGACCGTGTCGGCGCATCCGTATGCGCTCATTGCGATCAATTCAACCTGGTACGTCACGTCTTCGTTGGTCGTGTTGACAAACGTGTGCTGCGGTGCTTCTTCATTGGAAGGCGCGCTGCCGTCGTTGAAGTTCCAGATGAATCCGGCGGCTCCTACTGACTGATTAATTAAGCCTGCCTCGACCGGTGTGCATCCTTGAGCGACAACATCAAATTGAGCATTCAAGTACGGTCCGACTTCGAAGGTCACGGCATCGGTCGCCTCGCAACCGTGTTCGTTCTCTGTTGTGATGGAAGCGGTGTACACGATCAATTCTTCGGTTGGATTGAAGAAAGTCTTGGTGTGCACCGAGTCTTGAATCAAACTTGTTTCTCCGTTGCCGTAGTTCCATGCAGTGATCGTATTTCCCTCACTGGCATTGTGAAAAGTAACATCGACGGGGTAGCACCCTTCGATTTCATTGATGGATAACTCCGCAGTCGGTGCACCCCAAACGGCAACCGTTTGCGCTGTTGTATCCGCACATCCAGCTGTGCTGGTGGCAATCAACGTCACGACGAAGGCTTCGTCTTCCGAGGACTGGGTGTCAAAGGTGTGGACGGGAGATTCGAGGTCGGACGTGGTGCCATCTCCGAAATTCCAGGCAAACGAACCGCTTGCGTGAACTGAGTTGTTCGTGAACGCTCCTTGCAAGGGCGTGCATGAGCTTTCCGGCGCCTCGAAGGCAGCCGTAACATCAGGGTGCACGGTGTGTTCAACAAATGCAGAAGTCGTGCATCCGAAGGAGGTATGGGCAGTCAAGAGGACGGTGGTCACTACATCTGTATCCGTCGCGTTGACCGTGTTCTGAATCAACTCCATTGTTGGATTTATCCAGGTGCCGATACCATTGATCTCTATGCTTGTGCTGTCTGCGAACTGAGCGTTGTGCAGGATACTCCATTCTTCTCCCGAGCACGTGGCATCGGAAGACATGGCCAATTCCACCACGGGTGCTGGGTGAACGGTAACCTCAAAGTCACTGCTCCCTGCGCATCCGTCTGCCGATATAGCTTCTACGCTGATCGTATACGATTGATCCTCGCCAGCGCTGCCGGGGAAGTTTTGGCTCATCGCATCGCTCACCGCTACAGTTGCCCCGTCCACACTCCAAGAGATTTGCGGAGTCGGTGTTCCGGTGTAGGTGAATTCTCCATTGAACGGAGCACAGCCTTCTGTCAATCCTGCCCAATCGGCGATGACCGCTGGAAGTACGGTTACTGTTTTTTCATGGGTATCCGTGCAGCCCAGTGCATGGGTGGCGGTCAATGAAATGCTGTAATCCGTGGCTTCATCTTCTCCAGTAAAGGTGTATACGTGTGCATCGAGGGAAGTATGATCCGCACTTGAACCGTCTCCATAGGACCACGTGAACGCATCGGCAAGGATACTGTTGTTCGTGAGCTCTACGTTTAACGGCGCGCAACCGACTTCCTCAGAAAGGTTAAAGTTGGCCGTAGGCTGCGGGTTAATGCTCACTTCCGCTGAGGCAGTGCCTTCGCATCCGAAGCTGTTGAAACCTTGAAAATCGATGGTTTGTGTAACCTGTTCGTTGGTGCCATTGGCCCAATTATGCGTGGGTGTTGCTTCGTTGGACATGGTGCCGTCACCGAATACCCAGTAGGTGCTCGTGGCGCCTTCCATTTCGGGCATGGTCAGGGTCAAAGGGGAACACCCCTCGGTGGTTTCCAAGGCCAATTCAAACGCAGGAGCAGGGCTCACTTCAACGGCAATGGTGCGTTCGTCCGAACATCCCAATTCATCAATGGCAACGAGGGTCACATCGAATGTGCTGATGGCGTCTGGAGCTCCAGCGAAGAAGGTGTGTTCAACCGTCGGCGCATTGTTTACAATGCCCGGGATCAACTCGTCGCCAAAGTTCCAAATGTAGAGGTCGCCGTTCACGCTGTTGTTTGTAAAAGCATTGTCCAATGGTTCACATCCGGCCAGTACGTCAGCCGTAAAGTCCGCCACAGGTTGTGGTTTGATATGAACGATGGCACTTGCCGAGCCAGCGCAGCCAGCAGCAGTTTCTCCGTTGAACGAGACAACGGCGCTCATCAGTGAACCGGTTTCGTTGATCCAGCTATGCGTTGGAGATTGACCTGTCGCATTGGTCCCGTCGCCGAAATCCCATGTGATGTTTTCGCCACCAGGTACGGCGGGCATGGTCAATTCGAGGGGAGAGCATACGCTGTCAGTGGTCAAGGCCAATGTGAATTCAGCTGCTGGAAATACTGTAATCTCGCGGTTTGAAGTGCTGGAGCACCCCAGTGCATGGGTCGCAGTCAATGTAATTTCAAAGACCTCCGTAGCATCCAGTGCAGTGAATGCTTGGTTTGGATTGACCTGACCTGAAGTAGCACCATTTCCGAAATTCCATGCAAAGGAATCTGATTGGGTGCTGGTGTTGTTGAATTGAACAGACAGCGGAGCGCATCCCTCGGCAATATCCACCGTAAAGTCCGCCACCGGTTGTGGTTTGATGTGCACCGCGGTGGATGCTGAGCCGATGCAACCGTTTGATGTGACTGCTTCAAAGGAAACTGTCGCAGTCATTAATTCATCGCCGGTGTTGGTCCAAACGTGACTCGCATTTTGACCGACGCCAGTAGATCCGTCTCCAAAGTTCCAAAGGATGTTTTGAGCCCCAGGAATGGTGGGCATTGAAAGCTCCAAAGGAGAACAAACAGTGTCAGTAGCCAAGGCCAAAGTAAATGCAGCGGCAGGGAACACATTGACTTCCTTCGTCGCCGTATCAGCGCATCCCAAATTGTCGTGCGCAGTCAGGGTTACCTCGAATGCAGATGTGGTTCCGTTCGTCTGGAATGCATGGGTGGGGTTCAAGGTGTGATCCGTTGTACCATCACCAAAGTCCCAGTCGTATGTGTCAGCCAATGCGCTGAGGTTGGTGAATGTGCTCACCAAGGGTTCGCAGCCTTCATCGAAATTGACCGTGAAGTCAGCGATTGGTTGAGGCTTAATGTGGACGGTCGCTTGCGATGTGCCGGCGCAGCCCATGGCGGTCTCTGCTTCCAACGAAACAGTCGCACTCATCAATTCCCCAGTGGAGTTGTTCCACGTGTGGGATGGAGTGGTTTCGGTAGAGGTCGTTCCATCTCCGAAGTTCCAAACCATGTTTTGGGCTCCATCAATCGAAGGCATCACCAACGTTAAAGGAGAGCAAACGGAGTCAGCGGTCAGTTCCAAAGTGTACTCCGCAGCGGCAAAGACCTCAACGTTCTCCGTGAAGGTGTCTGTGCATCCCAATTCATGTGTCGCGATCAATGTCACGATTTCAGTGGCGTCGACTCCCAGGGTTTCGAATACATGTGCTACGGCTTCTCCTGATGAGGTCGTGCCATCTTCAAACATCCAGGTCAGTTCCGTCGCCGATGTACTCGTGCTCAAAAAATCCGCTTCCAAAGGCTCACAGCCGCTCACAGTGCTTGCCGTGAATGAAGCTATCGGCTGTGGATTGACATGGACCAAATCAACTGCAAAACCACCGCATCCGAATTCCGTTTCAGCCGAAACGCTGACAATGAACATGTTGGATACATCAGAATCGTTGTTCCATTCATGAACGGGGTTGGTTTCGTTTGAAGTCGTTCCGTCGCCAAAGTCCCACGTGAAGTTTTGAATCCCAGGAAATTCAGGCATTGTCAATTGCAATGGAGAGCACGCGCTCTCCACGCCCAATTCAAGGGTTAAGTCCGCTGCCGGATAAACGGTAACAGTCAAGGTGTCGGAGTCTGTGCACCCCAAGTCGTCTATCGCCGTAAGCGTAATGTCAAATGTTTCAATGTCGGCACCGCTTGTGCTGAACGCGTGAGAAGCGGAAGATCCGTCATCGGTGATACCATCACCAAAGTTCCAAACATAGGAATCGGCATCACTGCTGATGTTTTCGAGGTTGGCCACCATGGGCTCGCAACCACTCGTGATGTCGGAAGAAAACTCTGCGATGGGTTGGGGACGAACATAGACGGTTTCCGTATGCGAATCCAGGCACCCAAATACAGAGATACCGGTGAATGTGATGGACGTCCCCATCAACCCGCCATTGGTATTTTCCAAAAGAAGGGTAGGTGCTTGTTCGGCGCTGGTGTTTCCACCTCCAAAATTCCATGTGAAGGAGTTCACGTCCTCCATGATCGGCATGGTTAATTCCAATGGGGAGCAGGCCGTGTCGTTGGGTAAGTCAAACGTAAAGTCGGCTTCTGGGTATACTTGAATGGTCGTCGAAGTCGTGTCATTGCATCCTTGAACGGTATGAGCGACCAGTTCGATTGTCTGGCTCTGGATGGTATTGGAGGTATTTTCCAAAACACCATCCCATACAGAGTTTGTCGTAATGAACGATCCATCCGCAAACCATTCGTAAGCAATGGCGCCTTGAGATTCGTTTTCAATGCTCACCCCATAAGGTGCACAACCGGCATTGGCAGCTGGGCTGATTTGAGCTTCAGCTGCGGCATATGCAGTGATGAGGATTTCATCCGTTGCGACACATCCGGCTGCGGATGTCACTTCAACGGATACGGAATGTGCATCGGATTGTCCGATGGCTGTTTCAATCGCTGCGTTCACGGTTTGTCCGCTCACGTTCGTTCCGTCAATGGTCCAATCAAAGGATGCAGCCAAAGATCCTTCTGCTGAAAATTCTACATCCAACGGAGAACAGCCGCTCACCACATCTGCCATGGCCGAAACCGTAGGCAGGGGGTTGACTGTCACAAACTCAGACGTTGAAGCAGAACACTGCGGTGTAGTCACAGTCAAACTCACATTGTAATCGCCAGTAAAGGCATAGTCGTGCTCGGGATTAGACTCATAGCTAATACCGCCATCGCCAAACTGCCAGTACCATCCGGTAATGTCCGTGCTAGAATGTGCAGTGGAGGCGTCCAAGAACGAAGTGGTTTCTCCAAAGCACGCATTGTCGAATGTAAAATCCGCGACAGGCTGATGGTGAACCGTCACAATTTGCTGAGCCGTGGATTGACACCCATTCACGCCTGTTACAGCCACTGAGATGGGGTGGTTTCCTGCTGTATCGAAAGTAATCGGATCCAAGTTCATACCTGATTGGAATGAAGGACTTGGGAGGAAAGACCATACGTAGAGATAGGAGTTAGCCGCTGCCACGTTGCCAGAAACCGTCAGGTTCCCGCATCCTTGTGTAGCGGAGAGGGTCATGTCGATCTCGGGCTTCGGCAGAACGGTAATCTCAATGCTCGAAGTGTCTGTACATGCACCGTTTGTTCCGGGGTAAGCGATGACGCTCTGCACCTCATAAGTTCCGGGGTTTTGAAAGGTAAAACTCACGTGCCCTGTGGAGGTGTTTAGGAAATTCGAATTAACTCCGAAATTCCACTGGTAATTCACACCGGTGGTCTCCTGGTGGAACTGAACGGATGTCCCCTCGCAAACACTTTCTGAACTGCTCCAAAAATCACTCGCCGGCGCAGAGGCATAAAATTGACCTTCCAATGAGCATGAGCCATCGGCTTCACTGAGTGTAACGGTGTACACAGATTCGCCGCTGGTATAGCTGTGTTCCACAGGAGTATCCGTGGAATTGTACTCGCCGAAGCCCTCAATGGGGCTTCCGTCTCCCCAATCGATGAGCAAGTTTGTCCAGGAAGTGGACGATTGAATACTCAGCGTTTGGGAACCGTCGTTGCAGCTGTTCCAAACCGGTGTTGTTGTTGCAAATCCCTCGTCATCAAGCACTTGAGCGCATTGTGACCAGGAGGATTGAGGCATTATCATGCCCAAAACCAAAGCAGTTGTTATGATAAATAAGCGGATCATACCCGACTTTTACGGCATTTACTCGCTTAGGTTGCAGTTATTGAAGACTTATTTATCAGTCGGTTACCTCCTGAAGTATGGATGCGACCATTGTGGCAACTGCAGGGCACAAATGGGCGTTTTGTTCGGTAATGTCCAAAATCGCATGCATGTTTTTGCGGTTGGTATGCGGGAATTCGCGGCACGCTTGAGGTCGTTCTGAGTAAACGGAACACCGATTGGATTCGCCATCCAAAAAAGGACAAGGCGCTGATTGCAGAACCCAATCACCATCCGCATCGCGCTGCAGATACCTTTTGGAAAAATCGGACACCCGCAACTTGAGGTGTTTTGCAAGACGAACGATGTCACGCTCTTTGAAAATGGGACTTGTCGTTTTACAGCAGTTGGCGCAATCTAAGCAATCGATTTGTTCAAACGCCTCCTCGTGCGCTGCATGAAATCGCGTATCCAAATCTTTTGGGCGTTGCTTTTTCCAACCTGCGAAAAGCCGCCGAATCTCCTTGCGACTCTGGGCGGATGCAAGCAACTTCCGAGTGAGATTCGCCTTCAATGGGGATCCAGGAATTCAGGATTTGAAACAAAGGCCGTGTCGGTCAACGTGTGAAGAAAAGCCAGAAGTTGATTCTTTTGCATGGAGTTCAATGCCAATCCTCCGGTCGTATACTTCATGAAAGGATCCACCGTCGTGGAGGGTACCCCCCCTGAATTGTAGTGATCAATGACGTCCTCTAAAGTGCTGAACCGCCCATCGTGCATATAGGGTGCGGTTAATGCTACATTTCGAAGTGTTGGAGTTTTGAATCGCCCAGAATCCAGGGGATTGCCCGAGACACTGGCATGTCCCGCATCGGAAACGAAGGTGCTGTCGAGTCCATTGTTTCGAAACAAGTAGTCACTGAATTGCAATCCGGCCTCTCCATGGCAATGGAAGCAATCACCACCAAATTGGCCTCCGGGCGTGGTTTCGGGATCTCCCCCTTCGCGAAGGAACATTTCGTACCCTGCAAATTCGTCGTCGGTCAGGCTCAATTCACCTCTTCGCCATTGGTCAAATTTCGAATCAGCGGAAACCATGGTACGCAGGAATTGGGCGATGGCCTTTGTAACGAGTTCTGGGCTGATGATTCGGTCGGTGAAGGCGACTTCAAATAAATCGGGGTAGTTAATGGCTGCATTGACCTCGCTTTCTGTTGCTTGCAAGCGATCGACTGCATCCGCCCACGGCAGGGCCATTTCATCGGGATGTGAAACGGGTTCCAGAATTTGCTCTTCCAGCGTCAGCGCTCGTCCGTCCCAGAAGTACGAAGGAGCCCAGCCGATGTTGATAAGCGCCATGGCGTTGCGCACACCTTGAGATCCTGTAATCCCCGTGCTATACGGATTGGGATCGGCAAAACCTGCCTCGGGGAGATGGCAGGATCCGCAGCTCATGGATCCATCTGCAGAGAGGTCTTTCTCCCAAAAAAGCAGTCGTCCCAGTTCAATTCCTTCCACGGTGAGCGGATTGTCTTGTGGAATGTCCATTGGAGGGAAAAATGGCGGAATCTCCAGCTCGTAAGGTGTCGCTGCTGGATTGCAATCGGGCGTATCACAACCGGATTCCGCGCACCGGTCGCACCCTGTGGTGACCATCACCGCTAGCGCAGCCAAAACGAATGGGAAGCGCGAACGTACCATTAGAGAATTTCGATTGACCATGCATGGACCAGAAAATCCATCATGCGCCCACCCAGGCTATCCCCTCCTGCATTGTGCGTGACGGGATCGAATTCGACATTGATGCTGTCATTTTCGCTCATCAACGCCATTGCCGCATCCAGCTTCAGACTTGCCGCTGTTACTTCATGGCTTTGAATATTGAGCAGGTTATCCAGTTCAAGAGTGACCATGCGGTAGCTTGCATCCGTGCCGCAATGATAGGAGAAGGGTTCAATCAATTGCTGGCCGCTCTCTAAGGCAAACTTGCCTTCGTACTTTACAAAGATGTATCCGGATGACCACGTCCAAAACATACCAGCGGAACCCAAAACACTAAGCGGATGGTCATTGGGGTAAGATGCGGGATCAATGTCAGTGTTGATTTCGGGGGGGATTCCCAAACCAAACCGAACGGCACTGTATGCTCCGGCGGGCAAGGGCAGAACCAAGTTTTTGCCATGCTCGCCGTAATCGATGAGGAATACGTCGTCGCTGCTCACCCACTCACCGTCTTCCGAGCGAAATTCGACCGGGGCCATGTACAATTGGAGATTATCTAAGCGAAAAGGGTGTCCAAACGCATCGGCGGTGACGTTTCCAACCGCATAGTTCTCCCCATTCCACTGCAGTGCTGTTTCGAGGCGTACCGTTCCAGGGATCGGCTCAATGTCCTCCGAACGGAACAATCCACAGGAAGCCGTCATGCCCAAAATAAGTATGGTGCAAAGGGGTGTTTGGAACTTCATGCGCGAGCGTTGTATCTCAAAAGTAAGACACCTAATTTGGGCTGACGTTGCATGAAGGCCAGAAAAACTTAAAAATGATGGAGGATAAGTTTGAAAAGCAGGGGTTTTTGATGGTTAAAGCTTCGGCTGGATCTGGGAAGACTTATCGGCTGGTTCGGGACTACCTGGCCCACTGTTTATGGGAAAACGAGCCGCGTTACTTCCGGTATATTTTGGCCATCACCTTTACCAATAAGGCGGCTCAGGAAATGAAAGACCGCATTTTGAGCGAAGTCCAGGCTGTTGCAGAAGGAAGCGGTTCGATGCATCAATCTCTGATGCAAATTGTACCGATTTCGGCAGAGGTTTTAGAAGCACGAGCTCGGGCATTGTCCGAGTCCATGATGCACCACTACGAGGACTTTAGCGTGATGACCATCGACAGTTTCGTGAATCGGCTGGTCCGAGGGTTTGCGAAGGACCTTAAATGGCAAGAGGACTTTCAAATTGAGCTCGATGAAGCGGCGTTAATCGATGAAGCCGTCTCCGGGCTGCTCAGCCGGGTAGGTCGGCCGGGAGAGGAGGCGCTGACGCGCTTGCTCAAGGGATTTGTTCGTCAGCAGGTGGATGAAGAGCGAAACACGAATTTCAGAACCCAATTGACCTCCTTTGGAAAGCAGGTGACCAAGGAAAACATGCAGAACGCGCTGGATGCGCTGGACCCGGAGGTTTGGCATCCTGATGCCCTGGAGGCCTTCCGCAAAGAGCAATACCTGCTCTTGCGAACCCGGAGAAAGGTGCCCGTTGCACGAGCCAAAGCAGCATTGGAACGAATGGAGGAGTTGGGGTTGGAGGACGGAGATTTTTGTCACGGAGATTTACCGAATTGGTTGCGCAAAGTGAGCAAAAAAAAGGGGCGAAAAGCATCCATTGGTAAACGCTTGCAAGGTCAAATGGACGAAGCCACCTTCTGGAAGTCCTCTGCCGATGATGATGTGATTGGGCGGATTACCGAATGTCTTCCAGCCATAGAAGAAGCAATTGCGGCATGGTCAGCCCTTTACACAGGCGAAGAGGGGGAGGAATTTAAGTTACGCGAGCATTTGCAAGAGCGCGTCAGTTTAATCGGAACATTGGGACTCATTCGCAATGAATTGCAAGCGGTTCAACTTGAGAAAAATGTGCGGTTGCTTTCCACGCTCAACCAGGAAATCTCAGCGATCGTTAGAGACAATCCCGCACCCTTCATCTACGAGCGCATCGGAAATCGGTACAAGAATATTTTCATCGATGAATTTCAAGATACGTCCATAACCCAATGGCATAATTTGATTCAATTGTTTGAGCATTTGATGTCGCTGGGTGACAAGGGCATGGTCGTTGGCGATGGCAAACAGGCCATCTATCGCTGGCGCAATGGAAATTATGAGCAATTGGAGGCGCTGCCGGGATTAATCGGTGATCCAGGCCCGGTGCTTTTAGGGGCCGCCGAAGCTTTGCGTCGTTCAGAAAAGCATGCGAAATTGGTGTTCAATCGGCGTTCAGGCCGCAAAATCGTGGAGTGGAATAACCGATGGTTCAAGCAGATTCAATCCCATTTGCCGGCCAATTTAAAATCGTTGTACGACGATGTGGAGCAAACCGCCGTTGCGGAGTTCGATGGCCATGTGCACCTGCAAGTTTTGGAAGAGTCGGTGAACGCAGAGCGATTGGTTGAACGAAACGATTGGGTGTTGAAGCGCATCCTTCATCATACAGGTGGAAGGATTCAAGAGAAAAACGGCGCTCGCACCTATGTCAAACCGCTTGATCGCGGCAATCATTTTGAGCTGGGCGATATTGCTGTGCTCTTAAGGAGAAATAAAGATGGCGCGACTTTAGCACAGTACCTGTTAGAATCCGGAATCACACCGTGGACATCCGAAAGCTTGCACCTAGGTCGACATCCAGCAACAAGAGGCGTGATTGCTTTGCTGCAATCGGTATTGGATCCCCAAAACCCAGTCCATTTGCTGACGTTCGTACAGTGCTACTGTGCCATCCACACGGATGTGTCTGAGGCAGACTTATTGGAAGGTCATCACCGAGTGGAAAAGTGGAAGGATAAAGAACAGAAGGACCGAGAAAAGGGGGTGCTCGATCGGAAGGCCATATTTACGCAGATCGCGCCTGAACTCCACGTTTGGGATCGTGTAACGTCGCCTTTGACCAGCATGGTTGGACATTGCTTTGAGGCGCTTGGATGGGGTGCTCAATTTCCGGCCTATGCAGAAGGAATGTTAGAATTGGCACACGAAGTGGCCACTCAGCGGAATGGGACGTTAAAGGCATTTCTGAGCCAATGGGACCGGGTCGGTTACCGCAAGAGCATTCGGGTGGTTGGAGGGGTGAATTCCGTGCAAATCATGACACCACACAAGGCAAAAGGATTGGATTTCAAGGTGGTTATAGCGCCTTTTCACCCCGAAAAGATTGATCACTTTAAGGACGAAATACCTGTAATGCTGGATGCAGAGGTATTTGGATTGCCGGCCGCTCTGCTGCGTAATTCGGACATGAAAGAGACGCCGCTTGAACCGCTGCGCCAGGAGGAAATTGATCGCACCGTCGTGGACGCCTTGAATGTCGCCTATGTTTCAATGACCCGGTCGGTGGAACGACTGGACATTGCACTGGAATTTGACAAACCACCGGAAGCGGGGATGGAAATCAAAACGCTGCCCCAGTTACTTTGGACGGGTTGGCAAGCCGAATTTGGCAATGAAATTAAAGGTGGAGATTGCTCAACTTTTGGAACAGAGGACCGGAAAGTGCAGCAAAAAAAGGACGAAGCGACTGCAGTACGAATTCATCCATCCTTGGTTTTGGGACAAGCATTCGATCAGAAGATCGCCCACCCCAAGGCGCATTGGTCTGAACCGTTGCCAACGGGCACATTGACTGCTCGCCAATATGGCACAGCCGTGCATGGGCTGCTGGGTTCAGTGCAGCGAACGTCAGATTGGCCTGCTTTAAAATCTCAGATTGCACAGACCGCTAATTGGCCTTCAGATCAGCAGTTGGAAATCGTCCGTGTTATAGAATCGGTCATTCATCATGAAGCGATCGAACGATTTTTTCATTCGGAGCCAGAAGTCGTTTTTGCGGAGCGGTCGTTGCATCTGGGTGAGGGAAAGGTTGGGCGGCCGGACCGGGTGGTCCAACTTGAAGATGGATGGCACGTGATTGATTTCAAAACAGGGGCCGTGCGCGACCGCCATGAAGCTCAAGTTCGGGGCTATGCAGAAGCCATTCATTCCATGCATCCTACAGCGCGGGTACAAGGTTGGTTGATATATACCAAAGGGCCGGAGCTGAAGAACGTTCCGCTCTTATTTGGCTAAGGGTATTTCCATAGAATTGTCCTTGGTTCATTATCTTGCTCGTCCAAGCCCGACCCATGAACTTGTTCATCCACTCCTTGTTCGCTGCACCCTGCGCCCTTTTAGCGATGACACTCTCCATGGTCTCGCCCATTTACTCCCAGCAGCAAACTGCTGGGACACCCCTTTTTCAGAAGGGCTTTCCCATTCCTCAAGTCCATGTAGATGAGGCAGTTGAGATTCGTGCAGAGGCCTGCGCACCCGCCACGGCCTTGCGGGATTTGGAATGGAATAATGTGCGTGCGCTTATCGAAAATGCGGGAGCTTTATGGTACAACCGTGCCATCGACAAAGGTGCGTTCATGGTGCCCAAGGAGGAAGGTGTTTCGGTGGTCTACGGAGGGGCCTTGTGGCTTGGCGGGATCAGCCCGGACCAACAGCTTAAACTCGCCGCGGTCCGGTACCGCAATGTGGGCAATGATTTTTGGCCGGGACCGCTGACCAACTCTGGAGCAGCGGAAGTGGACCCCGCAACGTGTGAGCAATACGACCGTTTTGCCATTTCCCAGCGTGCGGATGCCATGCGGCACCGGCAGTATTTTGATTGTGTGGCAGATCCAGAATGTGACCTGGAGGAGCAATTTCCCAATGGATACACCATCCCGTCTTACTTCTTCGACTATCCCGCTCATGGAAACGTTAGCTTGAATCAGGACTATTACCTGGCTCCATTCAAGGATTACGATGGCAATGGTTTCTACGACCCCTCCTCAGGGGACTACCCGTGGTATGATTTCCTGAAGGAGATTGATTGTGCCGAGCGCCGTCGAGAAGATCAAGTACCGCTCTATGGAGACCAGACGTACTATTGGATTTTCAATGACAAAGGCAACATTCACAGTGAATCTCAAGGCGAGCCCATCGGCATGGAAATCCGTGCTCAGGCCTTTGCTTTTTCCACGAATGATGAGGTCAACAACATGCAGTTTTACAACTACGTTTTGATCAACCAGGGCACCCAAACGCTCACAGACACGTATTTCGCGCAATGGGTCGACTGTGATTTGGGAGGCCACGTGGACGATTATGTGGGTGTGGACGTTCGACGAGGTTTGGGCTACAGCTACAACGGTGATGCCTTTGATGAAGCCACGAGTTATTCCATCGGCTACGGGTCCAACCCGCCAGCCATGGGCGTTGATTTTTTTGAGGGACCTTATCAGGATACCGACTCCATTGACAACCCGTTGACGGATGTGTTTACCGATGCCATTGATTCGTTGGGCATTCCTTACCGCGGCATTGGCATTGGTTACGGCGATGGAATCGTAGACAATGAACGATACGGAATGCGGAAGTTCATTTATTACAATTGGAATTTCGGCATCAATGGACAGCCGACTTTGGCTGCGCAGTACTACAACTACATGCGTGGATTTTGGAAAAATGGACAGCGAATGGCTTACGGCGGCGATGGATTGACCCCCACATCAGGAGCTAACTTGGAGATTCCGGCAGATTACATGTTCCCAGGCGATACGGACCCCAACCAATGGGGCACATTGGGTATTCAGGTGGATCCCTGGACAGAAGTTGGCGCTGGTAATCCACCTGGAGATCGATTATTCTTGCAATCTGCAGGCCCCTTCACCCTCGAGCCCGGTGATTACAACAACATCACGGTAGGCATGGTCTGGGCGCGTGCGACGGGCGGAGAGCCGTTTGAGAGTGTCGAATTGCTGCGGTTGGCAGACGACAAGGCACAGGCACTTTTCGACAACTGCTTTGAGATTGTTTCTGGACCGGACGCACCGGACATGACCATTCAGGAACTGGAGAATGAGTTGATTCTTTACTTGACCAATGCCAACCCGCTTTCCAACAATTACGGGGAAGAGTACATGGCGTTGGACCCCTCCATTCCGACAGAATTGGAGGATGGCACCGTCCTCACAGATGAGGAGCGCAGCTATGTTTTTGAGGGATACAAGATTTACCAATTACGGGACAATGCCGTGAGTCCGGCCGATTTGGGCGACATCAATGCCGCTCGGCTCATTGCTCAGTGTGACATCAACAACGGTATAACGCAAGTGATCAACTATGACTTTGATCCTTCGTTGGAATTGCCTGTACCCACCCTCATGGCCAATGGCCAGGACGAAGGCATTTTTCACAGTCTGCGGGTTACGACGGATGCGTTTGCGCAAGGCGATAACCGGTTGGTCAACCACAAGACCT
>ERZ807291.91-NODE-91-length-128384-cov-46.332972_pt1 | contig 128384 bp, 118 predicted proteins | sample MGYA00521257_ERZ807291 | MGnify/ENA primary metagenome ERZ807291 (study PRJEB31413, sample SAMN03169783) | marine metagenome | biome: Marine; feature: Water; material: Subsurface seawater | place: North Sea | collected 2011-04-28 | depth 1 m m ... | reverse complement strand
TTCTTCTCTACTCTTGGAACGAGTTCAGAACTTGAGAGGTAGCGTCGATCAGAGAATCCTTCCTCAACAACGCGCAACCCTGCGTCCTCGGCTGCAATAACCCACTGCGAATTCGCAAGGCCAAAGATTAGGATTTCAGGATCAAACTTAGCAACCGTCTCACAAATCACTGAAGCTATCCTAAGGTCACTAGCGGCCATGTTATACATTGCACCATGCGCTTTAACATGAGTCATATTAACGTTACATGCAATCGCGTGATTAGCAAATTCCTCCATCTGGCGGCAAACGATTTCCCTTAATCTAGCTTCGGACAACACCATAGCTTTCCGGCCAAAATTTTCTCGGTCTGGAAACGATGGATGAGCTCCAATACCAACGCCAAATTCCCATGCTCGTCGTATCGTTGTCCGTATGGAATTGTCGTCTCCCGCATGCAATCCGCATGCAATATTAGCTGAGCTTATGAGTGGCATTATCGCGACTTCTTTACGCTCCTCAAAAGAAGACTGATATTCCCCAAGATCACAATTCAAATCAACTTTAAACGTCATCAGTTTAGCTCCCGCACGCGGCTCTCGATGGTGCGAAATAAATCTTTCATGGCATTATTTTCCTGAATCAATGCTCCTTGAGCGTCAGCTAAAGATACTTCTAAAAAACGAATACTACTACCTGGTTGAGTTTGAACTAAATTCGCACGATCTACTGAAATTACAGTGCCGATGGATGGATAACCACCAATCGTCTGCCGATCCACTGACAAAACTATAGGCTGCCCGTTAGGTGGCAGTTGTATCGTACCCATAACGACAGGTTCAGAGGGTTGCAGCTCAACTTGCTCTAACTCAATTTTTTCCCCTACTAACCGAATTCCCATTCTATTCGACTCATTTGTTACTCGGTAAGTATTTGACAACAACCCTTCACGCGCTTTATTAGACAAACCATCCCATCTTTTTGTGGGAATAAAACGAAGTAACATTTCCTCACGTGCTTCGACGCCGAACAAATCCTTCACACCCCAATTTGTCGAAACGAACGGTAAATCGCCTCGCGATTTAACATCTTTAAAAGGCGAAAGGGAGTCGAATTGTTCGCTAAAAAATATCATGTCACTAGTTTTAAGCCGTCTACCAGCAACACCTCCAAAGTGGCTGCCCGTATCTGTAGAAACACTACCCATCACTATATCAATACACATACCACCAGAAATAGCTAAGTAGCCGTATGCACCCCTGGATGCTTGACCGCCTTTCAAAACGGTACCGGCAAAAATCTTTACGGGTCGGCCATGTGAAAGCGGAATACCGTCGATCGTGAATGAAAAGTTTGCGCCGGCAGTCGCAATAACACAGTCTCTAGAGAAAGATAATGTTGGGGCCAACATAACAAACTCAATAATTGGCGCATCTCCATCATTCCCTACTAGCAAATTCGCAATCATCATCGAATTTAAATCAGCAGCGCCAGAGACAGAAACTCCATGTGCCTGCCAACCTACGCGTCCTTTGTCCTGAATAGTCGTGAATAACCCAGGGTTCAGAGTTTCTATTAGCGCAAATTTCTTATTGGTCATTGGTTCTCTATCAAACTCTGTTGCGCATTGAACTCCTCTATTGAAATCGGCTCGAACTGTACTTGATCTCCGACGCTTAAAAGTGCACCACAAGTTGTCGATTTTTGAAAAAGACTCGCGTGCGTCCGCCCTAATATGTGCCATCCACCGGGTAATATAGATGGATATATACCGGTATACCCACCTGCGACGGCAACACTGCCCGCCGGAACGCGTGTACGCGGCTCGCTTCGTCGGGATACCGCAAGCACGGTATCCAAACCTTCTAAATACGCGAACCCAGGTGCGAATCCAATTGCACCCACGGTATAGGTCTTCGAATGATGCAAGTTTATTAAATCGCTAACAGACCTCTTTAAAATCGACGATAGCTCTAAAAGATCTAGACCTAATTTTTGGTCATAACATACTGGTATACGCATCATTTTTCGGTCAGTAGCCTCTGAAACAAGGTCCATACCGTTTAATTTCCGACCTAAATACCCCACGATTTCATCGTAAGGAGTTTCACTCGAAGACGACATCCATTGAATGGGGTCATAATGAATTGCAATCTGGTCAAAGGCTGGGACAATATCGCTGACTCCCTTTAAATTTAACGCTCGAATTTTATCTGCGACCAAACCAGACATTGCCGAATAAAAATTCGGATTGTCAAAGTTTATTCCGATCATAAGTGCGCAATCGCCTATTGGAGTATATGTAAACGAAATGGTCATGATTTATTAACTTCAAAGAATCAATAATGCCGCACCAAGCAGGGTAGACGACCCACCCCAACCTCTCTACAAGCTAAGTAGGGTCTTGCGACATTCGAAGTGCACCAAAAATTTTCCCTCACATTTAGCGAACCACTTGGTTCGCGGACCTTGACGTTCAACCTCACTCGGAATTATGTCTAAGTCACAAATAGAGCATCCTAATACGGATTGAGTCATAATTTCTTCGAGCTACAGCCACTCAGAACTAAATTCACAGCAAATAAGCAGATTACACACCGAATACTCCACAAAAAAGCGCTCTTTTGTTATTTATCAATTAACTCGTTTAGTTATTATAGACTCCAACTTAAACGCCAGTAAAAAGCCAAAACTAAAGTAACAAGTGCAGCTAGCGGATCAATACCAAATGAGTAACATTATTTTAAACCCTTCTTAAGCAAACTAGTCAGTAATTATTATTCGTGATAGATTGCTTCAATGACAAATATAGCACTATGGATCTGCTTCTTGATTATGGCGATGTTCGGGGCCAAATCTGCGGTTTCCGCAGAAGAACTGCGTGTTCTATCGTCGGAGGGTCAGTTATCCAGTGATCTAGGAGGAACTCAAGCAGCGCGAATGGACTTCAATTTCGGAACTGTAAAAGCCTGGTTACGAGATGATGGACAATGGAAAATTGAAGGTGATGTTACGCATCGATCCGGGCTCTGTGGAAGTTACCAATTGGGCATCCAATTTGGTACCGGCAGTCCGGGATGCGCAAATGTGCGATGGTTATCTGCTCCAAAATTTGCTACTAAACGCCTACAATGCAACGGCGCTGGCGTCTTTCACTCTGGAGGGGATTACAGTTTTATAGCAAAACAAAGTTTCGACGAAATCAACTGCGCTCAAAGGGTTATCAAATGCAAAGGCAAGTGTAACTGATCAGATTTCACTGAGGTAAAGCATTAAAATCATATTTTCAACGTCACAACAAAAGGCACAAACAGTCAGAAGCGAATCCGCTATTCGATCATATCTAGAATGTAGTAATCGTCACTCTCTCTCTGAATGCTGATCTTTACTGCTCGCATATCTCCAGCACCTGGCACAACCAAACGAGATACATTTCCGCGTACGTGTCCGGCTGCAAAGAATGGGTGATTCCATGTGTATTGATGGGTGTCTCCATGGATAAAGAGAATTTTCTTATCCGTTGTTTTAGCGTTTTCAAATAAAGCGGTCCCAACTGTCTCTAAAAATCCCGAGTACATCAAAGATGGTTGCGGCATCATCCAGTCAACAAACGGGTCGCCATGGAAAACGACTACAAGATCATGTATCCGATCCTCCTGAAGAAGATCAAATGCCCTATGAATCCAATGTTGATTAGCTTTCTCTCTTAGTAAAAATTCACGCTCTCCGATTGAGGTGCCAGAATCCATATTATTGTTACTTCCAACCACATGAATTAACAGAAATAGCGTCCCAGAAGATATCCACATTTGATTCTCAATAAAGTCTGAGAACTCCCTCATCAAAGCCCCCTGGCTCTGCAATCCAAGAAACGCGCTCTGCTCGAAGTAACTATCATCAAAAACGACTTGCCTCAGCATTTTAAGTCGGTCTAATGGATCATAGCTGCCGTTATTACTGCGGTGACAATCTGTCCACTCGTTATCACCTGGGGTGTATAACAGCGGCGCCGTGAATATCGAAAAAAGCGCTTTTTGGCGAGTATAGAATTCATCAGAGCATAACGTAGAACCACTTTTAGTATCACCTAAATGGATTACGAAATCAGGATTCTCCTGATTAACATGCTCTATTAACTTCCGATATTGTTCCTCAATCACCGGTTCATCGCCGTAGGGCATATCTCCAAGCACGACAAACTCGAATGCGATCACCGGAGCAGCAAAAGCAAATAAAACACACGCCAAACCTATCTGAAGCACTTTAGACACTTTTGATTTTCTCTCATCATAAATATACCAATAGTTATTTAACTGATCGTATACGGAACGTCAGTAATACAGCGACTCATGAAGATCACTGAAGACGTTATCACGTAAAAAGCTCAAGCATTGGATAACGCATCAGCTAAGGCCCTTTCGACTCGCTTAAAAGAAATCGGGTAAAGAGTTTTAAGCTGTTGCGCCCACAATGACACTCTAAGTTCCTCAAGCGACCATCGAATCTCGATTAGACTCTTCCTTTGTCTAGAGCTCACACTAAGCTCAATTGCCTTATCTATCTGAGCTTCAAAAATCGTTATTTGCCCCTGCCACGCCTCGTCACGCGTCGGATCTGACCTATACTTATCAATACGGCAACAAACAGCCTCTAAGTAACGTGGAAAATTTTCCAGATAAACATAAGGCGTATCCGCAATAAAATCAGGAGATAACATTGCATAAAGATGCGCATTCACATGCTGGCTGAAGATTCGAGCCGACTGACTATCATTCGAAGGCAGTTTTTGAAGCACTGTCGAATATGACTCAAGAATATGATTTACAACTAGATTAATTTGAGCTGCGACCACAACAATCTGAGGTTTCGCTTTCTTTAAGGCATCGGTAAAGTCACCCTCGCTCCGAATTAATGTATCACCCTGAAAAAGTGCCTGCGAACTGGTAGCTGCTAAAAGTTGTTCGTTCAATCTTTCCTGGACGGAAAGCTGTCCTAGAGGCACAGATTGTTCTTTTAGTAAGGACGCATATTGAAGCGATGCCCGGGGTAACTCTATCCATTTTTTTGCAATGAACTTAAATTGTTCCCTCATAGTTAATCGGAATAATCGCTTAAGTCCACCGACTGTAACCATTTCAGCCTCCATTTCAGTATCGGCGAGGATCATTGAAACAGAATCCTTTTCATCTTTGAGGCATGGAAATCCAACCACCGATTTGCCCTGATGTGACATCTCAACTCTTTTTGGAAGCTCTCCAAAGTTCCACGTTGTTATTCCGGTTTTATTAAACTCACCAGCTATCTGAGAGCTAAATTTTTCAGCCGCCTTAACTCCTAAGTTTTTTTGAAGCGCCGCCAAATCTCGACCAGACTCAATCTCAACGCCAAGCTCGTCAATCACCATAAAATTCATCTGTAAATGAACAGGTAGATTACGATCTTGAAAAATCTCTCGCGTTATTTCTTCACCATGAATCTCATTAACGCCTCTTATTATTAAGTCATATAAAGAGTTTTCTCTGGGTTGAAGATCCCCTACGATTTCATCAACAAACTGAGACACAGGAAAAATCTTTTTTCTAATCGACTTTGGCAGATCTTTTATAACCCGGGAAACTTTATCTCTAATCAACCCTGGCACTAACCATTCAGTTTTAGCTTGATCAACTTTATTCAATAGCTCAATGGGTGCTTTAAGGGTTACCCCATCCAAAATATGTCCGGGTTCGAAGCGATAATCAAGCCTGAATTCACAACCATTCATCGCAATAGTGTCGGGATATAAATCGAAAGTTTCGGACTCAATTTCTTTTCTGACTAAAAGTGATTTAGATAAAAATAAATATCTTTTGTTTTCTTTCTCAATTTGCTGGCGCCATTTCTCGAATGAAGCCCAGTTACAAATATCCTCTGGAATTTTCTCGTCAAAAAAAGAAAAGATTACAGAATCATCTACTAAAAGATCATACCTTCTTGAGCGCACCTCAACACTTTCCAAGGATGCCAATAAATCTATATTGTGTTTTAAAAATGGAGGTAACTTTCTAACTTCACCTTGAACCAAAGCATTACGAATAAAAATTTCTCGCGCCTCCATCGGATTAATAGAGCCATAATGAACTTGGCGTTTGGGGACAATGACGAGGCCATATAGAGTTACTCGTTCCGTTGCTACAACGTTACCAGTAGTTTTTGACCACCTAGGGTCATGATAACTGGAATGCGTCAAGTGCTTAGCTATGGGCTCGATCCAGTCGACGTCAATTTCAGCAACACCCCTGGCATAAAGTCGCGATGTCTCCACCAGCTCAGAGGCCAATATCCACTTCGGTTTGGCGCTTCTTAGCCCAGATCCCGGGTGTATATGGAATTTAATGCCACGCGCTCCGTAGTAGACCCCTTTTTCATCACTACGAAAACCAATATTCCCTAACAATCCCGTAAGCAAAGATCGATGAATATGAGAACCGCGGCCCGAATGTTCATTCACTTTAAACCCCATCTCAATCGTCATTGACTTGAGCTGATTATAAAGCTCTCGCCACTCGAACATCCGCACAAGTGATACATGGTGACGCAAACAGATCTCTTTCAGCTTTCGTTTACCGGGTTTCTTTTCGAATATCTCTTGGAACCAAGACCATAGTGATAATAAGGACAAAAAATCGGAATTGATTTTCTGTCCATTCTTAGGTGTACTCTCATCGTGTAAAGCATACTCTCGCTCTCTTGGATCTTGAACAGATAGCGCTGCTGCTAATTTGAGCACTTCACTCAGGCAGCCCAATTCGTTACTCGCTAAAATCATTCGTGCTACCCGAGGGTCGACAGGTATCCTTGATAATTTTTTTCCGATTGATGTCAGACGTCTTTTGCGATTAATCGCCCCAAGCTCCTCGAGCAATTGATACCCATCGGCCAAGGCACGGGGTATTGGTGAGTCAATGAAAGGAAATTTCTCCGGTTCATCTAAACCGAGCGCAGACATGCGCAGTATCACGGTAGCCAAGGACGATCTCAGAATTTCAGGTTCTTCATGAACCATACGTTGTTCGAAATCCTCCTGGGAATACAACCTCACGCAAACACCATCCATCACTCTTCCGCTTCTGCCAGAACGCTGATTTGCAGACGCCTGAGATACCTTCTCGACTCGCAGCATTTCAACCTTGTTGCGATAGCTGTAACGCTTAACTCGTGCTAATCCAGTGTCAATAACGAATTGAATCTTCGGAATTGTCAAAGATGTTTCAGCGATGTTAGTTGCCAGAATTACTCTTCGGTAATCAGATGGCATAAAAACTTTATTTTGTTCTTGAACGCTTAATCGCGAATAAAGCGGCAACGCTTCCCACAAGCATCGTCTCGTATGAGACAAAAAAATTTTACTAATCGAATCTAGAGATTGCTTAATTTCACGCTCACCTGGTAAGAAAACAAGAACATCTCCTCCAGATGACTCAGCGTCAATTCCCTCTAGTACTCTGCAGATTGCCTCGGATATGCTTTCCGAATCCTCTAATGATTCATCGTTTTCAGGCGACTGGTATCGTATTTCAACTGGATATAAGCGTCCAGAGACCTCAATAATTGGGGCTTGATCGAAGTGAGATGAAAACTTATCCGAATCGATCGTCGCTGACGTAATAATCAATTTAAGATCAGGTCTTTTTTTGAGTATGCGTTTTAGATACCCAAATAAGAAATCAACATTGAGATTTCTCTCATGAGCCTCGTCAATAATTATCGTATCGTAGCGAGTCAAATAACGATCAGTTTGAGTCTCCGCGAGCAAAATTCCATCCGTCATAACCTTTATAAGATTTTCTGGACTTGATCGGTCTGAAAAGCGAACCTGATAACCGACGAGATCACCGATTTCTGAACTGAGTTCTTTTGCTATTCGAGTGGCAACCGATCTTGCAGCTATACGTCTCGGTTGCGTGTGTGCAATCTGGCCACACATACCTCTTCCGATCTCAAGTAACATTTTGGGCAACTGTGTCGTTTTACCTGAACCCGTCTCACCACACAAAATAACGACCTGATGCTCATCAATATGCCGTTTGATTTCATCTTTACTTAATACGACGGGAAGGTCGCCTTGATAAGTTATTTTCGGAACTCTTCTCCCTCTAGAGCATACTTGAGCGATTGATATATTTATTTTTGATCTTAACTTTTGAAGCTCAATTGAATGATCATTTTTTTTTGTTGGCTTCTTAGTAAGCCGCTGCAGCCAGTTTCTAAGACCGTGCTGATCTACACTCAAACAAGAGCCAATTAACTTGAGTAAATCTTCATCTTGGTTTTGCAGCTCTTGATTCATTGGACAACAGGAAAAGTTTCCTCAACAACACACTGAAGTTGTAGACCATACAACTAAAATAAAGTTTGACTAACACTGCACGCTAACTGCTGAGCCCTTTAAATGGGGAATGTCGCTCACACCACGCGGCTGTAGCTAATAAATAATTGTCCTCATCAACCGCACTGATAATTTGTAATCCAAGAGGCAGTCCCTTAGGGCCCAAACCCGTCGGTATTGTGATAGCAGGAGCTCCAATTAGCGTCCAGATTGAGCAAAAGCTCGGGTCACCGGTTACGTGGAGTGAGTTAGGCGCTTCTCCAGTAGCTGGAGGCGTGATCACTGCCGAATAACCACGATCCATGAAAGACGCAAAACTGTTCTGTAGCGCATTTTTCTTTTTTACTGCATCTCTAAACTGTGTCTCCGTAACACGATCTCCCTCCTCAAGCGCGTGAATTAGGAAGTCAGAGAAATAACCTCTAAATTCGTCTCGAACCGCTCGAGAAACTCGTGCAGCCTCATACAACATAATAGTTCTGTGAACCTTATGAGCGCGATCAAATTCACCTGGTAGCTCGATTACGTCTATCGATGCTCCCGCGCTTCTGAGCCGAGAAATATCTGCCTCAAATTGAGTGCGGGCCTCTTGCTCCGCCAGATACCAAGATGGTGATCTGACAGCGGCCAGTCTCGGCGCATTTTTTAATGGAGCTGCATTCGGCGAAATACCCGAACGAGGTCCCGCGAAACTAGAAGCTAATAATGCTGAATCAGCAACGCTTCTGGCGAATACTCCCGGTTGATCAAACATTGGTGAAAAAGGCATTATCCCATCAACACCGATTAATCCACGAGTCATTTTATAGCCAACAATGCCGCAATAAGCCGCTGGTCGAATAACCGAACCATTTGTTTGTGTTCCAATGGCTCCGGGCACAAATCCCGCTGCCACTGCTGCAGCTGAACCACTCGAGGAGCCGCCTGGGGTATGTTGAAAATTCCAAGGATTGCGAGTCTTCGAGGGCACCATGAAAGCGGCCTCCGTCGTTACCGTTTTCCCAAACACAAAAGCTCCCGATTTTTCAATACGGGTAACGATATCGGCAGACTTGTCGGGCACATAATTTTGATATAAACAACAACCCATTTCAGTTGGAATACCCGCGGTAAATACATTGTCTTTCACGCCAATTGGAACGCCGTACAGTGGATGTGCCGCACGAAGTGCTGCTGCCGATGTGTCTGCTTTTTTGGCAATTGCTAACGCTCGATCACGATCTAACCATTGCCAAGCCTGTACGGCACCCTCCAGCTCATTGATGCGGTCCAGCAAACTTTTAATATATACCGATGGCTTAAGTTTGCCTTGGCGCAGCCTTTGCGCTACTTCATGTAGGCCAAGTCTATAAAAATGATTCATATTTATTTTTATTTGAGTAAATAAGAGGATAAAAGCTAAACGTTTACATGTATTTTGGGGCCATAAAATCAGGTAGAGTTAACTGGATTTATTGGCGCCTCGTTATTAGCGAGCACAGCAACTAAGTTCTTCGCTGCTGTCATCGCCATGGCCCTTCGCGTAGGCTCAGAGGCGCTTCCGATGTGTGGAGATAAGACGACATTCTCAAGTTCTAAAAATTCAGGATTCAATTGTGGCTCCCCCTCGTAGACATCCAATCCGGCTGCAAATATGGTTTTGTCCCTAAGCGCTTTAATTAAAGCGGCGTCGTCAACGATACCACCTCTGGCAATGTTAACCAACACGGATCGCGACTTCATCTGACTCAACTCCCTCTCCCCGATAATGTGATGAGTATCTTTCGTGTAGGGCAATATCAACATTACGACGTCTGACTCTTCAAGCAGTTGAGACTTATCAACATGCGTTGCATGGAGATCATTCTCTAAGGCCTCGCAAACGCGCGATCGAGTGTGATACAAAACTCGCATCCCGAACCCATTAGCCCGCCTCGCAATTGCTTGGCCAATTCTGCCGAAACCGATCAGACCAAGGGTAGCTCCGTGTATATCCAGACCTAACATCTGCTTGAAGTAAAAAGCCTTCCATTGACCCGACCTCAGATAACGCTCACCTTCACCAATTCGTCGGCACGCGGAAATCATTAGTCCTACGGCGTAATCTGCTACACACTCATCCAACACACCAGGAGTATTGGTCACTACAATTCCTCGTCGCAAACATGCCTGGACGTCTATATTGTTGTATCCGACCGCCGTGTTAGCAATTATCTTGACCTGAGGGGCAGCATCCAAAAATTCGTCGTTAACTTGGTCGCTGCCAGCTGTTTGGATACCCTCCGCTTCAGAAATAATAGATAACAGTTCGTCACGACTATATGAACGGTCATCCTGATTAGATGTAACATCAAAGTGAACGCGCAAAAAATCAATGGTTTCTTTAAAGACTTCACGGGTGACTACGACTTTTCTCATAATTAAGGTTCCTGATTTAGCTTTTATGATTTATTGCACTGCACATGAAGGTTATCAATTTTAACAATTAGTATCGACCGCAGCATATGATCTTAGGAAAATCGGCTTCATTTTGATCGGTTATCAACTGAACCATGCTAAAATCGCGACTAAATTAATATGGCTCTGGTCTTTGTAAATCTAACACTTTAGGAAGACTTCAAAAAGGGGATAATGCTGTGATATCTGCGAATGGAAACCGGTCAGTTTACTTTACCAACTTCCTAAATGGGACTCCTAACTGGTACAAGACAACGATCATATTATTTCTGATCGTAAACCCTATACTTTTTCATACAGTTGGCCCATTCATTACGGGATGGATCCTCATTGTGCAGTTTATTTTCACACTGGCAATGGCGCTGAAAGCTTATCCCCTAGCTCCGGGAGGATTGCTCGCCATCGAAGCTGTAGCCATCGGAATGACATCTCCTGCAACGGTCTATCATGAGATTGTGCTGAATTTCCCGGTTATTTTGCTACTCATGTTCATGGTTGCCGGCATTTACTTCATGAAAGGTCTTCTCCTTCTCCTTTTCACGAAAGTACTCATCAATGTGAGATCGAAGATTATCTTATCGCTTCTATTCTCTCTCATGGCAGCATTCTTATCGGCATTTTTAGATGCGTTAACCGTTACAGCAGTAATCATTGCGGTGGCCGTTGGGTTTTATGGCATCTATCATAAAGTCGCATCAGGAAAAACCCTTGATGACAGTGATGATATTTCTGACGATACACATATCCAAGAGATCCACCGAGAAAAGCTAGAACAGTTCAAGGCTTTTCTGAGAAGCCTCATGATGCATGGGGCTGTTGGCACTGCGTTAGGAGGTGTCTGTACCATTGTAGGTGAACCCCAAAATCTTTTAATTGCTGAACGTGCCAACTGGGAATTTATTGAATTCTTCATGAGAATGGCACCGGTTACGATGCCAGTTCTTGTTGTGGGTTTAATAACATGTGTATTCGTTGAGAAATTCAAAATCCTAGGATACGGCACTGATATTCCTCGTGAAGTATTAGACGTACTAATGAAATTTGATGAACAAGAGGAAGCAAAAAGAACAGCTCAAGACAAGGGAAAATTAGTCATTCAAGGTATTGCGGGAGTATGGCTTATTGTGGCCTTGGGTTTGCATTTAGCCGAAGTAGGCGTCATAGGATTATCTGTAATTATCTTCATTACCGCATTTAATGGAGTAATAAAAGAACACGATATCGGTTATGCCTTTACAGAAGCTCTGCCGTTTACCGCGCTTTTAGTGGTGTTCTTTGCCATTGTGGCAGTCATTCAGGATCAAAACCTCTTCGCCGGTATCATTCATTACGGACTCGCTTTAGATGGCGTAGAGCAAATTGGATTATTTTATGTCGCCAATGGCTTACTTTCGGCAATAAGTGACAACGTGTTCGTAGCAACCGTTTACATTAATGAATTAGCCAAAGCATTGGCCGAAGGCATAATTTCAAGGGATCAATTTGACCTCTTAGCGGTCGCTGTTAACACAGGCACGAACATTCCAAGTGTAGCCACGCCAAATGGACAGGCCGCCTTCTTATTTCTCCTTACTTCGGCTATCGCACCGCTAATCAATCTATCTTATGGACGAATGGTGCTAATGGCACTACCTTACACAATCACAATGGCGATAACCGGCTTCTTCACCGTAACACTATTGCTACCGGATGCGACAACCTCTTTCTATGAGCGCGGCCTCATTAATCATCATGAGGCATCGGAAATTGGTGGTCATAGTGTAGGCGGTTCCAAGGATCATCACTGATTTGAGACATCTCTAAAAGGCTATACGAATCGCCTTACATAGATCTCATTCGGTGATTGTAATAAGTCGAGCGCCTTCGAGATTTAACGCAAGGTCCGATTGCGGCGTCTTTTGTACCATTCGATGGTCACAATAACTCTCCAAATTCCCAGAACCATCATATAGGAACAAATGGCTCCAAAGCTGGCCATAAATAGTAGACCCACCGCCACATTTTTTCCCACCAACATAAATTTATCGAGCCAACCGACGACCATATCTCCAGCCTGATAAGCGGCGTCAGTGATTAAATTGGGGGTGTCCGGCTCTAACAAGTCGAAAATAAACGATCCGATTTCATTTGCTAATAAATATATTGGCGCAAACGTTAGCGGATTAGTAATCATCGTTGAAACAACCGCAGCTACCAAATGACCTCGAAACCACACAGCAAAAATGGCTGCGAACGGTATCTGAAGTAAAGGAACTAAAAAACCAAAAAAAATCCCAATGGCAACACCAGTAGCAACACCCTTTCTATTCAGTTGCCAAAGTCTCGGGTGATACAAAGCTGGGCCGATCCACCCCACCCATTTATTGTTACGAACCGTCTCCGCCGAAGGCAAAAACCTTTTGAGCTTAGCCCGCCATCCGCCAGTGAACTTTTTCTTCTTCATTCGTTGGATTCAATCAGAGGTTTCATTAAAAGGCGCTCATTGATCAACAAGAATCACGTGGACACGAAATGGTCCGTGAGCTCCATAAACTAAAGTCATTTCTATATCCGCCGTCCTTGAGGGACCAGAAATAAAAGCAACCTGTCTAGGTAATAAGCCGACCTCACTTCGCATCAGCTGCCAAGCCTCCTCCATGGTTTTAAGTATTCTGTCTCTTCGAACCACGGCGATATGTGTTTCAGGAAGAAGGCTAGTAGTCGCATGATGGTCTTGTCCAGATAAAAGCACTAATGTTCCAGTCTCAGCGACTGCACAATAACTTCCCGTTAAACCGACTTTATCATCACCGATTGCACCCCGACTCTCAAATTGAATATTACTCTCAGACCATGACAAGTTTTTAAATTCTGGCCAACACACTAACGACATTGGAAGTTCTTTCTCAGTAAGATACCGACTCACCGCCTTCGGCACATCTTCCATCTGATGAACCTCGTCTAGTGTAGAGGCTGCATCCTCGCAACGTTGCTTAAATCGATCCGTAACATTCCCGGTTAAATCAGGTATTGGACTTATTGGACTAGAGGTCAAGCGATCCGCTGCTGAACCACCAATAACGTCCGAGACCTTACCAGTTTTATTTGCAGATCGTATACGGGCTAATATATTTTCTCTTGCAGACATATTCGTATTTATCCCTTATTAATTTTCTTACTATTCAGATAAATATCTCGAAAAGTACGTCCACGAGGAGTTGGTAGATCTCGATGTTTGGTCCAGTCTTGCCCCGCAAAAATCATTTTTCTTATTCGACCCGAATTACCTCCCACTATTTTTCCAGCACGCGCCATTACCCGAGTTACCATCGAATAGATTTTAGGACGAGTCGCGACATAAGCCCACACCTTTAAGGACCACTTCTCCGTCTTGGATTTGAGATTTTTTTCATATTGCTTTTCTCTCAACTTTCTCATCAAATCCGGTAAAGGTATTTTGACTGGACACACTACGCCACATTGATTACACAAGGTTGCAGCATTCGGCAAATCAATTGCATTTTCTAAACCGTTATAGGCAGGCGTTAAAACAGATCCAATAGGACCTGGATATACCCAGCCATATGCATGCCCACCCACGTTTTGGTACACAGGACAGTGATTCATGCAGGCTCCACACCGGATACAACGTAATGCTTCTCGAAGTTCCGATCCAAGCACACGCGTTCGGCCAACATCCAAAATAATTACGTGAAACTCCCCTGGTCCATCGAGATCTTCATTACGTTTCGGGCCAGTAGTCATAGACACATAATTACTGATCACTTGTCCTGTCGCCGATCTCGGTAGAAGCCTCATCATCAAAGCAAAATCGTCAAGTGTGGGGATGCACTTCTCGATACTACTAATCGCGACATGTACCCGGGGCATAGTCGTTGTCATACGGCCATTACCCTCATTGGTAACAATTACCGTGGAACCGGTTTCCGCAATCATAAAATTTGCACCCGTAATGCCCATGTCAGCATCTAAGAAATGGGGGCGCAGAATCTCTCTAGCCTCGTGCGTGAGCTTCTCAGCATCCTCTAACCGCGGCCGATCATGTTTTTTCGCAAACAGCTCTGAAACATCCTCTTTAGATTTATGCGTTGCAGGCGCAATAATGTGAGATGGATGCTCTCCAGCCTGCTGGATAATATACTCTCCCAGGTCTGTCTCTTTAACCTCGATGCCGTGACCCTCAACATACTCGTTTAGCCCAGTCTCTTCGCCCACCATCGATTTAGATTTAATAATCTTTTTGACTCGATTGTCCTGCGCTATCTTTACAACAATCGCATTCAATTCTTCATAGGACTCAGCCCAATGAACTATGGTACCCGCAGCCTGAGCTCGACTTTCCCACGCCTCGAGGTACTCGTCCAAGTGAGCCAAACAATGATCTCGTACGTCAGACGCTGCTTGTCGTATAGCCTCGAAATTGTCTAACTCTTTGACAACTTTTGCTCGGGAGACGACGAAACCATCCTTTGCCTGAAATAGCGCTTTCTGTAACTTCTCGTCTTTGAGCTTAGCGCTCGATACAGCTTTAAAATCTTGCGATGTGATTTCCATAATCTAATTCCGAATTTACTCAGCTTCCTCGCCGTTACGACCCGTAAGCACCTCAGCTATGTGCAGAACCTTCGTCTTGTGATTTCCTCGCCTACGTAACTTTCCCTCAATATTTAACATGCATCCCAGATCACCCAACACTACTGCATCAGCTTCAGTGCTCTCGAGATCATCACATTTAAGATCAACAATTCGCGATGAAATATCGCCGTACTTAACCGAAAACGTTCCCCCAAAACCGCAACATTGTTCAGCCCCAGACATCTCCTTTAATTCAACATGAGGTAGTGTGCGCAATAATTTTCTCGGCTGATCCTTAATACCGAGTTCTCTTAAGCCTGCACACGAATCATGGTAGGTAACAGTTCCTTGAAAAGACGTATTGAACGAGTCCGCATTTACCACGTTTACAAGAAAATCTGTTAGCTCGTACGTTCTCGCGGACAACCATTGAGCCTTATTTTTGTACTCAGGTAAATCGCTAAAGAGATCTTCGAAATGAGCCTTAATCATTCCACCACAGGATCCGGATGGAATAACCACATAATCGACATCCGCGAACTCGGACACAACTTTCCTAGCAAGCTTTTGGGCCGTAGCTCTGTCCCCAGCGTTATAGGCCGGCTGACCACAACATGTTTGATTTTCCGGAAAAATTACCTCGCATCCGGCTCGCTCCAATAAATCTAGGGTCGATAGCCCAATACTTGGACGCATTACGTCAGCTAAACACGTGACGAATAATCCTACTCGCATATTTTTTACCTACGCTTTAAGAAATCAAAATTCCACTTCGGCAACAAGAAAACCATCCGCCAAGCAGCTCAGAAATTAGACAAATCTTACCACATCACCCTAACTACTTATTGCACCGTCGTGATAATTAACACGGGTCAATAGGTTGATCCATAACAAAGTTTGAATTAATATTGCGGCAACGCACAATAGATATGAACGTGGCACACACGATGCAACCAGCTAACGGCAAAACATCCATACAAGTCATTGATCGAATGATGGAGCTAATAGACGTTCTTTCAAAGTCAGGTAACCCTGTTAATTTGAAGGAATTAGCGAAGCTTACCAATCTACACCCTTCAACCGCACACAGAATTCTCAATGCGTTAGCACACTATCGCTTAATTGATCGCGTTCAAACTGGCAGCTACCGGCTAGGAAATCGATTGCTAGAGCTTGGCAATATCACCAAAACGCGAATTGATATTCGTAAAGAAGCGATGCCGTTTATGAATGAACTCCACAATCAACTCAGAGAAACGGTAAATTTATCAATCCGAGAGGGTGATGAAATGGTTTATGTGGAACGTGTTACAGCTGAACATTCAGCAATCCGAGTCGCTCATCTAGTCGGCGCTAAAGCTCCCCTTCATGTAACCGCAGTAGGTAAAATATTTCTAATTGAAGATGGGAAAAATGAGACTTTAAATTACGTAAAAAGAAATGGATTAAAAGTTTTCACGAAAAACACCATTAAAGATAGTCGCACACTGTTTACTGAATTAGAAAAAATTAAATCCCAGCGCTACGCTTTCGATAACGAGGAAGCTGAACCAGGAGTCTCCTGCATTGGCGCCGGAATTTATGACGACTCTGGGTCTTTGGTCGCTGGGCTATCCATTTCTAGCCCCTCGCACAGATTAAATCGTCTCTGGGGGAAGCATGTTAGAACTACTGCTGAAAAAATAACGGCTGCTCTTGGAGGTTCTTGATTCGACTATAAATCAATTGATGGTTGCATACTCTACTCAGGCTTACATTCACTTTTTGTTTTGCCGCTCCATCCAACGACGAACTCTGCCCGCATCTCCTAATGCGGTTAACTTTCCCCAAGAGTCCAATAGAACCATAACTACAGACTTATCTAGCAAAGTCGTTTGCATGACTAAACAGCGACCAGACTCGCTGATGTAACCAGTCTTAGAGAGACCTATATCCCACCTAGAACTTCGCGCTAATCGATTTGAGTTAACGTAATCCAATCTTACCGGCCTTTTACCCTTCCTAGCTCTCAACTGAAAAGATGACGTTGTTGTGTACTGTCTAATCAAGGGATAATTCAATGCTGCCTCTACCAATTTAATGAGATCGTGGCCAGTGGACACATTACCGGGGCGCAACCCTGTGGAGTCAACAAAAGTTGTATCGTTCATTCCCAATGATTTCGCTTTGCTATTCATGGCAATAACAAAAGCTGTCTTACCACCGGGGAAAACTCTCGCCAAAGCAGCCGATGCACGGTTTTCTGATGCCATTAAAGCGAGCTTTAAGACTTCAGCTCTCAACAATGTAGTGCCGACGTCCAGCTTTGACCGAGAACCTTTATATCGATCAACATCCGCTTTGGCTATAGTAATTGACTCAAGTAGAGGAACTCCAGAGTCAATTATGACCATTGCTGTCATCAGTTTTGTTACCGATGCAATAGGAGCTATATCTGAAGCATTTTTCTCGTAAATAACTTCTCCACTACCTTGATCTACGATTAGGGCAACCCTTGATTTCAGGCGTGGGCCGCCTCGAGCCTGGGCATCAACCGCATTGTCAATAAAAAGAATGACGGCAAATAAGCTCAATAAAAAAGCCGAGTAAAAGGGTTGTTTCTTTCGTATCGAATACATAAGCACTTGAATCACTACTAAATGAAAATTATATCTTTCTTGGCGCTAGGCAATGTCAATACCCTGTTTGAGTGTTATTTTGTTGAATATGCCACATTTGAGCATACCGCCCCCCGCTTTCAAGTAAGTCATTGTGCGTTCCGCGTTCAATAACTTTTCCCTCATCCAAAACAACGATTTCATGAGCATGGATTATTGTTGAGAGTCGATGGGCTATCACGAGCGTTGTTCTATTTTTTGATACGTCATCTAAAGCTAGTTGTATTTGACGCTCACTCCCTGAATCTAGCGATGATGTTGCCTCATCGAAAACCATAATTGGCGGATCCTTAAGTATCGCTCGAGCAATTGATATTCTTTGCTTTTCTCCACCAGACACTTTCAAACCACGCTCCCCTACAGTTGTTTCATAGCCTTCGGGAAGGGATTGGATAAACTTCTCTAGTTGGGCCAAACGTACCACTCGATCTAAGTCATCTGCATTACATGATGGGTTGCCATACCTAATATTGAATCCCAGGGTATCGTTAAAAAGAACTGTATCTTGTGGCACGACGCCAATAGATTTTCGATAACTGGCCTGCGAGTAATTTCTAATATCCGTACCATCAAGGCGAATTTCTCCTTGATCCACGTCATACAATCGAAACAACAATCTAGCTAATGTCGTTTTTCCTGAACCGCTCTCACCAACAACCGCTACCGTCTTGCCAAATGGAATAACAAAACTAACGTCAGATAATGTATGTCTCTTACCATCATAAGAAAATGAAACATTTTTAAATTCGACGCTAGGCCTAGACGATTCCATTGGCACACAATCAGAACGATCAACGATATCCCGACGCGTATCCAATAAAGAGAACATATTGTTCATATCGATAAATGCTTGTTTGATTTCACGATAAACCATACCCATAAAATTGAGTGGAATATAAAGTTGGATCAACAACCCATTAACAAGTACTAAGTCGCCAATCGTCAAATTTTGAGCCACCACCCCCTGTGAGGTTAATATCATTAATGATGTAACCGCTATAGCGATGATGACGCTTTGTCCGATATTAAGTAAGCCAAGCGAAGTCTCCGTTTTTACGTCCGCTCGCTCGTACTCCCGCAAAAAAGAATCATAGCGTCGCGCCTCGTATTCCTCGTTGTTAAAATATTTGACAGTCTCGTAGTTCAATAAACTATCGACCGCGTGGGAGTTGGACCTGGTGTCCCACCCGTTGGCTTCACGTCGTATATTCATTCGCCACTCGGACACAAAGAACGTATAAAGCAAATATAAAAATACCGCTGAAAATGTAATTGCAGCAAATCTCCAGTCGAATCTATCTAACAAAATCGCCGCAACAAAACTGAACTCCAGAATAACTGGGATGATCGAGAATAACGAATAGGTAAGGAGTGTGGAAATGCCACGTGTTCCTCGTTCAATTTCTCGCGAAATCCCTCCGGTATGTCTCTCGAGATGAAACCTCAAGCTTAGATTATGCAAGTGTCGAAAGACTTTGAGAGCTATACGTCGGGTCGCACGGCGAGTCACCTTTACAAAGACCACATCACGTAACTCAGCAAAGAGAACAGCACAAAGTCTCAGTGCACCGTAACCAAGGAGAAGGGCTAGGGGCAAGACAAGCAACTGATCCTTTGGAGCGAGCGAATCGACCACATCTTTAAGCACTAGGGGGACCGTCACATTGGCGACTTTAGCAAGAGAGAGCAAAGCAAGAGCCACGACTACGCGATACTTGAAATCCCATAAGTATGGAGCTAAGGACTTCAGGGCTAACCAATTCGTTTTATTCACAAAGGACAGTCCAGATCGTGGCACACAGGGAACGAGCGCCGAGCCAATATTTTGTTAATGAATTAGGAAATTGACAACATGCGTTCAAGAGAAAGACGTGCCATATCCTTTTCTGAATCAGGGACACAAATTTGATTGACTACAGTACCCTCTAATAAGTTATCTAATTGCCAAGCTAAATGCTGTGGATCAATACGGTTCATGGTTGAACACATACACACGAGGGGCGACATAAATTCTACTAGCTTTCCCTGGGGTCGAAATTCCTCTGCTATCCGATTTACTAAATTTAATTCAGTGCCAACCAACCAGTGCGTATTTGGCTGAGCCGCAGCAATAGTCTCCACGATGTATTCAGTGGAACCAACAAAATCAGATTGATCACACACCTCGAAACGACACTCTGGATGTGAAATCACGTACCCATCGGGGTGTTGATCACGAAAACGTGCAATGTGTGACGGTTGAAACATTTGATGAACAGAGCAATGACCTTTCCACAGAAGAATTTTCGCGCTCTTAATCTCCTCTTCAGAAAGTCCGCCCATCCAAAGATCTGGATCCCAAACTTTCATATCTGAATCGTTCATCAACCCAAGCTGATGTCCAGACCAACGTCCTAAATGCTGATCCGGAAAGAATAAAATCTTATCCTGCTGAGTTAAGCCCCAACTAACTATTTGAGAGGCATTTGATGACGTACAAACGATACCTCCATGCTCACCACAAAAAGCCTTCAAATCTGCAGCAGAATTAATATAGGTAATAGGCGTCACGGACATCTCGCTACCGAGAACGGATTTCAGTTCATTCCAAGCTCTGCTGACCTTTGATAAATTAGCCATATCAGCCATCGAACAACCTGCGGCCAAATCAGGTAGCAAAGCTTTCTGACTTGATTTAGACATAATATCCGCCACTTCTGCCATAAAATGAACACCACAAAATATTATGTGCTCGGAATCTGCCTGCGACGCAAGCCTAGAAAGCTTGAGCGAGTCTCCTTTTAAATCTGCATGTTGATAAACGTCAGCTCTTTGATAATGATGACCCAGAATAACTAAATCATCACCAAGGCTAGCTTTCGCACTTTTAATGAGCGCATGGCATTCGTCATCCGAAAGATCACGGTAATCTGAAAACTCTCTATTGCCGACCATTTCCATCACAGACACTACCTTATCTAATATAAAACTAAAGCAATTTATCTAAAAAAATTCATCTACGATAATAACTATTAAACTCAAAATTCAAATTCACTTTCCTGGACACGAATCAACACAAACTTGACCGATTTTTTAATAGAAATCTCAACGCATCAACGTTGGTCCACGAAAAAACACGATCGATCGCTTCCTCAATTCGAACCCACTCAAACTTAACGTGTTCTTGAGGAGATATTTTAATCGATACCCGTCCTGGTACAAATAGACCGAACGCGTGCTCCATATTGTGGGTGACGCCAGGAGCGTAACGACCACGCCAATGATTAAAAATTTCAAACTCATTGGATCTATTCCAATCAACCAAATGATGCTCATCCACGTTTATACCTGTTTCCTCCATCAATTCTCTTGCTGCGGTTTCAAAAAGTGTTTCGTTCAATTCGCAGCTTCCTGTAACTGACTGCCAAAATCCCTCTCGGTCTGCTCTCTCAAGCAGGAGAATCTCTAGATCTCCGGTGTACACAACCACCAAAACGGATATGGGGATTTTGTATGATTTAGACTGACCCTCATCAGGCATCATAGAAATAACCTAATCAGATTTTTGGTTACTCGTAACACCCTTCCCCCCACCACGAAGGCGAATGTGTAAGTCGCGCAGCTGCGCATCTGGCACAGCAGAGGGAGCTCCCGTCAACAAGTCCTGTCCTCGCTGTGTTTTTGGAAAAGCAATTACGTCTCGAATAGACGAAGCGCCGCACATAAGTGTAACAATGCGATCTAGACCGAATGCAATACCGCCGTGCGGTGGAGCACCCCACTTCAGACTATCCAATAGGAAACCAAATTTAGCTTGCTGATCCTCCGGAGTAATTTTCAATGAACGAAACACCTTCTCCTGTACCTCAGGTTGGTGAATACGAACCGATCCTCCACCAATCTCCCAACCATTCAAAACCATATCGTAGGCTTTTGAATAAGCTGCAGAGGGATTGGTTTCTATGTATTCTTCATGCCCGTCTTTTGGTGCTGTAAACGGGTGGTGTCGCGCAGCCCACTGGTGCGATTGCTCGTCATACTCAAACATTGGAAAATCAACTATCCAAAGCGGTTTCCATCCTGACTCCATCAATCCAAGATCTCGGCCAAGTTTATCCCGGAGCGCACCCAAAGCATCATTAACAATGGATTCCTTGTCTGCACCGAAGAAAACAATGTCTCCACTCTCCGCTCCTGAGAGCTCCATCACCTTCAAGACCACTTCTTCAGAAAGAAATTTGATTATTGGGGACTGCAAGCCATCAATACCTGCAGATCCTTTATTCACCTTAATATATGCCAACCCTTTAGCACCGTAAATTGAAACAAAATGTGTATATTCATCAATCTGCTTGCGGCTGATCTCTCCACCACCCGGCACTCTCAACGCGACTACTCGACCGCCTTCCATATCAGCAGCTGATCTAAATACCTTAAATTCCTCTGCTTTCATGAGCTCCGTGATATCAGTAAAGACCAACGGAATTCTCAGGTCTGGCTTATCACTACCGTAAAGGCGGATAGCCTCGTCATACGCCATCACTGGAAATACCTCCGGCAAATCAACCTCGAGCGTCGTTTTAAAACAATCCCTGATCATATTCTCCATAATCTCTCTGATTTCGAATTCATCAAGAAATGAAGTTTCTATATCTATTTGTGTGAACTCAGGTTGACGGTCGGCACGTAAATCCTCATCCCGAAAACATTTCACAATTTGATAATAACGATCAAATCCAGCGACCATCAACATTTGTTTAAATAATTGCGGCGACTGTGGTAGCGCATAGAACTGCCCATCATGCATACGCGATGGAACAAGAAACTCACGGGCCCCTTCCGGGGTAGATTTGTATAAGAACGGAGTTTCTACATCAATAAAACCTTTGAGGTCTAAATAATCTCTTAGAAACTTCGACACTCGAGATCTAAGTTTCAAGTTCTCCTGCATTTGTGGCCGACGCAAGTCAAAAACTCTGTTCTCTAGTCGAACCATTTCCGACGGCTCTTCCTCATCAATTGAAAAAGGTGGAGTCTCTGATGCATTAAGAATCTCGATGTCTCCAGCTAAGACTTCAATTTCCCCACTCGTTAGCGACTCGTTAACTGTTCCCTCAGGCCGACGACGAACACGGCCAACGATACGCATAACATACTCACTGCGAGCACGATCAGCCAATTCAAAAGCGGCTTTATTATCCGGATCGCACACAACTTGAACAATACCCTCACGGTCGCGCAAATCGATAAAAATAACTCCACCATGATCCCGTCTGCGGTGAACCCACCCGAATAAATGAATTTCTTGGTCGAGATAGCTTGAATCAATTAGCCCGCAATAATTTGTTCGCATTACTTTTAGTTTCCATTTCTGATAAGTCGTTAAAATACATCTGCCTTAGATTAGACGGATGCTTGCGATACCACTAATCGCCGCTACTTTCCGACGATGCTTTAGTCGATTGTTTCTCATTAGAACCGCTCGAGGTAGAGGCGGTGGAACTTAACTTAGCATCATCACTTGACTTCGATGCATCTTTACTCTTCTCAGTCTGTTTCTTATCCTTAAAATCCGTGACATACCAACCAGCACCTTTTAACTGAAAACCGGCAGCAGTTACCATTTTCACAAGTGACGGTGAATCACATTTAGGACAATCGACCAAAGGGTCAGATGTTACTTTTTGTAGCGCCTCATGTTCGCAACCACACGAGGAGCAGCGATATTGGTATATTGGCATGATAAGACCTCAATTTAATCGCGTTAGTATATAGCACAAAGTGAGATTTTATCTAAAATCAAACGCAGCAATCACTACTAAGCCCCAATTGCCAGTCAAACTAACTTAAGACTGTAAACAATCTCGATCCCTTATAATTAATGCATGCTTGAGAGAGAATCATACATAGGACAACAGCGCGTATTTAGTCATAGGACCGCGGGAGTTTTAGCTCCCGAAAATTCATTGGCGGGCCTGAAATATGCGAGAAATCTCGGTTTCCAAAATATTCACTTTGACGTCCGGCTGACTGCGGATGGCGTACCAATTTTAAGGTCTGATGAATCCATTGACGCACCAAAGATTAGCAAGACGCTTGTGAGCGAAGTGTTCTTTGATCAGGTTAATGGTTTTGATATTGGCATCGAATACGGTAACGAATATATTGGTGAACAATTACCGACTCTATACCAAGCTCTTTCGGCTTGTACTGAACCAGAGATAAGACCCATTATTGAGCTAAAGCCAAGTGTTGGCCAAGAGCAGTCAATTGCTGAAATCAGTGCGGACATTATAAGTAGCGTGGGTCAAGACAAACTTTTGTTCCCACTCATTATCTCTGAGAACGTGCGTACGTTAGTAACCTTGATGAAAATTGCGCCAGAAATCTCTAGAGGCCTCATTTGGAATGACGACCTCGTTAAAGAGGCGAATGATCATACGGCCCTGATGTGTCAGTGCGTCATGATCTCGACACAGCAGTTATCTATCGAATTAGTAAAAACTTTACATCTGCGACAACATTCAGTCGTCGCGACAAACATTAATGACAGCATGGACGCGCTTACTGCAATAGAGCATAAAGTTGATGCACTGATGACAGGACAAATAGACTCAATCGGGCCATATTTTTTCTAATACGAATCAGGCCGCTTTTCGCTCCTCACCAGCAGTGCGGTATTGATGCAGCAGCTCTTGCCAAGAAGCTCTAACTTGAATCACATTAGCCTCCTTGACATGCCCGAAACCCTTAATCTCTTCCGGCAAAGACAGAAGCCTCTTAGCTATATCGAAGTTAGATTCGTTTACGGAATCAAGAATTTCCTCGACCAACAAGCGGTAATCTTCGATAAGCTGGCGCTCCATCTTCCGTTCATCTGTCCATCCAAATATATCAAACGCTGTGCCTCTTAAGAATCTCATACGTGACAAAATTTTAAATGCTCCTAACACCCAGGAACCAAACTCTTTTTTCTTCAGAAAGCCAGTCTCAGGATCTTTTTTCGCAAAAAGCGGCGGTGCAAGGTGATAACGGACTTTATAATTGCCCTCAAAGAGCTGTTCTACCTTTTTTTGAAACACACCGTTAGCATAAAGTCTACCTACTTCATACTCATCTTTATAGGCCATTAACTTAAAATAATAACGTGCAACAGCCTCTGTTAACCCATCAAGATTTTTCCCAGACTGCTCCTTACCACGCACTCTATCCACCAAGCCCTGATATTTTTTTGCATAATCTCGATTTTGGTAATCACTCAGGAAATCAACCCGTCTCTCTATAAGCTCCTCCAGTGTTTCAGACTGCCGGACTGGAATTTCCGCTACGGCTTTTGGTTGGAATAAACGCTCTACTGCCGCAATATCAACACTGGCTCTCCTTCCCCATAAAAAGGCTGATTTGTTCATTTCTACTGCTGCACCGTTCATCTCAATCGCCTTATTAATGGCCGCATGGCCTAAAGGCAGCAACCCTTTTTGGTATGCGTACCCGAGCATAAACATGTTAGATGCAATAGAATTTCCCATGAGGGCCGTTGCAATACGTGTGGCTTCGACAAATTCAACGTTATTTTCGCCCAGTCTTTTACTTATTGTTGCTTTCAGGTCATCTCGTGGAAATTGATAATTTTTGTCGCGAGTAAAGGCGCCTGTCATCTGCTCGTGCACATTAACAATTGCGAACGTCTTTCCATTCTGCCCCAACTCCATCGTTTTTTCACTTGCGGTTGTCACGAAATCACAACCTAATATCAGTGAGGCTCCCGCAAAGCCAAGCCGAGCCGCCTTTAAGTCTTCCTGGTGATTCGCAATTTGCAGGTGGCTCCATACTGCACCACCCTTTTGCGCAAGACCCGCCATATCCATGCCGGCAAAGGACTTGCTTTCAAGATGAGCGGCCATCCCGACTATGGCTCCAATAGTTACAACACCCGTGCCACCTATACCGTTCACCAAGATACCGTAAGGTTGTGCAAGTGAAGGTAAGACTGGATCAGATAAGGCTGCAAATAGATCAGTTCGCTCAGTATCCGAGACAGCTCCTTGACCTTTTTTTAGCGCTCCACCATGCACCGTGACAAAGCTAGGACAAAAGCCTTTAACACAAGAAAAATCTTTGTTACATGACGACTGGTCGATCGAACGTTTTCTACCAAACTCAGTCTCTAGAGGAGTAACGGACACACAGTTTGATTGGACACCACAGTCCCCACAACCTTCACACACTAGATCATTGATTACAGCTCGTTTTGCCGGGTCAGGATATGTTCCTCTTTTCCGTCTTCGCCTCTTTTCGGACCCGCAGGTCTGGTCGTAAACAATTACAGAAACACCCGCTACCTCACGAATCTGTTTTTGGACTTGATTGTAATCATCCCGATGATGAACAGTAACTCCCTCAGCGAACCCTGCATGAGCGCCGTATTTGTCTGGCTCATCTGTAACGACTACTACCTTCGTTGCACCTTCAGCGGCTACCTGACGTGTTATTTGAGGGACTGACAATTGACCATCTACGTGCTGACCGCCCGTCATCGCAACTGCGTCATTAAACAAGATCTTATAAGTCATGTTTGCGCCGGAAGCTACAGCAGCTCTAACCGCCAAAAATCCCGAGTGAAAGTAGGTCCCATCACCGATATTTTGAAAAACATGAGGTGTATCAACAAAATGGGACTCGCCTATCCAACTAGCGCCCTCCCCACCCATTTGGGTGTACCCAGTCGTATTACGGTCCATCCATTGGGCCATGAAATGACATCCGATACCTGATAAAGCGACCGAACCCTCGGGAACTTTAGTGCCAGTATTGTGCGGACATCCAGAACAAAAATATGGCGTACGCTCCATCGCTGGAACTTCAGGCGACTCTAGAGCCAGTGATCTTCTATGTGCTAGTCGCTCTTCAATGCTTTGGTCACCGGTTAATTCCAATAGACGTTCTGCAATTGCAATTGCAATTTCGTTAGGCTCAAGAGCTCCATTAGATCTTAAAAGCTCAAGACCCATTTCATCTTTCTTTCCAATCACAACTGGCCTTTGGTCTAATGGGTAGAGGATATCTTTCACCTGGGACTCTAAAAGTCCACGCTTCTCCTCGACGACTAATATTTTTTTAAGGCCTTTTGCAAAATGAGCAATACCTGTTGGCTCCAGAGGCCAAGTCATCCCAACTTTATAGATACTGACACCCAATTGCCTCGCTCTGTCATCATCTACCCCAAGATAGTGAAGCGCTTGGCGCACGTCGAGATAGGACTTACCACATGTAACGATTCCTAGTGTGTCGTTTTCACCCTCCATCTCAACTCGATCAATCCCATTTGCCCTAACAAAAGCTTTCACCGCCTCTAACTTATATCTATGAAGACGCTCTTCCTGGTCTAACGGAGGATCTGGAAAACGAAGGCTTAAGCCTCCCTCAGGCATTTCAAAATCATCTGGATATCGTATTTGCACCCTGTCGTCTCCAACATCAACCGTTGCGCTCGCATCAATTGTGTCTTTCATGCATTTAAGACCAACCCATGTTCCAGAGTATCTCGAGAGCGCCCAGCCATACAGTCCGTAATCTAATAACTCTTGTACACCGGCCGGATTTAAAATTGGCATCATTGCATCAACCAATGCAAACTCACTCTGGTGCGCGGTCGTTGAGGATTCACACGTGTGATCATCCCCCATTAATGCGAGCACCCCTCCGTTAGGATGCGTTCCAGCCAAATTCGCATGCCGAAAAACATCTCCAGATCGATCGACGCCAGGTCCTTTGCCATACCAAACGCCAAACACACCATCGTATTTGGCCTTACCGTGCATACCAGCCTGTTGCGCCCCCCACAATGCGGTTGCAGCAATATCCTCATTGACACCTGACTGAAACACAATGTCATGCTTTTGCAAATGCTTCTTGGCGATCCAAAGTTGCTGGTCAAACTGGCCCAACGGGCTGCCACGATAACCAGAAATGTACCCAGCGGTGCGCAAGCCATTCTTCTTATCCCTCGCGTGCTGCATCAACGGTAAGCGAACCAAGGCTTGGGTTCCGTTGAGGAAAATACGGCCCTCCTCAGCGATATATTTGTCGTCTAACTTAACGTCCCTAAGTTTCATAATCAGTCGGAGCTCCCCTTTAGCTGAACTGGCATGCGTCATTCACACCAACGATTGTTCCAATAAAGCGGAACATCTCAGCTTCGCATGAATCACATATGTAATGTGAAGATCCTACCATATTCATTCGATGTATCACCGTGACGAATCCTGTAGGTATAATCTATCAAATAATGAAATAATAATGAAACAAGGCGAAAGACATATGTCAGATGAAATAGATACAGCAGTCGATTTATCACTGGATGTAAAAGGTCTCAATTGTCCGCTTCCGATTCTTAAAACGAAAAAAGCATTACAAAAAATTGATATCGGACACGTACTCGAAGTTTTTACAACCGACCCAGGATCGGTTCCTGACTTTAATGCCTTTTGTCGTCAGACAGGTCACATTTTAATAGACACATTTGAACTGGACGCGAGCTTTCGATTTTTAATCAGAAAAACCAAATGACCCACTCAGGAATTCACACACCAGGCGCAATCCCTGAGTTGCAGAAAAACCATTATCCTAAAAAGGGATATCGTCCTCCAGGTCATCTAGCCCCCCCGAAAATTCACTGGACCCAGACGACTTGACGGAGGACTGACTTTCTCCGCCCCCTCCCCCGCCCGATCCAGAGCGAGAGCCTAGCATTTGCATCCGATCAGCTACGACTTCCGTTGTATATTTATCTTGGCCTTCTTTATCAGTCCATTTTCGAGTCTGCAAACGGCCTTCAAAGTAAGCTTGAGAACCCTTTTTAAGATATTCACCTGCAACTTCAGCCACCCTCCCAAACATAACGACTCTGTGCCATTCTGTTTTTTCTTGGCGTTCACCGCCTTTATCTTTCCAAGTATCCGTCGTCGCAATACTCAAATTTACCATCGCGTCGCCACTGGGCATACGACGAACCTCTGGATCTCTTCCAAGGTTTCCAACAAGAATGACTTTATTGACTGAAGCCATTATTTATCTCCTGTGTTTAAAAGTACGAATTTATGGTTTCGTTGGGCTCAATTTTTACTCCAACATTAATACCCTCACTGTAGCGCCTTTGAGAGAAGTGCGCTACCGGAAAAGTAACCTAGCTGACAGAGATTCTCTTGTTATCCGATATACTCATTGAAACAAGAAGCCATAGGGCTGCCCAAACAGCACAAAAAACAAATACTCCTTGTCCCGTATATTGCTGGTAGATCCAGCCCCCAGCAACTCCTCCTACAAATGTTCCGAGATATTGACTGGTGCTATATACGCCCAAGGCCGTGCCTTTCGAGTTTGGTTCTGCAATACGCGAGACCCAAGAGGGTAATGATGCTTCTAACATATTAAACGCGCCAAAAAATATAATTAAGGCAACCGCAAGACCTGCGTACCCCAAATTCAAAAGACCAAGACTGAATTGCGATAGTGTAATGAGGGCGATACTCAATACGAATACAAATTTTCGGTAGCCGAACCTCTCAGACACCATCATTAGCGGTAACATAATCAAGATACTGGAGAGCATCACCAAAAGGTAGAACTTCCAAGAAACAACGTTTCCCTCCATACCATTCAAGATAAAGGGAATAGACACGAACATTGCCATCAAAATGCCATGCAATGAAAAAATTCCAAAATCGAGCCTGAGCAAATCTCGATTAGACAAAATTATCGTCAACTTAACAGGCGCTACGTCCCCCGTTTCATCAACAGAGGTAGGATCAGGCACATAGAAGCAGACAATAACCATAGCGACAAGAGTCAGCAGTGCAGTAATTAAAAATATGCCAGGCAAGCCAACGATTGAATCTAAAACTGGACCTAAAACAATTGACAAAATAAAGGTTAAACCGATAGTTACACCAATAACAGCCATCGATTTGGTTCGTACCTCATCCCGAGTAAGATCAGCATTGAGTGCAATCACGGCGGAAGATATAGCCCCCGCACCTTGAATGGCCCGGCCTATACATAACCAGAGCAACGAGTCTGCAGACGCGGCCACCAGGCTCCCAAGAATAAAAATTAACAATCCAAGATATATCGTTTTTTTTCTACCCCAATAGTCAGACAAACGACCTAAAGGTATTTGAAATATCGCTTGAGTTAGGCCATAAATACCTACCGCTAAACCAATTAGCGTCGCACTCTCACCGCCAGGCATACTATTTGCGTACAGGGCGACAACTGGGAGAATGACGAATAATCCAAACATTCGCAAACTAAACACGCTTGCCAACCCCAAGCTGGCCCGTCGTTCTGATTGAGTGAAGCTAACCATTTAAGTATTCCGAGGATTCTCAAGGGTAAATTAGAACTTAATTCGGTATAGTAACAGGTTACTCTTTCACACCGGAACCCGTCGGGTACGTAATTTATTCCGACACTCGCATAACTATGGATTCAATAAAAGTTAGGGGGGCTCGCACCCATAATTTGCAAAATATCGATGTCGATATACCCAAAAATAAAATTGTAGTTTTTACCGGATTGTCTGGCTCTGGCAAATCTTCCCTAGCATTTGATACTTTATTCGCTGAGGGTCAGCGTCGATACATCGAGTCGTTATCGACATACGCCCGTCAATTCTTAGAGGTCCTACAAAAACCAGATGTCGATTCAATCGAGGGATTATCCCCAGCGATTGCTATCGAGCAAAAATCGAAAAATAACAATCCACGTTCGACAGTAGGAACCGTAACGGAAATCCACGATTATTTGCGATTGCTATACTCAAGAACCGGAATACAACACTGTCCTGAGCATCAAACACCCTTAACCGCCTTTTCGATATCTGAGATGATCGAATTCATCTTGGCATTAGGTGATGATAAACGCATACTTATATTGGCCCCAGTAACTAGAGTAAGCACGCAAACAACCGCCCACTTAATAGAACGATTCAGAGCACAAGGGTTTTTTCGAATTCGTATTGGTGGCGAGATTGTCGATTTGGATGACGCCACAAATTTAGAGATGAACGATGAGAACAAGCAAGTCGACCTGGTTATTGATCGTCTCCGCATTACTTCGGAATCCAAGGGTAGATTGGCGGAATCATTGGAAACCGCACTCAAACAATCTCCTGACAAGGTATTAGTTCACGACACCGGCACTTATCAAGACTACAGCTTATCGGCTAATTTTAGCTGTCCTAAATGTGAGTACACGGCCCCTCCTCTCGACGCAAGGATGTTTTCATTTAATCATCCGAGCGGTTCTTGCCCAACATGTGATGGCTTAGGTCAATTAGAGAGTTTTGATGCTGAAAAAATTATTGCACATCCAACCCTTTCTCTCGCGTCTGGCGCGATTAGTGGTTGGGATAAAAGAAATAAGTTTTTTTTCGATATGCTAACGAGTCTGAGTGAACATTATGACTTCGACCTCAATACGCCTTTTGAAGACCTTCCGTCAGAGATTAAACAAGTAGTTCTGAACGGCTCAGGAAAAACAAAAATTAAATTTCGTTATCGCATAAGAGATAATGAAATTAAAATCGAACGACATATTTTCGAAGGTGTCATTAAAAACTTTAATCGACGTTTCGAAGAAACTAAGGAAGACGCAGTAAAAGAGGAGTTAGCAAAATTTATTAGCATGCGAAAATGCGCTACTTGTTCAGGTTCCAGACTAAGGCCAGAAGCTAGAAACGTAAGAGTCGCAGGACTCAAAATAGCAGAGGTAAATGCAATGGCACTGGCTGATGCGAAATCATTTTTTGAAAGTTTGGTAGAACATCCGCAAACTAAGATTGTTTCAGAGCGAGTCATCACCGAGATCATCAATCGCGTAGGGTTTCTTATCGATGTAGGCCTGAGCTACCTGTCTCTAGACAGAAAAGCCTCCACTTTATCCGGAGGAGAATCTCAACGTATACGATTGGCCTCCCAGATCGGAGCGGGTCTCAGCGGAGTTATGTACGTTCTGGATGAGCCATCAATAGGACTTCACCAGAGGGACAATCAACGTCTCATAGAATCCATGAAAAAACTAAGAGATCTAGGTAATACAGTCATCGTTGTGGAGCATGACGAGGAGACGATTATCCAGTCAGATTATGTCATTGACATAGGGCCAGGATCTGGAGAGACGGGCGGTAAAATTATCTCCCAAGGCACTCCAGACCATATATTAAGTGACCCAAATTCGGTTACCGGACCGTACCTATCTAAAACAAAAAAAATATTTGAATTTCCGAGGAAGTCTATCGATAAACTTACACCGAGTGTCACACTAAAAGGTGCTAGAGCAAATAACCTAAAAAGTCTCGATCTCAAGATACCATTAGGTGTATTTGTATGTATCACTGGCGTCTCCGGATCAGGCAAATCAACATTAATTAATGACACGTTTGTTCCAGCGATGGCCCGTCAGCTGGGTGCGAAATTGAAAGGCGAGCATTTATACGACGATATTACAGATACCGATCACATTAAATATTTGGTGAATATTGATCAAAGCCCAATTGGCAGAACACCTAGATCGAATCCTGCAACCTATACCGGAATGTTCACACTCATTAGAGAGTTGTTCGCACAAGTGCCTCTTGCTCGAGAAAGAGGTTATTCATCCGGGCGATTCTCTTTTAACGTGAAAGATGGGAGATGTGAAACTTGCCAAGGCGAAGGAAGCCGAAGAATAGAGTTACACTTTTTACCCGATGTATTTGTAACCTGCGCAGTTTGCCAAGGAAAACGCTATCGACAAGAAACCTTAGATATAAATTATAAGGGTAAAACAATTCATGACGTGCTCGAAATGAGCATAAAGGAGGCACTAGAATTCTTCTCCTCTGTTCCGAGTTTAAAGCGGAAGCTATCCATTCTCGATGAAGTAGGACTTGGTTACATGAGTTTAGGACAAAGCGCCACCACCTTGTCAGGCGGAGAAGCACAACGAGTGAAGCTGGCCAGCGAATTATCGAAACGAAACACAGGAAACACGCTATATGTGCTTGACGAGCCCACGACAGGCCTCCATTTCAATGACATATCCTGGTTATTACAAATTCTTATCAAACTAAGAGACCAAGGAAATTCAATTATAGTCATTGAGCACAACCTTGACGTTATTAGACGAGCGGACTGGATAATCGATCTGGGTCCAGAGGGTGGCAGTCTTGGTGGAGCCATTGTCGGGGAAGGCACCCCAGAGGAAATAGCTAAATTAAAAATTAGCCACACCGGACATTTTTTACATCAAACCTCGGACGAAGATATGCACTCATTTTAGTCGGAACTAAAAAAGCCAGCATATGGATACTGGCTTTTCGTGTATGTCTGTGAACCTTGTGTTATTCCTCTGGAACGTCCTCAATACTAGACGCATCGTCCTCGGGACGGTCCATCAGCTCAACCAGGGCCATCGGCGCTTTATCGCCATGACGGAAACCATATTTAAGGATTCTCAAGTAGCCCCCATTTCTAGCAGCATAACGCGGACCTAGCTCATCAAACAATTTCACCACAATATCCCTATCACGCAGCCGGGAAAATGCGAGTCGGCGGTTTGCTACTGTAGCCTTCTTTCCCAAAGTAATGATAGGCTCAGCGACACGTCGTAACTCCTTGGCTTTAGGGAGAGTAGTTTTAATAACCTCGTGACGCAATAACGAGTTAGTCATATTACGAAACATCGCTGCCCGATGAGACGAGGTGCGATTCAGTTTTCGAAGTCCAAGCCTATGTCGCATTGGTGTTTCCTTCCTTTTTTAACTAATCACGATAGAAACAGCTTAAGCGCTCTCTGAGAGAGACTCTGGCCAACTATCGACTTTCATGCCAAGAGACAACCCTCTTGACGCAAGAACATCTTTAATTTCGTTCAGTGATTTACGACCGAGATTAGGCGTTTTCAATAACTCGGTCTCAGTCCGCTGAATGAGGTCACCAATGTAATAAATGCTCTCTGCTTTTAGGCAATTCGCCGAACGCACTGTTAATTCTAAATCATCAACAGGACGCAAAAGAGCTGGGTCAACATCCGGCTTTTGAGGCACGCTTTCCTCTTCAACAGTCCCCTGTAAATCAGCAAAGCTAGAGAGTTGATCCATTAGGATTCGAGCTGCGAATCTAACTGACTCTTCAGGGTCTACAGACCCGTTGGTCTCAATATCAATAACCAACTTATCCAAATCGGTCCGCTGTTCAACTCGAGCGCTTTCGACAGCGTAACTAACCTTGGTGACTGGACTAAAAGTAGCGTCTAATAAAAGACTCCCGATAACCCGGTTCTCGTCCTCTTCACCCATACGAAGATTAGCAGGCACGTAACCACGACCGCCCTGCACCTTGATCTCCATACTGATCTTACCGCCGGGAGCAAGGTGAGCGATCACGTGCTCTGGATTGATAATATCAACATCATGACTAGCCTCTATATCTGCAGCGGTCACCGCTCCCTCGCCCTCTTTTGACAGAGTTAGCGTGATCTCATCTCGATTATGAAGTCTCAGAACCATACCCTTTAAATTCAATAAAATGTCAACGACATCCTCTTGAACACCATCTAAGGTTGAATATTCATGTAACACACCATCAATCTTTACCTCGGTCGGAGCAAATCCCGGTAACGAAGACAAAAGAATACGTCTAAGAGCATTTCCCAAGGTATGACCAAACCCTCGTTCGAATGGCTCCATGATCACTTTAGCTTGACCTGGTGCGGTTAATCTTACGTCTATTATTTTTGGCTTTAGAAAGCTATTTAGCATCTATTCGACCCTTTTCAAAAGTTTCGAAAAATAAATTCGTGAAACAAACTTGCTCCACACTTAATTCAAAATTACTTCGAATACAACTCAACTACTAACGATTCATTAATAGTCGACGACAAATCCGCACGTTGAGGAACAGATTTGAAGGTACCCTTCAGCCCTTTCACATCAACCTCAACCCAGTCAGGGAAACCTCGGTCCTCAGCCGCCTCCATAGCAGCTTTGACCCTGAGATGACTTTTAGCTCTCTCTGCAATCTCAATAATGTCACCCGGCTTGACAATAAAGGAGGGAATATTAACTCGCCTGCCATTGACCATTACACCGTTATGCCTTACCACTTGACGTGCCTCGGTTCGAGAAGCACCAAATCCCATTCGCAGCGCAACTGAATCTAATCGACTTTCCAGATCTTGTAGGAGCGTCTCTCCAGTCACCCCTTTTCTTCGCGCGGCTTCCTTGTAGGTCTTACGGAACTGTCGCTCGAGCACACCATAAATTCGGCGGATTTTCTGTTTTTCGCGTAACTGCCGTCCGAACTCAGACATACGACTACCCTTTTGGCCATGCTGTCCCGGAGGGTATGCTCGCCGCTCAATGGCGCACTTATCGGTGTAGCATTTATCCCCTTTCAAGAATAACTTCTCACCTTCTCTGCGACATTGACGACATTTCGGGTCTGTATTTCTAGCCATAATTCATAGCTCCTTAAATTCTACGTCGTTTTGGTGGACGACATCCATTGTGTGGCACCGGAGTGACATCTGAAATACTAGTAATCTTGAACCCAACTGAGTTCAACGCACGAACCGAGGACTCTCGACCTGGTCCAGGACCTTTAATTCGCACCTCAATATTCTTCACGCCGCACTCTTGAGCCATCTTCCCAGCTGCCTCTGCTGCAACCTGAGCAGCAAAAGGAGTACTCTTTCGAGAGCCCTTAAAACCATTGGCGCCCGAGGTGGACCATGCCAAGGCGTTACCCTGACGATCCGTGATCATAATGATCGTATTGTTAAAAGACGCATGAATGTGCGCAATTCCCTCAGCGACATTTTTTTTAACTTTCTTGCGTGCTCTTGGTGTGTTTTTTGCCATACTAAGTTTCCATCCAGTCTAAATGATTGGTCTTATTCATCGGAATATTAAATTCGCCTATCTCCTGATAGCTTTTTTAGCACCCTTGCGCGTGCGAGCATTATTTTTAGTGTTTTGCCCTCGCACAGGCAAACCTTTTCGGTGGCGTGTGCCACGATACGCACCCAGATCCATCAAACGCTTAATATTCATCGACACTTCTCGTCGGAGATCTCCCTCAACGATAAATGTACCGATTTGCTCTCTGAGCTTTTCCATCTCGTCGCCAGATAAGTCTTTCACTTTCACCGAGGGTTCTATCCCAGCTTTAGAGCAAACCTCAAAAGCTCTAGTTTTCCCTAAGCCATAGATAGAGGTCAAAGCTACCCATGTGTGTTTTTGATCCGGTATGTTTACGCCAGCTATACGAGCCATAATTTATCTCTTTTTAAATTCAACAATGGATATTCTCAACCTTGACGCTGCTTATGTCTGGGTTCCTTACATATCACCCGCACAACATTGTTACGCCGAATGATCTTGCAGTTCCGACACAGCTTTTTGACTGATGCTTTAACTTTCATAATTTTTTCTCCTTACCGCGAGGGGACTGTCCCGCCTCTGAAGTTCGTCTTTTTGAGAAGACTCTCATATTGATTAGACATCGCGTACGCCTGCACTTGCTGCATAAAGTCCATCGTAACCACAACAATAATTAGCAAACTAGTTCCACCAAAGTAGAACGGAACATTCCACTTGACTATCATCAACTCAGGGATCAAACAAACGATAGTTATGTAAATCGCCCCGACCAAAGTAAGGCGAGTCACAATTCGTTCGATGTACTTTGTCGTCTGATCACCAGGACGAATCCCAGGAACAAACGCCCCGCTTTTCTTGAGATTATCGGCCGTCTCACGCGGATTGAACACTAAAGCCGTGTAGAAGAAGCAGAAAAATATGATGGCCATCGCATAAACGACCATGTAAAGCACTTGTCCAGGGTGGAGCAGACCCCCAATATCCCGCAGCCAATACAAGCTCTCATTCGTCCCAAGAAATTCAGCGAGAGTCGCCGGAAACAAAATAATACTGGATGCAAATATCGGTGGGATAACCCCCGCCATATTTAGTTTTAGTGGCAAATGAGAGCTCTGTCCACCATATACCTTATTTCCAACCTGTCTTTTCGCATAGTTAACCAATATTTTACGTTGTCCCCGTTCAACGAAAACCACAACGCCTGTGATAACAATTACACCGATAAAAATTAGTAGAACGAGGGGAATCGAGAACGAACCTGTTCGCACCAATTCTAAAGTACCTCCAACCGCACTCGGCAGTCCTGCGGCGATACCCGCAAAAATGATAAGTGAGATACCGTTTCCAATACCCCGCTCAGTTATCTGCTCACCCAACCACATCAAAAACATTGTTCCAGTTACCAACGTGACAACTGTCGTGAATCTAAATGCTAAGCCTGGATCAAGCACTAGATTGGCTTGAGACTCCAAAGCTACCGAAATACCTATAGCTTGGAACGTCGCAAGTGCCACAGTTCCATAGCGCGTGTACTTTGTTATTTTTTTACGACCAGATTCACCTTCTTTTTTTAACTGCTCGAAGTGTGGGACCACCACCGTCATCAATTGCATGATAATCGAAGCAGAGATATAAGGCATGATTCCCAGAGCGAAAATAGTGAATCGCTGCAAAGCGCCCCCTGAGAACATATTAAACATTCCCAAAATACCGCCCTGTTGGGCCTTAAACAACTCTTCCAGCTGAACTGGATCGATCCCCGGAACCGGAACATGAGCACCTATTCGATAAACGACTAAGGCAAGCAACAGGAATAGCAGGCGCGCCTTTAGGTCGCCATACTTACTCATTCCCGCACCCTTATTTGATCCAACTGCCAAAGTCCTATTCCTCTACCTTTCCACCGGCGGCCTCAATTGCGAGACGCGCTCCTTTTGTGACACGAATCCCCTTGAGCTGTGGCTTCTTGCCCTCTGCCAAACTTCCGGAAAGAAAAACCTTAGCCCCACTAACAAAATTAGGCACAATCTGCGCTGACTTCAACGCGTCGAGATCAATCACATCCGCTTCCACCTTATTCAACTCATCTAACCTCACTTCTCGCGTGTCACCCTCGGTCATAGATCGGAAACCCCTCTTGGGTAAGCGTCTCGCCATTGGCATCTGACCGCCTTCAAAACCAACCTTGTGATAGCCACCCGAGCGAGAATGTTGACCCTTATGACCACGCCCGGCAGTCTTTCCTTTTCCGCTTCCAACACCGCGACCAACTCGCATCTTATCTTTTTTGGACCCATCGGCCGGGCTAATATCATTCAGTCTCATTTACTTAACCCTCAACTTTCACAAGGTAGTCAACTTTTGCAATCATCCCTCGGACGGCTGGCGTATCTTCAAGCATAACTGTGTGTCGTATTCGCCGAAGACCCAACCCTAACACCGTGGCCCGATGAGATTTTTTTGTACCAATAACACTTTTTACCAGTGTCACCTTGACCGTTTTAGACGTCTGACTCGTTGTTGTATTCATGACCAATTACTCCAAAATCTCTTCAACGGTTTTACCGCGCTTAAGCGCTATTTCAGACGGCGAATTCATTTCTGCCAATCCGTTTAAGGTTGCTCGCACTACATTGTATGGATTTGTCGATCCTATACACTTAGCCAGGATGTTAGTAACACCCATAACTTCAAAAACAGCTCGCATTGGGCCACCAGCGATAATTCCAGTACCTTCTGAAGCTGGCTGCATAATCACTTTGGCCGCACCATGAGTGCCAATAACTGCGTGATGCAAAGTCCCACTCTTAAGAGAAACTTTAAATAGCTTTTTACGCGCTTCTTCCATCGCCTTTTGAATCGCCACCGGCACTTCGCGAGCCTTACCCTTACCCATTCCAATGCCACCATCACCGTCACCGACCACTGCTAGAGCGGCAAAACCAAGTATGCGTCCACCCTTGACCACTTTAGTGACTCGGTTAACAGCAACCATTTTTTCCCGAATGCCGTCTTTACTTTCCTCTGAATGATTTTGAGCTCGTGCCATTTTTTTCCTTTAAAACTGTAGACCTGCTTCTCGAGCAGCCTCTGCTAACGCTTTGATTCGGCCATGATACTTAAACCCTGAACGGTCAAATGCCACCTGACCCAAACCTTTCTCTTTCGCCTTCTTTGCGATTCGAGCACCAACCTCGGCTGCGGCTTTCACATTGCCACCATTTGATAACGACTTACGGACCTCTAGTTCCGCAGAGGAAGCAGACGCAATGACTTTAGCGTCTCGATCCAAGATCTGCGCGTATATATGCAAGTTAGTTCTGTGCACTTGCAATCTGTGACCAACACCGGAGCCACTAATCTGATATCTGATTTTTCTAGCTCGCCGCGCTCTAGACGCATTTTTAATTGATTCTGACATGCTTTGACCTTATTTTTTCTTGGTTTCTTTCATGACCACTCGCTCGTCCGCATACCGAACTCCCTTACCCTTATAGGGCTCAGGAGGGCGATACCCACGAACATCTGCTGCAACCTGACCAACCAGTTGTTTATCTACCCCTTTAATGAGGACTTCGGTTTGCTGTGGCGTCTCGACCTTAATTCCTGCTGGCATTTGATGAACTACAGGGTGTGAAAATCCCAATGACAAATTGAGCTTATCCCCTTGTGCTTGCGCTCGGTATCCGACGCCGACCAGTGTAAGTTTTTTTTCAAATCCTGAGGTCACGCCCGTCACCATATTCGCAATAACGGCCCGCGTTGTACCATAGAGCGCTCTTGCCTCTCTGCTGTCTCCAACTGGAGCTACGGAAACGACGTCACCTTCTTGAGTGACCTTAACTAGCTCACTAATCTCGCGACTCAAAACGCCAAGAGCGCCTTTAACCTCTACCTTGCTGCCAGAGATCGCAACTTGAGTCCCCGAAGGAACATTAATTGGATTCTTTCCAATACGTGACATTTTTCTATTACTCCAAATCGAATCTTGTATTTTTATCGTATACATCCCCGCTATTAAGCGACGATGCAGAGTACCTCACCACCAATACCTGTTTTTCTCGCCCTACGGTCTGTCATAACTCCCTTGGGCGTAGAAACGATCGCAACTCCAAGACCATTCATGACGCTTGGTATATCTTGCGCCCCCTTATAAATTCGAAGTCCAGGACGACTCACGCGCTCAATTTTCTCAATAACAGGTCGACCAGAATAGTACTTAAGCGACAGTTCTAACTCAGGCTTTTTCTCATTTTCGCCGACCACAGACATGCCATCGATGTATCCTTCATCGATAAGCACCTGCGCAATGGCTTTCTTCACATTGCTAAATGGCATCTTGACGTTGCTCTTTTCTGCCATCTGAGCGTTTCTGATTCTCGTCAACATGTCAGCGATTGGATCACTCATACTCATAGTTGCACTCTCCTACCAACTCGCTTTAATTATTCCAGGGACCTCACCTCGCATCGCGATTTCACGAAGTTTTCCTCGGGCAAGACCAAATTTACTATAAACCCCACGAGGTCTTCCGGTCAGTGCGCAGCGATTTCGCAATCGAACTGGACTGGAATTCCGTGGTAATTTTTGCAGCGCTTGTCGCGCTAGATATTTCTCTTCTTCTGAAGATTGACTGCTTTTCAATACAGTATCAATTTCCGCTCTTTTTTCCGCATATTTTGCAACGGTTAAGCGACGTTTCACGTCTCGGTGGATGATAGATTTTTTAGCCATTAGATCCTCAATTCCTAAAAGGAAAACGAAAAGCCGACAGCAAGGAACGTGCTTCCTTGTCGGTCTTTGCGGTTGTAGTAATAGTCACGTTCAAGCCACGCAACACGTCAATCTTGTCATACTCAACTTCGGGAAAAATTATTTGCTCTCTAACACCCATATTGAAGTTACCGCGTCCATCGAATGACTTAGCGGATATACCGCGGAAATCTCTAATTCTTGGAATTGCAACAGAAATCAATCGGTCCAAGAATTCATACATTCTTGGACCCCGAAGCGTAACTTTGCACCCGATCGGATATCCGTCACGTATTTTGAAGCCCGCAATTGACTTCTTTGCCTTTGTAATAATTGGCTTTTGTCCCGCTATGAGAGTCATGTCTCCTACAGCATGATCGAGGACCTTCTTGTCGGCCACGGCTTCCCCGACACCCATATTAAGAACAATCTTTGTGATACGCGGGACCTCCATAACGGACTTATAGTTAAATTCCTTTACGAGTCCGGGTATTACCTCAGACTTATACACCTCCGCCAACCGAGCCTTACTCGACTGTTGCTGGGTATTTTGATTCGCGTCATTACTCATTCATAACCTTTCAAGAATCCACCATCTCGCCGTTAGAGCGAAAAATACGTACACGAGAACCATCCTCTAGCGTCTTTACACCAACCCGATCACCCTTCTCAGTCGCTGGGTTGTACACAGCGAGATTAGAACGTTGAATTGGCATCTCCTTGGTGTTGATGCCGCCCGCCGCACCAGTCATCGGATTCCCCTTCTGATGTTTCTTTACAAGATTAATCCCCTCGACCATAACCGTAGAGTTGGGCATGACTTGGAGTACGGTGCCTTGTTTTCCTTTGTCTCGTCCTGAAGTCACGACGACCTGATCACCTTTTTTAATTTTTTCCATCGTGCGTCCTTAATCTACAAAACCTCAGGTGCCAAAGAAACTATCTTCATAAATTTCTCTGTTCTTAATTCTCTTGTCACCGGTCCGAATATCCGTGTACCGATAGGCTCTAATTTAGCGTTTAAAAGCACAGCGGCATTGGAATCGAATTTAATTTTGGAGCCATCTTGTCTACGCACTCCGGAAGCTGTACGCACTACAACCGCGTTATACACTTCACCTTTTTTTACCCTGCCGCGCGGCGCTGCGTCTTTAACCGCGACCTTGATCACGTCACCGACACCAGCATATCGCCTTTTAGAGCCACCAAGCACCTTTATACACATTACAGAACGCGCGCCAGTGTTATCGGCGACCTGAAGTCGTGTTTGCATTTGGATCATATTTTTACGCCTAATTTCAACCAACTTATCCCAAAAAAAAGGACAGTTTTGGCACCCGTTCGGGTTAAAAACATATTCTGTCAACTACTTTAAGGCGGTTCACCTAAAGATTTACATCTACCAGAAAAGCCGAGCATCTTATCTGAAACTGCCGCTTCAGACAAGCCTAATATTAGATTTGGGTCGCTTTTTCTACTAATTTTGCTACAGACCAACTTTTCGTCTTTGACCGAGGTGTTCCCTCCTCAATCAATACGGTATCACCTATCTGACACTCATTTGTATCGTCATGTGCGTGATATTTGCTTGATTTCTTTAAAAACTTACCATACAGCGGATGCTTAACCTGTCGCTCCACGAGAACGGTAACCGTCTTATTCATTTTATCGGACACAACACGACCCGTCAGTCGACGGCGATTAGCAGTGGTCTTATCAGACATTTGCACTCACTTTCTTTGCCAAAACAGTTTTAACACGAGCGATATCACGTCGAACTTTCCGTATTTCGCTAGAATTCGTAAGTTGCTGAGTCGCCTTTTGCATCCGGAGGGAAAACGCGGCCTTGAGGAGTTCGTGCAACTCTTTGTTCAAATCTTCGACACTTTTAGCTTCCAAATCTTTTGCTTTCATGCTTTATCCCAAGTTTTTATGGACGAACACGGTACGAAGAGGAAGTTTAGCTGCTGCAAGCCGAAAAGCCTCGCGCGCAACATTTTCTTGAACTCCATCCATTTCGTACAATACCTTTCCCGGCTGAATTTCAGCGACCCAGTACTCAACGCTCCCCTTACCTTTACCCATTCGAACCTCTGCAGGCTTTTGGGAAATTGGCTTATCCGGGAAAATTCGAATCCAAATACGGCCACCCCGCTTAATGTAACGTGTCATCGCACGACGAGCCGCCTCGATTTGTCTAGCTGTTAATCTACCTCGATCAATCGCCTTCAAACCAAACTCACCAAACGAGACCTTCGCTCCGCGAGTAGCAACTCCATAATTACGGCCCTTGAACTGTTTTCGGAATTTGGTCCTAGACGGCTGCAGCATTTTTCACTCCCGTTTTTCGTGGTTTCTTCGGAGCTGGTGGCACGTCCGCAGGAAGCGTGGAAACCTGATCATTAGAACCGATCATTTGCCCTCTATAAATCCAAACCTTAATACCAATGATCCCATATTGCGTTTGAGCCTCGGCGGTACCATAATCTATTTCCGCACGAAGCGTGTGAAGTGGGACACGGCCCTCTCTGTACCACTCTGTCCGAGCAATATCGATCCCATTCAAACGACCCGCACTCATGATTTTAATGCCCTGCGCACCGAGCCGCATTGCGTTTTGTATCGCTCGTTTCATCGCTCTTCGAAAAGCTATTCTTTTTTCTAACTGTTGCGAAATTGAATCAGCGATCAATTGTGCATCAATTTCCGGCTTCCTGACCTCTTCAATATTCAAATGAACTGGCACACCCATCAAACGCTGAAGTTCACCACGCAAAACTTCGATGTCCTCACCTTTTTTACCGATCACAATACCTGGGCGCGCACTATGAATCGTGATTCTTGCGTTCTTTGCTGGGCGCTCGATCACGACTTTAGCTACGGACGCATGAGCCAATCGCTTTTTGAGAAATTTTCTTACTTCAATGTCCTGAAGCAACATCGAAGAAAAATCTCTACCCACCGCGTACCAACGAGAACTCCAGTTACGCTGAACGCCTAAGCGAAATCCAATCGGATTGATTTTCTGTCCCATACTTACTCCTCAGGCTGATCGCCAACAGTCAAAAAAACGTGACATGTCGGTTTAAGAATCTGTACCCCTCGTCCCTTGGCTCTAGGACGAAAGCGTTTTAACACTGGGCCTTTTTCGACGAAAATTGTTTTAACCTTCAATTCGTCTATATCAGCGCCATCGTTGTGCTCAGCATTCGCAATTGCTGACTCCAACACTTTTTTTATGATCTCAGCACCTTTTTTAGGACTGAAATTAAGCAAGTCAAGGGCCTTATCAACCGGCATCCCTCTAATTTGGTCAGCGACTAACCGACCCTTTTGCGGGGACAATCTGACACCACGAAGTACAGCCGATGTTTCCATATTCAAACCCTCACCTTATCTCTTAGCGACTTTTTTGTCTGCCGCATGACCTTTAAAGGTCCTTGTATTCGCAAATTCGCCGAGCTTATGCCCAACCATGTTTTCAGTAACGTAAATTGGTATATGCTGCCTTCCATTGTGTACCGCTATAGTTAAGCCGACGAAGTCAGGCAAAATTGTTGATCGACGGGACCAAGTCTTTACTGGTCTTTTGTCGTTTCCAGAACGCGCTGCATCCACTTTTTTAACCAGATGGAGGTCAACAAAAGGTCCCTTTTTAAGTGATCGTGCCATATGCTATATCCCCTCTTATTTCGCTCGTCTTCGAACGATCATGTTCTGAGTTCGCTTATTATTTCGAGTCCGGAATCCTTTCGAAAGCGTACCCCAAGGACTCACTGGGTCACGCTTGGTTCCAGTGCGACCCTCTCCACCACCATGAGGGTGATCGACCGGATTCATTGCGACACCTCGTACCGTTGGCCTAATTCCTCTCCAACGTTTTGCGCCTGCTTTGCCCAGGCTTCTTAGACTGTGCTCACTATTACCAACCTCACCAATCGTTGCTCGGCATTCGATCGATATCTTCCGGATCTCTCCCGATCGCAAGCGCAGCTGGGCGTATGGCCCCTCTTTGGCTAGCAGCTGAACTGATGTTCCTGCAGAACGCGCCATCTGGGCGCCCTTGCCCGGCTTCATTTCTATGCAATGAATCGTTGTACCCACCGGAATATTCTTTATAGGTAGGGAATTACCAGCCTTTATTGCTGCCAGAGGCCCGCTGTCCAGCTGATCACCAGCGCTGACTCCACGAGGTGCAAGGACATAACGCCGCTCCCCATCGGCATAAAGTATCAACGCAATGTTCGCACTGCGATTCGGGTCATACTCTAGTCGCTCCACACGACCGGGAATCCCATCTTTGTCTCTCTTAAAATCGATAATACGATAAAGACGTTTGTGACCACCACCCTGGTGCCGCGTCGTGATATGGCCTTTACTGTTACGCCCAGCTTTGCTATGCAGGGACTCTACTAGTGGCTCGTGCGGACGTCCTTTATGAAGTTCTTTATTAACTACCGCAACAACGCTACGTCGTCCCGGCGAGGTCGGTTTCATTTTAACAAGAGCCATTAGCTAACCTCCCCAGTTGATAGATCGATATCCTGACCTGGCTTGAGACAAACATAGGCTTTCTTCCAATTCTTCCTTTGCCCAATTCTCTGCCCAGTTCTTTTTTTCTTGCCCTTTACGTTAATTACTTGCACGCTATCAACATCCTTCTTGAAAAGCATTTCGACAGCCGACTTAATTTCAGCTTTCGTGGCATCAGTAGCCACTCGGAAAACAAACTGGCTACGCGCATCTGCAAGTCCGGTTGCTTTTTCTGATACCACTGGACCCAAGATCACCTTGAGTAATCTCTCTTGACTAAACTTCAACTCGTTCATGATAATGACTCCTCTAATTGAGCAATCGCTTGTTTAGTAATCACGACTTTTTCGAAGTGCAGCAGACTCACAGGATCGGCTTGTTTTGGAGTCAAAATATCAACGGTATGGAGATTTCTTGCTGCCAAATATAAATTCTCATCTGGGTCACTCGTAACCACTAGTGCGCTGGACAAACCCATCTCTTTGATCTTGCTACTCAATAACTTGGTTTTTGGCGCATCTACTGCGAATCCATCAACCACTATTAGTCTTTCTTCTCGAACAAGTTGGGACAATATCGAGGAAATTCCGGCTCGATACATCTTCCTGTTAATTTTCTGCGAAAAATTTTCATCCGGACTCGAGGGAAAAGCCTTTCCACCACCGCGCCAAATTGGACTGCTGGCTGAGCCAGCGCGAGCGCGTCCAGTGCCCTTTTGCTTCCACGGCTTTCGTCCAGAACGAGTAAGATCTCCCCGTGCTTTTTGGGCACGAGTACCGCTTCGCGCGTTCGCCATAAACGATATCACTAACTGGTGTATCAACGACTCGTTATACTCTCTAGCAAACAATGCGTCAGATACTTGAATCGATTCAGCTGCTTGATTTGAGCTATTTAGAATTTTCAGTTCCATATTTATGCCCCCTTCTTCACGGAAGGAATAACTACGACATCTGAGCCATCGGCGCCGGGCACTGACCCCTTCACAAAAATCAAATTTCTCTCTTTATCAAGCTTTACAAGTTGAATATTTTGAGCAGTCCGTTTCACTGACCCCAAGTGGCCAGCCATTTTTTTGCCCGGGAAAACCCGTCCGGGATCTTGGTTCATACCTGTCGATCCATGCGCATTGTGCGTAATAGACTGACCGTGACTAGCTCTCTGGGACGAAAAGTTATGTCGCTTAATCGCTCCAGCAAAACCCTTACCCTTTGTAACGCCGGAAATATCGACGAACTTTATTTCATCAAATAGGCTCACGTCTAAAGGTTGGCCCAACTCAATCTCAGCCGGCGCTTCGGGCCCAAATCTGAATTCGTGAAACCCACGCGCACTCTCTACACCCGCTTTCGCAAGATGACCAGAAATAGCTTTATTAATTCGGCTACGCCTGCGCTCTCCATAGGCGACTTGAACAGCAGCATACCCATCTGTCTCATTGGACTTAACTTGAGACACACGATTATTGGAAACATCAAGGACGGTCACTGGGACGGACTCTCCACCTTCAGTGAATATCCTGGTCATTCCTACTTTACGACCAATCATTCCTAAACTCATTATTATTTCCTCAATTGAGGGACCCACTTCAATTGGCAGGTCTTTAATTATTTAACAAAATTCTAGAGTCCAAAGACTCCAATCTAAACTACTCAAAAAAACTACAGCTTAATTTCTACATCCACTCCAGCTGGTAAATCGAGCTTCATTAACGCATCTACCGTTTTATCCGTAGGATCAATAATATCCATCAAACGTTGGTGTGTCCGCATCTCCAACTGCTCACGAGACTTCTTATCAACGTGCGGAGATCGAAGCAAATCGAAACGCTCTTTACGTGTCGGCAAAGGAATAGGCCCCTTAACTACAGCACCTGTCCTTTTGGCAGTTTCCACAATCTCAATGGCCGACTGATCAATCAATCTATAATCAAAAGCCTTCAAGCGTATTCGAATTTTTTGGTTATCCATTCAATTATCTCTTAAAAAGGACGACATGCATACACAGGCCGTCCAATTAAATTTACTCCGTGACTTTAGAGACGACGCCAGCACCTACTGTACGGCCGCCCTCTCGAATCGCGAATCGTAATCCTTCTTCCATCGCTATAGGCTGAATCAACGTTACCTTCATCTGAACGTTATCACCAGGCATCACCATTTCGGTACCCTCTGGTAAGTCACAAGATCCAGTCACGTCTGTCGTTCTAAAATAAAACTGAGGACGGTATCCGTTAAAGAATGGCGTATGTCGCCCTCCCTCATCCTTACTTAGAATGTAGACCTCAGCATCAAACTTGGTATGCGGCGTAATAGAACCAGGCTTAGCCAACACTTGGCCGCGCTCTACTTCATCTCGCTTCGTGCCCCTTAGAAGAACACCAACATTATCACCAGCCTGACCTTGATCAAGCAGCTTACGGAACATCTCAACACCCGTACAAACTGTCTTGACCGTATCTTTCAGGCCAACAATTTCAATTTCATCATTAACGTGAACAATGCCCCGCTCAACACGACCCGTCACTACCGTGCCACGACCTGATATCGAGAACACGTCCTCTACTGGCATTAGAAATGCCATATCCAGTGTTCGCTCTGGCTCAGGAATGTATGTATCAAGCGCCTCAGCAAGCTTCATGATGGCTTCCTCACCATGCTCGCCTGTATCGCCCTCGAGCGCCTTAAGCGCAGAACCAATCACGATCGGTGTGTCATCACCCGGGAAGTCGTACTTAGATAGTAGCTCTCGCACTTCCATCTCGACTAATTCAAGCAACTCAGCATCATCAACCATATCGGCTTTGTTCAAAAACACGATGATGTAAGGAACACCAACCTGACGAGCCAACAAGATATGCTCTCGAGTCTGTGGCATTGGGCCATCTGCAGCTGAAACCACTAGGATTGCGCCGTCCATCTGCGCTGCACCTGTGATCATATTCTTCACATAATCAGCGTGCCCTGGACAATCAACGTGAGCGTAATGACGACCTTCAGTCTCATACTCAACGTGCGACGTATTAATCGTAATACCTCGGGCTTTCTCTTCAGGCGCATTATCAATTTGATCGTAACCCTTCTGTTCGCCGCCAGTCTTAGCAGACAAAACAGTTGTAATCGCCGCTGTTAGCGTCGTCTTACCATGGTCAACGTGCCCAATTGTTCCAACATTCACGTGCGGTTTTGTCCGCTCAAACTTTCCCTTTGCCATGATGTCCTCTTAATCTTTAATCAATTAGTTAAAAACCGATATTTCCTACTTGTTATTTACCACTGCTTCCGCAACATTTTTAGGCGCATCCGCGTAATGCTTAAATTCCATCGAGTAAGTTGCGCGACCTTGTGTAAGGGAACGCAGTGTAGTGGAGTACCCAAACATCTCCGATAGCGGCACTTCCGCACGAATAGCCTTACCGCCGCCAACCATATCTTCCATACCTTGGATGGTACCTCGTCGACCTGACAAGTCTCCCATAACATCACCCATTTTTTCTTCAGGCGTCTCTACATCAACTGCCATCATGGGCTCGAGTAGAACCGCCGTCGCCTTTCTCATGCCATCTTTGAATGCCATGATTGCCGCCATTTTAAAGGCGTTCTCAGACGAATCAACCTCGTGATAGGAACCGTCAAACAAGGTAACTTTCACATCAACCACCGGATAACCGGCCACAACTCCTGATGTCATGGCTTCGTTCAAGCCTTTCTGCACCGCTGGAATGTAATCTTTTGGCACGGATCCACCTTTGGTAGCGTCAAGAAACTCAAAGCCCTTCCCTTGTTCGGCGGGTTCCATTTTTAACCAAACATGACCATACTGACCTTTACCACCACTTTGTTTTACAAACTTACCTTCGATTTCAATCGATTTTTTGATAGCTTCCCTGTAGGCGACCTGAGGTTTCCCAATGTTGGCATCGACACTGAATTCACGGCTCATTCGATCGACCAATATCTCAAGGTGCAACTCCCCCATGCCCGAGATGATTGTTTGGCCAGATTCCTCGTCAGTTTTCACTCGGAACGAGGGATCCTCTTGAGCCAAACGACTTAAAGCAATACCCATTTTCTCTTGGTCAGCTTTAGTTTTAGGTTCAACCGCTTGAGAGATCACCGGCTCTGGAAACTCCATTCTCTCCAAGATTACAGCCTTGTCCTGAACACATAATGTGTCCCCTGTGGTCGCATCCTTCAATCCAACGGCAGCAGCAATATCTCCCGCCCGAACCTCTTTCAGCTCTTCTCGGTTATTCGCGTGCATCTGAAGTATGCGACCAATGCGCTCCTTCTTCCCTTTTACCGGGTTATAAACGGAGTCACCAGCCTTCAAAGAACCCGAGTAAACCCTAAAGAAGATTAACTGCCCTACATAAGGGTCAGTCATAATTTTAAATGCTAACGCAGAAAATGGTTCTGTGTCGTCTGCCTTGCGGTCTGTCGGCTCACCAGCCTCCGTCTCACCGGTAATCGCTGGTACGTCAAGCGGTGATGGTAAGTAGTCAATCACCCCGTCCAACATCGCTTGAACGCCTTTGTTCTTAAAAGCTGTACCACACATCATTGGGACGATTTCAACCGCAATAGTACGCAACCTAATACCTTCTTGGATTTCCTGCTCAGACAGTTCGCCCTCTTCCAGGTATTTATTCATCAACTCCTCTGAAGACTCTGCCGCTGCCTCAACCAACTTTTCTCGCCAGTCATCGCACTCAGCTTGGAGCTCAGCAGGAATATCTCTCATTTCAAATTTGGTACCACCAGTCGCATCATCCCAATAAATCGCCTTCATTTTGACAAGGTCGACGACTCCCTCGAATCCCTCTTCCGCCCCGATGGGAACCTGCAGCGCAACCGGGTTAGCCTTAAGGCGAGCACGCATTTGATCAAAGACTTTGAAAAAATTCGCGCCTTGCCGATCCATCTTGTTAACGAACGCCATTCTCGGCACACGATACTTGTTAGCTTGGCGCCAGACTGTCTCTGACTGAGGCTGAACCCCACCAACCGCGCAATAAACCATGCATGCACCGTCAAGCACCCTCATAGACCGCTCAACCTCAATGGTAAAGTCCACATGGCCAGGAGTATCAATAATATTAATACGATGCTCTGGCAAAGCTCCGTCCATTCCCTTCCAGAAACAGGTTGTCGCGGCAGAGGTTATGGTAATACCTCGCTCACGTTCCTGCGCCATCCAATCCATTACAGCAGCCCCGTCATGTACCTCACCCACCTTGTGGGAAACACCCGTGTAAAACAGAATGCGCTCGGTTGTAGTGGTTTTACCAGCGTCGATGTGCGCACTGATTCCGATATTTCGGTAACGCTCTAATGGGGTCGTTCGGGCCATGCGTACTCTCTAATAGACTAAATTAATTAAAAACGGAAATGGGAGAAAGCTTTATTCGCTTCCGCCATACGGTGAACTTCTTCTTTCTTCTTAACTGCACCTCCGCGCCCTTCAGACGCATCTTTAAGCTCATTTCCCAATCTCGCAGCCATGGACTTTTCGCTTCTTGATCTTGCGGCCTCTTTTAGCCACCGCATAGCTAACGCACTACGACGAGAAGGTCGAACCTCCACAGGAACTTGGTAATTCGCTCCTCCTACTCGCCGAGACTTTACCTCAACAAGCGGTCGAACATTTGATAATGCGGTATTGAACACTTCTAACGGATCTGCCTGCCCACCCTTTTGGATGTGATCAAGAGCCCCATAAACAATTCGCTCAGCCACAGACTTTTTACCAGCTTGCATGATTACATTCATAAATTTCGCAACCTCCTGGTTATGAAATTTTGGATCTGGCAATATCTCCCGTTTTGGTACTTCTCTACGTCTTGGCATTGAATCCTCTTTTTATTTTTTTCTGGCAACAGATTGTCGTTACAAGAAAGTTTACCCTTTAGCCCTCTTGGCTCCGTACTTCGACCGGGCCTGCTTACGATCTTTTACGCCTTGAGTATCAAGGCTACCTCGAACAACGTGATATCTAACTCCAGGTAAATCTTTAACTCGTCCGCCTCTAATCAACACAACCGAGTGCTCCTGGAGATTATGCCCCTCTCCCCCGATATAACTAATGACCTCAAACCCAGTCGTAAGGCGAACTTTAGCGACCTTCCGAAGCGCCGAATTCGGCTTTTTAGGTGTGGTTGTATAAACCCTCGTACACACACCACGCTTTGCTGGCGCGCCACCCAGTGCTGGAACCTTGCTCTTCGCGATTGGCACTGATCGGCCTTTGCGAACCAATTGATTTGTAGTTGGCATCTTAAAATTCGAGTCCTAAAGTAATATGGTCTACACAACCAGCAGTTAAGGCCAAAAACAAATCGACCTCATATCCTAGTTTAACCGTTACCCCAGTCGTGTTAGGACTGGGAAAAAGACGGGCGATTCTAAGACCACCCGTCGCCTATGTCAAGCCGCAGCTTCTCCTTCGCCTTCCGAAACTTCCTCAAATACGTCATCAGAATCAGGGGCCACATCCTCAAATATGTCGGGGACCTCTGGTCGTTTTCGATTTCTATGGTATGCGAGTCCAGTTCCACCGGGGATCAAACGACCCACGATGACGTTTTCTTTAAGTCCTCGGAGCTCATCTCGCTTGCCCATGATGGCCGCCTCGGTGAGCACTCTGGTTGTTTCCTGGAAGGATGCGGCAGATATAAATGAGTCGGTTGACAGCGATGCCTTAGTGATGCCCAGTAACACGTTATCGTAGAGCGCTGGCGCTTTCTCTTCGGCAGCAAGCTCCTCGTTCGCCGCCAAAACCTCTGAACGCTCAACTTGCTCGCCCTGAATAAACTCAGTAGCGCCAGAATTTGTAATATTGACGCGACGCAACATCTGCCTGACGATAACCTCAATGTGTTTATCATTGATCTTCACACCCTGCAGGCGGTATACATCCTGTACCTCGTCGATTATATATCTGGCTAAGGCCTCAATACCCAACAATTTAAGAATCTCGTGCGGATCTGGCGGCCCATCCACAATCATCTCTCCGACATTAACCATTTGGCCTTCGTGCACCATCACATGCTTATCCTTCGAGATTAGAAACTCGTGAGATATCCCATCACTATCAGTAATCACCAATCGTTGCTTACCCTTTGTATCCTTTCCAAAGGATACTGCGCCTGTAACGGCCGCTAACGTCCCGGCATCTTTCGGTGCGCGAGCCTCAAATAACTCCGCAACCCGAGGTAAACCACCCGTGATATCCCTAGTCTTGGAACTCTCCTGTGGAATACGAGCCAAAATTTCACCGATCCCAACTTTTTGTCCGTTTTTCACCGTAATCACAGAGTTAACCGGAACGGTTATATTCACTGGCGTATCTGTCCCAGCGATCTTAATCTCCTCTCCGCTGTCATCGATCAAACGAACGCTAGGACGAGCGTCCTTACCCTGAGACGATGAACTCCTTTTGGGGTCAGTAACAACCAAAGTCGACAAGCCTGTAACCTCATCGATCTGCCGAGCGACGGTAACACCTTCTTCAACATTCTCAAATTTAACCGTACCAGAGTATTCCGTGACAATCGGTCGTGTGTGTGGGTCCCAATTAGCGAGAATTTTTCCAGCTTTTTCCGATGCCCCATCAGAGACATGCAACAAAGCACCGTAGGGAACCTTATGCCTTTCTCTTTCCCTACCAACTTCATCGTGCACGACTACCTCGCCAGAACGGGCTATGACTACCTTTTCATTCCTCTCATTGGTCACATACCGCATCTGAGGAGAAAACTTAATGACTCCTTTAGACTTTGATTCGATCTGACTTGCTACCGCTGTACGTGAAGCGGCCCCACCTATATGGAAGGTCCGCATCGTTAACTGAGTGCCAGGTTCACCAATGGATTGGGCAGCAATAACACCAACAGCCTCACCAGAGCTCACCAAGTGTCCACGTCCAAGATCCCGACCGTAACACTTAGAGCATAGCCCATAGCGCGTTTCACACGTAAGCGCCGTCCTTACCTTGACTTCATCAACTCCGCTGTTTTCAATTTGATGCACTAATTTTTCATCAAGTAATGTCCCTGCTGTTGCGAGTAATGCTCCGTTTTCTGGATCAATCAAATCCTCAGCAACAACCCTCCCAAGAATTCGTTCACTCAGTGGCTCAATAACTTCACCACCTTCAATCAAAGCCTTTTGAACGAAGCCACGCGAGGTACCGCAGTCATCTTCAACAACTACTAAATCTTGTGTGACGTCAACCAACCTTCGAGTTAAGTATCCGGAGTTAGCAGTCTTGAGTGCGGTATCTGCAAGTCCTTTTCGAGCACCGTGAGTCGATATAAAGTACTGAAGAACATTTAAACCCTCTCTAAAGTTCGCGGTAATCGGCGTCTCAATAATCGATCCGTCTGGTTTCGCCATAAGTCCACGCATTCCAGCTAATTGTCTGATCTGAGCCGCAGATCCTCTAGCACCAGAATCAGCCATCATATAAATTGAATTGAATGACTCCTGATGTACTTGCTGTCCTTTTTCATCTTTGAGCATCACCCAAGAGTTAGAATCAGCATCCCATTTCTTTACTGGCTCTTTACCTAAGCGGTCCATCATCGCCTTCGCTACCACGTCTCCAGCGCGCCCCCAAATATCAACAACTTTGTTGTAACGCTCTCCTTGAGTCACGAGTCCTGAGGTGTACTGATCCTCAATTTCTTTAACCTCTTCCTCAGCTTCAGCCAGGATGGTTACCTTATCTTCTGGTATCTCCATATCCTTAACCGCGAAAGACAACCCGGCACGCGTTGCGAAAGTAAACCCGGTATACATCAATTTATCGGCAAAAATAACAGTCTCACGGGTACCACACTCTCTGAAACTAATATTGATTAGCCGAGAAATTTCTTTCTTTTTTAAGGTCTTGTTGATGATGTCAAAAGGCAAACCTTCTGGGAGAATTTCTGACAAAAATGAACGTCCAACAGTAGTTTTATGGCGACTAACCCTCCGGCTGAGACCAGCTTCCCCGTCAACCTTAGCCTCTGAGATACGGACCTCACATGATGCCTGAAGATCAATATCTCCATTTTCATAGGCGCGCTTCGCTTCAGTGACATTAGCAAAAATCATGCCCTCGCCCTTAGCGCCCATCTTCTCTCTCGACATATAGTAAAGGCCCAAAACTATATCTTGGGAAGGAACAATAATCGGCTCTCCGTTCGCTGGAGATAAAACATTGTTGGAAGCCATCATCAAAACTCTTGCTTCCATTTGCGCCTCGATCGATAGAGGGACGTGAACGGCCATTTGGTCACCGTCGAAGTCAGCATTGAAGGCCGCACACACTAAAGGATGCAATTGAATCGCTTTACCTTCAATTAACACTGGCTCGAAAGCTTGGATACCCAAACGATGGAGCGTCGGTGCTCTATTTAGTAGAACAGGATGCTCTCTAATCACCCCTTCCAGAATATCCCATACCTCCGGCACCTCCTGCTCAACTAATCGCTTAGCCGCTTTAATGGTCGTAGCAAATCCTAAAGTCTCAAGCTTGTGAAAAATAAATGGCTTGAATAATTCAAGTGCCATTTTTTTCGGCAAACCGCATTGATGGAGTTTCAACTGAGGCCCGACGACAATAACAGAACGCCCAGAGTAGTCCACACGTTTACCTAACAAGTTCTGGCGGAAACGACCGCCCTTGCCTTTGATCATGTCCGCTAAAGACTTCAATGGCCGCTTGTTAGCTCCCGTCATCGCCTTACCACGTCGCCCATTATCGAGCAACGAATCAACCGATTCTTGGAGCATTCGCTTTTCATTTCTACAAATGATTTCCGGCGCTTTGAGCTCGAGCAGTCGTTTTAACCTGTTATTCCGGTTAATGACTCGTCGGTATAAATCATTGAGATCTGACGTGGCAAAACGCCCGCCGTCCAGCGGCACCAAGGGTCGCAGATCAGGTGGTAGCACTGGCAACACCTCCATGACCATCCACTCAGGCTTAATCCCAGACTTATGAAAAGCCTCTAAAACCTTTAATCTCTTCGCAATCTTCTTGATTTTAGTCTCGGAACCGGTTTCGCTAAGCTCTTGACGAAGCTTCTCGATCTCTCCGCCAATGTCGATAGTCTTAAGAAGCTCTCGAATCCCTTCAGCTCCCATAACCGCTGAAAACTCATCACCGAACTCCTCAAACTTCTCTAAGTAGTTATCTTCGGACAGAAGCTCTCCCTTATTAAGCGGAGTCATACCTGGATGCGTCACGATGTATGCTTCAAAATAAAGCACTCGTTCAATATCTCGAAGAGGAATATCAAGAACTATTCCCAACCTTGAAGGTAAAGACTTAAGGAACCATATATGAGCTACCGGAGATGCAAGCTCGATATGAGCCATTCGCTCACGACGAACTTTCGAGAGTGTCACCTCAACACCACACTTCTCGCAAATAACGCCTCGGTGCTTTAACCTTTTATATTTTCCACATAGGCACTCATAGTCCTTCACAGGACCGAAAATCTTTGCACAAAACAAACCATCACGCTCAGGCTTAAATGTCCGATAGTTGATTGTCTCTGGCTTTTTTACCTCTCCATAAGACCAAGATCGAATCTTCTCTGGAGATGCGAGACTAATTTTAATTGCATCAAAATCTTCTTCTTGGTTTGCCTGCTTAAATAGATCCAACAACGCTTTCATTGTTTACCCCTTTAAAATTCTTTGTCGACGAACTAGGTACGATTAAAGTGAGACTTTAGTGACGGTCAAGGTCAATATCGATAACGAGCGAACGTATCTCTTTGACTAAAACGTTAAATGATTCAGGCATTCCTGCGTCAATTTTATGCTCCCCTTTCACAATATTTTCATACACTTTAGTTCGCCCGTTAACATCATCGGACTTGACCGTTAGCATTTCTTGCAAGGTGTACGATGCGCCGTAAGCTTCTAACGCCCAAACTTCCATTTCCCCAAATCGCTGACCTCCGAACTGAGCTTTACCACCAAGCGGTTGTTGAGTGACTAGGGAGTAAGGGCCAGTGGAGCGCGCGTGCATTTTGTCATCGACTAAGTGATGTAACTTAAGCACATGCATATATCCAACAGTAACTTCCTGGTCAAACTGATCACCAGTTCTTCCATCGATCAGCGCAATCTGCCCACTCTGAGGCAATCCGGCAAGTTCCAACATCTGTCTAATTTCAGGCTCATCTGCCCCGTCAAATACTGGAGTTGCAAAAGGCACGCCATGTTTGAGTTGGCCCGCCAGATCTAATACTTCCTGATCTGACAGAGCATCAATATCCTCTATCTTGCCACTGGTGTTATATACCTTGGAGAGGAAGTTCCTGATCTCATCGATCTTACTTTTTGCACTTAACATCGCACCAATCTTATGTCCTAGACCTTTTGCCGCCCATCCCAGGTGCGTCTCAAGAATCTGGCCCACATTCATTCGAGAGGGCACACCGAGAGGATTAAGCACAATATCCATTGGCGTCCCATCAGCAGTGTGAGGCATATCTTCAATGGGTACGATCTTAGAAATCACCCCCTTGTTGCCGTGCCTTCCCGCCATCTTATCGCCCGGCTGTAAGCGTCGCTTGACCGCGAGATAGACTTTCACCATTTTCTGAACTCCCGGTGGTAACTCATCACCCGAAGTTAACTTCTTTTGCTTCTCATCGAATCGAGCATCAAAATCTAATCGAGCCTGATCGATACCCTCTCGAACCTGCTCCACTTGATGAGCTGCACTTTCATTTGCCAATCGAATATCGAACCAATCGTAACGATTTAAATCTTCGAGATAAGATTTTGTGATTTTTGACCCTTTCGCTAGTTTGTTCGGGCCACCGTTGGCGACCTTACCAATCAAGAGCCGCTCCATTCGTCCAAATGCGTCGTTTTCGACGATACGCATTTGATCTGACAAATCCTTGCGGAAACGCCCGAGCTCATCATCCACAATCATTTGGGCGCGGCTATCTCTTTCAACGCCCTCACGCGTGAAGACCTGGACGTCTATCACGGTACCCGCCATACCAGATGGGACACGCAGAGACGTATCCTTAACATCGGAGGCCTTTTCACCAAAGATAGCGCGTAGTAGTTTCTCTTCAGGGGTCAATTGCGTCTCACCTTTCGGCGTCACCTTACCCACCAACACGTCGCCAGCACGAACTTCAGCCCCAATGTACACAACACCTGACTCGTCCAGGCGCCCCAGCTGGGATTCAGCAAGGTTTGAAATGTCCCTCGTTATCTCTTCTGATCCTAGCTTCGTATCTCTGGCCACAATAGATAACTCCTCGATATGAATCGATGTAAAGCGATCTTCGGCCACAATTCTTTCTGAGATGAGAATTGAATCCTCAAAGTTAAATCCGTTCCATGGCATGAACGCCACGAGAAGGTTCTGTCCAAGTGCTAACTCACCTAAATCTGTGGATGCACCATCTGCAATCACATCCCCCCGCGCAACGATGTCTCCAGGCTTAACAATTGGCTTTTGATTAATGTTTGTATTTTGGTTTGAGCGCGTGTACTTCACCAAGTTATATATATCGACACCGACATCTCCAGCGCGTGTCTCATCGTCATTAACACGGATAACGACCCTAGACGCATCCACATAATCGACCAATCCGCCCCGTTCGGCTTGAACCGCAGTTCCTGAGTCAACCGCCACGGTTCTCTCGATACCCGTGCCGACGAGCGCTTTCTCGGCCCGCAAAGTAGGCACAGCCTGCCGCTGCATGTTGGAACCCATCAAGGCTCGATTGGCATCATCATGCTCTAGAAATGGAATCAAAGATGCAGCTACTGAAACAATTTGTGATGGCGCAACATCCATCATTTCCACTCGATCTGGAGATACCAAGGTGAATTCACCTCGATGTCGACAAGACACAAGCTCGTCCGTTAGCTTGCCTACTTTATCGTAAGCCGCATTTGCTTGCGCAATAACGTATTGCCCCTCATCAATTGCCGACAAATATTCAATTTCATCCGTGACCTTGCCATTTTTCACACGAACATAGGGTGTTTCTAAAAAACCATATTCATTCGTTCGCGCATAAATAGCAAGAGAGTTAATGAGACCAATGTTAGGTCCCTCTGGTGTTTCAATAGGACAAACTCGACCATAGTGTGTTGGATGCACATCTCGGACTTCAAAACCAGCGCGCTCACGCGTTAGTCCTCCAGGCCCTAGCGCAGATATTCTTCGCTTGTGAGTAATCTCTGACAGAGGGTTTGTTTGATCCATAAATTGTGATAACTGAGAGGAACCAAAGAACTCTCGAACGGCTGCCGACACCGGCTTTGCGTTAATCAAGTCATGGGGCATCAAATTCTCAGACTCCGCCTGAGACAACCGCTCCCTTACTGCACGCTCCACTCTAACCAACCCAGAGCGAAATTGATTTTCAGCCAGCTCTCCGACCGACCGGACACGTCTGTTTCCTAAGTGGTCGATATCATCAATCTCTCCGCGTCCATTACGCAATTCGACCAGAATCGCAATGACAGCTAATATGTCCGCGTTAGTCAACGTGCCCTCGTTTGGGATGGTGTTCTTCTGAGCCTCCTCGTAGAAACTCTTGAGCCAATCAGATGTTTTAGGTTCTATAACCTCCGGATAAGCCCTTCTATTAAATTTCATTCGACCAACAGCAGATAAATCGTAGCGCTGCGGAGTATAGAACAAAGAGCCGAATAAGGCGTTGACAGAATCTTCCGTTGGTGGCTCCCCAGGGCGCATCATTCTATATATCGCAACCTTTGCCGAAAGTTGATCTGGAGTATCGTCCGATCTTAGTGTTTGCGAAATATAAGCGCCTTGGTCTAGGTCATTGACGTAGAGCGTCTCAATCTCACCAATATTTCCCTCAACCAGCTTTTCGATCAGCTCTTCGGTTAATTCCTCATTAGCCGAGGCGATGATCTCACCTGTATCTAAATCGATGATATTTCTCGCCAAAATTCTACCAACTAGAAATTCATGATCGACAATAACTTTTTCAATTCCTGCTTCACGCAAATCGCGAACGTGTTTTGCTGTAATGCGCTTATCCTTTTCGACAATCAACTTGCCTTGCTTTGTCTTAATGTCAAAACGAGCAGTCTCACCTCGCAATCTATCCGGCTTTATATGAAATTCCGGGCCTTTTTTTCCGAACTCAAATTGATCAAATGAATAAAAGAAGCCTAGAATATCTTCCACACTCATCCCAATCGACTTCAACAAAATAGAAACGGGTAACTTCCGACGACGATCGATACGGAAAAATAAGTGGTCTTTCGGATCAAATTCAAAATCAAGCCAAGAACCACGGTAGGGAATAACTCGCGCAGAAAATAACAATTTACCCGAAGAATGAGTCTTACCACGATCATGCTCAAAAAACACCCCAGGCGAACGATGCAATTGAGAAACAATAACCCGCTCTGTCCCGTTAATAACAAACGACCCAGTTGAGGTCATTAAGGGAATTTCCCCCATATAAACAACCTGCTCTTTGGCCTCTTTTATGACTTGTTTGGGAGAATCTTTATCCAGCAAGGTTAAGCGAACGCGTGCGCGCAATGGAGCCGCATAAGTCAGCCCCCGTTGCTGACATTCTTTGACGTCGAAAGCCGGTTCGCCCATTTGGTATGATACGAATTCCAATCGTGCGTTTCCTGAATGACTCTCAATCGGGAATATGGACTCAAACGCACTTTGCAAGCCCTGCGACTCTCGCTCCTCTGACGTAGCTCCTGACTGAAGAAACTCGGAATATGATTCTAACTGAGTCGCAAGCAAATAAGGAACGGGGGCAACACCTTGACGCTTCGCAAAGCTTTTTCGAATACGTTTTTTTTCGGTGAAAGAATAGGCCATAAAGTCTCCGTAATATTAGGCTCAGCGATACTCGTGAGCGTTGAAGTCAATTAAAAGGGCCTGGTGGTTGGCCTCTACCAACCTCTGGCGGACGACTGGATGACCCAGCCCGACCAAACCTTAAAAATACAAAAAAGCGTAAATAAAAATCATAAAATTTTTATTTAGACTTTCTAAAACGCTACTCGGTTTGCCCCCCTTGGGAGGCAAACCGCATCGCTTATGCCATCACAAGTAAATTACTTAACTTCAACTGTTGCACCAGCCTCTTCAAGCTGCTTTTTGAAATCATCTGCTTCAGCTTTTGTGACACCTTCTTTAATTGCCTTTGGCGCACCATCAACGAGATCTTTTGCCTCTTTAAGGCCAAGTGAAGTAATGGCTCGCACTGCCTTAATGACCGAAACTTTATTGTCCCCTACGCTAGCGACAATCACGTCAAACTCAGTCTTCTCTGCGGCGGCCTCTGCACCACCAGCAGCTGCACCAGGAGCCGCTACCGCAACAGCTGCTGCCGCAGCTGAAACACCGAATTTCTCTTCCATCTCTGTGATGAGCTCAGAGAGTTCCAGCACAGACATGCCGGAAATTGCTTCTAAAATTTCTGCCTTACCCATAGTCATTTCTCCTAAAATCAACTTTAAGTGTTCACTTAAATTAAAAAATGTTTAAGCCGCTTCTTTCTCTTTCATATCTTTGACCGCAGCAACACCCCGTACAAATTTCGTTGGTACCTCGTTGAGGGTTTGAACGAACTTTGCGATTGGCGCCTGCATCGTACCTAGCAACTTAGATAACAATTCGTCTCGACTCGGCATCTTCGCTAAAACAGAGACGTCCGCAGCGGACATCACCTGGTTCTTCATCGAACCCACCTTTATCTGAAACTTATCGTTACTCTTTGAAAAGTCACTAAGGACTTTAGCAACAGCGACAGGGTCATCAGAAATCCCATATGCTAATGGGCCTACCATGTCCCCAGACAAACCCTCGAAAGGGGTGCCTTTAACCGCCAACTTGGCCAAAGTATTCTTGAGAACCCGCAGATAAACACCACTATTCCGGGCGCTAACCCGAAGTTGCGTCATCTCCTCAACTGTCAACCCCCGGTACTCAGCAAGCACTACCGCTTCTGCAGCCGAAAGCTTGTCGGAAACCTCACCGATGACAGCCTCTTTTTGTTTCCTATTGAGACTCAAGTTTTTCTCCTATTGTTAACAAAAAGTAAGGCAAAATACCTTACCACCAGCTTCAATAGCGTACTTCGACACAAGCAGGGCAATTCACCAATTTCATGAACACCGACTTGTCTTTAGGTATCACTATCTGCGCAGGCTGAAGAGCCGAAGCCCTAAATTTAGGTTCTCACGAACACCTACGGTCTTTGACAGCCCAGCCCTCCAGTATCTACCGATGGACTGGTACCAAAGTTCTTGACTACTAATTCGCCCAAGCTGATTGATCGAGGCGAAGACCAGGACCCATCGTGCTTGAAACAGCGACACGTTTTAGATACACACCTTTTGATGCGCTAGGCTTATTTTTGTTCAACGCATCTATCAAGGCTTTAAAGTTTACCGCTAGATCATCTTCAGCAAAGGAGGCTCGACCGATCGTGCAGTGAATAATACCCGCCTTATCGGTTCGGAACTGCACTTGGCCGCCTTTAGCGTTTTTAACCGCCTCGCTAACGTTGGGGGTCACTGTCCCCACCTTTGGATTCGGCATCAGGCCCCTAGGTCCCAGCACCTGACCCAGTTGACCAACTACTCTCATAGCATCTGGAGTAGCAATCACTACATCGAAATCCATCGATCCGGCTTTTACTTGCTCTGCCAAATCTTCAAATCCTACGATATCTGCTCCAGCCGCCTTTGCTTCTTCAGCCTTATCGGCCTGTGCAAACACGGCTACCCTCACGGTTTTACCAGTTCCCTTCGGAAGTACAACCGAACCCCGGACCAGCTGATCCGATTTCTTCGCATCCACACCAAGATTAACCGCTATATCAATCGACTCATCAAACTTAGCAGTTGCGTTTTGCTTCGCCAAACCAAGCGCGTCGCTGAGGGAATAGAATTTGTTAGGATCAACTGCTTCTCTAATTTGTTTAATTCTTTTCGATAATTTCGTCATATTCAGCTCTCCTCAACCTCTACACCCATGCTTCGGGCGCTGCCTGCAATGATTTTTACAGCAGCCTCTAAGTCGCCCGCATTGAGGTCCTCCATCTTGGCTTTCGCAATCTCCTCCGCTTGGGCCCTTGTCAACTTTCCGACTTTGTCGGTATGAGGTCGGGGACTTCCCTTGTCTAATTTGATTGCCTTTTTAATCAGCACCGAAGCTGGGGGAGTTTTAATGATGAAAGTAAAACTCTTATCGGCAAATGCCGTAATGACAACAGGGAGGGGAAGCCCGGGCTCATAGCTTTGTGTTTTAGCGTTAAATGCCTTGCAAAACTCCATAATATTCAAGCCTCGCTGACCTAAAGCTGGTCCAACTGGCGGACTTGGATTTGCCTTACCGGCAGGGATTTGCAATTTAATGAAACCAACAACTTTCTTTGCCACAAAAACACTCCTTTATAGTAAGTGCGGGTCCAAGCGCTTCCCACAGAGAAGCTCCCCAAAAAAATCTAGCCGGAAATTATAACCGAAAATGTATTGTTAAGTTTTTCTATGTAGAAAAATAATTTTACGCTTTTTCCACCTGCTCGAAATCTAATTCAACCGGCGTCGATCGCCCAAAAATCGAAACTGAGACTCGAATTTTACTTTTATCGTAATTAACTTCCTCAACGTTCCCGTGGAAATCCATAAACGGTCCGTCTTTAACACGAACACCTTCACCAAGCTCAAACAAAGTTTTCGGCTTAGGCTTCTCAACTCCTTCTTGAATTTGTCCGAGAATGCCATCGACCTCTTTCTGAGTAATAGGCGCAGGTTTATTACCAGACCCACCAACGAACCCAGTAACCTTAGAAGTACTCTTCACCAAATGCCAAGTCTCATCAGTCATATTCATTTCCACTAATACGTATCCAGGAAAGAATTTCCGCTCACTGATTGATTTTTGGCCGCCTTTAATCTCTATAACTTCCTCTACAGGAACTAATATTTCACCGAAATGCTGCTCCATTTCTGTTCGTTCAATACGCTCCAAAAGGCTTCGTTTGACGCTTTTTTCATAGCCTGAATAAGCATGTACTACGTACCATTTCATATCACTTAGCCCTCCACACCGAGAATCATTCGAATCAGTGATCCGAGCACGCCGTCAATACCCCACAACACGAGCGCCATCACCAGCACAAACACTACCACGATGCCAGTGGTCTGCGCAGTTTCCTTTCTGGTTGGCCAGACAACTTTTTTTGTCTCAACGATGGCCTCACGGCCAAACTGGATCAAGTCCTGACCTTTAACGGTCAGGGACAGCATACCAAAGGAAAGTGCGAATCCAATGAGGACGCAAAGCACACGGACAACCATCGGGAGATCACTCAAAATATAGGATCCCACAATACCGGCCGCGAAAATTAGTGCCGAGAAACTAAGCTTTAACTTATCCATTAACATTTACGCTTACCATCCAATTAAGGAAACTGTTTATGTAATCTGCCAGCTAACTGGCAGGCCAGGAGGGTCTCGAACCCCCAACCTTCGGTTTTGGAGACCGACGCTCTACCAATTGAGCTACTGGCCTAACTAATTTACTCCGTGACTTTAGAGACGACGCCAGCACCTACTGTACGGCCGCCCTCTCGAATCGCGAATCGTAATCCTTCTTCCATCGCTATAGGCTGAATCAACGTTACCTTCATCTGAACGTTATCACCAGGCATCACCATTTCGGTACCCTCTGGTAAGTCACAAGATCCAGTCACGTCTGTCGTTCTAAAATAAAACTGAGGACGGTATCCGTTAAAGAATGGCGTATGTCGCCCTCCCTCATCCTTACTTAGAATGTAGACCTCAGCATCAAACTTGGTATGCGGCGTAATAGAACCAGGCTTAGCCAACACTTGGCCGCGCTCTACTTCATCTCGCTTCGTGCCCCTTAGAAGAACACCAACATTATCACCAGCCTGACCTTGATCAAGCAGCTTACGGAACATCTCAACACCCGTACAAACTGTCTTGACCGTATCTTTCAGGCCAACAATTTCAATTTCATCATTAACGTGAACAATGCCCCGCTCAACACGACCCGTCACTACCGTGCCACGACCTGATATCGAGAACACGTCCTCTACTGGCATTAGAAATGCCATATCCAGTGTTCGCTCTGGCTCAGGAATGTATGTATCAAGCGCCTCAGCAAGCTTCATGATGGCTTCCTCACCATGCTCGCCTGTATCGCCCTCGAGCGCCTTAAGCGCAGAACCAATCACGATCGGTGTGTCATCACCCGGGAAGTCGTACTTAGATAGTAGCTCTCGCACTTCCATCTCGACTAATTCAAGCAACTCAGCATCATCAACCATATCGGCTTTGTTCAAAAACACGATGATGTAAGGAACACCAACCTGACGAGCCAACAAGATATGCTCTCGAGTCTGTGGCATTGGGCCATCTGCAGCTGAAACCACTAGGATTGCGCCGTCCATCTGCGCTGCACCTGTGATCATATTCTTCACATAATCAGCGTGCCCTGGACAATCAACGTGAGCGTAATGACGACCTTCAGTCTCATACTCAACGTGCGACGTATTAATCGTAATACCTCGGGCTTTCTCTTCAGGCGCATTATCAATTTGATCGTAACCCTTCTGTTCGCCGCCAGTCTTAGCAGACAAAACAGTTGTAATCGCCGCTGTTAGCGTCGTCTTACCATGGTCAACGTGCCCAATTGTTCCAACATTCACGTGCGGTTTTGTCCGCTCAAACTTTCCCTTTGCCATAACTAACCCCTAATTAAACTGGTACAACTTAAAATTTAAATACAAATCGCGCCTAAAACTACATGGTGCCCATGGCGCGGATTGAACGCGCGACCTCTCCCTTACCAAGGGAGTGCTCTACCACTGAGCTACATGGGCACGCGGTTAAAGCTATTTTGGAGCGGGTGAAGGGAATCGAACCCTCGTCATAAGCTTGGAAGGCTTCAGCTCTACCATTGAGCTACACCCGCAGGCGCAACAGCTACTCGTCGACCAAAACTACAACTAAATCGGCGAGCAACCTAAAATTCTTAGTGCTAATCTAAACGCCCCAAAAAAATTCACTACAAAAACAACAGCATAACATTTGTTGGTGGAGGGAGAAGGATTCGAACCTTCGAAGGCTGAGCCAACAGATTTACAGTCTGCCCCCTTTGACCGCTCGGGAACCCCTCCGAACGAAGCCGAGCATTATCAGGTTTTCAGATTTTGTTGTCAATCATTGGGTTAGCGTCCCTTGTAACTAAAATCGGAGGAAACATGTTATGTAGAGCTAATACAAGGTACAAATATGATCAAATCAACATGCTGGCTCTTAGCCTAGATACCTAACTCGTTTGCTACACTGCCAACATGAAAAAAAGTAATCAACGAGACATTCAAACAATTTACAAATCATTTTAATTGAGGAGCGACTATCTTGGAGCAACAAAACGAAGAGGCAGAAACCAAAAGTTGGACTTTAAGAAATCCTTTTTTAACCAGCGTCTTTCTCATCTTACTAGGCATCATTGCGCTCTGGATTATCTCCAATCTTCGCTCCCCAACGTCATTTAACGATGTGTTCACGTTTCTTATCGTAATTCCAATACTCCTTTTGCTACCGGGAGTGGCGCTCGCAGCCTCTTTTTTGTGTGTAAGTTTATTGAAAATAAGTCTCGTGAGACCTGTTAATTGGCCGGCCACAATTACAAGCACTCTCGCGCTACTATTAAACGTATTGGCAATCATCTTTTTCATTAAAACTGTACCTATATTGTTTTAGTTCTAAAATATTCTTAATGAGTTAAGCGCATATAGTCCTATTTGAAATCAACTGAATATACTGAATTTTTTACGATATCAATGCAAATTAAATTAAATTATGGTCGCGGCAGTATCCCGTTAAACGTTCACGAGAGCTGGAATCCAGAAATCATTCGTAAACCATTAATGCCATTTGAAAAAAATCCAAAATCGGCAATAACTAAGGCCCTAAACAACCCGGTTAACGCGTTACCACTATCAGAGATAGCTAAACATAAAAAGAATGCATGCATTCTCATCTGTGACATAACAAGACCAGTGCCAAATCATCTGCTGCTTCCTGAGATAGTAACTGTTCTCGTGGAAAATGGCATTCCAACAAAAAACATTGAGATACTTATAGCCACTGGGCTGCATCGACCCAACGAGGGGAAGGAACTCGAACAGCTCATTGGCAACAAGTGGATTTTAAATAATATTAAGATCTCTAATCATTTCGCGAAAAATGAAGAAGATCATGTATTTATGGGAGTCACGACCAAAGGCACAACAGTCAAACTCGATAAACGATTTGTAAATGCCGACCTAAAAATTGTGACTGGACTCGTCGAACCACATTTTATGGCGGGTTATTCCGGAGGAAGAAAAGTAATATCACCTGGGGTTGCCCATCAAGATACCATTACCACCTTCCACAACCATAAGTTCATGTCTAACCCACAAGCGGACAGCTGTATTTTAAAAGGAAACCCCTTACACGAAGAACAACTCGAGATTGTCGCCATGATTGGAGAGGTGCTCAGTGTGAATACGGTTTTAGACGAACACAGAAACTTATCCTTGGTTAACTATGGTGAAATTATTGCTAGTCATTTAGAGGCAGTAGACTTTGCAAAAGATTACCTCTCAGTACCTGTTAAGCGTAAATTCAACACGATCGTCACAAGTGCAGCAGGGTATCCATTGGACGCCACGTATTATCAAACGGTCAAAGGAATGGTTGTCCCGTATCAGATTCTTGAGCCCGGAGGAGATTTAATAATCGCGTCAGAATGCGCCGAAGGTCTTGGCTCTAATGAATTTAAGAAAGCACAAAAAATGCTTGTCGGGACGGGAGCAGAGGACTTTTGCGCTAAGATTTCAGCGAAGTCCTACGCCGCAGTAGACGAATGGCAAACACAAATGCAAACTAAAATCATGAATGTTGGTAATGTACATTTATACGCGCCCGGTCTGCAACGCTCGGATCAGAAATTGACCGGAGTAAACATTATTAGGGATTTAAACGAATTTGTAGAATCTCGAGTGATTAAAAACCTAGACTTATTCGGGGAATCTAGCTTAGCGATCATCCCAGAAGGGCCTTACGTCGTTCCAACGCTGAACTGATTAAATTTACTCGGGCCAGACCAGTAAAAAACCTTAAAGGAATCAAATGATTCATAAAAAAATAGACGTTCCAATTGCTGGAGGGCTAAATTTCCCATTACAGAGTATGGTTAGAGTGGAGCAAAAATTCAGCGCACCAAAGATTGGCGACATCAAAGCAACCATCAAAAATGAATTCGCCAAAGAAGCCATCAGAAACAAAATCAAGCGAGGTCAAAAAATTGCTGTTGGTTGCGGTAGCCGAGGAATCGCCAACATTGCAATCATTACCAAGTCAGTTATTCATGAATTAATCAGCCTCGGAGCTGAACCTTTCATTTTTCCATGCATGGGCAGCCATGGGGCGGCTTCGGCTGAGGGGCAAAAAGAGGTTCTAGCGGGATATGGCATTTCAGAGGAAACAATGTCTGTGCCAGTGCACGCAACAATGGCGACAGAAATCGTTGGTCACCTAGAAGATGGAACACCGGTGCATGTGGATAAAAATGCTTCGCATGCTGACGGCATTGTCGTGATAAATAGAATAAAACCACATACAGCATTTCGCGGCGCTACTGAGAGTGGACTAACTAAGATGCTTGCAATTGGCATCGGAAAAATCAACGGGGCGGCGACATATCATAGACATGGCATGGATATGTTCCCATCGTTACTCCCGAAGATTCGAGACGTGAACATAAAGCAACGCAACGTATTGTTTGGTATAGGTATTGTAGAGAACGCCTTTGACCAAACAGCCGTGATCGAAATCATTCCTGCCGAGCAGATCGCCGATAAAGAGCCGGATCTGCAAAGGCTCGCAAAGGAAAACATGCCCAAACTCAACTTCTCACGTATAGATGTTCTGATTATTGATGAAATGGGTAAAAACATCAGCGGCGCCGGTTTCGATCCAAACATTACAGGCCGTAATCGACGTGCGGTAGCATGGAGCCATGCGCTAGATGTTAAAAAAATTGTAGTTTTACGACTCACCCCTGAGAGTCATGGGAATGCGACAGGCATTGGTGGAGCAGACGTGATCACAATGCAACTCTATCGAGACATGGATGTGGGCGCGACATACGCTAATGTCGCCACATCAATGAATCTTGATGGCGCAGCAATTCCGATCATTATGAATTCAGATCGAGACGCGATCGCGCTAGCAATTAAAACTGTGGTTCGAACCACCCCCGAGAACTGCCGTGTTGTGAGAATAAAAAACACGTTATCACTCGGTGAGATTTATGTTTCGCAAAATATGGTAGAAGAAATTAAGAATAATCCTGATCAATTTACCATCATGTCAAACGCAAAAAACTTGCAGTTTGATTCCGAGAATAAGATTCAACCGTTCGACTAATTAGTGCGTCGCAATAAGATATGTACATAAGATTCTTTGTAACTTGTTTGAGTCCCACTTCCAATGGTCATATTGATGCATGTACGTTAATAGGGAGAAATAAAACGCGCATTTTTGGTGCAGGTTCAAAGTTTCATCTCAAATCGATACGTCGTCTATCCACAAAAACTGTGGATAACATCATTTAGTTACTGAACTCGATAATTAAAAGTTGTTTGCGCTTAATAGTTTTGTTTGTGCTGATTAAAAATTAATCAGCACAAGAAATCTTGTTATAACAAATTTTATTAATATTAGAAATTTTTATTACTTATGAGAATAATAGACATACGTACAATTCCTTTAGAAGTGGTGCTGCATGAAACCGTCTTTGACGCCAACTATACGATGAAAAATAAACCTGCTCTTTTAGTTGAAGTGATAACTGATGAAGGATTAGTTGGCATAGGCGAGGCGGCGCATTTTGGGGGACCGATGAGTTCGACTGCACATGTCATTGAGCAGGAGCTTAAACCTTATTTAGTGGGTGAGGACCCCGTCAATACAGAACTTATTTGGGACCTAATGCACAAACGCGCATACAAGCATGGTCGCGGTGGAATAGTGATCGCCGCTATCAGTGGAATTGATATTGCGCTTTGGGATATCAAAGGAAAAATTGCTGGCTTACCTTGCTGGCGTTTGATGGGTGGATATCGAAAGCGAGTACCTGCTTACGCTACGGGAGGCTTTTACTCGAGCAGTAAAAACAATGACGCTCTTGTCGATGAAATGCGCAAATACATTGACGCAGGATTTCGAGCTGTCAAAATGAAAGTTGGCCGCAACAGCACTATGGAACTGTCTCCGTTACGCACTTCAGAGGAATGTGGCATTGCGGAAGTTTCCCTCCAAGAAGACATCGAACGTGTCGAGCTAGTAAGACAAACGATTGGGGCCGATATCAAGCTCTGCGTTGATGCAAATGGTGCGTGGGATGTTGCAACCGCTGTCAAAATGGGCCGCCGATTGGAGCACTACGATATATATTGGCTCGAGGAACCGGTTTGGCCGGACGACATACTCGGCAGCAGAGAAGTAGCTAAAAAACTATCCATTCCAATTGCTGGATACGAAACCTGCAGCTATGGCATTGTGGACTTTCAAAAATACATTAGCCACCGAGCGGTTCATTTTGTGCAACCTGACGTTGCGTGGTCAGGCGGATTAACCGAGTGTTTAAAAATCGCCCACCTTGCTCAGGCAGCTAATTTACCTCTGGCTCCGCATATTCATGGCTCAGCGGTAGCGGTTGCCGCGGGCCTTCATCTTCTAGGCGCAATAAGAAACGGAAGTATGGCTGAGACCGTATTCCCAGCGCATCCATTAATGACACAACTGGTGAAGGAGCCGCTCACCATTAATGGAGATACAGGTGACATTACACTGTCCGAAAAACCCGGATTAGGTATCGAGCTCAACTTGGATGTTTTAGAGCAATACAGAACAGATAGGGCTTAACAATGATCAGTTAGCGCGCCAAGCTCTCGTTTTTTGTTGCGCGCGCTTTAAGTCTTCAGGCGAAAGTTGAGAACCGATATAGTTTCTCAACTCCTCCAATTCTTTTCTTTCTGAACCTTTAGAAGCGGTTGCCGATAAATTGCTCCAAACATAGGCTTCGATCAAATCTTGTTCGGTACCAAGACCCTCAAAATACATCCACGCCAGTTGGCTTTGCGCTTTGAGTTCACCCTGATTTGCCGCAAGCTGGAACCATTTCATTGCCTCCACTAAATTCTTCATGTTCGCGGACTCTTCTGAATAGATGTGTCCCATCAAATATTGCGCGTAGGCATTACCGGATTTTGCTGGCTCTTCGTACCACTTGGCTGCCTGTACATAATCCACTGGAATACCGTCCTCACCAAAAAAATATAATTCTCCGAGAATTTCATGAGCGGGAGTGTGCCCTGAATCGGCAGCAGATTCTAACCAACGGGCCCCCTCTGTAGGGTCCTTCGGCACCCCAAGTCCCTTAAGAAGCGAGTATCCCATCAGAAATTTTGACTCGACATCACCATTTTCAGCCGCCTTAGAAAACCATTTAAAGGCCTCTGTAGCACTCTTACTGACCCCATTCCCATCGTAATATGCCCAGGCTAAAGGCTTAAAGACCGAACTCTCACCAGATAACGCAGCTTTTTGAAAATACTCGAAGGCTACTGCAGGGTCCTTCTCGCGTCCCTCTCCGTTAGAGTACATAAACCCTATCGCAGCACTCGCTCCAATATGTCCTTGTCTTGCAGCCGCCTCATAAAAATCAGCTGATTTATTCAAATCCTTTGTGACCCCATTACCATTTTGATAAATCCAACCTAGGGCATATTGCGGATATACACGGTTCCCGAGCGCGGCCTTCTCATACCAAATCAACGCTTGGGAGAAATCTGGTTCACCCAGAAGACCGGTAAAATATATATATCCCACGATTTCTTGCGCATCAACGTTACCGGCCTCCGCGGCTAGTCGGTATATATCCAGGGCTTTAGGAATATTTTTCTCGATCTCTTTCCCCTCAAAGTAAAGACCACCAGCGATTAAAGCCGCATCCATATTTCCCTGTTTAGCAGCCCGGCTGAACCACATAGCTCCTAATTCAACATCTCGCGGAACAAATTTACCAGATAGATAAAGGTTGCCAAGACGTTCTTGCGCCTGAACAAATTGTTGCTCAGCACTTGCGGTATACCACTCAACAGCTAGTGAAAAATCTTGAGGAACGCCTCGTCCGTTAAAATAGCACTCAGCAAGAAAAAATTGTCCTTTTGCATCACCGCCTTGTGCAGCCTCTTTAAATAAACTAAAAGCGGACAGATAGTCTTCCACCTCGTATGCACGCTGACCTTCGTCCACGTTGGCTTGAGCCGAAAAAGCGATAATGAGAGTAAAAACTGCTAGAACGCGCAAAAAAATCATTAGAACTCCGAAAACTTTTTAATCGCTGAGGTTTATTAAAACAATAGCCATAATACTGCTGATTAAGCCGAAAAGTCGGATTAACATATCGTCAACAACACCGAAAGGCAAGCGCTCGCTTAGCTTGACAGTCGTTTCCAAGCAAAAGAGGAGCGGCGAACAAAAATATCCAGCAAAAATGAAATCAACGCCAAGGTCATCAAGACGGGCCACAACGCAAAACGCTTTTGGGCTGTATCCCCACTTGGCGTAAAGATTTCTTCAGCACGAGCACCAAGCTCACCACCGGTAGATGAGGCAACAACCGACAAAAGCTCCAAGTTTGGCTCAGAAAAACGATATTCAGCAGGAAAACCAGGGAATATAGCCCTGGATCCAGCCATATCTACAACTTCACTGGAAATATCCTCCCCTGCTTCCAATGTTGCAGAAATTGCCTCTTGACCAATAAATGGCACAACAAGCCGGTACTGACCTGGCGATATTTGCGACATATCAACCGACGACTCCTCCTGCCCAACAGTCACGCGCAACTTGGGAGATAGGCTATTCCTATAGCTCCCTCCCTCGGTAAGAAGCGTGAGATTAAAAACTGCCGCCTCATTTTCTCTATCACCAGAGAAAAATACTGTCGTTGAGCCCAATTGTTTCGTAACACTGCGCGTTAACTGCGACCAAAACTTACCATACCCCTCCCACTGAACCCAATCAGCAGACCACCGATTTTTAACATCCGAAGTGAAAAATACAGTCTTACCTAGCCCATATTGCCAACGCGTGAGAAGCGGAGCTCCTTGTTGCGTTACTAATATTGTTTCCGCAGTATCTTTAGCCTTTACAGCGATATGGCCTTGAAGTGGAGGAGCAGACTGCAAATCAATACCAGCCAAAGATCCAGTCGGTTGTTTCATCACAGTAAGAATTGGCTCTTCTACTAGACTAGTTCCGACAACTTTCTTAGTTTCCTCAGTAAAAATTTGTGGAATCGAATCTGCTGACAGTGCCAAGTAATTTCTACCCTCCCCCCAATCTGATAGTTGTCGCATCAAACCGGGGTTACCACCTTCCCCGATCGTAACCGTAGAGACCACAATATTACTGTCCCTCATTCGTTTTAGTAGACGTTCGTATTCAGCTGGGGCCGTGTCTCCGTCTGAAAGCAAAATAACGTGCTTTGTAGGAACTTCTAAATCTCTAAGAAGCCGATAAACAATTCCAAGAGCTGGATAAATATTAGTCTGTCCGCTGGCCTGAATGCGGCTAATCAAGGCCTCTGCCTTTCGTTTAGACTTAACGGGCTCGACGGGAACAGGCACGTAAGGCTGGGAGTCAAACGCCACTACGCCAAAGTAGTGTTGTTCTTCAAGTAAATCAAGAGAGGCTCTTGCAGCCTCTTTCGCATACTCAATCTTGCGACCTTTCATACTGTAGGAACGATCAATTGCGATAACGAGAGCAATGTCTTTGCGTTTTTCTTGAGCCTCGAAATCAGCTGGTAATAAATCTTCAAGAATCGAATTGGAGTACCCATCATCGCCAAAAGTATTTTCTCCCCCGGCAAAGATTAGCCCTCCCCCATAGTCCTGAACATACCTTTTAATATCCTTCATCGAATTAGAAGATATCGTATTGGCTAAAACATCGGAAAGTACCACCGCGTCATACAACTTCAAGTCATCGTACTTAGGAATACGGTCGTTCACAATTACTTCGAAACCAGCCTCAGATAATGCCTCATTAAGATATGAAGACGCATCCGAAACCCCTTCTAAATAGAGAATCTTGGCTTTATCTTCGACCCATGCGCTGATCTGCGCGCGATTATTTTCTATATAAGGATCATTTTCAACAGTCATTAAGACGTCCAGTGGTACAGATCCCGCCTCAGGCAGCCTTAGATTAATCTGAAGGTCATTAAAACCTTGCTTGACAACATACGATTGCGTTGTAATCAAACCACCATCAGCTGAAATAGAAATTTCTACTGATGCTGCCGAAGGGCTGAATACACTGACCAAAGAAGTCATCGGCTCCATGGCTCTCACCCTCTCCGGAAGCCTTACATTACTGATCCAAGCATCCTCAACTTGAGCAGAATCAGCCACCATGGGATATATGCGTACACCAGAACTCTGTGCAGACTGTACTAAATCCAATAACGAGCCATCAGTTTGATTTCCGTCAGAGAACAATACAATTCTCTTAACGTGGTCTGCCCCCAGTAAAGCCAACGATTCATCGATTGCGGCCTCTAAATTTGTACCTGATTGCTCTACGTGCGAGGAATCACTTGATAACGCGTCCTTTCCGAAATCAGCAATCGTTATCGACTTTGCTTCCTCGGTAGAGGACACTACCGTACGATTTTGTCCGAAAATAATAATCCTCGAATGGGCGGGATTATGCCTCTCCTCGACCTCATCTATCCACTTAAGTGATTTATCGATAAAGTCCGCGGCCACACTCCTGGAGACATCGAGCGCGTATATGACCGAGATATCTTGATTCCCATATCGAATGATAGGTTGCGCTAAACCCAAGATAACAGCCAGCAAAGATACAGCACGAAAGGCAGTTAATAAACGAAGGTGCTTACGACCCAAAGTCGTTTTGGTGTTGGACGAAAGCCACCAAAGCAAAGGAAGCAGGAGGATTAGCCAAAGTGCGTGAGAATTCTCGATGGTGAATATAGAAGTCATGTTTTTACTGAGTAACACGCCGATGATAGAGATACCAATCCACCATCAGTAAGATCAGTGTCAAAGCACCAACAAGAAAAGAAAGCGAATAGCCGTTTAAACCGGGGGCAACAAAGTTTTCTGAGGATTCAAAAATCGGTAAATTAGACTTATTAATGTCACTAAACCTTCTGTCAAGTTGGCTAACAGAAACTCTAAGCGGACCATTTGAGGAAAACCCGGTAAACAAACCCGTCTCACGGGTATGAAAGTAAGAATTCCCATCCGCAAACCATAAAGGAACATCAACGCCATCAATTCGATAGACCTTTGTAATGTCGCTTGGTAGTTTTATGGTCCCTGGGGTGGCATTGAGAATTGGAGGCTCGTCAACCAGCCATGTAATTGAATTCGACAAAAATATAGGAAAATCCGCTAAAAAAGCAAGATTCGACTTATCAAGATCAAATCCGAGCAAGACACTCTTAACGGCACCTGGAACAGCAATGGCTAATATAGCTTCGTCCTCGGATGTCAACAATGCTTCAACGCCAACCGCAGGGGCAAATAAAACGCCTGATTCAATCAAGAGATCCGTCATTGAAATATTACGAAGAATCGGATGAGCAGTATTTTTCTCCACTGAAAGTTGCGAGCTTCTAATTGATGAAACAGAAGCCCCTAACCAATTAGCTGAATTAACACCAAAAAATATTGATGGAATAACTGGCTTGCGGTCTACGGAGACTCGGTCAAAAACTAAGATATCGAATTGCAGCTCTTCAGATTCAAGACCTTGATAGTCAGCATTAGTCAATGAAGTGAGAACAACACGCGGCATTAAATCCAGCAAAGTTAACATCTTTGAATCTACATCGTCTGAAACGAAACCAACACGAACCTGTCTTTTAGCAGTGATATAGCCAAAAGCCACATCGTCTGCCTTAAAACGATCCACAGTCGATACGACAGATGCTTTTACTGGCCCGCTTTCAAAAGCAGTAGCATCAAAGATCTGCGTCAGTTTCTCGTAGGGTGCGAGTTCAACTTGACGAGTAATCAATCGCGACTCAGTTTGAGTCAGTGCTATCTCGACAACTGTAGGTTCACCCCCCCCATTGACAATTTCAATAAAAGCCTGTCGTTGCTGCGTATTGCCGGGCACTGCCGCAAAGGATAATCGCGTAATACCCACGTTAGGAACAGGCTGGAATGCGGACACAGAGGTGAAGTCTTCGGGTACACCACCAATCATGACGCCATCGGTGTAAATAAATTTTCTTGACGCATCGATAGTCGCTACTTGAGCTGGCACGAGAGGATCCAGGCTATTGCCTACACTTAGACTGTCGAGAATTTCTAAAGCTTGCGAAATCGACCCAAAAGAAGGCGTTGTGACTTGCCTTTGAGTATCGACCAACATAACTTGCATGTCTTTAGATAGAGAATTCAAATGACGTATCACGGAATCTTTCGCGACATTAAACCGACTCAGTCCATCTTGAGTTAACGCTCCCATTGAAGGGGCATTATCAAAAATAATCAGCGATCGATCGTTCATTTGGCCGTTGTCCATAGGACGGAAAGTAGCTAAAAGGAGACAAATCGCAATTAACGTAGCCAACAGGAGGGATAACCACCATCGCCAGCGCTCATTAATCGCTCGTGACGAACCAAGAATCCGCCTCCATATTAAATTCGATGACATCAAGCGATTAAGCACGGGAGGCCGCAACAAATAAAGCAGAACTACCGTCCCAATCAGCCCAGCTAACAAAAGGAAAAATACAGGACTCGAAAGCGCGACCGAGGTCATCGAAATATACCCTCTTTCTTCAAAGAAGTAAGGACCGAATTTTCGAAATCGTCATTGGTTCTTAATGAAACATATCCCCAGCCAGACCGATTAAAAAAGGTTTCTGTATTCTCTCGGTGTTTATTAAATTCTGAACGATAAGCCGCCAACGTACCTTCAGTTACGTGAGCACTGAGCGTCTCACGTGTCTCAGAGTCAACTAAAACTACATGCCCATCAATATTTGGATTCTCCTCCTCATCATCAATAACATGAGTTGCGAAAACCTCATGTCCATATTGTACAATCGGTCGAAAACTTTCCTCTATCGGTTGCTCAAACAAAAAATCAGAGATGATGAAAACCAAACCTCGCGTGCGGCCGGCACCGAAATATTTACGAAAAGTATTACCTAAGTGAGTTTCACCTTCATTTTTCAAAGATTCCAGAAAATGCATAGCACGCCACATTTGATTTTTACCTCGGCGACCCGGCATCTCTTTAACCATCCCGTCTGAAAAGGAGATCAAACTCACACGATCATGATTCAAAAGGCCCACATAAGCCAATACCGCCGCAAGTTTTTTGGCCATTTCAAATTTGTCAGAATCATCTCTCCCCATCGATGCGCTATTGTCAATGAGTATGTAGATCGGCGTGTCTGCCTCTTCTTCAAACATACGCAAAACAAGACGATCTAACCGCATGTATGTGGCCCAATCCAAATTACGGACATCGTCACCGGAGGAATAAGGCCTATAGTCTGAAAAAACCATACCGACACCAGTTTTTCTCGACCTATGTTGACCGCGCAGATGTCCTGCGACTGGTTTACGCAGTAACAACGATATGCCGTCTAAGCGACGCATAAATTCTTTACTTAAGAGAGTCGACATACATCTTCAAAAATATTCTCTAACCGAAATTTTGTTCGGGCCTCCTATAAACTAGCCCTCAACTTTTTGGTAATTCAACAACCCGAACTATTTCTTCAAGGATATGATCAGGATCTACTTTCTCAGCCTCAGCCTCAAAATTAATCAAAACTCGATGTCTCAAGGCCGGCAAAGCAACTGCTTTAATATCATTGGCACTTACATAAAAGCGATCGTTAAGTAGCGCATTAACTTTCGCCCCAAGAATTAATGACTGCACCCCTCGAGGACTCGCTCCAAAACGAACATACTTTTTAGCTAATCCGTGACCCTCACTGCTCTCCGGATGGGTAGCAAGCGTAATCGCAATTGCATATTGCATAACCGGCTGAGCAACAGGAACAGCACGCGCAGTTTCCCTCATTTCCAAAATTTCAGTTTTTCCAAGCACATGTGATGCAGTTAGGTCGTCCTGCTGCGTCGTTCGTTCAACGATTGTTAACAAGTCACTAGCCTCAGGGAAATCTAGTCGTAATTTATAGAGGAATCGATCCATTTGAGCTTCTGGAAGCGGGTAAGTCCCTTCCATTTCAATGGGATTCTGAGTGGCCAAGACAAAAAACGGCTGGTCTAGCTTATGTGTTGAACCGCCTGCAGACACACTGTTCTCTTGCATTGCCTCGAGCAGTGCAGACTGAGTTTTTGGTGTGGCTCGATTAATTTCATCTGCAAGTAATATATTCGTAAATACAGGCCCTCGTTGAAATTCAAACGATTTTTTACCGTCCTCAGTTTCCCTTACTACGTTAGAGCCGATAATATCCCCAGGCATCAAGTCAGGGGTAAATTGAATCCTTGAAAAGCCTAAATCCGTCGCATCCGATAAAGTTTGCACGAGCTTTGTCTTACCCACCCCAGGGATTCCTTCAAGCAAAACATGTCCACGAACCAGCAAACATGTTAAGACGTTCGAAATGACCTCTCTATTACCGACAATAACTTTCGAGACCTCATCAACAACCTGAGAGAAACGATCCTGAAAAACCCGCACCTGTTGTTCCACACTTGACGTCATCTGTTATTTCCTTCGTGAATTTCTAAAAAATACTGTTGTACTGATTTCCTGTGTTCTACGGATACAAACTCACCATTGATCACATCAGAGTCTTGATAGGTGATTGTATCGAGTCCTTGAACAATTTCCGTACGGGCCTTGCCCTGCTTACTGGCTTGAAACTCCCAAGCCGAATCCTCACTATCAACACTCTCATCACCTTCAACCTCGGTTTTTTCTAATCGCAAAATAGCATCTAGACGCTTGGTCATTCGGCCCTCCAAGGCTAGTGCCGCCGCATGACCTTCGGGCGCGCCAGTGGAACTCCCATCATCCCCTTGATCCTCCTCGTTCGCGGTTACCGATCCACGTCTGAAAAGTGAGCCACCAGTCATGTCATTATTACCAGCGTCAGGAGAGGGTGTTCCGTTACCGGCCTCCGCTTGATCAGAAGTGGCTGATCGACCGCCATAATCGGCCGCACCAGTCTGAGCAATACCAATACGCTCTCCCGCACTCTCCATTCTAGACGCAGCAGTATTTGCGCGTTCTTGTGACTCCATATCTTGCTGCGCTTGCTCTAGATTTTCAATTAACCTAGTAATATTTCGCGGGTCTGGCTGACCTACCTCGTTCAACAAGTCTCGAGCAGCATCACCGATTTCGGCGGATGATATATTTTCGCTTCGCGCAGTTGCTCCAGCCTGTTGGTCGTCGACATTTAAGTTTTGATCAGTACCTGACAACGCTGAAAGTTGCTCCTGCTTTTCTTTAAGTAAGCCTATCGCCTCTTTTATATTGCCCTGCTCTAAAGCTCTGCCAACGCCCTCAAAACCGTCCTGCTCCATAAGAAGTTTTGACAACTTGGATAAACCCTCTCGAGTCATGACCGCATCCATATTGATTTGGTCAAGGACCTCACGCGCTTTCTTCAATGCTTCTTGTTTCGCCTCAAAGCTAATGTCGTCCCTGTTCAACACGGCAAGTGCATCGTTTATTTCCTCCACATTCGAAGATGCTGTTGGTTCAGTGGTGCTCTCTGTCACAAGATCAACATTGACCCCCGAGGGATTCGCTTCCGCTAAATCCCCCTTTTTTGCGATAACAACGTTGGACACTCCCAGCCAAGTAACAAACAATGTCACGGCGGCCAACGCTGCTACTTTGCCACTTTGAGGGTAGACAAAAGGCGCTATAGCGTTAGCGTCAATCGATCTCGCTTTTTCCATCGCACGGCTCAGATGTGCTGAAACGAAGGCCTCTTCACTACCACCCGGTTGTTTATCCGAGCTCGAAAACCACATGGCACTCAGCAACTCATCTTTTAAACCTGCTCTTTCATCCACAAAACATGCTGCATCATCGTCACTAATACTAGACCACGTTCGATAACAGATAACAGCTAACAACGTAATGAATGAGATTCCGACAACGGTGAAAAGCCAGTGGAATGCAGCAAAATCAAAAGGTATTAAAAGCACCAATAAGCCAGAGCACGCGAACAAGAGTGTCGCTATCACAAACCCGACCTCACTGAGGGTGCGGTTTAACTTGAGGTTGCGAGCAACTTGGTTTACTAATTGTTTAAGTTCTGATGGGCTTTGGCGCGTCATTATTCTTCAATTGTATACCATGTGTTACCTTATTATAGTTAGGAACGACTACAAGCACCTTGATAAAGTTCGACCGATCTAAAACATATAGCGCAATGACTTCCACGCGAATTATAAGACTGATTGCTCTCGCTGTGACATGCATTGGGTGCGTAAGCTCCATCATTCACCCTGGCTGGGCAAATGCAAATGATAAGCCACACATTATCTATATCTTAGCCAACGACCTTGGTTGGAGAGATGTCGGGTTCCATGGTGGTCGTGCACCAACACCTAATATCGATGAGCTATCAAATTCTGGAGCACGTTTGGAGAGCTTTTATACGTTACCTCACTCGTCATCAACGCGAGCGGCCCTTCTCACGGGACGCTACCCGTATCGATTCGGACTTCAAACCAAGTCGATCCTATCTTGGAGCACCTATGGTCTTCCCAAGGGTGAACGCCTCCTCCCACAAGCATTGAATATAGCTGGTTATCGGACGGTCATGCTGGGATCTTGGTTACTTGGGCACGCTGAAAGAAGTCAATTACCAACTCAACGCGGCTTTGATTATTTTTATGGCAACCTCAGTCCAGTTGGAGATCACTTAAAAAAAATTAATACCATTGAACTTACTGACTGGTTCGAGGGCGAGAAACAAATGACGGAATTCGGGTATTCGACTGATTTAATTGGAGACAAGTCCACATCGCTTATCGAGAATCACGATTCATCGACACCACTTTTCATGATGATCAGTTTCGCGGCACCAGGGATGCCGCTTCAAGCGCCAGAAAGACAAGCTGAAAAGTATCTTCATGTTACGGATAAGGCGACTCAAACTTACTTAGCGATGGTTTCACAGGTTGATGAAGCGATTGGCAAAATTATTGCAGCACTCAAGAAAAAACAAATGCGAGAAGATACTGTTGTTATTTTTCATAGTGATAATGGGGGTGCCGTTAAACGCAAGTATCTCTCTGGCGACGGTGATACAAAACAAACTGTGAGCGACAACGGTCCATTTCGCTCTGGCAGCGGATCACTATACGAAGGCGGCATACGAGTGCCAGCAATCATATCTTGGCCCGGAAAAATCCAACCAAACATATCCACCGAACGCGTGCACGTCACTGATATGTACGCAACATTACTTGAAGTAGCTGGAGCGTCTCTTGGCAAAAACGATCAAATCAAGCCCATTGATGGTATCGATATATCGCCTGTTCTTATGGAAAATCAACTGCTCCCTCAACGAACCTTAATACTCAATGTGAATGAATTCGGCGGCGCAGTTCTGAAGAACAACTGGAAACTAATTTCTATAAGCACGCTTCCTTCACAAACGGAACTTTACGATATCGGAAACGACCCTTCAGAAGAATTAAATGTCGCTCATCAACACCCAGAAATTGTGAAAGAACTATCAGTGACGCTACAAAAAGCATCTTGGGAAATGGCACCCTCACTCTACTTGGAAGATTTATCCAATCCTAGTGGCTATAAGACACCAATGTTTTGGGGAGAAAATCCTCAACGACCATAGATAATCACCTCCGATGTTAACGAGGCTCGCAGGCGATGATGGCTAATAAAAAGTTCAACAACAGCTATGAAGCTTGAACTAATCGGCGTGAATCGAATGAGCGGCAGGAGCCGAAGTTACTTATCCAGCCCCTAGGATTTGGACTCTTTGGGTGGCGCTTCATTTAAAAACTCATCGGCTAGCGCACGATACAGTGGCCTCCGACACACGACCTTAGAGCAACCCGCCGCCAAAAGAGATGCCGCCATCAACGGAACGATCATATCGTGGTTATCCGTCATCTCCATGACAATAACAAACGCGGTAACAGGAGCTTGAACAACTCCTGCAAAGTACGCAACCATTCCCAATACGACAACAGCGCCCAGTGGTGCGTAAGGAATAAATTGAGCAATATTTTGACCAAGACCAGCACCCACCGCCAATGATGGGGCGAACACACCACCAGGAATACCACTGACATAAGATACTAAGGTTGCTAATAATTTAAGAATACCAAATGACTCAGGTATTTCACCGGTCCCTTCAAGAATCATTCGTGCCTCATGGTAGCCGGTACCGTATGTTGAGCTTCCTGAAAACGCGCCAATTATCGCCAATAAGAAACCACAAAATGCCGCAAAAATAACCGGGTTTGTTTTAGCGAAAACGCCTATCTTACCCGGAAGACCACGTGATATGAAAATCAACAACTGACTGAATATACCTCCTAATACCCCACCAATCACACCGCACACGATCACTGGTATCCACGCGCTGGAGCCATTGATAATCGCGGAGGTTGTTCCAAAATAGGTGTAGTCTCCCAACCACCAAATTGATACGATTCCCGCAACGATTACGGAAGTAAGTACGGTGCCGCTGGTACGACTCTCATAATTTCTGCTCATCTCCTCAATAGCAAACACTATTCCCGCTAGCGGAGTATTAAACGCAGCCGCTACGCCAGCTGCCCCACCCGCGAGTATCAACCCACGCTTCGTCTCAACCCTTGAAAACCGAGTGAACCGACCGAGAGACTGCATAATTGAAGCACCGATTTGAACTGTCGGTCCCTCGCGACCAACCGAGGCGCCTGAAAAAAGCCCTATAACTGTCAACATGAACTTACCCAAAGCGAGCCGTATAGATAAGTAGTGACCTCTGCGCTCTTCGTTCTCCGTATTGATTGCAGCGATCGTTTGCGGTATTCCGCTTCCTTGCGATCCGGGGAAAAACTTACGGGTTAACCATACGACGAGCGCTAACCCTGCTGGTCCGACTATAAAAGGTAATAGGGGAGAAAACTCGACAACTGCTTGATGCAACGAATTGGCATACTCAGCACTAATAGCAAAAACTATTGCCACGATACCAACCAAAACAGCACCAATCCAGAGCACAACCCTTCTTAGCCAGAGACGCGGGCTTAACCAAGCGTGACGACCTCGTCTAATTAAACTTGGTGGGACGACCCTGTTACCCACAAGATACCCTTGAGGATGTCACTTTGATGGACTCTGTTTCTTCGCAGTAACGTGAGTCTTTCGAGCTGGTCAAAACGTTTCTTTCATGCGGACTAAGTCCAAATTCTAAAAATTAATTCCGAGATGAGCCGACCATCTCGACTTCTTGCTACTGTACAGCATCCATATTTTTTTTGAACATTAGATCACGTTTAATTTATGAACTAACCTCACAAATATGAAAAATTGATTACTCCTCGAAATCAGTTTAATGCAAAACGATCGCATCGCATCACTGAATTTCTCTAACCAGACGAAATCCCAAGTCATCCGCTCGAGAACCTAAAAATCTGAAACGATCTGATTCGAACAAATAATATGGTTCGTTGTTCAGCCAAGAACCCCCTCTATAACCTCTTAACGAACAGTCACCAGAGACCCATGACCTCCCATCTTGGGGTGCACCTCGCCAATCAGGACTGGCGCAATCGTCAGTCCACTCGGATACGTTACCGATCATGTCGTGAAGGCCATACTGATTGGATGCAAATTGTCCCACCGGGGCGAGCTCGTGATAACCGTCCGAGCAGGGAACACATTCCTCTCCCGACTGATATTCTTGATCTGCAGTCTGGTCATAGGTATTGGCGAAATTACAGAGCGCTTCGACAGGGATACCAAAAAAACGATTCATGCCTAACCCAGCTCGCGCCGCATATTCCCACTCCGAGTTTGAAGGCAATCGGTACATAAAACCAGTTTTTTTTGACAGCCACTTCGCAAATCGATTTGCCTCTGACCAAGTTACATTAAACACAGGTAACTCAGGCTGATGCGAGTCATTCAACTCAAGCTGAGGACAACCACCATCAATTACGCATGCATGCCATTGCGCCACCGTGGTCTCGTATTTACCTATCGCGAAAGTATATGAAAATGTAACTGGATAAAAGTACCCCTCATCATGAGGATGACCAGGTCCCCAAGGGGCAACCCTTATATTAAAAGTACCGTTAGGTATTTTGATCATGACTGGACATGTCTCGCAATCGGTAAATCCGATCTCTTCGCCCAACACCGACGAACAGAAAATAATCACAAAGATGATGAGAACACCAATGCTTTTTGGGGAAAGCCCTCTAGAGCACATTGTTTTCTGACCGCCTATGCAAAAGTCCCCAAGCTAGGGACAAGTTAATTAAGATACTGTTGTGGATAATAGCAAGATTGGCTTAAATATATTGCGCGCTACCCAAAAGGTGAGAAAAAATTAGGTAGTACAAATAAAAAATATTGTCAGTCTCTTGACTGAAGCCACTGTTTACATCGTGAGGAAGCCTATCGAGGAGGAAACGCCTATTGATTAGGAATGTAATCGGCTAAAGGAGCGAGAAGCTGGTCGCTAAAATTCAGCGTTACGATCTTCTCCTACACCAATTTAAAATAAAAAACTGCGTCTTTTATATGCACCCAAGGTAATGCTTTGCGCCAAAAACATCACGCTATCTTGACAAAGCGGCACTAAACATGCAAGTTGCAGATGTGTGGACCCGCTAGAGGTTATCAACTGGGACCAAGCAAATTGATAATTTTCTGCACTCTCACCGAAAGAGCCGCGGGCCCACACGCTGTCATGATATACCTTACTTTAAAAAAACAATGCACGAAAAATGAGGAATTACGACTACTTTATAGTGTTAGTGTGGGATGTTATGTGATGACGGTCTTTTATATCCGGTATAAACTCAAATAACCCAGAGTGTAAATAATAAAAAAATGCCTATTGTAAATAGGCATTTTTTTATTAGGTGGTGGGCCTGCTAGGACTTGAACCTAGGACCAAAGGATTATGAGTCCTCTGCTCTAACCAGCTGAGCTACAGGCCCATTTAACGTTGCAAAAAATTAAAATTTTTATGATCCACCGCCATCACTATCAATAAAACTTTTTAATCGCTCAGAGCGGGACGGATGACGAAGTTTACGCAATGCCTTCGCCTCAATCTGTCTAATTCTCTCACGAGTCACGTCAAACTGCTTTCCGACATCCTCAAGAGTGTGATCAGTAGACATTTCAATGCCAAAGCGCATACGTAATACTTTGGCTTCTCGCGAAGTCAGTGTATCAAGCACTTCGGATGTAGCATCCTGAAGACTCGTATAAACCGCAGCGTCTACTGGCGCCATTGTGCCGGTGTCTTCGATGAAATCACCTAAATGCGAATCTTCGTCATCGCCTATAGGAGTCTCCATGGAAATTGGTTCCTTAGATATCTTTAGAATTTTTCGAATTTTATCTTCTGGCATTTCCATTTTTTCCGCAAGAGTAGCCGGATCCGGCTCTAGACCTGTCTCTTGGAGAATCTGCCTTGAAATTCTATTCATTTTATTTATGGTTTCTATCATATGAACGGGAATGCGGATAGTGCGAGCCTGATCCGCGATAGAGCGCGTAATCGCCTGGCGAATCCACCAAGTTGCATAGGTAGAAAACTTGTATCCGCGTCGATACTCAAACTTGTCCACGGCTTTCATCAGTCCAATATTTCCCTCTTGAATTAGATCAAGAAACTGAAGCCCACGGTTAGTATATTTCTTAGCAATCGAGATAACTAACCTTAAATTAGCCTCGGTCATCTCACGTTTAGCACGCCGCGCCTTAGCCTCCCCCATGGACATTTTCTTATTAATTTCTTTCAGCTCTAAAAGAGAAATCCCAATATAAACCTGTATATTTGCGAGATTTCTTTGGCATTCCAAAATATCAGGAGCTAATCGGAGCAATGTTTCAACGTAAGGCTTACGCACCTCAACCTCTCGCTCCACCCACTCGGGATCAACCTCACATCCTTTGAATGTTTTAATGAACCGGGTTTTTGGCATACCTGCTTTATCTACGGCCAAATCCATCACATTACGTTCATGCCTGCGTACTTCCCCCACAACCCCCCGCACAGAATCACACATACTTTCAATATGTTTTGCGGCAAACCTAATATAAAGAAGCTCTTCTGAGATAGCTGTTTGATGTTTAATATATGCCGGCGACGCAGTACCACCACGTGCGAGGGCACGCATCATCTTGGTATATAGGCCTTTGATGCGGGCCAGACGTTCTAAAGATTCAACACGCAGCGTCTCTAAGTTTGCCGCCTGCAAAGCAGCTCGCGCCTCTTCGTCGTCTTCATCATCTTCATCGAAATTTGAAGACGACGCGTTCGTTGTTTCCTGCTCTTCCTCGTCAACGGCATTAGGGTCGATCAGCCCATCAATGACATCATCTACTTTAATCTCGTTATTCTCGATTTTTTCCGCAAGCTCTATCAATTCCGTAATGGTCATTGGACACGCTGAGATGGCTTGGACCATGTGTTTCAGCCCTTCCTCGATTCGTTTTGCAATCTCTATTTCACCCTCACGTGTCAAAAGCTCCACGGTCCCCATCTCACGCATGTACATACGCACAGGATCCGTCGTTCGTCCAAATTCAGAATCAACTGTAGAAAGCGCCTGTTCCGCCTCCTCCACCGCAGCCTCATCCGCGACTGGCGGCGCATTTTCGTTCAGTAGAAGCGCTTCACTGTCGGGCGCCTCGTCATAAACTCGAATGCCCATATCATTGATCATGCTCACGATCGTTTCGAGTTGATCCGATTGCAGCATGTCGTCCGGTAGATGATCATTAATTTCAGCGTACGTCAGAAACCCTCGTTCCTTACCTTGGACGATTAGGCCCTTCAGTCGCGTGCGCCGAATTTCAGGGTCTATTGGTTGCTGCCCTGCTGCTTGTTTATCTTTTTTCTTTCTGCCTCTTTTTTTTGACAGGGAGCCGCTCGCCATAAAGTCTAGCCTCTAAGTAACATTCGTGGGAAGTTCTAACGCGCGCATGTCTTGAGAACACGTATTAAACAACCGTGGATTATATCGCGTTTTTGTAGTCTCAGTCTGCTTTCGGTTCCGTTAATCGCTCTGTAAGGCTCCGATATCGAGCTTTGTCTTCTTCCGACATGCTAGAAACCGAAGTTTTCGATAAAAGTTCCTTTTGTAAGTTCAATCGGGAAAGGCGATGTAATTGTTCCCAGGCCTGTGCGTATTCAGATCTTACACTCTCTACCTCTACCTTACCCCTTTGATAACGTATGTTCGCTAACTTTACAGCCCGCGCAACTAAAGCCTCAAGACCCGTATTTCGAACGTAATCTATAATCTCGGCTTGATTCAATTGCTGTCCGACCAGACTGAGTATTTCTGCCAATGCATCAAATTGCACGGAAGAGAAGTGCTTTTGGAGGTTGGGACGCAACACCTTTAACTGTTCGCTATCTTCATCTCGCATCACTTCAGGAAAAGTAACAAGCATTTCGATCAGATGCTGCAGTACGGACGGAGCTGAGGATACACGTGATGAGGAGAGAATTGAGGCACTTCTATTCTCAAGACTTCTACGAACCGGCTTATGCGCTCCTAAGCTCTCATCAATACCTAAATCATGAATCGACAGACCCGTCAATCTTGATACACGCTCAGTCATTAACTTTTTCATCATAGGCGCTTTAACTCTCGCGACGAGTGGCTTGAAGAGCGACGCCAACTTTGACTTACCCTCTACAGACTCCAAATCCCCTGATTGCCGAGTTAATTCAGTAATTAACACATCAGACATTGGTGTCGCATTTGCAATTTTTTCCTCAAAAACTTCACGACCATGCGCCCTAATAAAACTATCCGGATCGTCACCATCTGGCAAATACAAGAACGATACTTTTCTTCCATCTTCGATTTGACTCAGACTGCTTTCCAAAGCTCTAAATGCAGCCTTGCGTCCCGCCGAGTCACCATCAAAACAAAATATCAAATCAGAGCACTGCTTAAGCAAGCGACTCACCTGAAATTCTGTGACAGCAGTACCTAAAGTCGCGACGGCACAAGTTATCCCTTTTTGGTGGAGAGCAACAACATCCATATAGCCCTCGACAACTAATATCCGCCCCTCTTGTCGGATGGCATGTCGGGACTCCCAAAACCCATAAACCTCCTTACCTTTGTGAAATAGCGGTGTTTCAGGTGAATTAAGATATTTCGGCTCGCCTTTTTCAATTATACGTCCGCCAAACGCAATAACTCGCCCTCGAAAATCTCTAATCGGAAAAATAATTCTTCCGCGAAATCGATCGTAACGTCGGCCATCTTTATCATTGATCAGACCAACATCCAACAGGTGTTGCGAGTCATCATAATCATTAAACTCCTGATTTAATCCCTGCCAATCATCGGATGCATAACCGACTAAAAATTTGGCCGCGATATTTCCATCAATACCTCTGCTTTTAAGGTAATCAATAGCATTAGGCGCTTCTTTGAGTTGACGCTTGTAGTGGCTAGCTGCTCGACTATTTGTCAAAAAGTAGTCTTTAGAATCCCTCTGCTGGTCAGCTCTGTCATTGCGTTGATCTCGCGGCACCTCAACACCGGCCCGTGCGGCGAGATTTTCAATTGCGTCAATGAATCCCAGGCTTTGATACTCCATCAAAAAAGAGATCGCCGTGCCATGTGCACCACATCCAAAACAATGATAAAACTGTTTTTGCTGACTAACTGTAAAGGAGGGTGTTTTTTCTTCGTGAAAAGGACAACACGCGGATAGGTTAGCCCCGCTCCGCTTCAGGGGCACAAATTTCTCTATGACGTCGACAATATCAACGCGATTTAGAAGTTCGTCAATAAAAGTTTGTGGGATCATTCGCCCCAAATTAACACGTAATTATCAGTTTTGTCGGTTTTGATTGAATTCCGCACTAAGCCATCAATTACAACGCTTAAAAATTTAAACGATATCACTCAAGACAATCCGCGTGCTCACTGTTCATCTACGAGAGCGCTTCCTTTACAATCCCTGAAATTGAGGAAAAGTCTGCCTTACCCGATAACTCACTCTTTAATAAACTCATGACTTTACCCATATCCCTTGGTCCTTGAGCGCTCGTTGTGTCAATAGCTTTTTGAACAGCTTCCCGAATCTCGACCTCCGTCAGTTGCTCGGGCATATACGTAATTAAAATATCGAGCTCTGCCTGCTCCTTATCAGCAAGCTCCTTCCTGTCGGCCTCTAGAAATATGCGTATAGACTCTCTACGTTGTTTGATCATTTTTTCGATTATTGAGAGCACATCTGTTTCGGACAAATTAAGCTGGCTATCGATCTCTTGTTGTTTCAAAGCAGCCAGAAGCAACCGCAAAGTGGATAACTGGACTTCACTTCGAGCTTTCATCGCGCTACGCATATCCTGCTCAATTTGAGATTTTAAACCCATCCGACTCCCTCCTTTAATTCGATCATCTAGACCTAAGCTTATTAAAACGAGTTCAGATAATCAAACGGTACTAATAAATAAAAAAACGGTGTTCGCATCGCGAAACACCGTTTCAGCAGTACATCAATGATTCTAAAAGATCAGTACATTTTTTGAGGCAACATTTGGCTACGTATCCGCTTGTGATGCCGCTTTACGGCAGCCGCATGTTTCCGCTTACGCTCGGACGTCGGCTTTTCATAGAATTCACGAGCTCGCAGCTCTGTTAACAAACCTGTCTTCTCAACGGTTCTTTTGAACCGTCTCATAGCCACTTCAAATGGCTCGTTCTCTTTGAGTCGTACAATTGGCATAAATATTTTTTAAGTCTGTATAGTTACGCGTGGTTTAACGCGAAGGGGCAAGATTTTAACAAAATTTCCCCCTAATATGCAAATTGCCGAGAATTAGGACAATCCATTGACAATGAAATCGAAACTGGTCTTAGGAATTGAGACCTCCTGTGATGAGACCGGTGTTGCCTTGTATGACACGATAGAGGGGCTAAAAGGCCATAAATTATATTCTCAAATTAAACTACATGCGCAATACGGAGGCGTTGTGCCAGAGCTTGCCTCGAGAGACCATATCAAAAAACTGCTCCGATTGACAAAGGAACTCATCGATGAGACCGACATAAACATAAATTCAATAGATTCAATAGCCTATACAAAAGGACCGGGGCTTTCTGGAGCTTTACTAGTCGGCACAACAGTAGCCAACGCTCTAGGTTATTCGCTGAAAAAACCCGTCATTAGCGTTCACCATCTTGAAGCTCACTTACTGTCTCCGCTGCTAAGCAATCCGAATATAAAATTTCCATTTGTTGCTCTGCTGGTTTCGGGAGGACACACTCAACTCGTCCGGGTCGAAGGCATAGGACGATATCACTTGTTAGGAGATACACGCGACGATGCAGCCGGTGAGGCCTTCGATAAAACTGCTAAAATTTTAGGCTTACCGTACCCAGGTGGAGCACTGTTATCAGAACTCGCTCGAGATGGTGACGCTTCAAAATATCCCCTACCCAAACCCATGATTCACAGTGGTGATTTAGACTTCAGTTTCAGCGGTCTAAAAACTGCGGTCGCCAATCTAGTCCACAAAATAGGCAGTAAAAAAGTAACTGCCTCAAAAACGCTGAAAGCAGATATCGCAGCGAGCTTTCAAAATGCGGTCACAGACGTGCTAACGGAAAAGTGCTGCAGGGCTCTTTTTAAAGAGGATATCAAATCACTGGTAATTGCAGGGGGCGTGGGCGCTAACGCCGAATTGCGCCGGAAGGTAAATCAGCAGGCAAAAAAAACTGGTTTTGAGGTGCACTACCCACCACTCGAGTTTTGTACGGATAACGGCGCAATGGTGGCACTGGTTGGTGGGCTAAAAACTAACGAGGGCGTTTACGGGGCAAAACCCTTTGATATCAAACCGAGATGGCCGCTAAGCGCCTAATTTAAAGGGCTACATTTGGCTTAATTACCTTTGCTTCCAATTTTTGACTCAGTCCCATTAAGTAAGTTAACGATATTTCCTTTATGTCTCAACAACAAAATAACACTCGCAACTGAAACCAGATAGGTCAACTCGAGTTGTTGGGTAAGCCAAAATACAAAAAATGGTGCTACTAAAGATGCACAGATCGCGGCTAAAGATGAATAACGAAATACAAACGATACGATCAACCAAGTTGAGAGTACGGAAAAGCCGACCGCCAGGTTTAAGGCTAACAATCCTCCAGCTGCGGTCGCCACACCCTTCCCCCCTTTAAAAGAATGAAAAATAGGAAACACATGTCCCAACAGCACGCCAATTAGCGCTAATCCGGTCGCTACCGGCGCATGGACTAATAAAGCTGTGTCTGGAAGGACACATACGGGTAAGAACTTAACAGCTAGAAAGCCTTTCACCATATCCCCTAATAAAGTAAAAAAAGCCGCTAATTTGTTTCCCGTCCTGAGAACATTTGTTGCACCTGGGTTCTCAGATCCATAACTATAAGGGCTAGGTAACAACATCAACTTACTGACAATCACCGCAAAAGAAATCGACCCTGCCAAGTAACTCAAAAAAACTAAACAAAATATATAAATTACGAGTAGCACGGTCTAGCCTCTGGGGTGATGTTGTTGATGCAAGTTTTTAAGTCTTTCACGAGCGACATGGGTATAAATCTGTGTCGTCGAAACATCCGAATGCCCCAACAAAAGCTGTACTGAGCGGAGATCAGCCCCATGATTTAACAAATGCGTTGCAAAGGCATGCCTTAATGTATGGGGTGAGACTTGCTTTTTGATACCGGAAACGAGAACGTATTTTTGGATTAAATTCCAAAAAGCTTGGCGCGACATAGAGGAGCCTCGGTTTGTGACGAACACAGCATCAGACAATCGTCCCGATAATAGCGCGGGTCGTCCTTCGGCTAGGTAACGGACTATCCAATCAACCGCCTCCTCACCTAAAGGTAGTACACGCTCCTTTGCCCCCTTCCCTAAAACTCTCACCATCCCATCCGAAAGGTTAACTTGATTCAGTTTTAAGGGCACTAATTCAGATACGCGAAGACCACTACTATAAAGGGTTTCAAGCATTGATCGATCTCTCAAACCAATAGGGCTTCGGATATCTGGTGATTCAATTAAACGCGTAACCTCGTCCTCAATCAAGACGGAGGGTAACCCTCTTGTTATCTTAGGGGCTTCAACATTCAGACTAGGGTCAACCCTTAACTTTCCCTCTCTTAATAAAAACTGATAAAAACGCTTTAACACTGATAAGCATCTCGCAGTAGTTCTTGGTTTTTTCCCGCAGTCAAAGCAATATGCGAGATACCCTAATATATGCTCATTCGAAACCTTTGATAAACTCGTAATGTTTTGCGTCTCTGACAACCATACAGAAAACAAATGTAAATCTCTTCGATAACTATCTAACGTATTTTTCGATAATCCATCTTCCAACCACAAAGAGTCAGCGAAATAATCAACCGTTTTAACGTTATTCTGAGAACCCATATGATTCGCTGATTACACTACACTCGTGGTTAAGTAGCCACCATTTTACCTTCAACGAAAAACCAACGGATGAATGCATAAAACCACCGAGACCTGATCGACCTACGACACGATGGCATGGAATAAGAAGTGGCAAACCATTATCGCCGCATGCGCCGCCTACTGCTATGGCAGAGGACCCCATTAAAGTGGCGATCTCACCATACGTTCTAGTTTCTCCAGCTGGGATGTTTACAATCTCATTCCAAACTCGCTTCCGATAGGCACTGCCATTTATGGCGATAGGTAGATCAAACTTGAATGCTGGATTTTTTAAATACGCCTTGATTTGCTCTTGAGCTTCTTTAGCAAACTTATTTAACGGAGAATCCGAGGACACCTTCGAAGCAGTTAGCTCTACTCTCGTAATGCATTCACTTGAGGACCAAATACGAACATACCCGAAAGGAGCCGAAATCCAAGCCTGGTGAGTGGACACAAAATTAATGATCTTCGCAATTAAACTCGTAATGAAACAAAAAAATGGCGACTTAAAAGTCGCCATTTAATCTTATTGACAACTATCAACCTAACGTTAAGCCTCCACAGCCGCTTTTCGTTTTTGAGGTAACTTTTCCTTAATTCGTGCTGATTTACCAGATCGCTCTCTTAGATAATACAATTTCGCACGACGCACATCACCACGCCTTTTAACTTCTATGCTTGCAATGAGTGGTGAATGGGATTGAAACGTTCTCTCAACTCCTACGCCGGAGGATATCTTTCGTACGGTGAAAGACGAGTTTAAACCGCGATTTTTCTTAGCGATTACGACGCCCTCGTAAGCTTGGACTCGCTTCCTCTCACCCTCGACTACGTTCACATTCACGACGACAGTATCACCTGCAGCAAAATCAGGTATTGCCGCACCCAAGCGTTCGATTTCTTCTTTTTCTATCTGAGCTATCAAATTCATGTCTATTACTCCTTAACCCCCAATTATATCCCGTTATGTGCGCCGAAGGCAATCATCTATCCTGTTTTGTTAGTCCGACCAAAGATAGCTGAGGTGATTAGCTATCAGGGTTTTTAGTTTTTAGGAGATCAGGCCTTCTCAATCGTGTTCGCTCAAGAGCTTGTTTATTTCTCCATTGCTTAATTTGCGCATGATGCCCTCCAAGCAATACCGCGGGCACACGGTGACCCTCAAAAATTTCAGGCCTAGTGTATTGAGGATATTCGAGTGTGCCCGAAGAGTGGCTTTCGTCAACTACCGAATCTAAATGGTTAACCGCGCCTGGAAGTAACCGTATGATTGCGTCCAAAAGAACCATTACTGGGAGTTCACCCCCCGACAAGACGTAGTCTCCTATAGATACCTCTTGGTTAACTCTTGTTTCAATCACTCGCTCATCAACTCCCTCGTAACGGCCCGACAATAAAATCAAGCCATCATAAGTTGATATTTCTTCAACTAATTGTTGTGTCAACAAACGTCCTTGCGGTGATAAATAGATCGTCGTACTGTTTCTCACACCACTACCTGCCTGCCGCTTTTTCGCCGAATCAATTGCTTTTACTAATGGATCAGGCATTAGAACCATACCCGCCCCACCACCGTATGGTCGATCGTCAACGGTACGCCTTGGGTCATCAGCAAACTCTCTTGGATTCCAACACACGAGGTCATAGATACCTCGATCCTCAGCTCGGCCAGTAACTCCACTCTGTGTCAATGCGGAGAACATTTCAGGAAATAATGTAATGACGTCGAAACGTTTCATGGCAAATAATAATGCGAAAAATTAGTAATCAAGACCCCACTCAACAGTAAGAACACGGTTTTCACGGTCGACTCGTTTTATAATGTGATCGGCCCACGGTATCAAACGCTCTTGCTCTTCGTTCCTCGTAACAATGACGGGCTGAGCGCCCGAATCAAACAAATGATCGATTACCCCAAACGGTTCCCCAACAGTATTAATCACGGAAAAACCGATGAGTTCATACCAATAGTACTCATCGTGCTCAAGAGCTGGCAGCAGATGCCGCTCAATGCCAAACTCAGCCCCCTTAAATTTTGCGATTTGATCTCGGTCATCTATACCAGAAAATTTCACAATCAAATTTTCCTGATGTACGCGACTGTTCTCTAGCTCAAGCGACAACCAGTGAGAGTTAGTATCTACCCACCATACGCTGTGGTTAAATAAAGAGCTGGTAGATGACGCATAGGACTGTACTCGGATCCAGCCCTTGATGCCGTATGGGGACGATAGGCGCCCCATTAGAATTAAATCTTTAGGCTGACTGTTTTCCGCCAAGCTGTTTGACTAATCGTGCTGCCGTGTCTGACAACTGAGCACCTTTGCCTTGCCAAAAGTTAACTCGATCCACATCAATCCGAAGGCCTTCTGTACCCTCGGGAGCCTGGGGATCATAAAAGCCCACCCTTTCGAGGTAGCGCCCATCTCGCGGCTTTCTCGAGTCCGCTACAACCATGTTGTAGAAAGGGCGGCGTTTACTACCACTCCTTGATAATCTGATGACAACCATTTATTCGATATCCGTAAGTCTGAGTTAAATTAGGATCAAAAATCAATTAGCCGGCAATTGTACGCTTTTTTTGGCTTGAGGGGCAACTAACCGGCTCGTATTTTAAATTTCTTCGTCCTTAACCATTATTTGACATATAAAGAATCTAAAAACTGGCCGATCTCTGATGCGAGGGTTTCTTCACGACGTTCAAAAAAATGAAGTGCATTTTGAATTACAACCTGCCTAGAACCCTCCACCTTCAGAATTTGTTGTTTCCGCTCATATCCTCCAACAACCGTAATTTCCCAATCATCAGAGGCGAAAACATCCATCACCGGAATTTTAATTCGAAACATTTCCTGTAAACCATTGAGAATACTGATAAATACCCACGAATTTACCAGCGTCTCATCTACCGTTATCAAATAGTGATTGGCCATCGTCGCACCGAGGCTATGTGAAACGATGGAAATATTTTTAAAACCCTTTTCACTTAAAAATTCAGCAGCCAAATCAAAGCGATGAAAGGCTTCCGGGTAAGTTGGGATGTAATCACCCACCTTGGCACCCCCACCCAGAATCGGCATTTGAATCGACAAAGTACTGTAGCCCGCATCCGCCAACAAGATCCGTAACATACCGTACAACTCAAAGTCCGGATTCCATCCACGACCATGGGCGACTATTACAGCTCCCTTTGGACTGTCCGCCTCGGTATATATACCCAAAAATTTATGTCCATTTGTCTGTTCTATCCAAACCGGGTCCCCTACTATGATTGATGGGATAATTTGATCCGCCCAATTTTTCTCTCTTTCGTAGTCAGAATAAGCCTTATATTCACTTGCGCCGAACGCATATGTTATGGGCAAAAACAATATCATCAATACTTTAAAAAAAATTCGAAACATTACTAATTCCCTATATAAATCATGTATTTTGACGTCGCTACTAAGCATTAATTATCGCCCACCCATTGCGCCGCCTAAACCAGAAAGCATCCGTTTGAGACCACCTGTCTTACCCATTAATTTCATCATTTTTTGCATTTGCTCAAACTGTTTAAGTAGTTTATTGACCTCCTGGACACTGACACCAGACCCTTTAGCTATACGCCGCTTTCTCGACGCCTTAATCACCTCTGGACGACGACGTTCAACAACGGTCATGGAGTCAATAATTCCTATTGTTCGAGACGCCGTTTTCTCGTCTAGCGACGCACCTTGCGCTGCCTGAGACAGATTGGAAGGAAGCTTTTCCATGATCGCTCCCATACCACCCATATTTTGCATTTGTTGCATCTGCGACTTAAAATCTTCTAAATTAAAGCGCTTACCTGACTTTAATTTTCTGGCGAGCTTTGCTGCCTCTTTATCATCTACTGATTTTTTTGCATCATCGACGAGGGAGAGAATATCCCCCATACCCAAAATGCGAGTAGCGAGACGCTCCGGAAAAAAGGGCTCAAGACCATCCATTTTTTCCCCGGTACCAAGGAACTTGATCGGTTGGCCCGTCACTCGCCTGACTGACAGAGCCGCCCCGCCGCGAGAATCACCATCCATTTTAGTAAGAATAACACCCGTTAGTGAGAGCGTTTCAGAAAACGTTCGTGCAACGTTTACGGCGTCCTGACCCTGCATCGCATCTACCGTAAATAACGTCTCAACAGGATTTAAAATTTCGCTGAGAGTTCTAATTTCATCCATCATTTCCTTATCAATCGACAATCGACCCGCAGTATCAACAATCAAAACATCATAGAAATTCTTTTTTGCAAACTCGAGTGCCGCCTCAGCAATCTTAAGCGCAGACGCACCTTGCTGGGGCGGATACGAGTCCACACCAACTTGTTTCGCAACAGCAGTTAGTTGCGCTACAGCCGCAGGGCGGCGTACGTCACAACTGACTAACAGCACGCGTTTTTTATCCTGCGAAAGTTTTAACGCTAGCTTACCGCAAGTCGTTGTTTTACCCGCGCCCTGAAGCCCCGCCATTAAGATTATTGCGGGTGGTTGAACTGCCAATGAAAGCTCAGCATTTCGAGTGCCCATCAAAGCGGTGAGCTCATCTTTGACCACACCTATTAGCGCCTGACCTGGCGTGAGACTTCCGAGCACCTCCTTGCCTTCGGCTTTGACCTTCACCTCTTCGATGAAATCCTTAACTATAGGAAGCGCTACATCAGCCTCTAACAGAGCGATGCGTACTTCTCGTAACGCATCTTTGATGTTCGACTCAGTAAGTCTAGCTTGGCCCGTCACCGTTTTGATAACTTGGGACAGGCGATCCGATAATGTTTCTAACATATAATTTGGGGAGTTTTGAAAGTAAGCCTGATTAAACTAAGACCCATATTCTGTTACGATCTTATTAAAACCATGAACCTAATTCTACTTCATCTAGCTACAACCCTCTCGTACGCCTTGTTGTCGCTGATCATATGGCGACAACTGAGCACAGCAAATGCCGAGAGTGGGGTCTTAGTTCAGACAAAACCCTGGTTGAACCTTCTAAGCTTGCTACCAATTGGGTTACATATCGCGCTCACGTATCACTACTCCGTTGGATCCGCTGGTCTCAAATTGGGGTTGGGTAATTTCGCCTCGCTCATAGTTGCTACTACCTGCCTGATATATGCGTGTTATAGCTTGTGGGTTGGGAAAAAATCATTACCCGCATTATCTTTACCGTTTGGCGCAATTGCTTCGCTTCTGCCTCTTCTGGATGGACCGACCACTCATATTCCTAACTCAGAATTACCAATATTTAAAATCCATCTTATGTTATCGATAGTAGCCTACGGAGTATTATCAGTATCACTGATTCACGCCGGCTTTATGAGTTACGTGGAAAAGAGTCTGCATCAACATAAGCTCTCACCAATTATCAATTATTTACCTCCTTTGCTAAAACTAGAGGGCCTCTTATTCACAATCATACTCATTGGGTTTATCACACTCTCGGCAGCATTAATAAGTGGCGGCCTGGTTTCAAATGAAATTCAATCATCGACATTTCCGGTGAACCACAAGATAATTTTTAGTCTGGCTTCTTGGCTACTTTTCGCATCGCTACTAATTGGTCGATATTTCCTTGGATGGCGAGGCAAGGCAACACGCAAGATTTTAGTCATGGGCTTCCTGTTCTTGATTCTTGCTTATTTTGGGTCGCGCTTCGTATCTGAAATCATATTGCGCAACCCACAGTATTAACCTAGTCAGACGCCCGTTGGTTTCCCCGCATACTTCATACTTAATGAAACTATTACTATAGGTACCAATTATGGATGACGTTTCCATTCAAACCCTGGTTATTCTCTTTTTAATTCTCATTGTTGTATCTGGCTTCTTCTCAATATCTGAGACAAGCATGATGGCATTGAACAAATATCAATTGCGGCACATGGCCAAAAAGAAACATCGTGGCGCAAAAAAAACGCTGAATTTGTTGGGGCAAACTGATCGATTGCTCGGCTCTATCCTCCTAGGTAACAATCTGTCGAATACTGCGGCTGCCGCACTAGTTACAGCCATCACATTCAAGTTACTTGGGGAGAGCGAATTATCCCTAACTATTGCAACACTGATTGTGACAGTGGCACTTCTCATATTTAGTGAAATTACCCCTAAAATTATAGGAGCGAGTTTTCCCGAAAAAATTGCATTACCAGCGAGCTATCTTCTTGAGCCCCTAATGCGCTTAATGCATCCGTTTGTTTTGGTAGCTAATAGCATTGTTAAGGTCATATTATGGGTGCTTCGTATTAAGCCCATATCAGGAAATCAAGCATCACAATTGAGTCAGGAAGAGTTACGCACGCTCGTCTTAGAAGGTGGTAACTATTTACCCCGAAAACATCAAAGCATGCTTGCCAACCTATTTGACCTGCAGACGATCACGGTTGAAGACCTCATGGTCCCAAGGAACAAGATTGAAGCCATTGAATTAAATTCACCAATAGAGGAAATAAGGTCTGAAATAATCACCTCAAACCATACGCGGTTACCGGTCTTCAAAGATAATCCTGACGAAATCGTCGGAGTCATACATCTTCGAAAATTATTAAACGTTTCTGAGGACAATCAGATAACAATGGACTCAATCGAGCAAATACTTCGAGAACCCTACTACATCCCTAAAGATACAAATCTACTAACTCAACTGCAAAATTTCCAAGAGCGCCATGAACGAATGGCTTACATCGTTGATGAATATGGGGATCTAATGGGATTGATCACGATCGAAGACATCATCGAAGAAATCGTGGGTGAATTTACGACACAATCTCCGTTATTCGCCTCATCCGCAAAAAAAATGAGAGATGGCAGCTTAGTACTTGACGGGGCCATGACACTTCGAGACTTAAACCGGGATTTCCAACTTGAATTCCCACTAGATGGCGCTAAAACGTTAAATGGACTCATACTCGATCACTTACAACAAATTCCGGAAACCGGCATATCAATACATATTGCAGATTATTACTTGGAAATTTTACAAACAAAAGATAAATCGGTTAAATCGGTCAAGCTAATATCACGCAAGATGGAAGAATAATGACCGAACAATTAATTATTGGGCTAACAGGCGGCATCGGATCTGGCAAAAGCGCAGCTTCAGAGGCATTTGAAAACTTGGGTGTTCGAATTATAGATACCGACAGGATTTCTCATCTACTAACCAGCGTTAATTCAGACTGTCTGACAACAATCGCACATACCTTCGGATCAGATATTGTAGAAAAAGGGCAACTGAACCGAGGGAAACTTCGAAAAATCATCTTTGCTGATGAGGTGGCTCGTAACAAATTAGAGAACATCCTTCACCCGAGAATCCGTCATAAAGTAGAGCAAGCGTTATCTGAAGCGAATGAACCTTATGTCATTGTAGTCGTACCACTTCTTGTCGAAAAGAAAAAATATGAATTCATCAATCGAATATTGGTCATAGACTGTGACGAGCAGGTACAAATCGATCGAGTAAAAAAACGTAATAACCTCAGCGAGAATGAGGTTAAAAACATCATGCGCACACAGGCGACAAGACAGCAACGTTTAGCCGTGGCGGATGACGTAATTCATAACGATGGCAATTTATCCTCTCTACTGGAGCAAGTTGAGCGCTATAACAAAAAATATACCCATATTTCATCCAAGTTGAAAGACAGTTAAAAATAGAAAAAATTAAATGGAAATGAAAAAAACCATAGTCGATTGTCCCCATTGCGGTAAATCCGTTACATGGCAAAAAGAATCGCGATTCCGACCTTTTTGTTCGGAACGATGTAAGCTAATTGACGCAGGCAACTGGGCCATGGGCAAATACAGCGTTAACGCGGGTAATGATATAAGCGATGAAGACTCAAATTAAATTGATGTCACCAGGCGCCACGCAGCATTGCAGTCCCGACAGCGCCATAAGCCCAAGCGTCTTTCAGATCATCTGCTGATAGCCCTCCTAAGGCATATATAGGCGTATTGACTCCATCAATCAATGTGTTAAAAGTTTCCCATCCAAGAGGAGTCTCTCCTGGATGGGAACTAGTCAGCTTGACTGGGCTGAGTACTGCGAAATCAAGCCCTAACGCATCAACCCTCTCTAAATCACCCTTGTTGTGACAAGACCCAGCGCACAGCTCGAAGTCAGGGCGATGGGTCATGGTTTTTAGCTGCATCGAATTTAAATGAATCCCATCCACTCCCAGTTTTACGCCTAGATCGATATGACTATTAAGAAAAACTTTACTACCACTTGAGCGACACACACTCAGCACATCTTTAGTAAACGCCTCGAGTTCACTCAATGATAAATTTTTTTCTCGAACTTGAATAAACTGGGGAGCTTGCGTCACCGCATTTGAGAGGTTCTCAAAGAATTGAGCTTCTCCCAAATACTGTAAATTAGTGATCAAATAACTATCTGGTAAATGGAGAGACTTGAGAATTGGGATATTGGGTTCTAGCACTGGCGCCACATCGAGACATTTTAATTTTTGCCAGTGTAATTTCTGATTTTCTAAAGGTTTTAATTCTCCGGTCCAATCGCTAACCTTGAAAAATTCAATACAAACGTCGCCGTGTGGATATCGAAATTTCTTTTGGACCCAAGATTGCATTTTTTTCGGTGTAATCCCCAGCTCCTCTTGGAGCTCTCGGATCAATGCCTCAGACGCAATCTCGTTTTTTTCAATTTTACCGCCAGGAAATTCCCAGAAACCTTCATACACTTTACCAACCGGTCGACGCGCTAACAAAAAACGGCCTTTAGAATCAAAAATTATGCCGGCAACTACCTGAATCATTGCTATCACTTAACGCGATTTTTTTTCATCTCTTTTAATTTTCTCGATCCAACTTCATTTTTAGCGAATTGGTAGGCCACACGGCCACTTCTCGAGCCACGCTCTAACGCCCACTGCAATGAACGCCTGACCACTTCTTCATCAGCTTGATAAGTATCTTCGGACAGCATCCTTACCCAATAGCTAGCGATTTTTACATACTCATCCTGAGTGAATCCATCAAAATGCACCCAAACCCCAAAACGCTCTGATAACGATATTTTCTCCTCTACGTTTTCCCCCGCGTGAATTTCTTCTCCTTTATACGTCGACTCTAAATTTTCTGACATATATTCAGGCAAAAGATGTCGACGATTAGAAGTCGCGTAGATTAAGATATTCTCCGACGCTGAAGCCACCGAACCATCAAGAGCAACTTTAAGAGTTTTATATCCCTCGTCGTCTGAACCAAATGAAAGGTCATCACAAAAAATGATGAATCTATATGGATCCTTAGATATTAAATCCATAATTTGAGGTAATTGATATAAATGAGCCTTATCGACTTCGATGAGTCGTAGGTTTTTTTTAGCGTATTTATTTAGTAGCGCTTTAATCAAAGAAGACTTACCCGTACCTTTTGAACCTGTCAGTAGAACATTATTAGATGGTAGCCCGGCAATAAATTGTCGCGTATTCATTTCCACTAGTTTGATTTGATCATCAATTGCAGACAAATCTCGGACGTGAATAGGATCAGAAATCTCGACTGGCTGCAAAAAACCTCGCTCGTTATAAAAGCGCCAACGTGATGCGAAGACTTTTTTCCAATCGATAGCAAGGTTTGTTCTCTCGGGCAAGTGAGACTCCAGCCTCTGGAGCAATGACTCTGCACGTTCCAAAACGTTTCCCCAATCAGACACGCTTAGCTCCTATATTCAGCATTAATCTTGATATAGTCATACGAAAGATCACACGTCCAAATGGTCACTTCCTCTTGACCACGATTGAGTTTTATCGTAACGATAATATCTTTTGCTTCCATAATTGGCTTAACATCACTTTCTCTATAATTGGGAGAGGGTCCGCCATTCTGCGCAACTAAAACATCACCTATAAATATTTCGATTTTAGATACATCTAGACCTGTAACTCCCGCCGCGCCAATCGCCGACATTATTCGACCCAAATTAGGGTCTGATGCATAAAAAGCAGTTTTTACCAATGGGGAATTAGCGACTGAAAACCCAATATCCCGAGCTTCTTCAATGGACAACCCTCCCTCCACTCTAATCTCTATAAATTTTGTTGCTCCCTCACCATCTAGAACAATTTTCTTGGCGAGATCTTCACAGACCAAGGTAATTTCATCTCGAATTTTTAAAAATCCATCATCAGCGTTTGAAGTAATCGTCGGACCTTCAGATTTCCCAGTTGCAATCAACATAAAACTATCATTAGTAGATGTATCCCCATCAACACTAATTCGGTTAAAGGTCCGCTCAGCCGCATAATTAACGATCTCATTAAGACAATTGCCAGAGATACGTGCGTCAGTTGCTACAAACGCGAGCATCGTTGCCATATTGGGCTTAATCATACCCGACCCCTTGGCCATACCTGTTACTCGAACCGGCTTATTCGCAATCTTGAACGCTCTGGAACACACTTTTGGGACTAAATCGGTGGTAAGAATTGCTCTAGAGGACTCTCCCCAACCTGACTTGTTCAGAGACTTCAGACAATTCGGAAGACCCGCAAGTATCTTTTCAACCGGCAAACGCTCCATGATGACGCCAGTCGAGAAGGGAAGTACCGATTCAGGGTCGACATTCAGTAGATTAGCCAACTCATGACAAATCCTTTTCGCGTCAGCAATACCATCATTGCCGGTGCCTGCATTGGCCATTCCTGTGTTAATCACCATGGCCGAAATTGGCTTACCTGCAGCCAGTTGTTGCCGACATATCTGAACTGGTGCGGCGCTGAAGTTATTTTGAGTAAAAACTCCTGCAACAGTCGAATTTTCTTCTAACAACAAGACAGCTAAATCAAGTCGGCCTCGCTTTCGAATAGCAGCACTTGTTGCCCCAAGGGTAAGCCCGTCAATTGCAAGTATCGACTCATCATTCATATTAGTCTTACTCACGAAGCACTAACCAAGTCGCCCATGACAATGTTTATATTTTTTGCCCGATTCACACCAACAAGGCTCATTCCGCCCTAATTTTTTTTGCGACCGAACAAAGGTATCAGCCTTTACTTTGGTCCCAACACCATTGGGCTGATTCACCTCTTGGGCACTACCATGATTATAAGCAACAGCAGATACACTCGGCTTCTCTCGGGAAATATTCTCCACCTCTTCTGCGCTTCGAATGCGAACGCTCATCAGCAACTTTGTCACCTCATTTCTGACCGTCTGCAATAACAAAGAGAACAACTCAAAAGCTTCGCGTTTGTATTCTTGTTTAGGATTTTTCTGAGCATAACCGCGAAGATGGATCCCCTGACGCAAATGATCTAGGGCAGCGAGGTGTTCGCGCCAATGCGAATCAATACTTTGTAACATCACGGAACGCTCATATTGCTGAACTGCATCACCGGGTGCATCGACCATCTTTTCGTCATAAAATTTTTGCGCTTTATCCTTGATTTCGTCAATAATGTTCTGCGGCTCTAGTTCGGCGGCCTCCTCCATCAGTTCACTGAGGTCAACCTCCAACGTATAGTCTGCGCGTAATGCCTTTTCTAAACCGGGCACATCCCATTGTTCTTCCAAAGCACCCTGCGGCACAAAACTGTCAACCAAATCTTCAATGGAGCCATCTCTCATTCCAGCAACCATATCGACAGTATCAATGGAATCTAGCAAATCATTTCGCTGTTCATAGATTACTTTTCTTTGTTCGTTAGCAACATCATCGAACTCAAGCAGTTGTTTTCGAATATCAAAATTTCTCGCCTCGACTTTACGTTGCGCATTTTCTATTGCTTTCGTGACCCATGGGTGTTCGATGGGTTCGCCTTCGGGCAACTTTAATCGCTCCATAATTGCAGCTACTCTGTCGGAGGCAAAAATTCTTAAAAGCGAGTCCTCAAGTGACAAATAAAACCTTGTAGAACCTGGGTCGCCCTGCCTACCTGAGCGACCCCTCAATTGGTTATCAATCCTGCGGGATTCATGTCGTTCCGTACCGATGATATGTAGACCACCCAAGTCCAATACTTCATCATGTCTTTTCTGCCACTCACCATCCTCGTCGGAATCCGCAGGCATTCCACCAAGCACAATATCTGTTCCGCGTCCCGCCATATTAGTAGCGATAGTAATAACTTTCGGGCGACCTGCTTGAGCCACAATCTCTGCCTCGCGATCATGCTGCTTAGCGTTCAACACCTGATGCGGTAGCTTAGCCTTATCCAACAGGCTCGAGATGAGCTCCGAGTTCTCTATTGAGGTTGTGCCAACGAGGACAGGTTGACCTCGTGTATAACAATCCTTAATGTCATTGAGAACAGCGTCGTATCGCTCCTTGCTGGTCTTATATATCTGGTCCATTTTGTCATCACGAATCATATCTCGATGAGTGGGTATGATGACCGTCTCAAGTCCATATATTTGTTGAAACTCAAACGCCTCAGTATCAGCCGTGCCAGTCATCCCAGATAATTTTTCGTACATTCGAAAGTAATTTTGGAAAGTAATCGAGGCTAAAGTCTGATTTTCCTTCTGAATATTAAGGCCTTCTTTGGCTTCCACTGCCTGATGTAAACCGTCGGACCACCGTCTTCCTGACATAAGACGACCGGTAAACTCATCAACGATCACTATTTCTTGATTTTGAACAACGTAATGCTGGTCTTTATTGAAAAGGTTATGAGCTCGGAGTGCAGCATATACATGATGAATTAACGAAATATTAGACGGATCATACAAACTTCCCTCATCAGTAAGCAGACCGCCGGCTGACAAAAACTGTTCAGCATTTTCGTAACCAATTTCCGTTAAGACGACCTGCTGGGACTTCTCGTCAACGGTAAAATCACCATCCTCTTCCTCAGTTTCGGACCTCTTTAATTTAGATGCAATTGAGTTTATTTTTTTATATAGCTCTGTATTATCATCCGCCTGTCCAGATATGATTAGAGGCGTGCGTGCCTCATCGATCAATATCGAATCCACCTCATCAACAATCGCAAATGTAAGGTCTCGCTGAACTTTATCTGCTTTTTGAAAAACCATATTATCTCTAAGATAATCGAAGCCAAACTCATTGTTAGTGCCGTATGTTATATCTGCGCCATAAGCAGATTGCTTTTGATCATGATCTTGACCCGAGAGATTAACCCCAACAGTCATTCCGAGAAACTCGAACACTTTACCCATCCACTGCGCATCTCGGTTCGCCAAATAATCATTTACAGTAATCACATGTACCGAGGACCCACTTAACGCGTTAAGATAAGCTGGCAACGTTGCGACCAGAGTTTTACCCTCTCCGGTGCGCATCTCGGAAATCTTGCCCTCATGAAGAGCCATACCACCGAGTAATTGGGCGTCAAAATGCCGCATCTGCAAAACACGCTTACTGGCTTCGCGCACGACAGCGAACGCTTCAGCCAGGACGTTATCCAAAGTCTCTCCAGAGGCGAGCCGTTCTTTAAACTCAGGCGTCTTGGATTTAAGAGCTTCATCAGAGAGGCGTTCCAAGTCTGGCTCAAATTGATTAATGAGCCGAACATTCTTTTGGTAAGTCTTTAATAGACGGTCATTACGACTGCCAAATAGCTTTTTTAGAACTTTAGAAATCATTAAACGAGCCTTAGCGGATTAGTTCACTTAAACCTGTTAGTCTAACACGTGGTGGGGTAATAAAATTGCATCTAAAGTTTTTAACCTGCTCCGCGTTACGCGTACTTCAAGTTACCAATATGATCATTAAAAAATAAGTAAGATCCTTTTCGCTTATGTTCAAAAACGCTAACATTGACGAAATTCTCAAGACTCATCCAGACTTAACTGCATTTCGAGAGAACTTCAGTGCAGCAGAGGCAATAAAGACCAAAATCAAAAAAGTTCTACCTCAAACTATCCATCATAAATTGTCGATCATTTTGGCTACGCCACAAAAACTAACTATTTTTGCGGACAATCAGATTATTGGAGCGAAAGTGAGACAAAAATGCCCCTCAATCCTACGGCACATTCAAGACTTAGACGAGGGCAAACTAATCGAATCCATTGATATCAAGGTCGCGCCAATAAACAAATCAGTGACTTACGCGAAACGAAAGCGGGTGTTGCACACTCGAGGCTCCCGGGAATCGATCGAGCAAATGAGGGCAAAACTGAATAAAACTTAAAGTCGACTTAAACCACCTGCAGGCTTGAATGTAAAAATCCTGGTAATTCATCTTTCTTAAGGAATTCTACTTGCTCCCAAGCAGCCTCATTTTTGACTAATTTACGCAGTAATTTATTATTTAACTCATGACCAGATTTATGAGCAGAAAATGCTCCAACCAAAGGCTTCCCGAGTAGATACAGATCGCCGATTGCGTCCAAAGCTTTATGCTTTACGAACTCGTCGTCGTACCTCAATCCATCAGCGTTTAAAATACGATACTCATCCATTACAATTGCGTTTTCAAAGCTACCCCCCAGAGCAAGGCCCTGAGCCCGCAGCATTTCAACATCTTGCGTGAATCCAAAAGTTCGAGCACGACTCACCTCCTTCACATAAGATGTCGTCCGAAAATCTAAGGAAACTGATCTATTTTTATCCGCGAAGGCAGGATGTTTAAAATCGATACTAAAGTCAATTTTAAAACCATTATGAGGCGAAAATGCGACCCACTTATCTCCATCATCAACTCGAACATCGCTTTTTATACGGATGAATCGTTTAGGGGCAGACTGCTCTTCAATTCCTGCCGATTGAATCAAGAACACAAAGGGAGATGCCGACCCATCCATTATCGGTACTTCCGCCGCGGTCAAATCAACGTATACGTTATCAATCCCAAGCCCACACAATGCAGACATTAAATGCTCTACAGTTTGTACTTTAGCGCCTTTGTACTCAAGACAGGATGAAAGCCTAGTATCAACAACCAAAAATGGATCAGCCTTTATCTCTGCAACCGAACTAAGATCTAAGCGTCTGAAAACAATACCAGTGTCTGGGGCCGCTGGTCGGAGAGTGAGGACTACCGTTTTTCCTGTGTGAAGACCAATACCCGTGGCTTTAACTAAATTTTTTAAAGTACGTTGTCGAATCATGTTTATCGATTTTTATATATTTCTGTCTGGAATCCAATCAAAACTCACAACGACCCTTAATAAAGGTAGGTGAATCCGAATCTACGCGTCACTTTCAAAAATCCAACATATCATAACAAAAATAAGGGTTTATCGAACTAATGCAAAAAAACATAAATGTAAAAAAAACCTAACTTAAAGTATTCAATCCGCCTGACGTCGCAAAAATGCAGGAATATCCAAGTCCTCAACCCCAGTTTGCTTGAGCGCGTTTACCGCAGCCTGCCGGCCTCTGCGCCTGACAACAGCTGGGGTTTCAGAATCTTCACCCATCACGTCAGCTACCGCATCGTCAGTGCCCGTTCTAACCACTGACATCGGAACCGATTTAACTGCGCTCTCACTCCCACCAATTCCAGTGGCAACAATCGTAACTCGAAAATCATTTTTCAAGTCTTCATCAATTACGGTCCCAACTATGATCGTAGCATCCTCGGCAGTAAATTTTCGGATGGTCGCCATGACCTCGTGAACCTCTTTCATCTTTAAGCTAAGACTTGCTGTTATATTTACGAGCACGCCTCTCGCCCCATGTAAGTCAACCCCCTCCAAAAGAGGGCTTGCAACGGCCCCCTCAGCGGCTCTTTTCGCCCGGTCATCGCCTGAGGCTAAATGCGACCCCATCATGGCCATGCCCATCTCAGACATTACAGTCCTGACGTCTGCAAAATCCACATTCACCAGACCTGGACACTTAATTACCTCAGCAATACCCGACACGGCCCCATAGAGAACATCATTAGCCGCCTCGAACGCATCTAACATAGAGACGTCGTCACCCAATACCGCCATCAATCGCTCGTTCGGGATCACAATTAGTGAATCAACGTGTTTTGTTAATTCCGCCAAACCTTCAGTAGCGACATTTTGACGTTTACCCTCAAAAGCGAATGGTTTAGTGACAACCGCTACCGTCAATATCCCCAACTCTTTGGCCACCTCAGCAAAAATAGGCGCTGCTCCGGTGCCTGTACCTCCACCCATACCAGCAGTCAAAAACACCATGTCAGCGCCATCAATTAACTCTGCTATAGCCTCTCTATCCTCCAACGCGGCATCTCGACCAACACCAGGGTTTGCTCCTGCACCCAGACCCTTTGTAATCTGCACACCCAACTGCACGGTTCTCTCGGACTTATTCCGTGATAGTGCCTGAGCATCTGTATTCGCGCAGATAAATTCGACACCCTCAACACCCTTTTTTATCATGTGATCGACTGCGTTACCGCCGCAACCTCCCACACCGATGACCTTTATAATTGCTTCTTGTGATTGGCTATCTAGAATCTCGAACATGTGAGCAACTCCTTCGTCATTTCGTGTTGAGAGTGTATCAATTCCTTCATTTAGAAACTAGTTTAAATCTTTAAAAATTTGTCTCGAACCATCTCTTCATTTTAGATACCACCGTTTTCACAGATCCATTTTTCATTTGATCCACCTTTTGTTTCTCTCGATGTAAAACCCCAGCACTCAATAATCCCGCAGAAGTCGAATACCGAGGGTTACGAATAACCTCGGACAGAGACCCAACATAACTTGGTGTCCCAAGACGAACAGGCATATGCAGCACCTCTTCCCCCAGATCAACCATGCCCTCCATCGCGCTACTTCCCCCAGTAATCACTACTCCGGACGATAACAACTCCTCGAAGCCGCTTCTTTTAATCTCCGCATGAACCAACGCATAAAGCTCTTCAATCCGGGGCTCTATAACTTCAGACAGCATTTGGCGAGATAACTTTTTAGAGGGACGATCTCCAACACCAGGCACTTCTATTGTTTCATTTGAATCGGCCAACCCTCGAAGAGCGCAACCATAGCGCCGCTTGATATCCTCTGCCTCCTTGGTAGGCGTTCTAAAAGCCATAGCAATATCACTCGTTATTTGGTCACCCGCAATTGGGATGACGGCTGTATGCCGAATCGCGCCTTGAGTGTAAATCGCAATATCACTAGTTCCCCCACCAATGTCAATCAAGCAAACCCCTAGGTCCTTCTCATCTTCAGATAACACAGCCATCGCAGACGCTAACGGTTGCAAAATCAATTCCCCCACTTCTAAACCACATCGTCGAACACATTTAAGTATGTTCTGTGCTGCAGATACCGCTCCAGTTACTATGTGAACTTTAACCTCTAGGCGCATTCCAGACATAGCAAGCGGCTCTCTTACATCCTCTTGTCCATCAATCGCAAACTCTTGATTCAAAACATGAAGTATTTGTTGATCTGTAGGGATAGGTATAGCGCGAGCAGTCTCAACAACCCGATCTATATCTACTTGAGTCACTTCGTGGCCTTGAACCGCCACCATCCCATGCGAGTTAAAACTTTTAATATGACCGCCCGCAATTCCAGTCCATACCTCTTTAATTTTACGGTCAGCCATCAATTCCGCCTCTTCTAAGGCTCTCTGTATGGCGTTAACCGTCGACTCTATATTGACAACCACACCCTTTTTCATGCCCTGAGATGCCGAACTACCAAGCCCAATGACCTCGTATTGCCCGTCGTCATTAACTTCTGCAACAACTGCAGCGATCTTAGAGGTGCCGACATCCAGCGCAACAATAATATCTGTATGCTGAGATTTGACCTTTCCGGAATTTTTCGACCAATCAATATTCTTCATTGCTAAGACCCATCCTTCCCATTGACTGATGAACTAACCGAAAACCCGTTTGCATATCTTAGGTCGGCAAACTTCAGTGACTTGTACCTAGACTGCGACTCCGGTAAAAATCTAATAAACCTCTCGAGGCGAGAAGCTATGCTCTTCTCCCCTAAAGCTACCACCGTTCCATTAGAAAGCTGTCCAAGCCAAGAGCGTTGTGTCGTCAAACGCAATTGATCAATAGAGACCTCATAAGGCTCAAGTAACTGTGTCAGACTTAAATATTGCGCTGCAACGACCTCGTGCTGACCAATCGGCCCGTCAAGAATAGGTAATCTTTTATCTTCTGCTCCGTTAAAAAGCTCGCCGGAATCATCTAGGAGTCCGCCAGGTTTCCATCTCGCCATTGCATCTCGCTCAGACACCAGCACGTCAATGGCATTCGGCCAATTTCTTTTAATCTCTACGTTTTTAATCCACGCTAATTGTTCTAATGAATCCTTTGCCTCACGTAAATTCAAATTCCAAAATCCACCTTTTAAAGTTTTTGTCACAACTGAGTTAAATTGATCACGTGACACATGGTTGATATCACCAACAAAGTTAATTCGCTTCACCATGAATAGATCCGAATTAATACTCACTTTGAAAATAGCGTGCAATAAGAACACAAGGCAGACGAATATTAGCCCAAAACTAAGCTTGTTAAGTGCCCTGTAGTTATGCCACATCGCAACCTCGTAAAATCTCTAGAACCAATTGCTCAAAATTAATGCCTGATGCTTGTGCGGCCATCGGCACTAAACTATGGCTAGTCATACCCGGTACCGTATTAACTTCTAACACCCAAGGATCTCCAGTGTCGTCCATCATAATATCAACTCTACCCCAACCGGAACACCCCAGAACGTTAAAGGCCTTTAACGCGATATTTTGCAATTTGAGATCAACTCTACTCTCCAGTCCAGATGGACAAAAATACTTCGTCTCTTCTGAGTGATACTTAGCTTGATAATCATAATTATTATTAGGCGCTACTATTCGAACAACCGGTAATGGTTTTCGATTTAAAATAGCAACAGTTAACTCATCACCTTTTATAAATTTCTCAGCAATAACAACTGGGTCATATCGTCTAGCTAATTCGAATGCCGCCTCAATATCATCGGCCTGCATAACCTTTGAAAGACCAATCGTCGAACCCTCCCGTGAGGGTTTAATGATCATCGGAAAGCCGAGCTCATCACCTGCGCTAATTAAGTCTTCAGTTGAACGCACCACAAAAAACTTTGGAGTTGGAATTCCGCACGCTTCAAAGACTAATTTTGATTGCCATTTGTCCATCGCGAGCGCGCATGCTGATACTCGACTACCAGAATAGGGAATCTTTAGTGTTTCCAGAAAACCTTGAATCGTACCATCCTCTCCACCTCGTCCATGTAGCATAATTACCGCACGATCTATGCGAGAAATAAGTGTTTCGGCCGCGCTACTTTTCGCAGTATCAATTAACTCGGCATTCAGGCCCTGTCTAATCAATGCTTGAAAAACCGCCTCACCGGAATTAAGAGAAACAGCTCTCTCCGACGACCCCCCTCCGTAAAGCACTCCGACCACTCCCATGTTATTGTCTTTAGTCAACAGTGATCCCCCAATATATGTACTTCTTTTTCCAATTTCACTCCTGACCTTGACTCCACTGCAGATTGAATTTCAAAAATCAAATCTTCAATATTTTTAGCCGTTGCCCCGCCGGTGTTGATGATGAAATTAGCATGCTTATCCGACACTATGGCGGCACCTCGTTGAAGCCCTTTCAAGCCACTATTTTCAATGAGCCTGGCAGCGAATTCACCATCTGGATTTCTAAAAACAGAACCTGAATTTGGTTTGCTCAAGGGTTGTTCTTGCACTCGTTGTTTCAAAAGTTCTTTGATCCTGTTTCTAGATTTTTGTTTTTCCCCAACATTGAACCGAAACCACCCACCTATAAAAAAATCGTTTCGTCCGCGTTTATGGCTGACTTTACGATATTCAACAATATAGTCAGATGGGAGCCTCTCTTTGATCTCACCATCCAATGTGATGGTTCTTACCCGCTCAACATAATCCCAAACTTCAGAGCCGTAACAACCAGCATTCATTGCCAAGCCTCCACCAACAGAGCCTGGGATACCTGCCATGAACTCCGCACCCTCAAACCCCATATTTGCAGCAAAACGTGCTAATTTAGGTAATGCAACTCCTGCACTCGCATAAAAAAAGGTATCGTTATTTTGCACTGTTACGTCCATATCAGAGAGCCCTCGGTGCGTAAAAATCACGAGCGCTTTTAACCCACCGTCACGAATCAACAAATTACTTCCTAGACCAACAAACAAAAGGGGCAAATCAGGACGGGAGTTACTCTTAAGGAACACTGATAGCTCTTTTTCAGAAGAAGGAGCATAACCAAATCGCGCTGCCCCGCCAGCTCGCCAAGCCGTCTGACGCTCCATTGCAACGTGCTCTAACAGAATTGGTTGAGGATTCATCTTCCGCTTCTCAGTGTATTAGCGTATTCAAGATTTACTGGGTTTCTTGTAGCAACCAAGCTTGAGGGCAAAGAACCGATTGTCCCCGCACCCATTGTGATAACGAGATCGCCCTCCATAACAACCTCATCCAGAATACGAATTACATCCTCAATCCCACGAACGCAAATAGGGTTAAGATCAGAAATCATTCTGATTGAGCGAGCAATTCCAGAACTGTCGGCGCCAGCAATTGGCAACTCACCCGCAGCGTAAACATCTGTGATAATCAGCACATCGACCGCACTTAAAACTCGTACAAACTCGTCAAAGCAATCTCTCGTTCGAGTGTAACGATGAGGTTGAAAAACCAATACTACGCGTTTATCTGGATGCCCCTCACGTACTGCCGCCAGCGTCGGCTCAATCTCACTGGGATGGTGTCCATAATCATCATAAAGCGTTACCTCGTTGCGGCCAATGGTGACGGGACCGTAGCACTCCAATCTTCGACCAACACCTTCAAATGATTCCAGTGAACGACATATAACGTCATCTTCAATTTCTAATTCTGTCGCTAGAGCAATAGCTGCGAGACTATTCAAAACATTATGTTTCCCCAAACAATTCAAACGAATGTTTAGAGTACGCAAAACTTTTGCCCCTAAAGTACGCTCAACCCTAAAGTGCATTTTGCCATCTACACGCCTAGGCTTGCTGGCCCTAATTTGTGAATCCTGGCTAAAACCATAAGTGATTATATGCCTTGAAAGATTAGGCAAGATCTCTTGCACACCAACATCATCAATACATAAAATCGCTCGTCCGTAAAAGGGGATTCGAGAAATAAAATTCGTAAAAGCCTGTTTTAAATTTTCGAAATTATTGTCATATGTCTCTAGGTGATCACGGTCAATATTTGTCACGACGCACATGACGGGTTGGAGCAGCAAAAAAGACGCATCAGACTCATCCGCCTCTACAACAATGAACTCCCCTCCTCCTAACCGGGCATTCGCTCCGGCTGATTGGAGTTTTCCACCAATCACGTAGGTCGGATCCATTCCCGCTTCCGCCAAGATACTCGCTACGAGACTAGTTGTAGTTGTTTTTCCGTGTGTCCCCGCTATAGCGACCCCTTGCTTCAAACGCATTAATTCCGACAGCATTGTCGCTCTAGGAACGACCGGCGTTCCCCTTCGTTTAGCTTCAATCACCTCAGGATTTGATGGATCAATTGCTGAAGAGGTGACGAGCACATCCGCAGATGTAATGTTCTTGACACTGTGTCCAATTACAACGTCAATTCCCAATTGCCGTAATCGTAATACTGCAGACGACTCCCTTAAATCAGACCCAGTAACTACGTAGCCAAGATTAGATAAAATCTCAGCGATCCCACTCATTCCAACACCTCCGATACCGACGAAATGTATTGACTTAACCTTATATCTCACAAGATTAACTCCTCGATATGTCGGCCTGCTAATGCTGTTGCCCCTTCCAACCTACCTGATTTAGCGTTAATCGCCATCATCATGAGTTGGTCACGACTCGTTCTAAGTAGATAGTCGGCTATTAGCTCTGGAGACATCTCAGTTTCTGAGACCATAATCGCCGCACCTAATTTTTCTAAAAACTCACCATTTTTCGTTTGATGATCATCCACTGCATAGGGGTAAGGTATGAGCATACTTGCCACGCCAACCGCTGAGATTTCAGCAACCGTTAATGCGCCAGCTCGCGAAATCACCAAATCTGCTCGTGAATAAACATCAGGCATATCCTCTATAAATTCGGACAAATTTGCCTCAATACCAAGTTGGTCATACAAGCTTTTTAATTCATCCAAATTATTTCGTCCGCATTGATGAATTATATTCGGCCTGAGGTCTATCGGCATTTTAGAAATCGCCAAAGGTAAAACTTTATTGAACGTTTGTGAGCCCAAGCTCCCGCCGACAATAACAACCGTCAACCGTCCCTTTCGCTTCCCATACCGTTCCTCTGGATGTTTGACACTCTCAAATTCAGGCCTCAACGGATTACCGACAAATACACCCTTACTAATTGCACCGGGGAAACCAAGTAACACTTTTTTGCTTATTTTAGCGAGCAATCGGTTAGCCAACCCAGGAATAGCATTTTGCTCGTGAATGACAATCGGACGACGATATAAAGCAGCTGCAATTGCACCAGGCACAGTGATATATCCGCCAAAACCAATTACCACATCCGGCTTAATTCTCATTAAAAATCGCAAAGTAGACAAACATGCGGCTACTAGGGTAAACGGAAGAAATAACCAACGAAGAACACCATTTTTTCTAACCCCGGAAAAGCGAATCAACAACATTCGAACCGGCTCTATTTTGACTAGGCTTCGCTCCAAACCGTTAACACCTCCTAGCCAAAAAATATGACAATTCTTTTTTTCAAAATAATCAGCTATGGCAAGGGCTGGGAATACGTGGCCACCTGTCCCACCGGCCATTATCAAAATTCGCTTACTCAAAGATTAATCCCCTTCATCAGCGCTCGATTTTCATAATCAATTCGGAAAATGAGCCCAATAGCAAGACAATTCATCATTAAACCACTCCCTCCGAACGACAGAAGTGGAAGGGTGAGTCCTTTTGTAGGAAGGGCCCCTACGTTCACCCCCATATTAATTAGGGCTTGAAAACCGATCCAAATAGCGACGCCCTGCGCAACTAACGCAGAAAAATAGCGCTCAAGCCGAGCAGCTTGGTTACCTATCATGATCATCCGCAAGGTCAACCATCCAAAAGCCGCTACGGTTAGCGCTACACCCAGGAAGCCCATCTCCTCTCCAATAACTGCAAGTATAAAATCTGTATGAGGCTCTGGGAGGTAATGAAGTTTTTCAATACTCCCTCCGAGACCAACACCGAATAACTCACCACGTCCGAATGCCATAAGTGAGTGCGTGAGCTGATAGCCTGTCTTCAAGGGATCCTCAAAAGGATTTAAAAAACCAAAAATGCGCGCCGTACGATAATCAGAACTATAAATTAAACCGATAAAAGCGACACAAAGGAGAACAGTCAAGGCAATAAGTAACTTTAAATTCATTCCTCCTAGAAAAAGTACGCCCATGGCAATAGCTGTAATAACCACAAAAGCGCCAAAATCTGGCTCGCGTAAAAGTAAGGAACCCGTTAAAACCATGACCGCAAACAAAGGTAGAAAACCACGCTTAAAGCTGGATATATGCACACCCTTTCTTATGGTGTAATCAGCCGCATACAAAACTGTCGCAAACTTCATAAATTCTGAAGGCTGGAAGCTAAATCCTGCGAACCGAAACCAGCGACGACTGCCGTTTGCCTCATGACCTATCCACGGCACAAGCACTGCAACCAGCATAATTAATCCAAGCACAAAAAATACCGGCGCAATCGCCTCCCAGTATCTGACTGGAATCTGGATTGCCAGAAGAGCCAACATAAATCCAATCGATAAAGCAAATAGATGCCTTACAAGAAATCGATATGGACTGCCGCCAAGAAGAACCGAATTATCCGCAATCGCAACAGAGGAGGAGTACACCATTACAACACCCAAACCCAGTAACCCTAACGCCAACCAAAACAGAAGAATATCGAAGTTATAAGCAACATTATTCTTATTTACTTTTGGCCAGTTCAATGAATCGAAGGGCATTAGGCTAAACTCCTAACCGCATCAGCGAACATATCACCGCGATGTGCGTAATTGTCAAACATGTCAAAACTAGCACATGCAGGCGAAAACAAGACAATTTCCCCAGGTTCAGCAAGTTGCGCAGCGATTTGAACCGCATTAATCAAGTCTGCGGCATCTAATATATCTACACCAGCGCCCTCAATCCCGCGCTTAATTAATTTAGCATCCCGCCCCATCAAAACTACTACCCGTACTTTTTCACGGATATAGTCCACTAGGATCTCAAAGTTTTGTTGCTTAGACTCGCCGCCTAATAACAAAACGCATTTTGCTGGTAACCCAGAAATTGCCGCCGCTGTCGCACCCACATTTGTAGCTTTAGAATCATTATAAAATTGAACCCCAGATATATCTGCGACCCACTGCATACGATGATCCAATCCTTCGTAAGAAAGCAGCCCTCTTATTGCGTCCTCATTAACGCTTACCAGTGTGCTTGATAAAGCGAGTGCTGCCATTGCATTACACACGTTATGCATTCCAGAAACCCTTAAGTCCTCGCATCTAAAAATTTGTTGCGAGCCACAAGCTACCCACTGCTCTCCTGCAATCTTACTAACCCCCCAAGATCGATCGTTATCTGGAGGACTCAACCCGAATGAAACGCTATCTTCCCCGGCTATCTCATTCAAGACAATTGGTTCGTCTCGGTTAACCACCTTTATACCTCGACCAGAATGAATACGACATTTCGATCTTAAATAAGCATCAAAATCACGATAACGATCTAGATGATCCTCGGAAACGTTTAGAACAACTGCCGCATCACATTCAAACGAGTACGTCGTATCAATTTGGAAACTGGACATCTCTAGCACAAAGACATCTGGCATTTTGCGCGCACGCCTTTCAATTTGCTCTAAAACCTCTAACACAGGAACCCCAATGTTACCAACTGCCACAGCATCAAGACCACATTCCTGAAGAATTCGCTCAACCATCCTAGTGACGGTACTTTTGCCATTAGTACCAGTAATTGCAACTACCTTACCACCTTCATTTTTCGCGTTCTCTCGGAGAAAAATTTCAATATCACCGAATACTGGCACTCCAATTTTTTGTAACTTTTGTAACGGGATGTCCTCCAAAGGTACTCCTGGACTAGAAACGACCATGTCGATACCCGTAAAAATACTGTCCTTAAAAGAACCCATATAAGTTGTCATTTCTGGGAATTCTCGTCGAATCTGACTAACACCTGGCGCATCAATACGTGAATCAGCGAGTACCACTACCGCTCCCTTTCGAGCAAGCCAACGGACAATAGACAGCCCCGTGACACCAGCGCCCAATACCAGAATAACCTTTCTCTCAAAATCAACGTGCGCAGTATCCAACCAGTCATACTTACAAGGAGTCATCATTTTCAAAAATTAAACAGCCTCTATCTGAGCTTTAAAGTAGATAGTCCGATTAGCACCAGCATCATCGTAATAATCCAAAAACGTACAACAACTTGATTCTCTTTCCACCCCTTGAGCTCAAAGTGATGATGAAGCGGAGCCATACGAAACACTCTCCGTCCAGTTAGCTTAAATGAAATCACCTGTACCATGACTGACAGCGTTTCGACAACAAATACTCCACCCATAATAAAGAGCACAATCTCTTGCCGAATAACGACCGCTACAATACCGAGGGCCGCACCAAGCGCTAAAGCCCCTACGTCGCCCATAAATACCTCTGCTGGATAAGCGTTAAACCACAAAAATGCTAGGCCCGCTCCTGCTAGTGATGCACAAAAAATTGCTAACTCTCCCGCCCCAGAAATGTACGGGAACCCCAAATATCGTGAGAACTCAGCATGGCCAGCCACGTAAGCAAAAATGGCCAACGCGCTTGCAATCATCACCGCAGGCATAATAGCGAGGCCATCAAGGCCATCGGTCAAATTAACAGCATTACTGCTACCCACAATCACGAGGAAACTCAGTACGACGAAGCCATATACGCCTAATGGAATTGCGACATCTTTTAGGAAGGGAAGAATTAAATCCGTCTGCATTCCAAATTCCGAAGCGTTAGCTAAATATAATGACGCTAAAACAGCGATTAGGGATTGATAAGAAAATTTCTCTACAGCCGAAAGACCGTAAGGACTTTTTAAAACTACTTTCCTGTAGTCATCGACCCAACCAACCGCTCCAAAAGTCACAGTCACCGCGAGAACCACCCAAATCCACCGGTTAGTCAAATCGGCCCAAAGAAGAGTGGTAATGGCTATGGCGATCAGAATAAGAGCGCCGCCCATAGTAGGAGTCCCGGTTTTCACCTCATGGGTCTTAGGTCCGTCGCTTCTCACTGTTTGACCGATTTTATAATCCGTCAATTTTTTTATCATTCTAGGACCTAAGATAAATGAAATTAGGAGCGCGGTTAAAGCGGCCAATACCGCTCTCAGGGTTATGTATGAGAAAACATTGAAACCACTAAAATAAGTTTCAAGGTACTGCGATAAAAATAAAAACACCCAAAGTCCCTTTTAAAAATTATTAAGTGATTAACGAATTACAAAAATATTCCATTTTCATGAAACGAGACCCTTTTATCAAAACATGCGCTTGACCATTCAAGCTGGCTCTTAATTGACCGAGCAATTCACTTCGGGAGTCATAGTGCGTGCCGTTAGCGCCGAAACTACTAACCGCTTTTTTTGTGAGCTCACCAAAACCAAAAAGCAAATCGATGCCATTAGCCTTTGCAAACTCGCCCACCTTAGTGTGCAACGATGGTCCAAATTCACCGAGCTCACCCATATCTCCGAAGACGAAAATTTTTTTACCAGGCTCTGCGGCCAGGAACTCCAGAGCGCGACAAACCGAATCAAAATTAGCGTTATATGTATCATTAATTAGTACATCGCCAGACTTGAGTTTGATAGTCTCCAGCCTACCTTGCACACTATCGAAAGATTCGAGGCCTTGCTTAATTGATCTGGCTGACACCTTTAGCGAAAAACATACAGCTGCTGCTGCAAGCGCATTCAAAATGTTGTGATTTCCTCGAATCTTCAAGTCAACGTCAATGGCATATCCCTGATAACTAATCTTTAAAGTAATCGAGCTTGCCGATCGCGAATGTTGACCTAGAATATCCGCCTGACAAGATTCACCAAACCTAATAGCTACTCCTCCTCGATGCTGACTAATTAGGTAATCAGTATAGTTTCCTTCGGCCTCGACAATAAGAATCCCATCTTTGGGTAGCCCGTAAATGATTTCTGATTTAGCTTTAGCGATCGCATCTTGGGATCCTAACTCGCCAATATGAGCGGTTCCGATATTGGTAATAACAGCCACATCGGGGCAAACAATATGGGCCAAACTTCTCAATTCCCCCAAACTATTCATACCCATTTCGACTACAGCGTACTTATGATTACTGGTCAGCTCTAAGATCGTTTTTGGTACTCCAATGCCGTTATTTAAGTTGCCTTGCGTTGCAAGCACATTATCTACCCCTACCTCGCAGCGAAGAATCTTAGCGATCATCTCTTTAACTGTCGTCTTACCGTTACTCCCCGTTATTCCCACCACCTTAATTTGCGAACTAAACTTACCCCTCCACCAACGAGATAAGTCGGCTAATCCTTGATAAGTATTATGCGGTATTAGATAGGTTCTACCGTCATCTAGACTCAATTCACTATGATCTCGCGAAACCATACAGGCGGTCGCGCCCTTTTCAAAAGCCTCTAGAATGAAATCGTGACCATCAAAATTGGGGCCTTTTAAAGCTACATACAAATCCCCTTTATTGATGTCTCTACTATCCGTGGAGACTCTGGAAACCGTTACCGATTTTCCAACAACCCGTGTGTTTGTATCCGACGCGTAGTCACCAACTCTAAACATTTATCGAGCCCTGGCATTCGCTTAAATGGGAATTAAAAGTCTTCAAGCACTCTTCAGCGACCAAGTAGTCATCAAACGGTATCCGCTCACCAGCTACATCTTGATATTTTTCATGACCCTTTCCTGCGATACAGACAATATCGTATTTGTTGGCTAATTCTATAGCCCGAAAAATCGCAGATCGCCGATCTGGCTCGATAATAAACTGATCCTCATTGCCGAAAACTATCTGTTCGATGATTCCGTCAAGATTTTCATGCCGAGGGTTATCCGCGGTAACAATCGCAACATCGGAAAATTCAAGAGCAGCCTGTCCCATTAATGACCTTTTGTCCTTATCTCTCTCACCACCAGCCCCAAAAACTGTGATCACACGTCCATTGGGTGGTAAAAAGGCCTTCATTGAAGCAAGAACATGACTAAGAGCGTCAGGCGTGTGTGCATAATCAATATATACATATCGGTTATATTCTTCTCCGACTCTCTGTAAACGTCCTTCTGGGTGCCTTAAAGTCTCAAGTACATGGCAAGCTTCGGAAAACTCGATTCCTGAGCAAAGCAATCCCCCCAAAACAGCGAGCATATTACTCACATTAAAGTCACCAACGATATGCGACTTTATTTCCCCAGAGCCCCAAAGCGTTGATACCCTAACTACTGATCCGGTCTTCGATAATGATAAATCACCTGCGCAAATATCAGCATTTTTTTTCGTCATGCTGTAAGTAACCACACGCTGATTTTGCGACCTCAGACTTTTAGCAAGATCAGCACCAAAATCATCGTCAATATTAATAACTGCATGAGATAACGTGTCAAATAAAAAGAGCTCTGCCTTCGCAATTCCATAAAGCTCAAATGAACCATGATAATCAAGATGGTCATGGGATAAATTAGTAAATATTGCGATATCAATGCTTGTTCCATCAAGTCTATTTTGCGCTAGTGCATGCGACGATGCCTCTATAGATACGCAGTAAACACCAGCATCTTGAAGCTCTCTGAACGTACGCTGAAGCGTGATTGCATCTGGAGTTGTATTAGTGCCGCTATAGGTCGTCTTTAGCCCTCGGCCAGGAGTCTTTAAACCAAGGGTTCCAATACATGCACTAGCACGACCCAACAAATAAAATGCTTCAGCGAGCCAATTAGTACAGGTTGTTTTACCGTTCGTACCTGTTACGGCCATAACATGCATACTTCCTGTTGGATTGCCATAAAAAAGCGCTGCGAATTCACCCATCAACGCACGCACGTTCGTCAATCCGATATTCGGTACTTGGCTACTTGAATTCCAACTCCATCCATTACGCTCCCAGATAACAACCGAGCAACCCAGCTCAATTGCTTCATTTATATGAATACGACCGTCTTGCTTGGTGCCAGGGTACGCAAAAAAAATGTCGCCCTTTTTTACACGGCGGCTATCATCTGACAATCCGGTGGGCACAACCCCGAATTCACGCAGCTTCTGCTCTAACTTTTGACCTTCATTAATAAGCTTTCCGGATAACCCAGATTGAACAAACCGTTCAATGTTGGATCCACTCATACAGGCCCTTGCAAAATTTGCCGTTTTGCCTCTTGCTCAATAACAAAGTCATCGGGATCAATGCCTAACGTTGTTAAGGCCTCCTCCATTACTTTCCGAAATACAGGAGCGGCGACATCTCCACCGTAATGTTTGCCTCCACTCGGCTCATCGACCACAACGGCTACAATCAGACGGGGATTAGATACTGGAGCAAGACCCACAAATGACGAGCGATACTTATCTCTAGCGTATTGGCCTCGGACTAATTTATGCGCAGTACCCGTTTTTCCTGCCACTCGATATCCCGGTATAGCCGCCTTAGTTCCGGTCCCACCCTCTTGAGTCACCGTTTCAAGCATTGCAAGCACTGATCTGGATGTTGTCGAAGAGATTACTCTAGAGCCCTCAACCTTTTGCATACGCTTCTCAAAGGTGACAGGCACCAACATGCCCTCACGAGCGAAAATAGTGTATGCACGAGCCAATTGGAGAAGACTCACAGAGACTCCGTGACCATACGAAATAGTTGCCTGCTCAATCGTTTTCCAATTATCTGCAGACCGCAAAGAACCCCTAACTTCTCCCGGGAAACGACTTGTTGGTAATTGACCGAATCCAGAATGTGACAGCACCTCCCATAAATCCTTGGGTTTCATCATTAACGAAATTTTTGCTGTCCCAACATTTGAGGAGCGCTGAATAATGTCAGTGACTGTTAGTAAACTCTCTTTAGGATGTGTGTCATTAATCGTCCTACGACCTATGCGAAACCGTCCATCCTCAATATCAATCAAAGTATTTGGTTTCACAAATTTACCTTCGAGTGCCGCCGCAACAGTAAAAGGCTTCAATGTAGACCCAGGCTCAAACTGATCAATAATTGCACGGTTACGAAGTAATTTTGGGGTGAAAGAGGAGCGATTATTCGGGTTATAACTCGGCCAGTTCGCCAGCGCTAATATTTCGCCGGTTAGAGTATCTAAAACAACTACACTTGCGGACTTTGCTTCGTGCTCAATGGCAGCATTTTTTGCTTCAGAAAATGCCACATACTGTAAGTTACGATCAATTGAAAGTGATAATTCCGTACCGTTTTCCGCCGCGCTTATAGTGCCGACTTCTTCTATAATCTGGTTCTTAGCGTTTCTGTTGATTCTGCGGCTACCGGACTTACCCGCAAGAGTATTCTGGTATGAATACTCTAAGCCCTCTTGTCCCTTCTGATCACGGCTCGTAAAACCTACTAAGTGCGCTGTCGCCTCTCCGTTGGGATAGTATCGTTTATATTCTGTTTGTAACGATATACCAGGAACTTTTAAAGCCATTACTTCCCTGGCTACATTAGGGGAGATTTGTCTCTTCAAATATACAAAAGTTTTTTTCTGTATTAAACGACGTTTAATGTAATCAAGTTTCAAGCCCAGCAACTCTGAAAGCTTAATTAGCTTCTCTGGCGCGATACTTTCAAGGTTAATTTGACCAGGGTTAGCGGTAACTGTTTCAACGGCTGTGCTTATCGCCAGCGCCTCTCCGTTTCTATCAGTAATTAGTCCGCGGGTAGCGATCAGTTTTGTTGTTCTTGCATACCTCTTCTCGGCCTCAGCTTGCAAAAAGTCTTTATTAACACTCTGGCAATAAAGAGCCCGCGCGGCCAAAGCCATAAAACCCATGAACATCAACGTTACCAGCAGTCGTGCTCTCCAGACTGGCAAACGAATTTTCAATACTGATTGGGATTTAGACGTCATTGCTTAGCACGCGCGGGAGGGGGAGGAAGCAAAACTATGTCTTCTCGTTTGGGGTACTTCATCTTCAGTTTTTGTATTGCTAATCGCTCGATCCTGGAGCGGCTAGTAAGTGTCGCTTTTTCGATAACCAAATTTGTATGGTGATTTTTAATTTGTAATGCTTTATTGCGTTCTAGTTCGATCTCATTAACGACCTTTCGTGTGTCATGCCTCGCCGTCACTAAGGAAATAGCCGATGTGATTAACAAAATGAAAAGCAATAGGCTTATCCTCACGAGACACACCTCTCAGCGACTCTTAACAACGCACTTCTTGACCTTGGATTTCGCTCTATTTCGGCTAGACTCGGCCGGATTGCTTTTCCAATCGACTTGAATAAGGTTTTCGGCAAATCGATTTGTCTTATGGGCAAACGATCTGGGACATTCGAACGTGATTCCTTGACGATGAAACGCTTCACCATCCGGTCCTCTAGAGAATGAAAGCTTATGACTACCAAGCGTGCCCCATCCAATAAAATTGAAGCAACCTGACTCAAAAACTTCTCTAAATTCTCTAATTCTCGATTGAGGTGAATACGAATGGCTTGAAATGTTTTGGTTGCTGGATTTTTTGTAGAGTGGAATTTTTTAGGTATTGCCTTTTCGACTAACTGGCTCAATTGACTGGTCGTGCTGATTCTTTCTATAGCGCGTGCAGCAACGATAGATTTAGCGATTCTTGGAGCGAACCTCTCCTCCCCGTAGACTTTTAGGACCCTTGCCAGCTCTGATTGGGTTACGGAATTGAGCCAAATCTCAGCCGTTGAGCCAGAATGATTATCCATTCGCATATCTAATGGACCGTCGTGCAAAAAACTAAACCCACGCGCAGCGGAGTCAAGCTGAGGTGAGGAAACCCCTAAATCCAACAAGACACCATCCACATGAGATATGCCGATCTTGTTTAGAATATTTTTTACGTCGCTGAACGTCCCATGAAAAATTTTAAAATTGTCAGACTCCAGTTTTCTACCTTCAATAACAGCTTGTGGATCCCGATCAATGGCGACTAACAGACCCTGGCCTGTCAACCGCTTAAGTATCTCCTTAGCGTGGCCACCTCTTCCGAAAGTGCCATCCACGTATACGCCGTCAGGTTTTATGTTTAAGGCATTGATCGCCTCAAATAGTAAGACTGGAACGTGAGTGTCAACACCAGACTCAGCTCGCCCATCTGGGTGGTGATTATTTTCAAAGTGCAAAATTTTCCATCCCAGGTGGCGGATTGGTTGGGCCATCATCGAACTGAGAAATCTGCTGCTCCCAAGAAGACTCACTCCACAACTCGAAATGGCTTCCCTGCCCAACCAGCATGACTCGCTTCTCAAGTCCGGCAAATTGTCGCTGCGAGGCAGGTACAAGCATCCTACCCGCAGTATCGAGCTCTATTTCTTCAGCAAATCCCACTAACAGACGTTTCCACAAGCTTAGCTTTGGATCGAAGCTCGAGAATGTCATGATTTTTGCCCTTATCGGGCTCCACGCCTCAGAAGGATATAAAAGCAAACAACGATGAGGGTGAGAAGTAAGTACTAACTTATTTTCTAAGCCTGAGCTTAACTCATCCCGATACTTCGTCGGAATAGCCAAGCGCCCTTTGGCATCCAGGTTAATCCCCACAACCCCTTGAAACATAAACTCACCCCAACTTGATAGAGTAATAGTTCCCCTATTTTTCCCACTTTTTTCTACATTTCCCCACTTTAGGTTAAAAAACGAGTTGGGTCAAGTAAGTAAAGTAATAAAAACCAATACTTAGGAGATATGTTAACAACGAGTGGATCCGCATTCAGCCACGAAATAAGAATTAAGAATTTGGAAGCCGGTCTATAAGCCGGGTTCTGTCTTTCGACTGATCATCGAGAGGCAATCATTCATCTGGATCAAAAGTTACCCTTTGATTCTAGCGACCTACCCGAGGACGACGCGAGCAACGCCTGAGTCCTCCTATTTGGTCTTGCTCCGGGTGGGGTTTACACTGCCGACCTTGTTACCAAGGTCGCGGTGAGCTCTTACCTCACCTTTTCACCCTTACCTCGAGTCTTTCGGTCGAGGCGGTACGCTTTCTGTTGCACTATCCATCGCTTCACAACGTCCGGCCGTTAACCGGCACCCCGCTCTATGGAGCCCGGACTTTCCTCTACAGATCCGAGAATCATGCAGCGACTGCCCGACCGACTTCCGTCGACACTATACTCTAAAAATCAATATCTTAATTCAAATGAATGATTAAGCCTCAACACTCCAGTCGAGATTCTGACCAGCCCTAAAAGGAACGATGGCACCACCAGAGTATCCGTATTCAGGTGGAATCTTTTGTTCTTTGCGTACAAGTTTAATCTGGCCGGTATTAAGAGGTAATTCATAAAACCTCGCTCCGAACGTGGACGCAAAATCTTCTAACTTATTCATGGCCCCGACAGAATCAAAAGCTGCCGCATAACATTCGAGAGCAGCGTGAGCGGTATAAACCCCAGCACAGCCACAAGAAGCCTCTTTTGTGTGACGTTCATGAGGAGCACTATCCGTTCCCAAAAAGTACTTTGGGCTGCCAGATACCGCAGCCCGTATAAGCGCCAATCGATGCCTCTCTCGTTTAAGGATCGGCAGGCAATAATGATGAGGTCGAACCCCACCATCGAATAGATCTCCTCTGTTAAGCAGCAGATGATGCGCTGTAATTGTCGCCGCAACTTTATCAGAACACGAATCTACAAAATCAACAGAATCCGAGGTCGTTATGTGCTCAAGAACAATCTTAAGATCTGGAAATTCCTTAACTACGCGCGAGAGCACTAACTCTAGGAATACTTTCTCGCGATCAAAAATATCGACTTCCTCGTTAGTGACCTCCCCGTGAAGTAAAAGCGGAACACCATGCTTCATCATCGCCTCCAGAACTTTAAACCGACCTTCCAAGTCCGTCACCCCTGAGTCAGAGTTAGTAGTGGCTCCAGCCGGGTAGTACTTCACTCCATGAATAATTCCAGACTCCTTTGCCAACAAAATGTCAGCTGGTGTAGTGCGATCGGTTAAATATAAAGTCATCAACGGAGTAAACATCCGGCCAGACGGAATCGCAGCTAAGATCCTTTTTCTATATTCAGTTGCAATCAACGTCGAAACAACCGGAGGACGAAGGTTCGGCATCACAATGGCTCTGCGAAACTGCGCTGATACATGCCCAACCGACATAGGCAACATATCATCGTCCCTGAGGTGGATATGGAAATCGTCTGGCTGACGAATGACTAGCTCATCCATGATTTGTATTTATCTCCCTAATTATTTGAACCATTCTTGATATCTAAAGCGCTTTGATAGATTTTTTTACGAGACCCCGCAGTATATTTTGTGACAATATCTACCGCCTGTTTCAAGGGTAACGCCTCCAAAAGATCAAGCAATAATTGTTTTGCATTCTCTGGCATCTGTTCGACGTCATCCGATTTGATCGGCAAAAACAACACAAGAACAAACTCTCCTCTTGATTGGTATATCCCTGACTCAACCCATGTTAAGGCCTCACGCATCGTCAGTGAAACGGTTTCCTCGTTGACTTTTGTCAGCTCGCGGCCAATAAAAACACGCAAACTCTCACCAAAACTCGACACCATTTCACTTAAAGACTCTTTAATTCGATGCGGGCTCTCAAATAAAATTACCGGCACATCATAGGTTTTAAGACTATGTAAGAATTGTTTTCTATCTCCAGGTCTGGACGGTAAAAAGCCCTTAAACACAAAACCTTTGTCATTTAAGCCGCTCACGCTTACCGCAGCCACAAGCGCACTTGCACCTGGTATTGGCTCCACGCGGTATCCGGCAACTCGAGACTTCGAAACTAGGATTGCACCAGGATCACAAACTCCAGGCGTCCCCGCATCCGAAACAAGAGCAACCGAGTTGCCCTGAGATAGTAATTTAATAATGCCATCGGAAGACGTTACCTCATTGTGTTCGCGGTAAGAGATTACTCTGCTTTGGATATTCAATTTGGATAACAGCGCCTTAGTGACGCGAGTGTCCTCAGCAGCAATAACATCTACCGCACCTAAAACCTCAACTGCTCGCAGGGTGATATCACCCATATTTCCAATGGGCGTAGCAACAACATACAACGTAGCGGGTTGTACCGCGCTGACATTATCGCTCCTCATTTCTCGCTATTCATGCTGAGTCGACGTAAGAAAACAAAGTAATTCATCCTTTAGAAAGCTTCTGTCCGTAACAGTGACATTATCCCAGTAAAAAATACGTTGTCAGTTAAAATTACCAAATAAATCCAATAACGCTTATCATTCAATATCTAAGTATGAAGGGTATATCGAACTAAATGAATCTCGAAGCAAAAATCACATCACATTTCATAGGTAGCATCCAGGTCAAAGAAAAATCCCAGGCCGCGCTGGTTGATCCAATCCGAGAGGCCATTGGACTAATGACCAAATCCTTGGAATCAAAGCACAAGATAATGGCCTGCGGAAACGGTGGCTCTGCAGCGGATGCACAACATTTTTCTGCTGAATTGTTAAATCGATTTGAACGCGAACGTAGTCCACTCGCTGCCATAGCTCTAACAACAGACAGCTCTACGTTAACGTCAATTGGGAATGATTATGACTTTAATGATATTTTCTCAAAACAAGTGTTAGGCTTAGGCAAGCCTGGTGATGTACTTTTAGCAATCTCAACAAGTGGAAACTCCCAAAATGTGATCGAAGCTATAAATGCGGCGCACGAGCTCAATATTAACGTGGTTGCCTTGACTGGTAAGGGCGGAGGACGAATAACACGAATTTTGAAGGCAAACGACGTGCACGTCTGCGTGCCAAGCGAACAAACCGCGAGGATTCAAGAGGTGCACTTGTTGTGTTTACATTGTTTATGTGATGGAATTGATTCAATTATCTTAGGAGACGAATAGAATGTATAAATCAGCGATTTCCATGGTTCTTATAGTCACGCTGTCTGGCTTGCTGCAAGGCTGCCTAGGTCCAGCCGTAGTCTCTGCTGGTATTGGTGCCGCGATGATGGCTGAAGATCCGAGGACTGCCGGAGTAATTGTTGATGACCGCATAATTGTTAGTAAATTATCCTCGAGAATTAGAGACAAATATCCTGAGAAAGCGAAGATCCATGTCACGTCATACAATAACGTCGTTCTTCTGACAGGGCAGGTAAGCGAAGAGAGCATAAAAGATGATCTTCAA